>Ga0268386_10004307_pt1 | contig 10456 bp, 12 predicted proteins | sample RVTome_15_FD_200260 | JGI IMG/M metagenome (GOLD analysis project Ga0268386, IMG submission 200260) | Soil microbial communities from uranium-contaminated site in the Upper Colorado River Basin, Wyoming, United States - RVT150D86... ... | reverse complement strand
CGCGGCCGGGGGCGGGTTATCGCAACCTCGTAGTTCCGGGTGGATCGAAGTACACCTTGGCCGCGCTGATTCATTGCCCGGGCGAGCGCGGCTGACGCCGTCGCCGTTGGGCGGCCCCTGTTGACCGGTTGACGTGTCGTCCGTCAGGCGCGGCGGGTGGCGGGCGGCTCGAGGGGCGAGGCGAGGATCACGCGCGCCAGCCGGGCCCGCGACTCGTCGGGATCGGGCAGCGCGTGGACGGCGGCGAGGCGTCGGCGGTGCTCGTACGGCAGCCGGTGGTAGTCGGCGCCGGCGAGCACCAGGCCGAGATACCAGTCCCAGGGCGCCAGTCCATCGGCCAATTGTTCGGCCTCGGCGTACCAGGTCCACGCCAGAACGGGGCCAGCGGTCGTGCCGACGCGCACCTGCTGGCGCCGGTAGCCGCCTTCCGCCGCCCCGAGCAGACCGAGATCGTCTTCGCGCAGGGAGTACAGCGCGCCCGGCAACGCGCCGCGGGCGGAACCGGAGGCGATGGCCGTGCATTTCGCGGAACCGTCGCGGCCGCGCTTGCGAAATTCCAGCGCATGACCGGGCAGGGTCGCCGGACCGATGATGACCGCGGACGGCACGCGGCGCCGCAGCCACTGGGGATGCAAATTGGAGCCATAGGCGAAGTAGAACGCGGCTTCCGCCGGCGCCGAGCGGCCCATTCAGCTCGCCTCGCGTTCCTGCAGCGTCGCCGCAGCGCCGAACCATTGCGCCTCGCGCAGCTCGCCATCGGCGCGCCCCATCGCCCAGCGCTCCGGCGAGACCGGCGCGAGCCGCGCCGCATGCAGGCTCTGGCAGACACGGTAGATCGCAAACTCGCACGCCCGCCGGGGAGCGAAGCCGACGGTGAATTCCGCGCCCGGGACCGTGGCGGCGCGCGGCGGATCGACGTGAACGAACCAGGCCTCACCCGGGCCGCCCGCGAGCCGCCCCGCAAAGCGCAGCGATTCCAGCCACAGGGACAGCTGGTCCGACAGGCGGGCGGTCAGATCCGGCCCCGGCGGCTCGAACACGACCCACCGCGTACCGTCGAGCAGGGTTTTCTCGACCGCGAGTGACAGGCAGCGCGCCGAAAGCGAGCGCCAGGCAGGCACGCGGCAGTCGGCACCCGCGAGCGTCCGGTCGCCCTCCAGCAGCACGCGCCCGCCGGAGCCGCGTACCAGCACGTTGATGCCGGCGGAAACCAGCCGCCGCCGATTTTCCGGCGAGGCGTCGCTGCGCGGCCGCACGCCTAATCCCAGCACCGGCGTGCCGCCGGCCGCATCGCGCAGCAGCGCCCCCGCCACCGCGCCGCAGGCGGGCCGGAGCTCGGTGGTCGCGGAATCGACCAGGGACGGACAGACCGCGGCGACGTTGGCGCCGGCGATGGCGAGACCGCGCGCCCAGTCCAGGGCCGCGCCGGAATCGGCAACCGTCACGGGCGGCTCCAGCAGAAGCAGCGCGCGCCGGCGCCGGCAGTAGCGCAGGGCGGCGAGCAGCAGCGTGGCCCCCGGACCGCGGCCGTCCGGTCCGGGCGGCAGGCACAGCACATCGAGTCGAGGCGCGCGCTCGAGCGCAAACAGGCCGGTGCCTTCGGTAGCGGAGCCGATGACGTCGTAGTCGCTGAGCGGCTCCCCGTCGCAGCCATCGTCCGCGGCATACAGCCACGTCACCGCGTTACCGGGCGCGGAGCTCACGGTGGGCCCCGGCCGGAGTGCCGGAACGGCGCCGCGCACGCGCGCGAGCCGGGAGTCCATCAGCGCGTCCGCGACAAAGCGCTCCGTGCCCTGCTTCACGGTCAGGCGCGGGTAGATCTCCTGTTCCGCCACGCGCTCCGTGCGCGCCGCGCGCAGGCGCTGGATCACGAGGTTGAAGCTGGAAACGTCGCCGGGCTCGAGGTTGTCGTAGTCCACCGAGGCGCGCAGCCATTCGCGCCGGCCGGGGCTCTCCGCCTCGAGCGTCAGCGCACCCTCCGCGCACGGCAGCCGGAGCGAACATCGGCCCGCGCCGTTGACGACGCGCACGACGACGGCGTGACGGCCTCCCGAGCGGAAGAAGTCGCTGACGCACTGCTGGAGCGGAAACGGCTCGTCCGCCACCCCGAACAGCCGCTCGAAGGTATCGAGGTCGTCTACGGCGACGGCTTCGTTGACCGGACCGCGCGGCAGGCTGCCGATGAACGCGGCGACGCCCACGGGAAAGGCGTCGAGATCAGTCTCACGGCCCGGGATCTCCTGCACCAGGATTCCCGGGGTGAGCCGGTCAGCCATCCGGTCCTCCAAGGGGCCGTTGTCGCAATTGGGCGACAAGGCTAACAGCGGAGTCAGCTTGCTGCCAGCGCGAAGATCAGGAGCAGCGTGGAGACGGCCAGCGTGAGACGCGTGCGCAGGCGCCGGTACCATGCGGGCAGCGGCCTGGCGACGTCCGCGTGCGTTTCCCACAGGCGGAAGCCGGCGAACGTGATGAACAACAGCCATGCCCCGGTGGGGACGGGCAGCAGCAGCGCGACGCAGGCGGCCACCGCCGGCACCCCGCTGGCGATCATTCGTCGCTGGCCCTCCGGGCCCGCGGCCTGCCCGAGCACCAGGCCCCAGTGGACGGCGCCGACGAACGTGAGGATCACGGCGCCGTACGCGATGAACAGCGCGGCGAAATCCGGGCGGCGGACCTCGGGACCGAACCAGTAACCGAACAGCGCGACGACGAACGGCAGCACGCCGGCCCAGCCGATCCAGAAGCCGGAGGCCGGCACTGTGCCCTGCAGGCGGGGGTGGGCGAGCAAATCCTGCGCGCCCCCGATGAAGCGCCCGTCGACGAACACCTGCGGCAGCGTTCCCCACCCCGTCCATTCCTCGAGCACGTGGAACCGCTCCCGCAGCGACGGGTCGGCCATCGAGAGCGCGACGACCCTGTGCTCGAGCCGCACCTGGTCGAGACACTGCACGAGCGGCCGCACGTCAGTCAGCCGCGCCGCGAACACGACGACCGGCGCACTCGCCACCTCGGCCTTCAGCGCCTCGAGATGGTCGCCGCCCCGGCCGCCCGGGATGCCCGCCGCTTCCTGCATTTCCGCCTCGCCTGTGAAGACCCGATAATAGCGCCGCCCGGCTGCATCCGGCGGAGAGGCCTCATGAGCGAGATCCATCATCGGCGAGGCGCGCCGCCGCGCGGCGCCGCGCTCACCAGCGCGTTGCGCTGGCTGTCCGATCGGGGGCGCCACGACGCCGCGGCGGTGGAAGATGCCTGCCGGCGCTTCGACCTCTCGCCGCTGGACGCCGAGTTTCTTGCCGCCGAGGCCCGGCGCGTGAGGCAGGCACCCTCGTGACGACAGCGGACCGCGCGTGAGCGCGAAGCGCGACTGGGTCTACGGCCTCTCGCTCACGCTGGCTACCGTCGCCTGCTGGGGCGTGCTGCCCGTCGCCCTGAAGGCGCTGCTCGTCTACATGGATCCCTGGACCATTACCTGGTACCGCTTCCTCGCCGCGGCGCTCGTACTGGGCGGCTGGCTGCTGGTCACCGGCGGCCTGCCCCGCGGCCGGCTGACCGTCGGCACCGTGACGGGACTGCTGGCCATCGCGGTGCTCGGCCTGATCGGCAATTACGTGCTGTATCTGCTGGGGCTCGACTTCGTGGAGCCGGGCACGGCGCAGGTGGTGATCCAGCTCGCGCCGATGTTCCTCCTGCTCGGCGGCCTGTTCGTCTTCCATGAACCCTTTCGAGGCCGGCAGTGGCTCGGGATCGGCGTGCTGGTCGCCGGCCTGCTCGTGTTCTTCCACGATCGGCTCGGCCTGCTCGCGTCGCCGCGCGCCGGCGCCGGGCGCGGCGTTTGGCTCATCATCGCGGCCGCCGTGACGTGGGCAGCGTACGGACTGGCGCAGAAGCGCCTCGGGCGTCATCTGTCGCCGTCGCATGTGCTGCTGGTCGTCTATGTCGCCGCCGTGCCGCTGCTGCTGCCCGCGGCGGATCCCGCGGCACTGCTCGAGCTGAACGGAGCCGGCCTTGCGCTGCTCGCTTTCGCCAGCGTCAACACGTTGGTCGCCTATGGCTGCTTCGCGGAGGCGATGAAAGCCTGGGAGGCGGCGCGGGTGAGCGCCGTGCTGGCGGTGACGCCGCTCGCCACGCTTGCGACCGTAGCCGTCGTGCACGGCTGGGCGCCCACGCTCGTGCCGGCGGACCCGGTGGACGCGCTGTCGCTGTTCGGCGCCGGCATGGTGGTCGCCGGCTCCGCTACGGCCGCGCTCGGGGGCTCGCGACCGGTGGCCGCCGAATGAGCGACGCCTTGTACGCCCGCTTTCCGGCGCTGGCAGCCACGCTGCCGCGCCTGCCGATCGGCACGTGGCCAACGCCGGTGCAGCACGTGCCGCCGGACGAGTTGCCCGGCGAATGTGCCGGACTGTGGGTGAAGCGCGACGACGCCTGCGCCGAGCCGTATGGCGGAAACAAGGTGCGCAAGCTGGAGTTCCTGCTGGCCGAGGCGCTGGCGAAGGGGCACGACGCCGTGCTGACGTTCGGCGTCGCGGGGTCCAATCATGCGCTCGCCACCGCCATTTATGCGGGGCAGGCGGGCATGGATGCGTACCTGCTGCTCACGCCGCAGGCCAACGCCTCGTACGTGGCGCGCAATCTGCGCATGGGACGCTGGGCAGGCGCGCGCCAGGTCTACTGCGCGACGGAAGCGGCGGCGGCTCGCGCCGCGCGTCTTTTGGGTCTGCGCGGCCGCGGGCGCGGCCAGCCGCCGTATCACATCCCCGGCGGCGGCTCGTCGCCGCTCGGCGCCGTCGGCTTCATGGCAGCCGGGCTGGAGCTCGCCGCTCAGGTGCGCGCCGGGCTGTTGCCCGAGCCCGACCTGCTCTATGTCGCACTCGGCACCCAGGGCACGGCGGCGGGGCTGGCGCTCGGGCTCGCCGTCGCCGGACTGAAAACCCGGCTCGTGCTGGTGCGCGTCGTGCGCGAGGACATTGCCAGCCCGGAGCGCTTCCGGCGCCTGTACCATGGTGCCGCCCGCCTGCTGCACGGGCGCGATGCGCGATTCCCGCTGCAGCCGCTGGAGCGCAGCCGCCTCGAGCTGCGGCACGAGTTCATCGGACCCGGCTACGCCCGCTTCACCGAGGCCGGCATGGCCGCGGTCGAATTCGCGCGCTCGAAGTTCGGCATCAAGCTCGAGGGCACGTATACGGGCAAGGCACTGGCGGCGCTGCTCGCCGACCTGCGCGCCGGCCGGCTCGCCGGCCAGCGTGTGGTCTTCTGGAATACCTACAACGGCCAGCCGCTGCCCGGTGGCGCCGCCGCCATCGACTGGCACGAGCTGCCCGCCGGCTTCCACGACTTCTTCCGCCGGCCGGTGCAGGCGCTGGATCCCGCCCCGCCCGCCGCTGCCACCTGAAGCCGCCGCCGCTCACAGCGCGCCGAACGTATCGACGCCCTTCAGCAGCAGCTCCCAGCGGGCCTCGACCGCCTCGCGCGCCGCCACGGCCGCACGCCCGTCCACCAGGGCCGCCCGGTGGAATGCCCAGCCGACGGCGTCGCGGGGGCCGAGGCTCAGGAAAAAGCCCAGCCGGGGCGCTTCCCACGCGGCCGGCGCCCGGCCGCTGGCCAGCCGCGCGATCGTGCCCGCCACGTGGCGACCCTTGCGCACTGCCGCCTGGGCCGTCGCGGCATCGTGCGCCACGTCCACCCAGCGGGCGCAATCGCCAGCCGCGAAGACGCGCGCGAGCGGCGCGCCGCCGGCGATCACCCGGCCGCTGGCATCGGCGTCGAGCCGTGGCCGCACGGGACCGGTGCACAGGAGCACGCCCGCGGCACGCTCCAGCCGGGTGCCGTCGGCGGCCGCCAGACGCATACGCCCCGCGCTCCAGCCGGCGTAGCGATGCGCCGTGCGCACCTCGATGCGTGAAGTCCGCAGCCGAGCGGCCACGTGCCGGCGCAGCGCCCGCGGCTGCGCCGCCATGATTTCGTCCTCCGCCTCCACGAGCCCGAGCGGTCCGCCGGACCGCGCCTCGACCAGCTCGAAGAGGCACTGCAGGCCGCTGGCGCCCGCCCCCGCGACCCACACCGGGTCCCTGGCCCGGACGAGGCGCTTCAGGGCGGCAACCCCCGCGCCCGTGGCCAGGGCATCCAGCGCCACGACACCCAGGCCCGCCGGCGGGCCCGCCGTGAGCTGGCGCAGCCCGGTCGCGATCACCAGCGCGTCGAAGGCCAACTCCCCGCGTCCGCCCGGCAGCCGCCCCGTCGCCGACCACTGCGCCAGGCGCGCCGGCGTCCAGTCGAGGTGAACGTGGTGGTGCCGGAAGCGCCAGCGCCGGGCAAGCGTTGCGAGATCCACCCGCAGGTCGCCCAGCGGCCGGCGCAACACCTCGTGCAGCCGGGTGCGGCGCAGATGCCAGGCCGAGGCGTCCAGCAGGTGCCGCTCGGCACGGGGCAGCAGGCGGGCCAGCCGCGCGAGGCAGGCGATTCCCGCGTAGCCGCCGCCGGCGACGACGATCCTCATGGCGGCAGCGCGCCGGCCTGGCCACGGAACTGGGCGACGACGATGCCGCCCAGGATCAGACCCAGCGCCACGAAGGCGCGCAGCGGCAGACGCTCGCCGAGCAGCAGCGCGCCGGCGACCACGGCCCACGGCGGAACTAGGTAGTTGGTGAGCGAAAGGAAGCTCGCCCCCGCGCGGGCCACGAGGCGGAAATAAATCACCGCCGCCAGGCCGGTGGAGAGCACGCCGAGCGCAAGGAGCGCGAGCACCGGGCGGCCCGGCAGCCCCCCCGGCAGCGCCCGTCCGGGCAGCCACGGCAGCAGCGCGGCGCACAGCACGCCCCCCAGCAGCAGCACACAGGCACTGGTGACGAGCGGCTCCAGGTGCGGCCCGCGCCGCGCGAGGATGATGGCGACTGCATAGCACAGCGTGCCGCCCAGCACCGCCAGCCGCGCGGCGAGCCCGTCCACGCCGGCCGCAATCGCGTCCAGTGCCTCGGGGCCGGTGAGCAGCACAACGCCAGCCAGGCCGAGCAGGAAACCGCCGGACCGGCGCGGGGTGAGGCGCTCTCCGGGCACCAGGAAATGGGCCAGCACCAGAACCACCGGCGCCGTGGCGGCCATGAAGATCCCGGCCAGTCCCGATGGGATCTCCCGCTGGCCCCACGCGATGAGGAAAAACGGCAGCGCGTTTCCGATGACGGCCATCGCGGCGAAAAACCTCCATGCGCGCCAGTCCAGCGGCAGCCGACGGCGCATGAACAGGACGAACAGCGCGAGCACGCCGCCGCCGATGAGCAGCCGCCCGGCGGTCAGCGCGAGCGGCGGGAACGCCTGCAGCGCCAGGTGGATGAGCACGAACGGGCTGCCCCACAAGGCCACCAGCGCTGCGAGCAGCGCCCATTCATGCGGACCCTGGCGCAGCCGGACGGCTCCGTCCGCCGCGCCGGGCGGCGGACGCCGTACACCGGTCACGACTTTCGTACTTTGCGCGGCCGTTCGGGCTGCGGGCTAAGCGGCTCGCGACGCTCCCGCTCGCTGCGGTCCTCTTCCGCCTCGCTGCGCTTGCGGCGGATCTCTTCGAGCATGAGCCTGAGCCACTCGCTCATCGGCGCCACCCGCGCGCGCTGCGCAGGCCGCCGCGGACCAGGAACGGCGCCGCGACGAGACCGGCGACGAATCCGCCGATGTGCGCGCGAAAGGCCACGCCACCCTCGCCCGGTTGCGTCGCCAGCGAGGACAAAAGCTGGATGACGAACCACAGCCCGAGCACGACGAGCGCCGGCAGCGCCATGCGCACCGGCAACAGCCCGACCGGAACGATGACCTGGATGCGGGCGTGCGGAAACAGCAGCAGGTAGGCGCCGAGCACACCCGAAATGGCACCCGATGCGCCCACCATGGGAACCTCGGCGCCCGGGTCCGGCAGCGCCTGCGCGGCCACGGCGGCGACCCCGCAGGCGAGGTAGAACAGCAGGTACTTCACGCGCCCCATCCGGTCCTCGATGTTGTCGCCGAACACCCACAGGTAAAGCATGTTGCCCGCCAGGTGCAGAAAGCCGCCGTGCAGGAACATCGAGGTGAAGACCGTGGCGACAGGGGGCACGATCGTGAGTTCCGGCGCCAGATCGGCCCGGCCCGTCAGGACGGCCGGAATGACGCCCAGGGCGAAAACGCTGCGGTTGAAGCCGGGTGCGCCCCCGGAAATCTGCCAGAGGTAGGCGAGCACGCAGCTGCCCACGAGCAACCAGGTGACGACGGGCGTTCGATGCGTCGGGTGCTCGTCGCGGATGGGGATCACGGCGTGGCAGTCCCCCGGTGCGGGGCCGTCACAGGCGCACGTCGGCGTAGCGGGCGGCGGCGAGCCGCAGCGCGCGTGCTTCCATCTCCGGTCGCGCCGCTCGGGCGAGGCGTTTCACCGGCCCGCGCCAGCGTCCATCCGCCTTGAGCAGACCCCGCAGTACCTCGAGATCCTGTAGCTCGCCGAGCATGTCGGCGAGGTTTTTCAGCATCCCCCGATCCATCCGTTCGAACGGCCTGCCCGCCAGCTCGCGCTGGTGCAGCTCGCGCTTCACGGCCTTGCGCAGCGCATGGAATCGGGTGGGGCGCGGCTTGCCCACGACGCGCCGAAAGGACGCCGCGGAACGTTCCGTAGTCCGGGCGAGGCCGGCATCGAGGCTGTCGTCATCGAGCCGCCCGAATGGCAGGCCCGCCAGGTCGCCGGCCACCGCCTCCAGTTCCGCGGCCACCATGCTCGCCACCGGCGCCGGCAGACCCGGCGCGACGGCGTTGCGCCGCTCGATCAGCCATGCCTCCACGTCGTTCAGGTCGGCCGCCGCGTCGCCCGCGTCGGCGCGACACCGCAGCCGGGCAAGGGTTTCGAGTGCGGCATCGGCATCCCGCAGCTCGGCCAGCGCGCGCGCAGCAGCTGCGCAGCGCCGTTCGGCATTGCGGGTGGGCAGCCGCTCGGCCGCGAGGCGGAGCAGCGCGCGGATACGCTTCAGATCCTTGCGGACTTCGTGGACGACGCTGGTCGCATCGAGATCCGGATCGCGCAGCCGGCGTACCGTCCGGCGGAGCCGGTCCTGCAGGATCAGGCCGACGCCGCCCGGCACCGGTGCGTCGTCGGCCGGACCCGTATCCGGCCGTGGCGCTGCCTCGCTCATGGTTCCTCCCCCCGCGGCGCCGAAATCACCAGCGCGGGTCCGTCAGGCGGAGCGCGCAGGGTGTAAACGCCGTCCCGGTCCGCCAGGCCGGCCAGGGCGGTCACGGTGCCGGAAATCGACCCGACGGTGCGCCAGCCACGTCCGTCGTCTCCGCCGGCCAGGAGCCGGGTCTGCGCGCCCGCCGTCAGGGCGAGCCAGACCTTCCCGGGCCGGGAAAGCGCGTAGTGTAGCTCAGCAGCCCGGACCGACCCGTCCGGGCGCGCCGCCGGCGACCAGTCCCGGCCGCCAGAGCGCGTCACCAGCACCTCGACGCCGCCGCCCGCCGCCACGACCGCCATACCCGAGCCGGAGGCCCACGGGTCGGCGGCGACGGCCAGTACGTGCCCGGCGGGCGCGCGCGGCAGTTCCGCCCCGCCGGCACAGGCGGCGGCGGATAGCAGCGCCGCCGTCCAGGCATCGATGCACGCGGCGCGCCCGTCCGTGCGGGTGACCTGCCCCTGGGAGGACAGGGATCCAACGGCGTCGGCGAGCGCGATCGGCCCGGCGGCATCGAGCAACGCGAGCCCGCCCTCGGCCAGCACCACCGGTCCGGCAGCGGTGGCGGCCAGGGCGACAGCCGTTGCGGCCACGGGATTGACCAGGATGTTCACCCGGCCGGTATTCGATTCCAGGCGGCCGTCGCTGGCCCGGAACGTAAAGCTGTCCGCTCCCGCGACGCCGGAGAGGTAAAGGAACGCACCCGTCGAGGCGTCGAAGCTCTGCAGCCGACCCAGCGTCGGGCCGGAGACGACGGTCAGCACGAGCTCGTCGCCGTCCGGATCGGAGGCGCGCGCCGTGGCGGAGAGCGTCGTGCCGGCAGGCACCTGATATTCGTCGTCCCGGGCGTCCGGGGGGCGGTTGAGACGGGGAAAGACATCGGTCCCGGAACCACAGAAAAAGACCGAAGACCCGGTGAGCAGGGCCCAGAGCACGGCCACCATTGCGGCGCGGCGAATCGAAAGCATGGGATTGGCGACCTCCGGCCACCGCAATGTTGCGCCAACACGGCGCGAATTCCAGACGCTGCGTCAAGGCGCGTCGGGGCTAGCGGCGGCGGTGCGGCAGGGCGATGTGCCCGGTCCCGCCCGGGCGGGAAGAAGTTCAGCAAAAGGGCTGTCGGTAGCGCGCGGCCGGTGGCAGGCCGGGGCGCCGAAGGTGTTGCGCCAGGCTTGGGTCGCGCGAAGCGAGGCCGCGTAGCGGCGGAAAAGACAAGGCGCGCGAGAGTCCGGGCGCGCAGGCGTACTCGACAGTACGTCGAGCACCCGGACCGAGCGCAACGC
>Ga0268386_10004306_pt1 | contig 10457 bp, 11 predicted proteins | sample RVTome_15_FD_200260 | JGI IMG/M metagenome (GOLD analysis project Ga0268386, IMG submission 200260) | Soil microbial communities from uranium-contaminated site in the Upper Colorado River Basin, Wyoming, United States - RVT150D86... ... | reverse complement strand
CAGATTGAGCTAGAGGCCCGCCGCAGTCTAGCAACCGCTTGGGGTGACCGAGGGGACTCGAACCCCCAGCCTCCAGGACCACAACCTGGCGCTCTGACCACTTGAGCTACGGCCACCGCGTGCGGATCGATTCTAGCAACGCACCCTCGGGCGAAGATTTCGAACACCGTAAGGGTCCGTTTCGTCGGGGCTCATGGTTCCGCTCCTAGCCTGGATGACGTCCGGCCGGACGTGTCCGAACACGACCGAGCAAGGAGGTCTCGATGAAGCGCATCATCGGCATGCTCGCGTTCGTCCTCGCGGCGATCGCGCTGGTTCCGGCGGTGGCCTCGGCCGGCGTCGGCGGCCCCGCCTTCTACGTCGACGGCGAGGTCTACCGGACCGTCGGCACCCCGACGGACCTGAGCGGGACCGGCGCTCCCGCGCACACGTTCGACATCATCTACGAGTTCGACGGAGCCCAGGCCCTCAACGTCGCCGAGGCGGCGCCCGGCGACACCGATTACAACGGGGGCCGGTGGCAGGTCCACCTCCTGTCGTTCGCGGACTACGACGCCGCCCTGGCCGCCCACGACGCGAACGCGAGCGGCGACTTCGACAGCGTCGACGAGGTCCAGGCCGCCCTGGGCGATACCGGTGCGACCGGAGCCTCGGACGAAGGCGTGGTGAAGAGCTTCGTCTGTCCCGTGATCAGGATCCCCTGACCGGGCTCACCCGAGAAGGTCGAGGGGCCGGGCGCCGGCCCGGCCCCTCCGTCTTGCCGCCCGGCGGCGGCCGTGGGATGATTTTGAACGGCCATTCAAACTCGAGCCCGGAGGCCCGCCATGGCGGTTCGCGAGACGGTGGATATCGACCTCGACCTTGTCGACCGACTGATCGGCGAGCACGAGGCACGGCTCGAACCGAAGCACCGCGCATCCATCGAGTACCGGGAGGTCGCGGCGCGGCACGTCGCCGGCGGCGTCGCGTCCTCGTGGCAGGCCTCGCCACCGCACGCGATCTTCATCGACCGGGGCGAGCGGAACCGTCTCTGGGACCTCGACGGGAACGAGTACGTGGACTACCACCTCGGCTACGGCGCGATGGTGGTGGGCCATGCGCACCCCGCCGTCGTCGAGGCGATCCGACGGCAAGCAGGGCGCGGAACGCACTTCGCGCAGCCGACCCGGGACCTCGACGTGATCGGGGAGAACCTGGCGGAGCGCTTCTCGCTCCCGCTCTGGCGCTTCTGCAACTCCGGGACCGAGGCGACCCTCGAGGCGACGCGGCTCATGCGCGCCGCCACGGGTCGCGACCTGCTGATCAAGATCGAGGGGACCTATCACGGGCATCACGACTCGTTGATGTTCAGTGTGATCCCCGACCCCGATGCGATCGGCCCTCGGGAGCACCCGATCACGGTCCCGCAGGCGCCCGGGATCCCCGACGCCTTCGGCGATCTCGTTCGCGTCGTCCCGTTCAACGACCTGGACGAGGCCCGGCGGGCGTTCGAGGAGAACCGCGGGAAGGTCGCGGGGATGATCGTCGAGCCGGCGATGATGAACTGCGGCGTGGTCCTGCCCGAGCCGGGCTACCTGCAGGGGCTCAAGGACCTGTGCCACGAGTTCGGCGCGTACCTCGCGTTCGACGAGGTCAAGACCGGCGTGACCGTCGCGTACGGCGGGGCCGTCGAGGCTTTCGGCGTCGTGCCGGATGTCATCTGCCTCGCCAAGGCGATCGGCGGCGGGACCCCGTGCGGCGCGATCGGAGCCACCGAGGAGTTGTTCCGGCCGGTCGTCGAGGGTGAGTACGACATGGCCGGGACGTTCAACGGCAACCCCCTCACGATGGCCGCGAGCCGGGCAACGCTCACCGAGATCCTCACGAGGGACGCGTACGCGACGTTCGAGCGCGCGGACGCGGGGCTGAAGGAGGGACTTGGCGCCGTCATCGACCGGTTCCGCCTGCCCGCGTACGTGACCGGGGTCGGCGCCAAGGGCTCCGTGATCTACTCGCCGACCCCCGTCCGTGAATACCGCGACGCCCTCGCGATCGACGAGCGGATCACCTACCTCGCGTGGCTCATCCAACTGGGCGGGGGGGTGTTCAAGTCGCCGTGGTCCAAGCAGGAGACGTGGACGCTGTCGGTCTGGCACTCGGACGAGGACGTGCGGCGCTACGTCGAGAACTTCGAGGCGTTCGCGACGGCCATCACCTCGTCGTAGGAGCCACAGCCTCCCGCCCATGTCGGCGGGCCCACATCGTGGCGTTCAGGAAGGCGGCGGCGACGATCAGCCGTCCCACGAGGTACACGCCGCCCAGCAGCAGGATCGCGATCCCGAGCGCCCCGTAGCGCGCGGTCGCGTTGTCCACTCGGGGGGCCAACCAGATCACGACGACGAGATGGAAGACCTGCGCCCCGAGGGCGAACAGCACCGCCCCCGGCAGCATCGCCTTCCACGTCGCTCCCTCTGCGTGGGGGAGGAGCACGCAGGCGACCAGCCAGGTCGCGAGGTAGACCGCGAACACGACGAGGACGGTGACGACCCAGCCGGCGGCGTCTGCCCCCTCTCGCGCCTGGCGAGCCAACCCGGTGGCGGTGGTCGCCGCGGTCGTCAACCCGAGGAAGACCAGGGCCGCCTTGCTCGTGTCGTGGTAGACGGGGCGACCCAGTTCCCATGCCGCCGCGTAGATGAGCCGCAGGGCCTTCGCCATCCCCCGGGATGCCAGCAGGAGCGCCCACGCCACGAGGAGGAGGGTGACGATGCGGCTCCAGAGCGGTTGCGTGGAGACGTCCGTGATCGTCTGTGCGGTGACGCCGGCGAGCCCGGCCGCGGCGAGGTCGTCACGATCCACCGAGAACAGCCCCGCCAGGATCACGAAGAACGCGACGTACGGGACGAAGAAGAGGAACAGGCGGAAGGCGACGGCCGCCGACAGCAACGGGCCGAGACGCTCGCGGTCGCGCTCGTACACGCGGAACGCCGTGTCCACGCCGGGGTTGCTCGACCGGGAGGCCTCGACGCGCTTCCAGGTCTCGTCGGCGCGGACCCGGAGCTCCTCGCTCTTCTCCCGGAGCGCCGCGATCCGGCGATGCTGCTCCGATGCCTCGTCCTCGGCCTCGCTCCCGGGCGCCGGAGGCTGGGATTCGTCGGGCGGCTGCATCGATGATCCGGGCGATGCCTACGCGACCGCCAGCTCCCTGCCCGCCCTTCGAAGGTGGAACGCGAGCACGATCTCGCCGATGCCGCGGAACAAGCAGAAGAAGCCGATCCAGATCAGGATCAGCGCCGCCCGCGGCGCGAACAGCTGCTGAGACGCCCAGAACGCCAGGAGGATCTCGAGGATTCCGACGACGAGTCCGAGCCACCACAGCTCGTTCGCTTCCTTGGTTATCACGGCGAACGAGATGTCGAACACACCCTTGAACAGCAACAGGAATCCGAGTAGGGCGGCGAGCTCGTAGAAGGCGCCGATCGGGTTGACGAACGCCCAGATCGAACCGCCGACGAACAGGACGCCCAGCAGCACGTGGAGCCACTTCCAGGCCTCCACCGTGCCCAGGGCCATGAACTCGTTGACCCCGGCGATGAGGAACACGACTCCCATCAGGGCGCCGACCGTTGCGATCGAGGTGACGTTGAACCGCAAGACGACCAGCGCGATCAACAGCCACAGGATCCCGGTGAGCAGGAACAGCCACCACATGCCGGCCGCCGCCTTCGCGACTCGCGCCTCAGTCTGCATCCTTCCCCCTCCTCGCTCGGTGTGGGCTCACGAGAACGACCTGCCTACGAACGGGTACGAAGCCTCTCACGCTCGTCACCGTCGGTCCACCACCCGATCCGAGGGTCCACCCCTGCGGCGTATGCTCACGCCACGGAAGGAGGACCCGATGGACCAGCCCTCGATGCGTCCGATCGAACCCAACCGCGTGGCCGAGCTCACCGACCGCCAGGAGGCGCTGCTCGCCGAGCGGCTCCCCAGGTCGCTCGCGTTCGCCAAGCGGGCGAGCCAGTCGCTCGCCGGCGGCGTGTCGTGCACCTGGCACGCGCTGGATCCGTACACGATCTACGGCGGCCGGGGTCGCGGGTCGCGGCTCTGGGACCTCGACGAGAACGAGTACGTCGACCTGCATTGCGGGTACGGGGTGATGGTCGTCGGGCACGCACACCCCAGGGTCGTGGAGGCCGTCCGCGACCGGATGGAGCTCGGCACCCATTTCGCGATGCCGGTCGCGGAGACCGTGACGGTGGCCGAGCTACTCGCCGAGCGGTTCGGCCTTCCGCTCTGGCGGTTCAAGAACTCGGGATCGGAGGCGACGATGGAGGCCTGCCGCATCATGCGGGCCGCGACCGGCCGCGACCTGATCCTCAAGGTCGAGGGGTGCTACCACGGGAGCTCGGACGGTCTTGCCTTCTCGTACTGGGTCGATCCGGGCGACGCGGGACCGCGCGACCGGCCGGTCCCGGTCCCGAACACCGCGGGCGTCGCCGAGGTGTTCGGGCGGGCACTGCGCATCGTGCCGTTCAACGATCTCGGCGCCGTCGAGCGCGTCCTGGCCGAAGACGGGGATCGCGTGGCGGGAATGATCCTCGAGCCCGTGCCGATGAACGCGGGCGTGATCACGCCCGAGGCAGGCTACCTCCAGGGCCTCCCCGACCTGCTGCACCGCCACGGCGCGCTCCTCGCGTTCGACGAGGTGAAGACCGGCGCCGTGATCGCGTTCGGGGGTGCCACGGAGCGGTTCGGTGTGCGCCCCGACGTGATCGCGCTCGCGAAGGCGATCGGCGGTGGGGTGCCCGTCGCGGCCATCGGCGGGACCGAGGAGGCGATGCGGGTTCTCACGGACGGGACGATGGAGGGCGAGGGCACCTTCAACGGCAACCCGCTCTCGATGGTCGCCGCGGAGGCCGTCCTGGGCGAGATCCTCACGCCGGACGTGTACCCCGGGCTCGACGAGCTCGGGCGCCTCTACACCGACGGGCTCCGGGAGGTCGCCGCTCGCCACGGCCTGCCCGTGACCGTGACCTCGGTGGGATGTCGCGGCTCCGTCCACTTCCGCGCGGGGCCGGTACGCGATTTCCGGGACGCCGTCGCCTCCGACGGCAAGCTGGCGCACCTCGCGTGGCTCTTCCAGCTGAACGCCGGGGTCTTCATCCCCGCCGGCGATCCCTGGACCTTCTCCGTCGCACACGACCGGGCGGACCTGCAGCGTTCGATCGACGCGTTCGGGTCGTTCGCGGCGGAGGTCGCCCCGTAGCCCGCCGGTACACTCGCTGATCGTGGAGACCGCGAAGGAGCACCTCGACCTCGTCGGCCGGGTGTCGGCGCGCAACTACCACCCGCTGCCCGTCGTGATCGCCGAGGCCGAGGGGGTCTGGGTCACCGACGTCGAGGGCAACCGGTACCTCGACATGCTGTCCGCGTACTCCGCTCTCAACTTCGGCCACCGGCACCCGGCGTTGGTCGCCGCCGCGAAGGACCAGCTCGACCGGCTCACGCTGACGAGCCGGGCCTTCCACAACGACCAGATGGGCCCGTTCCTGGGCGAGCTCGCCGAGCTGTGCGGCAAGGAGATGGCGCTCCCCATGAACACCGGGGCCGAGGGCGTCGAGACCGCGATCAAGACGGCGCGGAAGTGGGGGTACGAGGTCAAGAGCGTCGCGCCCGACCGGGCCAAGGTCATCGTCTGCGACGGGAACTTCCACGGCCGGACGATCACGATCGTCAGCTTCTCGACCGACGAAGACTCGCGCAGGGGGTTCGGGCCGTTCACGCCGGGGTTCGAGGTGATCCCGTACGGCGACGCCGGCGCGCTCGAGGCTGCGATCGACGACGACACCGTGGCCTTCCTCGTCGAGCCGATCCAGGGCGAGGCCGGGGTGATCATCCCGCCCGACGGATTCCTGCGGCGCGCGCGGGAGATCTGCTCGGACCGGAACGTCCTGCTGATCGCCGACGAGATCCAGTCCGGGCTCGGCCGCACCGGGGCGACGTTCGCGTGCGAGCACGAGGACGTGCACCCCGACATGTACGTCCTCGGCAAGGCGCTCGGCGGCGGGATCGTCCCCGTGTCGGCGGTCGTCGCCGACCGCGACGTGCTCGGCGTGTTCGCCCCCGGGCAGCACGGGAGCACCTTCGGCGGCAACCCCGTCGCCAGCGCGATCGGGCGGAAGGTCGTGGAGATACTGCGCACGGGTGAGCTCCAGGAGCGTTCGGCCAAGCTGGGGGAGTACCTCGTTCAGGAGATCCGAGGTGCCGAGCTCGGCACCGTCGCCGAGGTGCGTGGCAAGGGGTTGTGGATCGGGATCGATCTCGCCGAGGGCGCCGGCACCCCGCGTGCAGCGTGCGAGACGCTGGTCCTCGAAGGGATCCTCGCGAAGGACACGCACGAGACGACGATCCGGCTCGCACCGCCGCTCGTGATCGAACGCGAGGAGATCGACTGGGCGCTCGAACGCATCATCCCGGTGCTCGAGTCGGCCGCCGAGGACTGAGCGGGGCGGCGCGCTAGCCCGGCCGCTCGTCCGCCCCCGGCGGGTTCGGTTCGCCGGCCGATCCGAGCGCCGGGTCGAGCGTGCTCTCGACCGTGGTCGCGACGACGCTCGCCGTCACGAGCACCGGCTCGTCCTCGACCTCGTCGCGGTCCTTCCGCCGCAGCCACCCGCGGCTGGAGCGGAACCAGCGCCCCGCCCGTTCGCCGAGCGATCGATGCTCCTCCTCGCGTTCCTTCCGCTCTCGGCGCCGGGCCCTGGCCTCCTGCTCCTGCGTGAACTCCGACTCCAGGACCTCGTGTCGCTCGAACCAGATCGACGCCGAGGCCTGGATCGTGGCCGCGAACGGGATCGCGAGGAACGCCCACAGGAGCCCCCCGATCGCGCCGCCGGCCAGCGCGGCGCCGAACGCGACCGCCGGGTGCATCTCCATCGTCTTGCTCTGCAGGCGCGGCGCGAGGAGGTAGTTCTCCACCTGCTGGTAGATGAGGACGTAGATCAGCAGGATCAGGGTGTCGGTCGTCCCGACCGAGAAGAGCGCAACCGTGAGCGGAACGATCGCGGCGATGTACGTCCCGATGATCGGGATGAACTCGGCCACGAAGCCCTGGAACAACGCGAGGGGCGCGGCGCCGGGCACACCCAGGATCTTGACGACGATGTAGAAGAGCCCACCGTTGATCACCATGAGCAGGCCCTTCGAGTAGAAGTAGCCGCCGGTCTTCGCGATCGCCGCCTCCCAGATAGAGACGAGTTCCTCCTGCTTGGGCCGGGGGAAGAACGCGAGGACCGCGCGCTTGAACTTCGGACCCTCTGCCACCATGTAGAAGAGGAACATCCCGACGGTGAACAGGCTGAAGATCCCGCCGATCACCGAGCCGGTCAGGCCGAGGAGCGCCTCACCGGGGTTCAGGGAGCCAACGACGCCCGCGACGTTCTGCGCGCCCTCGGCGATCGACTCGGTCGACAGATCGACGCCGAGCGTGTCCGAGGCCCAGCTCTTGACCTGGTCCGCCCACGCGGGGACCTGCTCCGCGATCTGGGTGATCCCGCGGATCAAGGTCCCGACGAAGATCAGGAAGATCACGGCTAGGAGGACGAACGTTGCGAACAGCAGGAGCCCCGTCGCCAGCCCGCGGCGCCACCCTCGACGGTGCAGCCAGTTCACGGCGGGTTCGAGCGCGAAGGAGAAGAACAGGGCGAGCACGATCCACATGACGACGTGCTTCAGGATCCCGAGCAGTGCGAAGGCCGCGGCGAGCGCGACGACGACGCCGATCGTCCACAGGATCGTCGGCTTCACCCATGCGGGAGGGCTGCGGTCCTCGGGTTCGGGTTCGAGCGGTGCGAGGTCGTCCTCGAGGGGCTCCGCCTCGTCCGCTTCGGTCGCAGGCGGTGGCTCCGGGCTCAGCCATCCCCAGGCGACCACCGCGGCCACCGCCGCGCCGACCGCGAGCAGGGCCGCCTTCAGCCAGCCGGAGCTCCCGTCGTCGGTGGATGCGGCCAGGTGGCCCCCCTTCGTGGCCGGACCACCGCCCGGTCCGGCATGCCTCGGGAACCCTAACGCAGGGGTGTCGCCGGGTCTTTGATTCGGCCCCGTCGAGGGGGCAGACTCGTGCTCGAGGCGGTCGGATGCGTCGTCCACCGCACGAGGGGAGGGGATCGATGGCTTCCGAGAGGCAACCGAGCTACTGGGCCGCAGGCTGGGCCACGTTCGCCGGCATCGCGATGATCATGCTCGGCGTGTTCCATGCGATCGCTGGGCTGACGCATGTCGTGGACCCCGACGCGTACGCGGTGTCAGGCGACTACGTGTTCAAGTTCACGAGCGACACCTGGGGCTGGATCCACCTGATCTGGGGGATCATCGTGATCTTCGCGGGCTTCGGCGTGTTCCGCGCGGCGGTCTGGGCCCGCACGATCGGTGTGATCATCGCGCTCGTCAGCGCGATCGCGAACTTCGCCTACCTGCCGTACATCCCGGTCTGGTCGATCGTGATGATCTCGATCTGCGTCGCGGTGATCTGGGCGCTGACGATCCACGGGAGGGACGTCACCGCCACCTGATCCCCGGCGGTCGAACGCGAGGGCCCGGCTCCGGCCGGGCCCTTCCGTGTCTCAGGCCTTGCCCACTCGATCGGCCGGACGCTCCACGGCGCGACGACGCCAGGGGACCACCCCTTCGAGCTCGATCTCGAGCGAGAAGCTGAGGAACGTTCGCACGAGCACGATGATCCCGAGCGTGATCGCGCTCTCCAGGGTTGGGTCGACGGTGATCGTCTGGACGATGTCCGCGATGATGAGGATCTCGAGGCCGAGCAGGATGGCCTTGCCGACGTCGTTGCGAACCCGCACGTAGGCCTGCGAGCGGCGGGAGCCGGTGAGGCCGAGGACGAAACGGATCCCGGCGAAGACCGAGCCGATCGCGAGGATCGCGACGCCTGCGACCTCGAAGCCCCGGACGACGTCCTCCATCACCGCTTCGAAGTCCACGCGCTCGCCCCCGGATCGCTCCCTGCGGAAGCATAGGTCGCCGCGACGGGCGGGTACAGTGCACTCGCGCGTCGGCTCCGGGCGGCGCTGCACGGGGAGGAGGCAACGGATGGCGGAAACGAGACAACAGACACTGACCGGCGAGCAGCTCCGGGAGGTCCTCGGGCTCCTGCGCGGCGCAGACAGCGCCGAGCTCAAGCTGACGGTACCGGAGGGTCAGACGGGGACGACCGTGCGGGCGCTCGGCATCGATCCCCTCGACGCCAGGGTCCGGCAGGTGTTCTTCTTCGACACGCCCGCGCTCAGCCTCAACGCGGCCGGCGTAGTGGCTCGCGCGCGCCGGATCCAGGACTCGGCGGCCGATACCGTGGTGAAGCTTCGCCCCGTCGTTCCGGACGACATCCCGAATCGTCTGCGCAAAGACCCGTCGTTCGGGGTCGAGGTGGACGCGATGCCGGGTGGGTTCGTCTGCTCCGCGTCGCTGAAGGGGACGTCGACCAACGCCGAGGTGTGGGATGTCTTCGAAGGGCGTCGGCCGATCAAGAAGCTCTTCTCGAAGGAGCAGCGCGGCTACTTCGCGGCGCACGCGCCGAAGGGCGTGACGCTCGAGGAGGTGTCGGTCCTCGGGCCGGTGAACGTGCTGAAGCTGAAGTACAAGCCCGAGGCCTTCGAGCGCAAGCTCGCGGTCGAGCTGTGGTTCTACCCGAATGGCTCGCGGATCCTCGAACTGTCGACGAAGTGCGCGCCGAGCGAGGCCTTCCAGGTCGCGACCGAGGCCCGGGCGTTCCTGACCGGCCGCGGCGTGGACCTCTCGGGCGAACAGCAGACGAAGACGAAGAGCGCGCTGCAGTACTTCTCGAAGCTGCTGGCGAAGGCCGCGCGCTGACGGCCGCGGTCGCGGCTAGATCCCCAGGATCTTCGCCTTCGCCGCCGCGAACTCCTCGTCGCTGAGCGCGCCCGAGGCGTGCAGCTGCGCGAGCTTCTGGATCTGCATCGACGGGTCCTCGTCCGGCGGCGGCCCCGCGGCCTGTTGCTCGTAGCCGGCCTCGGCCGCCGCGGCCTGTGTCTGCACGTACTGCGCGTCCTGGTCTGCGTACTTCCGCTGCTGGCGACGTGCCACCCGACCGCCCACCGCCGTCGCCGTTCCGGCGACGACCGCCGTCCGTGCGGCCATGCCTACGAGACCCGGTCCTCTGCGTCGCATCATGGTGTCTACCCTCCTACTCCTTGTTCGCGTTCGCGAACTCCACCGCCGCCTGCACCACCTCGTACGGCAGGCGCTCGAGGTCCAGTACCTCGCCGCCGGCGTTCAGGATCGCGTCCCGGAGCTTCGTTGCCCAGACGTCCTCCCAGACCAGGAGCGCGGCCGACGAGTTCGGTTCGAGCTCCTCCGCGGCCGCGGCCAGGTCCTCCTCGTTGAGCAGGCCCAACGTCTCGGGCGAGAGCGCGTCGAACGCCTTGAACACGTCCGAGTCGAGGTCCCCGAGC
>Ga0268386_10004305_pt1 | contig 10457 bp, 11 predicted proteins | sample RVTome_15_FD_200260 | JGI IMG/M metagenome (GOLD analysis project Ga0268386, IMG submission 200260) | Soil microbial communities from uranium-contaminated site in the Upper Colorado River Basin, Wyoming, United States - RVT150D86... ... | reverse complement strand
GCCCGCCGACGAGTTCACCAGCGCGTTGAGGATGGGCCAGTCGGCGATCGCGTCGCTGCCGTCGCGCATATTTTCCGTCTCGCGGTTGGGCGAGGCCACCGACCCGGCGTCGAGATGATCGCGGCCGATCACGATGGGCGCCTTGACGGCCCCGCGGCGGACGAGGTCGTTCAGCGCGAGGCCGAAGCGGGCGCGATCGCCGTACCCCAGCCAGAAGATCCGGGCGGGAAGCCCCTGGAACGCAACGCGCTCGCGGGCCAGCCGAATCCACCGGCAGAGCGCCTCGTCTCCGCTGAACATGTCGAGCGCGAGATCGTCGGTCGCGTGGATGTCCGCGGGGTCCCCCGAGAGCGCGGCCCAGCGGAACGGCCCCTTGCCCTGGCAGAACAGGGGCCGGATGTACTCGGGCACGAACCCCGGAATCTCGAAGGCGTCGGCCACGCCCGCCGTCTGCGCCTGCGCGCGGATGTTGTTCCCGTAATCGAATGTCACGGCGCCGCGGCGGGCGAGCGCCAGCATCGCGCGCACGTGATCGGCCATCGCGCGCATCGATCGCTGGATGTAGGCGTCCGGATCGGCGCGGCGGAGCGCGGCCGCCTCCGCGAGGCTGAGTCCATTCGGCACATAGCCGTTCAGCGCGTCGTGCGCCGAGGTCTGATCGGTCACGACGTCCGGGATGATGCCCCGCTCGGCCAGCCGCGGCAGCACGTCGGCGGCATTGGCTTCGAGCGCCAGCGAACGCGCGACCCGATCGCGCCGCCAGCGGTCCACGATCGAGAGCGCCGCCTCCAGGTCGTCCGAGCGCTCGTCCACGTACCGCGTCGCGAGCCGGCGTTCGATGCGCGCCGGGTCGACGTCGACCACCAGCGCGGCGCCTCCGTTCATCGTGACGGCCAGCGGCTGGGCCCCTCCCATCCCGCCGAGCCCCGCGGTGACCACGAGGCGCCCCGCGAGCGAACCCCCGAAGTGCCGCCGCGCCAGTTCCGCCAGCGTTTCGTAAGTGCCCTGAAGAATTCCCTGCGTCCCGATGTAAATCCAGCTCCCGGCGGTCATCTGCCCGTACATCGTCAGGCCGCGATCCTCCAGATCGCGGAACCGATCCCATGTAGCCCAGGCAGGCACGATCAGCGCGTTGGCAATCAGCACCCGCGGGGCCCAGGGATGGGTACGAAACACCGCGACGGGCTTCCCCGACTGCACGACGAGGGTTTCATCGTGCCCCAGGCGGCGGAGCGTTGCGACGATGGCATCGAACGCTTCCCAACTGCGTGCCGCGCGGCCTGAGCCGCCGTAGACGATGAGATCGTCGGGGCGTTCGGCCACCTCGGGATCGAGGTTGTTCATGAGCATTCGAAGCGCCGCCTCCTGAGGCCACCCTTTGCAGGAAATCGTCGCGCCTCGCGGGGCGCTGACCTGGCGACTGAGGATGCTCATGACTGTTGACGGACGGGATACCCGGTTGACCCTTGGCTCACGCACAGGGACGATGCGCGCGCGCCAAAGGTAAGCAATCTAAAAACGTACGCGCGCGTTGTCAATTTGAAACTGAAAAATTTCTTACTTGACATCCGCGCCGGTCGAGGATTCGAGTGCGCCCTCCTCGATGAGGGCGGAAATTTTTTCAATGTCCGGGGACGGCGGACGATCGGACGTGAGCGCCGCCACGTCCTGACGCACACGCGCGTGCACGCGCTGGAGCACCGGCGACGTGCGGAGCGGCGCGAGCAGGTCGATCGCCTGGCACGCAAAGAGCACCTCGATCGCGACGACGCGCCGCGCGAACTCGAGCGCGCGGGCGGCCTTCAAGGCGGCGCTCATGCTCATGCTGACGTGATCTTCCCGGTTCGCCGACGTCGGGATTGTGTCCACGCTCGCCGGGTGGGCGAGGGTCTTCAGCTCCGATGTCAGCGCGGCGGCCGTGACCTGCGCCATCATGTAGCCGGACTGCAGGCCGCTCTGCGGCGTCAGAAATGCCGGCAGATCGCTCAAGACGGGATTGACCAGCCTGTCCGACCGGCGCTCGCTGATCGTGGCGAGCTGGGCGAGCGCCAGCGTCAAAAGGTCGGCCGCCACGGCCACCGGCGCGCCGTGGAAGTTCCCGCCCGAGACGATGTCGCCGTGCTCGGCGAAGACCATCGGGTTGTCGGTGGCGGCGTTGACCTCGATGGCGAGCGTCTCCCGGACGTGGCGGAGCGCGTCGCGGGCGGCGCCGTGCACCTGCGCCGCGCAGCGCAGCGAATACGCATCCTGCACCCGCCCGCAATGTTCGTGCGATTTGTTGATCGCGCTGCCCTCGAGGAGCCGCAGGATGTTCGCCGCGGACGCCAGCTGCCCGGCGTGCGGCCGCGCCTGATGGATGCGGGGATCGAACGGCCGCACCGAACCGCGCAGGCCGTCAATCGACAGCGACACCGCAATGTCGGCGGCGCGGGCGAGCCGCTCGGCGCCCAGGGCCGCGAGCGCCGCCACCGCGGCGGACGGCTGGGTCCCGTTGATGAGCGCGAGCCCTTCCTTGGGCGCGAGATCCACGGGCCCGAGCCCCGCGGCGGCGAGCGCGTCAGCGCCGGCGCGCGGGGCGGGATCGTCGCCGACCACCGCCTCGCCTTCGCCAACCAGCACCAGTGCGAGATGCGCGAGCGGCGCCAGGTCGCCGCTGGCGCCAACCGATCCGCGGCTCGGCACCACCGGATGCACGCGGGCGTTCAGGAGCGCGATCAGCTGTTCGAGCGTGGATCGCCGGATCCCGGAGAACCCCTTCGCCAGCACGTTCGCCCGCAGCAGCATGGACGCCCGCACCGCGCGCACGGAGAGTGGCTCACCGACGCCGGCCGCGTGACTGCGCAGCAGGTTCAGCTGAAGGGTGGCCAGCGCGTCGCGCGGGATGGTCGTCTCCGCCAGGGCGCCGAACCCGGTGTTGATGCCGTACACCGGCACGTCGCCGGCGGCCTGCTCATCGACAAGCCGCCGCGCCGCATCCACGCGGCTCGCCGCCTCCTCCGAGAGCGCGACGGGCACGTACGCATCCGCGACGGACCGCACGTCTTCCAGGGTCAGGGTATCGCCGGTCAAGTGGATCGTCGACGTCAACTCCCATATCGTACAGGAGATTTCCTCGTCTCCCGCTGCCGGTGTGCACCACCACGCGGCCGTTTTGGGAGTTGGGAGTTGACGAGGTGGGCGTTTAGAATAAGGCACCTATGAACCTGGCGGTCCTCGGGGCCCAGTGGGGCGACGAAGGCAAGGGCAAGATCGTCGATCTGCTGACGCCGAACTTCTCGATCGTCGCGCGATACCAGGGTGGCCACAACGCCGGGCACACGGTCTACGTGAGCGGACGCAAGTTCATCCTGCGGCTGCTGCCCTCCGGCATCCTCCACGACGGCGTCACCTGCGTCATCGGCAATGGCGTCGTCATCGATCCGCAGGCGCTGTTCTCGGAGATCGACGAGCTGGCGGCCGCGGGGATCCGGATCGGCGACCGGCTCATCATCAGCGACAAGGCGCACCTGATTCTGCCGTATCACCGCGATCTCGATCTGTTGAGCGAAGCCCGGCGAGGCGAACGCCGCATCGGGACGACCTCTCGCGGCATCGGGCCGGCGTACGAGGACAAGATCGGACGGCGGGGCATCCGCGTGGGGGACCTGGCGAATCCGGACGCGCTCGCCGAGGCGCTGCAGCATAACGTGGCGGCGCGCAACCGGCTGATTCCCGAGTCGACGATGGACTGGACGCAGGTGTTCGACGGCCTGCGGCAAGCGTGGGAGCGGATGTCACCCTGGGTGGCGGATGTGTCGCTGTTTCTCGCGCGCGCCAGGACGTCCGGCCGCTCGATCATGTTCGAGGGCGCGCAGGGGACGCTGCTCGACATCGATCATGGCACCTATCCGTACGTGACCTCCTCGAATGCCACCGCGGGCGGCGTCTGCACCGGGCTCGGCGTCGGACCGGGCGCGATCGACGCGGTGCTCGGAGTCGCCAAGGCGTACACGACGCGGGTGGGCGAGGGGCCGCTGCCGACGGAGCTGACGGGGGAGCTGGGCACCCGGCTCAGGGAGACCGGGCAGGAGTTCGGCGCCGTGACCGGACGCCCGCGGCGCTGCGGCTGGTACGATGCGGTCGCCGTCCGCTATGCGGTTCGCGTCAACGGCCTGGATGCGCTCGCGCTGACGAAGCTCGACGTGCTCGACGGGCTGCCGGAGCTGCAGGTCTGCACGGCATACCGCTGCCGCGGCGCCACGCTGGCGGAGATGCCCGGCGATCTCACGCAGCTCGCGGCGTGCGAGCCGGTCTACGAAACCCTGCCGGGGTGGACCGCGCCCACGAAAGGCGCGCAGCGCTTCGACGATCTGCCTCGCGAGGCGCGCGCCTACATCGGGCGCCTCGAGGACATCACGGGCGTGCCCGCCGCCATCGTGTCAACCGGATCGGCGCGCGAACACACGATCCTGCGGGAAGGGATCCTCGACCCACAGCTGGCCGTGCGGTGAAAGAAAGCGGGCGGCGCCGGATGGCCGCGCGCGGCGCTACTGCTTGTTGCGGTTGCAGTAGTCTTCCATTGACGCGGAGTCCGCGTCGACGAACTCGATGCCGGCGCGGTACCGAGGGGGCTCGGCGGGCTTCGGAAGCTCGAACTTGGCCCACGCCACCGCGCCACGGAAGCGCATCACGAACTCATCGGTCGGCACGCTGATGCGCACGCGCTGGTTGGGGCGCAGGATCGTGGGCGAGAGCACCTGCGCGCCGATGACGGAGAGATCGACGACGCTCGCGCCGTTGCCATCGAGCTGAATCTCGACGCCCCTGCGAATCCGGTAGCGGGGCGCGCGGCGCGTGCCATGCCAGTCGAGCTGCCGCGGGCTCTCCGCCTCGATCAGCGCTCCGTCGGGAGGCCCCGCGTCGTGGCCGGCGCCGGCGACGGCGGCCGCCGGAGCCTCGACCGACGCCTGTTTGACGACGCGCGAGTAGTCGCCGGTGTGCGACATCACCCGCACTTCCGCGTGCGCGAGCTGCTGGTCGGTCTTGATCCGGTTGATGAGCGCGGCGCCGCGCGGGGTCGCGGCAAACAGGCGCTCGAGCACGATCAGCTGCGGCTTGTGCGCGAGGATGGCCTGAAGCGCCTGAATCGGTTCGGTGTCGGCAAACGCCAGCAGATCGCCCTCGTCTGACAGACGATCGCGCAGGCCGGGCATGAGGTTCGTTGCCGCAATCACCACCGAGGGCACAGGCATCCTGTTCAGTTTACCATGCTGTTCCGGACCGTCCGGACCCGGGAAACCATGCTGCGCGCCATCCTCTTCGATCTCGACGACACGCTGTTCGATCACCGGCACTGTGCGCGGGAGGCGCTCACGGCCGTGCACCAGGCGCACACGTGCTTCGCGGCAGTTGCGTTCGACGAGTTCGAACGAGCCCATGCCGAGCACCTCGAGGCCCTGCACCTGGAGGTACTCGACGGCCGCCTGAGCATCGACGCCGCGCGGGCCGAACGCTTCCACCGGCTGCTCGCTGCGGCGGGGGGCGCGATCGGCGACGCCCGCCGCGCCGCCGCCACGTACCGCGAGCGCTACGTGTCGGCGCGCCGGCCCGTGCCCGGCGCCCAGGCGCTGCTTGCCGCCCTCCAGCCCCACGCCCGTCTCGCCATCGTCTCCAATAATCTGCTGGCCGAGCAGCAGGAAAAGCTGCGGGAGTGCGGACTGGATGCTTACGTCGATGCGCTCATCGTCTCGGAGGAAGCGGGGGCGTCGAAGCCGGATCCGGGGATCTTCCGCATCGCGCTGGAACGCGTCGAGGCGAGCCCCGCGGAGGCGCTGATGATCGGCGATTCCTGGGCCAACGACATCGAGGGGGCTCGAGCGCTCGGCCTTCCCGCGATCTGGTTCAACCCTGGCGGGCTCCCGCCTCCGGATCCCTCGGCGGGAGTTCCCGAACTGCGGACGCTCGAGCCGGCGGCCGACGTCGCGTCAACGATCCGCAGCATTCACAGCCGTGCGCATAGGGATTGATCTCGGCGGCACGAAGATCGAATTGATAGCGCTCGACAGCGGCGGCGCCGAACGGTTCCGCCGTCGGATCGACACGCCGTGCGGCGAATACGAGGCGACGCTCGAGGCCATCGTCCGGCTCGTCGCGGACGCCGAGGCGGTCGTCGGTCCCTCCACCGTCGGCCTCGGCATGCCCGGCGTCGTCTCGCCGGCGACCGGTCTCGTGAAGAACGCCAACTCGACGTGGCTGAATGGGCGTCCGCTGAAGGAAGATCTGGCCGAGCGCCTGGGACGGCCCGTGCGGCTCGCGAACGACGCGAATTGCTTCGCGTTGTCCGAAGCCACCGACGGCGCCGGAGCGGGGGCGTTCTGCGTGTTCGGCGTCATCGTGGGAACCGGGACGGGCGGGGGGCTCGTGATCGACGGCCGGGTGCTCGTCGGCGCCAACGCGATCGCGGGCGAATGGGGACACAACCCGCTGCCGTGGCCGGAGCGGGACGAGTGGCCGGGCCCGCCGTGCTATTGCGGCCGCACGGGATGCATCGAGACGTTTCTGTCGGGGCCGGGACTCGCCCGCGACTACGAACGCGCGGCCGGCATTCGCCTCGCGCCCGAAGCGATCGTGCAGGCCGCGGCCGGCGGAGAAACGCAGGCGCGTGCCGCGCTCTCCCGATACGAATCACGCGCCGCCCGCGCGCTCGCGTCGATCATCAACGTGTTCGATCCCGATGCGATCGTGCTCGGCGGGGGGATGTCGAACATCGGCAGCCTGTACGAACAGGTGCCGAAGCTCTGGGAGGCGTTCGTCTTTTCCGATCGGGTGGTGACGCCGCTCGTCCGCGCCGCGCACGGCGATTCAAGCGGCGTGCGGGGCGCCGCCTGGTTGTGGGCGGGCAATGAAGAATGAAGAATGAAGAATGAAGAATGGAAAATGAAGAATGGAAAATGAAGAATGGGGGGGGGCGCGGGGCCGCAGGGCTATACATCCCTCATGTTTCATGTTTCATTCTTCATTCTTCATTCTTCATTTTCCAGAGCGCCTGGGCGAGCGCGCCGGCGGTGATGCGGAAGTGCGACGCCTTCCACACCGGCTTCCCGTCGCGGAGAAGGATCGCCTGCGGCGACTCGTGGCGCACCCCCAGTCTGACGGCGACCTCGTCCGAAACGTGACGGTGGCTCTGGACCGTGATGATCTTGTACGCGGCCCGCAGCGGCGATTGGACGAGGTGGGCGTGCAGTTCGTCGTACGCTTCGCAACTGATGCCGCAGGTGCGGCTGTGCTTGAACAGCAGCACCGGACGTTCGCGCGACTCTTCGATGGCAGCCTCCAGCGCGGGGAGGTCGTGCAGATGGGTCAGCATGGCTGTGGAATGGTCCTTCGAGGGGCCCGTGCGGCGCCGCGCCGCGGGTGAGCAGCTACTGAGTGTAGCCCAACGAACCGTTCGATTCGAGCACGGCTGGCCACGAACACCGAGGAGTCCCGGCCTCATGGCCGGGGCCCTAGCCGTGCTCCTCATCTCCTCCCCTCCTGTGATCCACCCCGCGCACCGGACGATGCCCCTGCGAAAGCTCACAGGAGAACGGAGGTGAGGAGCATGGCCGTGACGTGCCAAACTGCGTGCTCCTCCTCTCCTCGCCTTCTGTGATCCAGCCCGCGCACCGGACGATAATGCTACGAACTGCGGAGACGGGACACTAGCTCAGCTCGGGGCCTGATGCGATCGCGTGTGGAACCCCGCCGCCTCGAGTTCGCGCCGCGCGTCGGCGACTCCCCGCGCGATTTCGGCCGGTAGATCCAGATGGTGCAGGAGCATTCGATCGACATTGAACATGCGAAATCGGATACCTTCCATGTGGAAGGCGGCGATGGCCTGGGAGAGCGCCTCGCATTCCTCGATCAACGGCTGCACGTCCCGCGCGCCGTGGCCGCGGAGCTGGGCGACAATCGCATCGACGTGGGACTTGGCATTGAGGCGATGGTCCATGGATGCGTCCGGAAGGGGAAGGGATCGATGAGTACGGTCGAGCGGATAGGATATATAAGGATTTGATGAGCACGCAAACGGCAGGACGGCCCACGGGCCGCGCACGCATCGAGCCGCCGGATCTCAGCGAGAAAGGCGGTCCGAAGGGGGGCGAGCCCCAGCGCTCGGACGAACGGCTCTTCATGCAGTTGACCGTCTTCGGCGGCTGTACCGACGCGGCCGCGGCGGCCCGGCACGTGGCCGACGCGGGCGTCGACGGCGTTGTCTACGAGGATCTGAACGATCCGCGCGGCATCGCAGTGCTCACCTTCGGCGGCACTCCCGATCACTTCGTGGACACCGTCCGGCCGCTGTTCAGCTCGGGTCCCTTTGCGGATTTCGCGCCGAAGCCGGACCTGGCGATGTTCGGCAGGACCTACTCCCTCGGCTACGAGCCGGATCTGCGGGAGGCCTTGATCGACAGGCCGTTGCGCACGGTGCTGCATCCGGACTGGAAATGGGGCGTCTGGTATCCGCTGCGCCGCAGCGGGAGGTTCACGCACCTGCCGCCCGAGGAGCAGCGCACCATCCTGGCCGAGCACGGCGCCCTCGGGAAGACCTTCGGCGCCGCGGATTACGCGCACGACGTCAGGCTGGCGTGCCACGGCCTCGATCGCGACGACAACGACTTCGTCATCGGGCTCATCGGCAAAGACCTGTTTCCGCTGTCCGCGCTGGTCCAGGCCATGCGCCAGACGCAGCAGACCTCGCTCTACCTGGACAGGTTGGGCCCGTTCTTCATCGGCCGCGCCTGCTGGAAGAGCGCCGCGGGCTGATTCCGTTCAGGCCCGGCCGCGCACCTTCGCCACCCACCAACGCAGTCCCACGAACAGAAACCGTGGATCCTTGAAGAACTCCGGCGGCTTTCCCTCGATCCCGTGGCCGATGAACTGAAAGATCCATCCGACGCTGAAGAGGATCACCGGCACCGTCCAGAAGCGGCCCGCGTACCACGCCACGCCGAACATCGGCATCGACAGGGCAATCATCGGGATGCCGATGGTGTGCAACGCCCGGTTCACCGGATGCTGGTGGCTCTGGCTGTACTGCGCAATCCATTCTTCGGACGTGCGGCGCATGAGCAATCCTCCTGGCAGGGCGATTGTAGCCGAAGGGGCGATCGTCGACCGATCCGGCGCCAAACCCCACCGCGACGAGCGGCGCGGCACCAACCGTATCCACCTCGACCGAACTTCCAGGTCAGGAACCTGCAGGTCAGTCAGGTCCGTCCGGTCGGCAGCGAGTGCGCGAGGTGGCGCGCGTGTTGCTGCCGGATTTGGATGGGCTGCCCTGTCCGGCGCCCAGGAGACGAGGTGCTCGTGCCGAATCTGAAAGGTCGCCGGCCGCGGCGGCTGACCGCGGAAGAGCGGAAGTCCGTCACCCACGGCGACTTCTGGATCCCGGAGACCGAGCGGGAGACCTATCGACGCGCCCTCGAAGCGCTGAACGCCGCCGGCATCCCGTATGTCGTCGCCGGGGCGTACGCCATCTACGCACATACCGGGATCTACCGTCAGACCAAGGATCTCGATCTGTTCTTCCAGCCCGCGGCTGTGGTCCCGGCCGCGCGCGCCTTGCGGGACGCGGCCTTCGTGACCAGGCTGGAGGACGTCCACTGGCTGGCCAAGGCGAGCACCGGCGAACACTTTGTCGACCTCATCTTTGGAATGGGCAACGGCGTGGCGCGCATCGACGACGGGTGGGTGACGCACAGCCGTCCTGGGATTCTGGCGGCCAATCCCGTCCGGATTGCACCCGCCGAAGAGCTCATCTGGCATCGGCTCTTCATCGGCGAGCGGCATCGCCACGACATGTCGGACGTGGTGCACCTGATCCTCTGCCTGGGCGACACGCTCGACTGGGAGCGGCTGGTCACCCGTACGGGACCGCACTGGCCCTTGCTGCTCGCCCAGATCGTCACGTTCAATTACGTGTACCCCGGGTACCGGTCGAACGTCCCTGAATGGGTGGTGAAGGAGCTCCTGCAGCGCGCCGGCAACGACGCCGGACAGGACATCGAGAACCTGGACTACACGCGCGGCCCGCTCCTCTCGCGTTTCAGCTTCATGATTGACGTCCGCGAGTGGGGCTTCATCGATCCGCGGGCGGATCTCGTCCGCGACGCGAGAAATCATCCCGACATCCGCGCGATTGCCGAAGCCGACGTATGGGATGAGCGCGGCGAAGAGCGTCCGGCCACGCGCGACGACCCGCAGATGCCGGTGGAGTCCAAGTAGGCCGCTCCCTCTCGGAACTCCCAACTCCCAAAGGCCCAATCTCCAACGTGCAAAGGCCCAACTCCCAACCCGTTATACTGAACAGCGTGATCAAGCTGAAATCGCCGGCCGCGTGGTGGAAGGCCACGAGGGAGCCGCTGCCGGGGGCGCTCGGCCGGCTGGAGCGCGAAGTGATGGAGGTGGTCTGGCGCGGAAGAGAGCTTGCCGTGCGC
>Ga0268386_10004304_pt1 | contig 10460 bp, 10 predicted proteins | sample RVTome_15_FD_200260 | JGI IMG/M metagenome (GOLD analysis project Ga0268386, IMG submission 200260) | Soil microbial communities from uranium-contaminated site in the Upper Colorado River Basin, Wyoming, United States - RVT150D86... ... | reverse complement strand
CTCGCCTACGGCAGCCTGGCATCCGTCTTCGCCGGCGCCGAGGGTGACCGGTTCTTCGTGCGACTCGAGTTTCCCCGCGAGGAGCAGTCGTCATGAACGTGCTGATCGTGGACGACGAACCGCCGGCGCGGGCGCGCCTGCGGCAGCTGCTCGAGGAAGACGGCGCCCACCGGGTCGTCGGAGAGGCCGGTAACGGCCGGCAGGCTCTGGAGATGGCGATCGCGCTGCAGCCGGAGGTCGTGTTGCTGGACATCAGCATGCCGGGACTGAACGGCATCGAGACGGCGCGGCACCTGAATACCTTCGAGAAGCCGCCGAGCATCATCTTCACGACGGCTTACGATCGCTACGCCGTCGAGGCCTTCGACGCGCAGGCAGTGGGCTACGTCCTGAAACCCGTACGACGCCAGCGGCTGGAACGGGCACTCGAGCAGGCCGCAAAGCTCAACCGCAACCTCTTGGCCGAGCTCGGCCGAAGCGCCGGCATCGACGACCGGCGGCACCACGTCTGCGCGCGCGTGCGCGGCGAGCTGCGGCTCATTGCGCTCACGGACATCGACTATTGCAGCGCCGACCAGAAATACGTGCGCGTGCATCATCGCCACGGCCAGGACCTGATCGACGACTCGCTCAAGATGCTCGAAGACGAATTTCCCGACACATTCGTGCGCATCCATCGCAGCGCACTGGTGTCCGTCGCACGCATCGAGGCGCTGCGAAAAACCGACGACGGCCGGCTCGAGGTCCGGCTGCGCAACGACCGGGCAGCCCGGCCGGGCAGCGTCCCCGCGGAACCGCTGATCGTCAGCCGGCGCCATCTGGCGGAAGTGCGGCGGCGCATCAGGGGCGACTGACGTGCGCGTCCGCATTGCGACCCGCAAGAGCGCGCTCGCCATGTGGCAGGCCGAGCACGTCGCCGAGCGGCTGCGCCGGCAGGACGACGTCGAGGATGTCGCGCTCGTACCGCTGTCGACGCGTGGCGACGAGGTACTGGACCAGAGCCTGCAGAAGATCGGCGGCAAGGGGCTCTTTATCAAGGAGCTGGAACTCGCCATGCAGGCCGGTGACGCGGACATCGCCGTGCATTCGATGAAGGACGTTCCGGCGGAAATGCCAGCCGATTTCCGCATCGCGGCGGTGCTCGAGCGCGGTAGTCCTTTCGACGCACTGGTGACGGGAAACGGCGGCACGCTGGAGAGCCTCCCCGCAGGCGCCGTGATCGGCAGCTCGAGCCTGAGGCGGCAGGCACAGTTGCTCGCGCTGCGACCCGATTTCACCGTCAGGCCGCTGCGCGGCAACGTCAACACCCGGCTGGCGCGGCTCGAGGACGGCCTGTTCGATGCCATCGTCCTGGCTTGCGCGGGTCTCGAGCGCCTCGGGCTCGCGACCCGCATCAGCGAGCGCATCGAAAGCGACAGGATGCTGCCCGCTGCCGCGCAGGGCGTGATCGGCATCGAATGCGCATCCCGCCGGCGGGATCTCGCCGAATTGCTCGCCCGGCTCGAGCACGGCCCCACGCGCGACACGACTTTTGCGGAGCGCGCAGTGGCCCGTCGACTGCAGGCGACTTGTCACTCGCCCGTGGCGAGTTACGCGGTCATCGACGGGGGAGATGTCCTGCTCCGCGCCCTCGTCGCCTCTGCGGACGGCCGCCACGTGCTGCGCGCCGAACAGCGCGCCCCGATCGGCGAGGTGGACCGGCTCGGTAACGACGTCGCCGATGCGCTGCTCGCGCAGGGTGCAGGGGAGCTCCTGAAGCAGGCGGCGCAGTCTTGACCGGACGCCCGCTCGCAGGCAGCGCCGTCCTGGTCACGCGGCCGGAACACCAGGCCGGCGAGCTCGTTGCCGCCATCGAAGGCGCCGGCGGCGAGGCGGTGGTCTTTCCCGTGCTGCGAATCGAAGGCCGCGACCGCCGCGGGATCGAGGCTGATATTCGCGCCCTGCCGGCTGCCGACATCGTCGTCTTCACCAGCCGCAATGCCGTCCAGCACGGATTTGCGCTGCACGCAGGTGGAGCGAGCCGCATCGCCGCCATCGGCCCGGCGACTGCGCACGCGATAGAAGCCGCCGGCGGGAAGGTCGATATCGGGCCGGACCGTGGCTTCGACAGCGAGCACCTGCTGCAATCGCCTGAACTGCAGGACGTCTCCGGTCGGAATGTGCGCATCGTGCGCGGCGAGACCGGCCGCGAACTGCTCGCCGAGGCACTCCGTAAGCGCGGCGCGCAAGTCGACTACCTGTCGGTGTACCGCCGCCTGCCGCCACAGCCGTCGCCGCACGCGCTGCGTCGCCTGCAGGAACGCTGGGAGCACCGCGATATCCGTGCCGTTACCATCATGAGCATGGAGTCGTTCGACAACCTGCAGGCCTTGCTGCCGGCGGATCTCCGCGATTTGCTGCGGAGCACGCCACTGGTGACGCCCAGCAGACGTGTGATACAAACCATTGCCGAGCGAATCCCTGGCTCCCCGGCATTTCTTGCATCGGGAGCGCAAGCTGCCGACATGTTGCGCGCGCTGATCGCTGCCATCGCACCGGGAATCCGACATGAACCAGAAAACTGACGATGCCGAGGACGCCGCCACGAAACGGCCGGACGAGCACTCGGAGGAGCCCTCGTCGACGACGGTCGCACCGGGCGCAGCGTCGCAGGGCATGACCGCGGACACTCCGCCGGATGACCCGGGCGCCGACGAGGCGGCTGAGGCACCGCCGCCGAAGACACGGGCAGGCGCGCGCCTGGCGTGGGTCGTGGCCGGTTTCGCACTCGTATTCGCGCTGGCGGCGCTCGCCGGCGTCGGCTACCTCGCCTGGCAGGGCCGCGATATCGGCAGCGGCCAGGCAGACACGGACGCGACGGTGGCATCGCTCTCCGACAACCTCGACGAAGCCCTGGTAGCGGTCGACGGCCTGCGCGAGCGCCTGCGGGAGCTCGCGGAGAGCGATGCCGCGTACGGCAGCGAGCTCGAGTCGCTCGAACGACAGCTCGAAGACCTGCTCGATCGCTACGAGAACACGCCGGCGAGACTGTCGAGCCTGGAAGATGCGATGACGGCGCTGCAGGGCATTTCGACGGGCGTGCGGGACAACTGGTGGCTGGCCGAAGCCGAGTATTACATGCAGATCGCAAATGCCCAGCTGCAGCTCGCCGGTAATCCCCGGCTGGCGCGGCTGGCGCTCGAATTCGCGGACGAGCGTATCCGGGCGCTGGGCAACCCGGCGCTGACAGAGATCCGTCGTGCGCTCGCACAGGAGCTGCGGGCACTCGAGGCGATGGAGAAGCCGGACATCGAGGGCATCACGATCGAGCTCGCGAGCCTCGCGGATTCGGTCGAGTCCCTGCCCATCCAGGAGTACGTGACCCGGACCGGCGGCACGGACGCGCCGCTCGACGAGGAGGCCGGTCCACTGGATCGCGCGCTCACCTCGGTCAAGGGCATCTTCACCGATGTCGTGTCCGTCCGCCGCACCGACGAAGCCGTGCGGCCGCTGCTGTCGCCCGATGCGCGCTATTTTCTGCGCGCCAACCTCAGGCTCCAGATGCAGACGGCGCGGCTCGCGATGCTGCGCGGTGAACGGGCGGTGTTCGAACAGAGCCTCGAAGATGCCGCAAGCTGGCTCCGCGAATATTTCGACACCGACAGCACGGCCGTGCGGAGCGCGCTCGCAACGATCGAGCAGGTCCGCGACGAGTACGTGACCGCCGAGTCGCCGGACATCTCGCATTCGCTCGCACTCTTGCGCCAGCACCGGACGCGCACGGGAGCGGACCGGCCCGTGCCGGGCGGCAACGAAGGCGTGGACGACGAGACGCAATGAAAATCGGGTTCATCGTCGTACTCGCGCTGGTTGCCGCCGCCTTCGTCGCCCATTTCCTGCTGCAGGATCCGGGCTATGTCGTCATCAACTTCCAGAACTACGTCATCGAAATGTCGGTGCCGGTGCTCGTGGCTTGCGTCCTGCTGATCCTTTTCCTCGCCTGGTTCATCGTCAAGATCTTCCGTGCGCCGCGACGCCTGGGCGAGGCTGCCGGGCGTTATCGCAGCGGCCGTGCCGGTGCGCGGCTGACGCGCGGCGTGATCGAGATCGCGGAGGGCAATTTCGCCCGCGGCGAGAAGCTCTTGGCGCGCACCGCTTCCAGCAGTGATGCGCCACTGCTCAACTACCTGCAGGCCGCGCGCGCGGCGCACCTGCTCGGCCGGAACGACCGCCGCGACGACTGGTTGCGGCAGGCCTACGAGAACGCGCCGGAAGCGGCCAGTGCGGTATTGCTGACCCAGGCCGAGCTGCAGCTCGACCAGGGCCAGTACGAGCAGGCGCTCGCGACGCTCAGGATGCTCGAGGAGAAAGCGCCGAACCACAGCCACGCGCTGAACCTGCTCGGGCGGGTCTATTACCGCCTCGAGGACTGGGACCAGCTGGCCTCGCTCCTGCCCCGACTGCGCAAGCACGGCAGGCTGGACGCGGCGGTCCTCGAGAAGTGGTCCGTGCGCGTGTACCGCGAAGCCCTGGACAAGGCGGCCGATGCCGACGCGTTGACCGCCGCCTGGAACGAAGTGCCGAAGAACCTGAAGCAGGACATCACGCTGCTCGAGGCCTGGTACTCGGGCCTGATCCGTACCGGCCAGCACGACAAGGCGGAAAAGACGATTGCCGCAGACCTGAAACGCGAATGGCGGACGCCCCTGGTGCGCCTTTTCGGCATCATCGACAGCAGTCATCCCGGCAGGCAGCTGAGCCGCGCCGAGGGCTGGCTCAAGTCCCATCCGGACGACGTCGAGCTGCTGCTGACCGCAGCGAGGCTGTGTCTCCGCAACGAGCTATGGGGCAAGGCGCGCAGCTACCTGGAAACCGTCATTTCCCTGCGGCCGACGCCCGAGGCTTACCAGGAACTCGGGCGGCTGCTGGCCCGGCTGGGAGAGGACGAAGCGGCCGCCGAGGCCTATCGGTCCGGGCTGAGCCTGGTTGCGCCGCCGGCGCTGCCGGCGCTGCCCCGCATGCGCGCGCGCGGCAGCCAGTAAGCGATGACAGGACATACCATCGTCGCCGGTGCCGGCTACACCGGCGGCCGGGTGCTGGCGGCGCTCGGTCCCGAGCGGGCCTCAGGCTTTCGACGGAGCCCGGCGCCGGGTGCCGGGACCGTCCGGATCGACCTCGACCGGGAGGTGGTATCGCCGCCGCCCTTGCCGGCGGACTATGCGCTGCTGTACACGATACCCCCGGCACGAGACGGCGATGCGGATCGCCGCCTTGCGCGTCTGCTCGCCTTGCTCGATCCCCTGCCCGCCCGCGTCGTTTATCTCAGTACGAGCGGGGTCTACGGCGACTGCGGTGGCGAGCTCGTCGACGAGGGCCGCGAGCCGCGGCCGGCAACCGGACGCGCAAGGCGTCGCCTCGCTGCCGAAAGACAATTGCAGGCATGGGCGGCCGGTCGCGAGGTCGGCCTCGTGGTGTTGCGGGTGCCGGGTATCTACGGCCCCGGGCGACTGGGCGTCGACCGCATACGCGAAGGCGCAGCGATCATCCGGGAAGCGGACTCACATCCGGGAAATCGCATTCACGTCGACGACCTGGTGAGTGGCTGCCTCGCGGCGCTGTCGCCCGCCCGCCCCGCCGGCGTCTACAACGTCGCCGACGGCGACCACCGCAGCAGCACCTGGTTCACGAACACCGTCGCACGGCTGGCCGCGCTGCCGGCGCCGCCCGAAGTTACACGTGAGGAGGCCAGGCGGACGTTTCCGCAGGGCCGCCTGTCCTTTCTCGAGGAATCGCGACGCCTCGATACCCGGAAGATGCGCGAGGTGCTGGGCGTGACGCCGCGCTACGCAAACGCCGAGGACGGCATCCGCGCGAGCCTCGACGCTGACCGCCTGTTACGGTAGCCAGCGCGCTATGGGCGCGCACGATTCTTCGCACCGTGGACTCAGGGCTGGCTGCGCACGCTCCGGAGCCACTTCGTGAGCGGTTCCCACTGCTCCCAGTCCGGCCACGCCAGGTATTCCGGCAATTCGAAGATGCCGAGGCCACGGGTGTAAGCGCGCACGTAGTTCTGCGCCTCGCGCAAGGACGCGAGATACGGCACCCTCGCCGCCGTCAGATACTCGTCCAGCTCGTCGAAGATCAGGGTGTATTCGCGCACCCGGTTCGCAACGACGCCGATCTTGGCCTCCTTGCGCTCCACCTTGCCGACGGATTTGAGCTCCCTGATGAAGCGCTCCGATGCCTGCATGTCGATGGTCGAAGGCAGCACCGGCACGACGATCGTCTCCGCATGCCGGACCAGGTCCGTGAGCTCCGAACCGTGGGAGCGCGCGGGGGCATCGATGATCATGTAATCGGCGGTCCGCGGCGCGTGCTTCAGGCCGTTGTCGAAGGCTGCCACCCCGGCAATGGCCGGCCGGTTGTCGGGACGCCGGTCGAGCCAGTCGAGGCTGGAACGCTGCGGGTCGTAGTCGGCCAACGCGACCGAGTAGCCCTCATCCGCAAAATAAGACGCAATGTTGGTCGCGATCGTGCTTTTGCCGCAGCCGCCCTTGGCGTTCATGACCATGATGTGGCGCATCGAATCCCCCGAGATCGTTTGTTGGCGTGTTGTTTTATTTATGTAAACTACCGTCGCCGGCTGCAAATGTCCATTGCGTGACAGGCACGAACGGGCGTGCTCGATCGAATCGAGCTGCGGTACGGGCGGCGACATGCGGCGCGCATGGTAAGCTCACGCGCGAATTGCTGATGCCGGAACATCCGCTCATACGGGGAATCAGCCATCCATGAGTACGCAGAGCAAGCCGGAATTCACCCGGAAGCCGGCCGGCGCCGCCGCCGGGACCACCCCCACGGACCATTCACCCGTGGGCCACCCGCCGCTGACCGAGTCGGCCGTGCACGACTACCTGAAGCGGAACCCGGACTTCTTCGAGCGTCACGGCGCCCTGCTCGGGACGCTGCGCCTGCCGCACGCCACGGGGGCTGCAGTGTCGCTGGTGGAACGGCAGGTATCGATGCTGCGCCAGAAGGACGTCAGGCGGGAGCGCAAGCTGAAGGAGTTCCTCGAGGTCGCGCGGGCCAACGACGCGCTGGCAGACAAGATTCACAAGCTCGCATTGAGACTGCTCGCGGCCACAGACCTTTCGGAAACGCTGGCCGCGGTCGAGAGCGCGCTGAGGACCGCGTTCGGCGCAGACCTGGCGGTCCTGGTGCTGTTCGGCGAGCCGGACGAGTTGCGCCACCTTGCTACCGGCCGCTTCACCCGGCCCATCAGGCGGGACGACCCGGCCCTTCGCCCGTTCGCCACCTTTCTCGGCAGCAGCCGGCCGCGCTGTGGACAGGTCCGGGACGCCCAGCGCGACTTCCTGTTCGCCGGGCAGACGGACGAAGTCGGCTCCGCGGCTATGGTCCCGCTCGGCGAGAAGTGCGCGCTCGGCTTTCTCGCCATCGGCAGCGCGGATGCCCAGCGCTTCCATCCCGGGATGAGCTCCGATTTTCTGGCACGCTTCGGCGAGCTCGTGGCCGGTGCGCTGAAGCGGTACTAGCCGCGTCCGCGGCCGGCGGGAGCGACCGATGCTGGAATCGGAAGAAAGCTGGATCGATCGCTTCGCGGGGCACCTGCATTACGAGCGGCGCCTGTCGCCGCTCACCTGCCGTCATTACCGGCGTGATCTCCTGGCGTTGCGGGACTACTGCGATGCGCAGTCAGTCGTTTGCTGGGCCGAACTCGACGGGGAACACCTCCGGGCCTTCAGCGCCGCCGGTTTTCGCCGGGGCCTGAATCCCCGCAGCCTGCAGCGGCGGCTGTCGGCAATCCGCACGTTCTACCGTTACCTGCGTCGCGAAAAGCACGTCAAGCGCAATCCGGCCGAAGGACTGACGTCGCCGAAAGCCGCGAAACGCCTGCCCGGCAACCTCGACGCCGACCGCATGGCGCGTTTGCTCGACATCCGCGGCGAGGGACCGCTCGTCGCCCGCGACCGGGCGATTCTCGAGCTCCTGTATTCGTCGGGGCTGCGCCTCGCCGAATTGGTCGGCCTCGACCTCGCGAGCCTCGACCTCGGTGACGGCATGGTGCGGGTCACGGGCAAGGGCAGCAAGGATCGCATCCTGCCGGTGGGGCGCTATGCGCAGGAGGCCCTGTCGACCTGGTTGCCCGCACGCGCGACGCTCGCGCCGCCGGAAGAGACCGCGCTGTTCGTCAGCCGCAACGGCGGCCGGCTCTCGCCCCGCTCCGTCCAGGCCCGGGTCGATCACTGGGCCAGGCGGCAGGGGATCGACACCAGGGTGCATCCGCACCTGTTCCGACACTCCTTCGCGAGCCACCTGCTCGAATCGAGCCATGATCTGCGGGGCGTACAGGAGCTTCTGGGCCACGCCAATATCAGCACGACCCAGATCTATACCCACCTTGACTTCCAGCACCTGGCCCAGATATACGATCAGACGCACCCGCGCGCCCGCTCGAAGTCGAAGGACCGGAGGTAACGCGCGCCCCTCGCGAAAAGGTCAGACCGCTTTTCGCATCGGCCGGGCACGGGGCTCCGACCCGCGCCACCGCCGCCTGTGCCACAAAGAATCAAGGAATCCGCTGATGGAACAATTTCGCGGGACGACGATCGTCTCGGTCCGTCGCAACGGCAGGGTCGCGATCGCCGGCGACGGCCAGGTCAGCATGGGCAACACCGTGATGAAAGGCAACGCGCGCAAGGTGCGGCCGCTCGCCGGCGGCCGCGTCATCGCCGGATTCGCGGGCGGCACCGCGGATGCTTTCACGCTGTTCGAGCTGTTCGAAACCAAGCTCGAGCGCTACGGCAACCTCACCCGGGCGGCCATCGAGCTGGCGAAGGACTGGCGCACGGACCGAAGGCTGCGCCGCCTCGAGGCATTGCTTTGTGTTGCGGATACCGAAAGCTCTTTCATCGTGACCGGCAACGGGGACGTCATTGAACCCGAGCACGACCTGATGGCCATCGGCTCCGGCGGCCCGTACGCCCACGCTGCGGGACTCGCGTTGCTGCGCAACACCGAGCTCGACGCCAGGAGCATCGCGGAGCGAGCGCTCGAGATCGCCGCGGAAATCTGCGTGTTCACGAACCGGAACATCGTGATCGAGGAACTCCCCGCGCCCGAGGGCAAATAAGCATGTCGACGATGACGCCCAGGGAAATCGTCCAGGAGCTGGACAAGCACATCATCGGCCAGGAAGAGGCCAAGCGCGCCGTGGCCATCGCCCTGAGGAACCGCTGGCGACGCGTGCAGGTGGACGAACCCTTAAGGAACGAGATCACGCCCAAGAACATCCTGATGATCGGCCCCACCGGCGTCGGCAAGACGGAAATCTCGCGCCGGCTCGCGAAGCTCGCCAAGGCGCCCTTCATCAAGGTCGAGGCAACCAAGTTCACGGAGGTCGGCTATGTCGGGCGCGAGGTGGACAGCATCATACGCGACCTCGTCGACGTCGCCGTCAAGCTGACGCGTGAGGAAGCGATGGCGCGCGTGCGGCATCGCGCCGAGGACGCGGCCGAGGAGCGCATACTGGATGCGCTGTTGCCGTCGCATCCCGGCAGCCGCCGGCACGAAGAGCAGGCGGAGGAGCGCCCGAAGCTCGAGGTCAACGACACGCGCCAGAAGTTCCGCAAGATGCTGCGTGAGGGCAAGCTCGACGACAAGGAAATCGAGATCGACATCAAGGTCATGCCGGTCGGCGTCGAGATCATGGCGCCGCCTGGGATGGAGGAGATGACCAGCCAGCTGCAGGGCATGTTCCAGAACCTGTCCGGCAATCGCCGCAAGACCCGCAAGGTCAAGGTGAAGGAGGCCATGAAGCTCCTGACGGACGAGGAAGCCGCGAAGATGCTCGACGAGGAGGAACTGAAGCTCAGGGCGCTGACCGCCGTCGAGCAGCACGGCATCGTGTTCCTGGACGAACTGGACAAGGTGGCTCGGCGGTCCGAGACCATGGGTGGCGCGGACGTGTCCCGCGAAGGCGTCCAGCGCGACCTGCTGCCGCTGGTCGAGGGCTCGACGGTCAACACCAAGTACGGGATGGTGCGGACGGATCACATCCTGTTCATCGCCTCCGGCGCATTCCATGTGGCCAAGCCCGCCGACCTCATCCCCGAGCTGCAGGGTCGATTTCCCATCCGGGTTGAGCTGAAGTCACTCACGACGGAGGACTTCGTGCGCATCCTGACGGAGCCCGACGCATCGCTGACCGCGCAGTACAGCGCGCTGCTCGCCACCGAAGAGGTGCATCTCGAGTTCACGGACGACGGTGTTCAGCGGCTGGCGGAAGTCGCCTACCAGGTGAACGAATCGACCGAGAACATCGGCGCACGGCGGCTGCATACCGTGATGGAGCGCCTGCTCGAGACGATCTCGTTCGAAGCGTCGGACCGGTCCGGCAGCCGGGTGCGCATCGACGGCACCTACGTCGACGATCATCTGGCCGACCTGGCGAAGGACGAGGA
>Ga0268386_10004302_pt1 | contig 10461 bp, 12 predicted proteins | sample RVTome_15_FD_200260 | JGI IMG/M metagenome (GOLD analysis project Ga0268386, IMG submission 200260) | Soil microbial communities from uranium-contaminated site in the Upper Colorado River Basin, Wyoming, United States - RVT150D86... ... | reverse complement strand
GATCACCCAGGGTCGGGCCTTCGTTGCGCACCGGCCGGGGCGCCCCGGCCACGGAGCATTGGCCGGCGCGGCCTTGGCCGGCGGGCGGGATCGGGCACGCACCTTGCGGGATCCTGGTCGAGCAGCTGCCGGAACCCGGAGGACCCATGACCAGAATGATTGGATCCCTTACCGTGCTCGCCGCGGCCGCGCTGGCGGTGGCGGGCTGTGCCATGACCGAGCCCTTCGTGCAGCTCGTCAACGACAGCCACATGACCACGTCCATCAAGACCCGGCTGGCGATGGACGCGCACCCGAGCACGCTCACCGCGGTCGGCGTCCACACCTCCGACGACGTGGTGCGCCTGACCGGGACCGTCACCGACGAGGCCGAGCGCCAGCGCGTGGAGACCATCGCGCGGCGCCTGGCCGGGGACAATCGCGTGGTGAGCGAGCTGCGGGTGGCGGGCGCACCCTCGGCCGCGCCGCGCGCTCAGCAGAAGGAATAAGGCGTCAGCTCCTCGGCCACCTCGACGTCGCCGCCGAAGTGCGCCCGCGCCTCGTCGGCCAGCCGGGCGACGTCGGCGTGGTAGGCCGCCCCGATGTGCGCGAGGATCAGCCGCCGTACCCCGGCCCGGGCCGCCACCTGGCCCGCCTCGGCGGCGCTCGAATGCGTGGCGACACGCCCGGGCGCGCGGTCAACCTCGGCGAAGGTCGCCTCGTGGACGAGAACACCGGCGCCGCGCGCGAGCGCGACGACCGCGCCCGACGGCTGCGTGTCGGACGAGTACACGACAGCGCCCCCGCCCTCGGCGTCCACACGCACGGCGAAGTTGGGCATGGCGCCGTGCTCGTTGGGCGCTGTGCTGACGGCGAGTGGCCCGCTGACGAACGCGCGGGCGCCGAGGCCCAGCTCGATCGGCGCCAGCACGACGGCGAATCTGCCGGGCCGGTCCCACAGGTTGAACACGGTCAGGAGCGTGCGGAGCGACTCGACGTGCTCGGGTCGGCAGACCACCGTCAGCGGCGCGCTCCGCTGGAGCATGGCGAGCTGGGCCACCAGCGAGGGCAGTCCGGAGGCGTGATCGGCGTGCAGGTGAGTGACGACCACGTGGGTGAGCGCGAGGGGATCCACGCCGATGCGCCGCAGGCGATGGACCGCGCTGCTGCCGCAGTCCACGAGCAGGGCCACCTCGCCGGCCTCCAGGACCAACGACGTGTTGTCGCGGGTGGCCGAGGCCAGCGCCCCCGAGGTACCGAGGAACGTGAACCGCGGCGCCCTCACCGGGCCTGGCGGAGCGCGGTGGGGTCGAAGAGCGCGTCAGGGAGATCCGTGTTGACGGCCACCGAGCGGACGACGAAGAGCACGAGCAGCTTGCCGTCCACGAAGGCCTCCTGACGATGGGGGAAGAAGAAACCGCCCGCCAGGGGACGGTGCTCGGAGAAGGTCAAGTCCACGACGCCCTCACCCTTGGGCAGCCGCTCGCGCCGGATGAAGCGCACCACCCCGTGCTCCGGATCGATCCAGACCGCCGGGGTGTCGCGCTCGCCGGGCCTGGCCCCGATCACGGTCACCGCGCGCCCGGCCTGCCTGGCGAGGTGACTGACGTCGTCGCGGACCCCCAGGGCGCGCCACTCGGCCAGGACGTCGGTGGCCCCGCGCCGGAAGGGCATGACGAGGTGCGTCCGATCACGATCGCGCTCGCCCGGCGGTGCCTCGTAGACCCGGCCGTCGGCCGAGCGGATCCACACCTGGCCTCCGGCTGCCAGCCGAACCTCGCGCCGGCCCTCCACCACCTGCTCCACCCGCTGACGGCGGGGGACCTTCACCCAGACCCGCTGCTCGCCGGTGGACTGAGGATGGCGTCCACCGGGATGAAAAAGGGTGAACGACTGCTCGATGGCGAGGTCGGTGATCTGGGCGCCCGCCAGGCGCGCCACGAACGCCTCGACCGCCGACCGGGCGTCGGCGGCGAGGGCCGCGAGCGGCACCAGCACCACGACGAGAACGGCGAGGCGGGGCCCCACGGGCTGGTTATAGCGTGTAAGGCCGCAAAACACCTTGCAAAACGTTGACACGCCCGCGAGGCCCTTCGTATGATCGACTGATCGACCAAAAGTAAAGGAGTCCCCGTTGCCTACCTCCGACGCGCTCAGTTCCGGGGTGCTCGAGCTGGTCCTGAACGCCGGCCCGGTCGCGAAGGTCGTCCTCGCGATCCTGCTGCTGTTCTCGATCGTCTCCTGGGCACTGATCGTCGAGAAGTGGTGGCAGTTACGCCGGGTGCGCCGCCAGACGCTCGGGTTCGTCAAGGTGTTCCGCGAGGGCCGCCGGCCCTCGCTGGTGCATTCGGCGGCGCGCAAGTTCCGTGACAGTCCGCTGGCCCAGATCTACGCGGCGGCCCACACCGAGATCTCGGGCCTCCCCGACGTCATGGACGCCATGGTGGACGATGGCGAGGATGGGCTGCCCCCCGAGCGCCTGGACGCCGTGCACCGCGCCATGCGGCGAGCAGCCGGGCTGGAGATCGCCCAGCTCGAGCGCTACCTGCCGTTTCTGGCGACCACGGCCAGCGCCACGCCGTTCATCGGGCTGTTCGGCACTGTGTGGGGCATCATGTCGTCCTTCCACGGCATCAGCACCCAGGGCTCTGCGAGCCTTGCGGTGGTGGCGCCCGGCATCTCGGAGGCGTTGATCGCGACCGCGGCCGGCCTGGCGGCGGCCATCCCGGCCGTCATCGGGTACAACTACTTCCTCAATCGCGTCCGCCACTGGGCGACGGAGATGGACGGCTTCATCCTGGACCTGCTCAACGTCCTGAGCCGGCCCATGGCGAAGCTGGCGCGGCCGGCCAAAGATGGCATTTAACGTCGGGGCCCCCGAAGGCGGCGAGCGACGGCTGGGGTCGTCACTGGCCGAGATCAACATCATCCCGCTGGTCGACGTCGTCCTGGTGCTTCTGCTGATCTTCATGCTGACGGCACCCATGATGTACCGCGGCATCGACGTGAACCTGCCGAGGGCGGCTGCGAAGCCGACCGCGGTGGAGGAGCGCATGGTCCTGACGGTCACCAAGGACCGCGTCCTGTATCTCAACGACAAGCGGGTGACCCCGGGCAGCCTGGACACGCAGTTGCGCGCGGCGTTCGGCAGCCGCACGGACAAGACGCTCTATCTCAAGGCCGACGCGGGCCTGGCATACGGAGCGGTCATCGAAACGATGGACCAGGTGCGCCGCGCCGGCATCGAGCGCCTGGGCATGGTGACCGAGCCCGCGCGGGAGCGCTGACGCGTGGGTGCCGCGGGAGTGCTGTTGGCCAACCCCCGCCTCCGAGCCCGGCGCGGTCCGGCCCTCCGGCCGGCCCCGCTGCCAGTCACGGCGACGGTCCTGTCCGCGCTGCTGCACGGCGCGCTCGTCGGGCTCATGGTCCTCGCCGCCACCCTCTGGTCGAAGAGCCAGCCCAAGACGTACGTCGTGAATCTGGTGCCGGCCGTGGCCGCCGTCGGAACGCCGCGAGGGCAGACCGTCAAACCGACGCCGCCTGCCCCGGCGCCGCCGCCGCGCGTGGCGGAGCGCCCCGCCGAGCTGCCGCAGCGTCCCACACCGCGCGCCTCCCCTCCCGCGCCGCCGCCGGATCTGCCGGCGCGGGCGCCAGAGCTCCCGGCGCGGGCCCCATCGATGCCGGCGCGGACCGCGGCGCTGCCCGACCGCCCCCCGCTGCCGCGTCCGTCGGCGACGCCGCGGGCGGGTGAGAAGGAGCTGCCCCCGGTGGCGCGGGCGGTGACGCCGCCGGCCCCAGCCCTGCCCCCGCCGGCGCCCAGTGCCGCCACCCGGCCGGAACCTCCGCCGCCACCACCGGCGCTGGGAAGCCCCGTGGGCTCCGCCCAGGGCGCGGGCGCGGTGACGCTGAACGTGTCCGACTTCCCCTTCGCGTGGTACCTGGCGGCGGTGCAGCGCAAGATCACCGAACGCTGGGAGGGCCGCGCGCTGCAGGGCCGCCAGCCCGTGGTGGTCTTCGAGATCGCGCGCGACGGTCAGGTCTCCAACCTGGCCATCAAGGACAGCAGCGGCAACCGATACTACGATCACACCGCGATGCGCGCCATCGCGGACGCCGCCCCGTTCCCAAGGCTGCCGGACGAGTTCCCCGGCTCCGTGCTCCGCATCCACCTGGGCTTCAACTTCGCGCAGGATCGAGGATGACTGGATGAGTATCCGACGTACGCTGGTGCTGGTTCTCGTCGTCGCTCTGGCATTGCCCGGCGTGTGGCCGGTGGCGCCCCCCCCGCCCGCGCGGGGGCAGGCCGTCGACGTGTTTCTCAACGTCACCGGGGGCGGCGCCCGCAAGCTCAACATCGCGATCCCCGACTTCGTGGTGACCACGGGCGCCGATCCCACGGGCGCCGGCAAGCTGCTCGCGACCGTGGCCGGCTCCGACCTCACGTTCTCCGGCCTGTTCAGCGTGGTGGCGGCCACGGGCGCCATCCCCGCCAACAATCCGGAGGCGCTGCGGCGGTCGTGGACGGAGTTCGCCGCGGCCGGCGCCCACGCAGGCGTGCACGGCCTGGCCGCCTTGCGCGGCGATCGCGCCGCGGTGGAGATGCGGCTGTACGACCTCACCACGCCCGACCATCGACTGATCGGCAGCAAGAAGTTCGAGCTGCCGGCGGCCCAGATGCGCCGGCTGGCCCACAAGGTGGCCGACGAGGTGGTGCTGCAATTCACCGGCGAGCCGGGGATCGCCGACACCAAGATCGCCTATGTCGTTGGGCCGGCCGGTGCCAAGGAGATCGTGATGGCCGACTACGACGGCGCGGCCGCCACGCCGGTGACCCGCAACGGCTCCATCAACCTCATGCCGGTGTGGAGCCCTGACGCGCGCTCGCTGGCGTTCACCTCGTACAGGCAGGGGTACCCGGACCTCTACCGGGCCTTCCCGTTCGAGCGGCGTCCCGACCAGACGCTGGCCGCCTTCGTCGGCATCAACAGCTCGCCGGCATTCAGTCCCGACGGCAAGAGCCTGGCCATGACCCTGAGCAAGGACGGCAACCCCGAGATCTACGTCCTCAACCTGGCCAGCGGCACCATGCGGCGGCTCACGCGGCACGCCGGCATCGACACCGAGCCAAGCTGGGCGCCGACCGGCCGGCAGATCGCGTTCGTCTCGGACCGCGCCGGAACGCCGCACATCTACGTGATGGACGCCGAGGGCGCCAACGTCCGCCAGCTGACCTCCGGTGGATTCCACACGCAGCCGCGCTGGTCGCCACGCGGCGACGCCATCGCCTACACGCGGCGCGCCGGGGCGCACGACATCTGGGTCGTCGACGTCGACGGCTCCAATCCACGCCGGCTCACGAGCGGGGGCGACAATCAGGGACCCACCTGGGCGCCGAGCGGCCGCCACCTCGCATTCCAGTCGAACCGACTCGGCCACTGGCAGATCTTCGCGGTGCTCGCCGACGGAACCGCAGCGGCGCCGATCACGCGAGGGACGACCGCGAGCACAAGTCCTTCTTGGTCTCCCCGCCTGCCGTGATAGGATTTCGCTGGCTGCCGGGCGTTCTGGCACCGGTTCTCAAAGGAGGCTACATGCAAAGCCGCTGCACCACTGTTACGATCGCGTCGCTGCTGCTCTTCGGTGTGCTGCTGACGGGTTGCGCAAAGCGGCCGGCCACCACGGCGGCGACGGCGCCCGCACCGACGGGAGCGGCAGCCACCACACCGGGCGGCGGTGCTGGTCCTGCGATGACTCAGCCGACGACGGCAGCCCCCTCGGGCGGCGGCGCCGGCGCCGGCGGCGGCGGCACCTCGGCGACGACGCCCGCGCCGACCACTGCAGCCCCGGTGGCCCGCCCTGCCCCGCAGGAGTTCAGGCCGGACCCCGCGCTGAGAGACGTGTACTTCGACTTCGACAAGTACGACATCCGTCCGGCGGATGCCAAGGCGCTCGACAGCAACGCGAGCTGGCTGAAGTCGAACGCCAGCCACCTGATCCTGATCGAGGGCCACTGCGACGAGCGCGGCACCAACGAGTACAACCTCGCGCTCGGTGAGCGCCGCGCCAAGTCCACGATGAACTATCTCGTCTCCCAGGGCGTTCAGGCGAGCCGCATCACCATCATCAGCTACGGTGAAGAGCGTCCCGCGTGCAGCGAGAAGAGCGAAGAGTGCTGGGCCAAGAACCGCCGCGCGCACTTCCTCGTCAAGCCACGCTAGCGCCTGTCCCGTGGGGGACCCCGCCCTGGCCCCCCACATTCCCCGTGCGCTCGGCAACGCCCCGGCAGCGCTGCGGCGCTCCTCGATCAGGCGATTCGTTCACTGATCGCCCGTCGGCGGCGAGGCGGCCGCGACGCCGCCTCGTCGCCGGGCTCCCCGCCGTCGGGCTGATCCTCCTGGCCGGGTGCGCCAGCGTCGCCGACGTCACCGGGACCGCCACCCAGCAGGATCTCGTCGAGATGCGCGGCGAGATCGCCGCCGCGCGACAGACCGCCCAGCGGGCGCGCGCCGATGCGGAGGCCGCCGTCCAGCGCGCGGTCGACGCGCGCGTGCGCACGCAGGGCGCCGAGAGCGAGCGGCAGCTCACGGCGCTCACCCAACGGCTCGACGGCCTCACGACCTCGATGAGTGAGCTGACCGCGCGAGTCGACGAGCTGTCGTCGCGTGTCGAGGCGCTGGGACGCCAGGTGCGCGCGGCCGCGCCGGCTGGGCCCGCCGCCCCGCCTTCCGCGCCGACAACCGCAGGGCCTGTGACACCGGGCCCGCCGACGACACCGGGCACCCCGGGCGCGCCGACCGCACCGGGCAGCACGGCGGCGCCGACGACATCGGGCATCGAGGCGGCACCGACGACACCGACACCCGTGGCGCCTCCCCTCACGCCCCAGGTCGCACGCCCGCTGGCCCCTCCAATTCCGCCCGCGGTGCCGACTCCCGCGACGCCGGCGCCCCCGGCTACCGCCGGAACCAGGCCGGCGACGAACGCGCTGCAGCCCCAGGACATCTATCAGGCCTCGTACATCGACTTCAGCAAGGGCAGCTATGCCCTGGCCATGGCCGGCTTCCGGGAGTTCCTGCGCCGCTTCCCCGATCACACGCTGGCCGGCAACGCGCAATACTGGATCGGAGAAAGCCACTTCAGCCTCGCCCGCGGCCATGCCAATGCCGGACAGCCGAAGAGGGCCACCCAGGAGCTGGAGCAGGCGGTGCAGGAATTTCGAAAGGTGCTGGCCAGCTATCCGCGGGGCGAGAAGGCGCCGACGGCGCTCTACAAGGAAGCGCTGGCCCTGCTCGAGCTCAAGCAGCCCGGGCTGGCACAGCAACGGCTGGAGTACCTGGTCACCAACTTCCCGCAGGCAGAGGAGACGCCGCTGGCCCGCGAGCGCCTGGCGGCCATCAAGACTCGCTAGCTCGGTCCCCTCAGTCCTTGTCCAGGCCGAAGACCCACACGACCGCGACGTCCTGCTCCGGCGTCGAGTAGACCATCACCGTGCCGCGTGGATCGTCGGTGCTGGCGGAGGTCACGAGCACCCCGGCGTCCGGCAGATGCGGCGCCGGGGCCCACTGCCAGACGCCGAGCGACATCAGCAGGGCCGCCAGCGCCCCGGCGAGCGCCCAGCGCGGCCGGCCGATCGACTGCCACCAGTACCGCTGCGTGGGCACCGGCCTGGCATCGCGCCGGTTCTCGATCCCACGCACGACGCCTGGCCAGAAGCCCGTCCAGTCCGGCTCGACCACGGAGACGGTACTCTGCAGGAGCCCTCGGAGGCGGCGCAACTCCCCGGCCTGCCGCTGGCAACTCCCACACGCAGCGAGGTGAGCGGCCGTCGAGCGCGCCGTCTCGTGGTCAAGAGCCCCATCCAGGTACCCACCGATACGTCGCCGAGTCCGGTAGCAGGTCAACACACGCGTTGGACGCCGCCTCCCCCCCTCGCTATTCTCTCGGCTGGATGATACCCGAACAGCTCCTCACCTTCGACGCTGGTGCCGGCCCCAGCCTGCAAGGGGCCCTGACCCTGGCCCCGGGCGCCTCCTGTGGCGTCGTCGTCTGCCATCCTCACCCCCAGTACGGCGGCGACATGCACAGTCACGTCGTTGCCGCCGCCGTCCGCGCCTGCGTGGAGGTCGGTCTCGGGACACTGCGCTTCAATTTTCGGGGTGTCGGCGCCTCCGGCGGCGCCTGGGACGAGGGTCGGGGCGAGCAGGACGACGTCAGGGCGGCCGTGGCCCACCTGCGAGGTCTCCTCGGGCCGTCCGCCCGGGTCGCCCTGGCCGGCTACTCCTTCGGCGCCACCATGGCGGCCGCCGTCGCCGCGGCCGGCGAGCCGCTGGCTGGCCTGGCGCTGATCGCCCCGCCCCTGGCCATGCGGGGCCTGCCCGGGTCTCCGGTGGCCGTCGAGGGCCCCCTGCTGATCGTCGCCGGACGCCGCGACCCGTACTGTCCGGTCAGCGCCGTGGCCGGCCTGGCGCGGGCGTGGCCGGCGGCCACCGTCACCACCATCGACGGGGCTGATCACTTCTTCGCCGGAGCAGTGGACGCCCTGCACGCAGCCCTCGCCGACTGGGCGACGAAGCTGCCCCGGTAAGGCGCTACAGGCGCGGCAGGCGCGTGGGCGTGGCGGTCCCGGCCGAGAGGATCACCCGCAGGCCTTCCTCCACCGTCAGGCCGGTGAAGATCACGTCGCTGCGCGGCACCACGACCACGTCGCCGAGGTAGAGGTTGTTGGTGGGCACGAAGACCGTGACCATCTCGCCCTTGCCGGCCGGCGACTCCAGCGTGAGCTCGCTGGTGACGAACGCGAAGGCCCACGTGCCCTCCCGGGGATGCTGGACCAGCACCACGGCCTTGAACGAGCCGCGGCGCTCCGGGGAGAACGAATCGATCAGCATCTTGATCGAGGGGTAGAGCAGGCGGAACACCGGGACCCGGTACAGGACCTTGTCGCCGAACGACAGGATCCGCCGACCGACGACGTTGCGGGCGATGATGCCCATCAGCAGGATGATGGCGGCGGCGGTGAGGAACCCGAGCCCCCAGCCCGACACCGGCCGCCCGAGGATCCGCTCGTAGATCGGCGCGAAGCGGTCGTCGATCCAGTTCCAGAAGATCCACAGAATCCAGGCGGTCGCGATGGCCGGCAGCGTGACGAAGATCCCGGCGATGAAGCGGACTTTCAGCCAGTTCTTCATCCCGCGTGATCACTCACGGGATCGACTATGACACGACGCCCGACAATGGCCAAGCGCACGCCGCTGAAACCGGGCGCGGCGCGGGTTAGATCCCGCTGGCGTCGATCAGGTCGACGAGGTTGTTGACGTTCACCCACCCACCGCGCGTGTACACGACGGTCACCGACCGGCCCCCGGCCAGCACGCGCGTGAGCAGGTCCGCGAGCCGGGCGCGGGCGAGCGTGCCGTCGGCACGTGCCTGACCGATGGCCTCGCGCAGCCACGCTGCACCCTCGGGGCCGAGGTGCAGCAGCCCGATCCAGGCGCCGTGGCTGTCCTCGACCGCGACCAGATCGCCGATGGCGGCGAGCCGCACCGGCTCGAAGCTGAAGCGGCCGGCGTCGGGACGGCTGCCGCGCAGGCGATCGGGCACCTTCTGGCCGGCCAGCGCGCTGTCCACCGAGAGGGTGATCCCCTCGCCGGCCTCCTCGAGCAGCGCCTGCACGATGTGGCGCTTGAGGACGATGTCGCCGAAGGCGAGCAGCGTGCCGGGCACGAGCGCCGCCTCGGCGAGCGCCAGCGAGTACGCCTCGCCCGTCGTCGCGAAGTCCGGGTTGTCGACGAAGCGCGCGCCGGCGGCGCTCATGGCCTCGGCGTGATCGCCGCGCACCACGGTGACGGCGCGACAGCCGAAGTGGCCGAGGTCGTCGAGCAGCCTGGCCAGGAGGGGACGGCCCTGCACCTTGAGCATCGCCTTGGGCACGGCCGCCGTCAGCCCGCCGAAGTCGGCGGACGCGCCGGCGGCCAGGATCACCGCCGACAGCGCCGTCTCGCGCGCGGCCGGCAGGTAGCGGCGCTCGGCCTGCTCCAGCTCCTCGTCGCCCTGCAGCCGGAACACCTCGGGGAGCGGCGCCACCTGGGGCTCGACGTCGATCAGCGCCTGGTCCTCGTGCAGCCGGCGCGCGGTCGCCTGCATCGCCACGATGGCCGCGCGCAGCAGGTGGTTCGCCCACACGACCACGCTGACGCCGCGGGCGCGGTACTCGGCGGTCGGCGTGCGCCAGTACTTCGTCGGCACCAGCACCACCGGCGCCCGGCTGGCCCACGCGTCGAGGAAGGCGAAGATCTCGGCGGCGCTCGACTGGCGGCTGTGGATCAGGATCGCGTCGGCGCCGGCCAGGTGATAGGCCTCCGCCCGCCGCATCGCCTCGGCCAGCCCCCAGCCTGCGATCAGCGCCTCCACGCGGGCGACGAGCACGAAGTCGGCGTCGGCCTGGCTGTCCTTGCCGGCCTTGATCTTGCCGCAGAACTCCTC
>Ga0268386_10004301_pt1 | contig 10461 bp, 8 predicted proteins | sample RVTome_15_FD_200260 | JGI IMG/M metagenome (GOLD analysis project Ga0268386, IMG submission 200260) | Soil microbial communities from uranium-contaminated site in the Upper Colorado River Basin, Wyoming, United States - RVT150D86... ... | reverse complement strand
ATCATCGGTGGCTCCGTGGACGAGGCGAGCGTCGACTTCAGCGCCAGCACCGAGCTCGGCGCGCTCGATGCAACGCGCCAGGCCATCGGCGCCGGCGTCTTCGTCGGCGACGCGTTTACCGCACTCGAGACCGACACGCGCAGCTACGGCCTGTTCATCACCGACACGCTGTCGGTGACGGAGCGGCTGGGCCTGACCCTCTCCGGGCGCTACAACTACAGCGAGGTCGAGCTGCGCGATCAGCTGGGCACCGCGCTCAACGGCGACCACCGGTTCGAGCGCTTCAACCCGGCCGCGGGCCTGACCTGGCGCCTGTCGCCGGCGGTGCAGCTGTACGCGAGCTACAGCGAATCGAACCGCGCCCCGTCGCCGGTGGAGCTGACCTGCGCGGACGAGGACGATCCCTGCCGGCTGCCGAACGCGTTTCTCGCCGATCCGCCCCTCGAGCAGGTGGTCGCCCACAGCATTGAGGCCGGCGCCCGCGGCCAGCTTGGCGCGATGCGCTGGCACGCGGGCGCGTTCCAGACGGACAACGAGGACGACATCCTGTTCATCAGCGCGGGCGCGCTGACCAGCGAAGGGTTCTTCGACAACGTGGGCGAGACGCGGCGCCGCGGCGTGGAGATCAACCTGACCGGGACCGTCCTCGACAACCGCCTGAACTGGTTCTTCAACTACACGTGGCTTGATGCGACGTTCGAAGAAAGCTTCAATGTCGCAAGTCCGAACAATCCCGAGCAGGTCGGTGGGGAAATCCCCGTCAGCGCGGGCGATCGCCTTCCGGGGATACCGGATCACTTGATGAAGCTCGGCGCGAGCTTCGACATCACGCGGGGTCTGCTGATCGGTGGCGACCTGCTGTACAGCTCGGACCGGGTGTTCCGCGGCGACGAGGGCAACCTCGTGGACCCGGTGCCCGGCTATGCGATCGCCAACCTGTGGGGCGAGTACCGCATCACGCCGCGAATCGCCGTTTTCGCCAAGGTCGACAACCTGTTCGAGAGGGACTACGAGACGTTCGGCTTGTTCGGCGAGCCGGACGAGGTGCTGGGTGACGCCTACGACGATCCGCGCTTCCTCTCCCCGGGCGCGCCCCGCAGCGCCTGGATCGGCGCGCGCGTCGAGCTTTAGCCCGCATTCTCCACCGGTCACGGCGAACACCGAGCTCGGCAAGATCCCGCGTTGCGCCCCGTCCGGGTGCTCGACGTACTGGCAGGCACGCCTGCGCGGCCGTCCGGCCGCGCGCCTGGTCCCTTGCCGGATTCCGCTCCCTCGCTGCGCGCCGGTGAGGAATGCGGGCTGGCTTCGCCGCGCCCCCCGGCCGCGGCCGGTGGACCTGATGCGCAGGCTGCTCCTTCCCGTGTGGCTGGGCGTCCTGCTGCCGCAGGCAGCCCTCGCGGAAGCGACGGCGACGGCGCGCTACGGCTCCGTCGCCGACGCCGATCTCGGCGCCGCGCGTCTGCAGGCGCGCGAGTACGGGCTCGGCCTGCAATGGAGCGACGCCCGCTTCGCGGCCGGCGCGGTGCACGTCGGGCTCGATTACGCCTACACACGCTACCAGTACGAGCGCCTCCCGACGCGCAACCGCGACCTGCACCGCGTGCGGGTACCCGTCGAGTGGAAGGGGGGCGCAGTGCTGCGCCAGTCGGTGATGCTCGCGCCGGTAATCGCGGCATCGTCGAACGTATTCAAGGAGCTGCCCTCCCGCGGCAGCAGCGAGGACTACTCCCTGCACGGCCACTGGCACGTCGAGGGGCCGGCGCGCGGCGAGGGATGGGGCTGGCGCATCGGCGTGGCGCGCAGCGACGTCTTCGGCGGCCTCGCCTTCCATCCGGTCGTCGCGGCACTATGGCGCGGCGCGCGCGCGACGGCCGAGGTCGGCTGGCCCGGGTCCCGCATCGAGTGGCGCGTGTGGCCCGCGGTGGCGCTGGGCGCCGAGCTCCTGCCGGCGGGCGGGCGCTGGCACGTCGTCAGCGACGAGCGCGACGGGGCGGACTTCTACTACAACATGGAAGCCTGGCGGGGCGGACTCACCGCAGCCTGGGCGCCGCGCCGGCGGCTGCAGCTGGCCGCCACGGCCGGCGTGGAGTTCGCCCGCCGGCACCGCTTCGAGGACGACACCGGCGCCGTCGTGGATCGCGATCCCGATGCAGCGCCGTATGTCGAGCTGGCCCTGGGCTGGCGGTGGTAGCACCGGCCGAATGGCCGCCGGAGTGCGAAGCGACATGACGGATCCGGCCTGCATACTGGCGATCGATCAGGGCACCACCAGCTCCCGGGCACTCGTCTTCGACCCGGACACCGCCATCGTCGCCGCCTCGCAGGAGGAGTTCCCGCAGTCGTTTCCCCGCCCCGGCTGGGTCGAGCACGACCCCGAGGCCATCTGGCAATCCACCGTGTCGGTGTGCCGCAGCGCGCTGGCCGCGGCGGAGGCGCAGGGCCGGCGCGTTGTCGCCGTCGGCCTGACGAACCAGCGCGAGACGACACTGCTCTGGGACCGGCGCACGGGCCGACCGCTGCACCCGGCGATCGTCTGGCAGGACCGGCGCACGGCGGAAGCCTGCCGCGAGCTCGCGGCGGAGGGCTTCGAGCCTCTGGTGCGCAAGCGCACGGGGCTGTTGCTGGACCCGTACTTCTCCGCGACGAAGCTTGCCTGGCTGCTCGAGCACGTCGACGGCGCCGCCGCCGCCGCTGCCGCCGGCAGACTCGCGTTCGGGACGGTGGACAGCTTCCTCGTGTGGCGCCTGACGGGCGGGCGCGTTCATGCGACCGACGTCACGAACGCCGCACGCACGATGCTGTTCGACATCCATCGCCAATGCTGGGACGAGGACATGCTGCGTGTCTTCGGCATCCCGGCGGGCGTCCTGCCGGAGGTGCGCGACTGCTCCGCGGACTACGGCGCCACCGAGGCCGGCCTGCTCGGACGCAGCCTGCCCATCCTCGGTGTCGCGGGCGACCAGCACGCGGCGACGCTGGGCCAGTGCTGCTTCGAGCCGGGCACGATGAAATGCACGTACGGCACCGGGGCGTTCCTGGTGGTGAACACCGGCGCCAGTCCGGTGGAGTCGCAGCACCGCCTGCTGACGACGATTGCGTGGCGACTCGACGGGCGGACCTGCTATGCGCTGGAGGGTGCGATTTTCGTCGCCGGCGCTTCCGTGCAGTGGCTGCGCGATCAGCTGCACGTCATCGCGACGGCCGCCGAGACCGACGGTCTGGCCCGCGGGCTGGAGGACAATCGCGGGCTCTACCTCGTGCCGGCCTTCTCCGGGCTGGGCGCACCGTGGTGGGATCCGGAGGCGCGCGGCGCGCTCGTGGGCCTGACCCGGGCCTGCGGCCCCGCCGAGCTCGCGCGCGCGGCCCTCGAGTCGGTGGCCTACCAGACGCACGATCTCATTGCCGCCATGCACGAAGACGGCATCGCGCCGACGCGCCTGCGCGTGGATGGCGGCATGGTCGCCAACGAATGGCTGCTGCAGTTTCTGGCCGACATCCTGCAGCTGGACGTGGATCGCCCCGTCATCATGGAGACGACGGCGCTCGGTGCGGCGTACCTCGCCGGGCGTCGCTGCGGTGTCTTCGGCAGCTTCGAGGAATTCGCCGCCCGTTGGCGCCTGGACGCGCGGTTTCGTCCCCGCGGGGCGATGCCGCGCCAGGCCCTGTTGGCCGGCTGGCGGAAAGCGGTGCAGCGCGTCCTCAGCTGAACCGGTACATTGGGCGCGTGAGATCCCAATCCGGCACGGGCGAGCGGGCGGCATCGCAGGCGCAGACGACCGTCGCGCCTGAGGACCGTGCACCGGTGGATGTACTGGTCATCGGCGGCGGGATCAACGGCGTCGGCATCGCACGCGACGCTGCGGGTCGTGGCCTGAGCGTACTGCTCTGCGAGCAGTACGACCTGGCCTCGGGCACCTCGTCGGCAAGCACGAAGCTGATCCACGGGGGCCTGCGATATCTCGAGCACCTGGAATTCCGCCTGGTGCGGGAATCGCTGGCGGAGCGCGAAGTGCTGCTCAACATTGCGCCCCATATCGTCTGGCCGCTGCGCTTCGTGCTGCCGCACCACCGCGGACTGCGGCCCGCGAGCGTGCTGCGCTTCGGCCTGTTCGTCTACGACCACCTGGGCGGCAACCGGCGGCTGCCCGGCGCCCGCCGCCTGCACCTGCAACACCATCCGGCCGGCGCGCCGCTGAAGTCGATGTTCACCTATGGCTTCGAGTATTCCGACTGCTGGGTGGACGATGCGCGCCTCGTCGTCCTCAACGCGCTGGATGCGGAGGAGCGTGGCGCCACCATCCTCACCCACACGGCGGTCGCCGGCGCGCGCCGCAACGGCCGAGTGTGGGAGGTCGAGATCCGCGCGTCCGGCGCACCGCCCCGCACCGTGCGGGCAAGGGCGCTGGTCAACGCCGCCGGTCCCTGGGTCGCGGACGTGATCGAGGCGCTAGGCGGTCATCCGCCGCTGGACCGGCTGCGCCTGGTGAAGGGCAGCCACATCGTCGTTCCGCGCCTGTACGACGGCGACCACGCCTACTGCTTCCAGGGCAGCGACGGGCGCGTGGTGTTCGCCATTCCCTACGAGTGCCATTACTCCCTCATCGGCACCACGGAGGTGAGCTTCGCCGGACAGCCGGAATCCACCGGCGTGTCGTTCGAGGAACGGTCGTATCTGTGCGAGGCCGTCAGTCGGTACTTCGAGCAGCTCGTCGTGCCGGAGGACGCCGTATGGGAGTACTCGGGCGTGCGGCCGCTGTACGACGATGAAGCCGGGCAGAGCGCCGAGCCGGGCACGCTCACCCGCGACTACGTGCTCGAGCTGGATTCGCCCGCGGGCACGCCGCCGCTGCTCAACGTGTTCGGCGGCAAGATTACGACGTACCGGCGGCTCGCGGAGCGCGCGCTGGCGCTGCTCGGGCCCGCTCTTGGCCGGCAGGCGGGCGAATGGACGCAGGCGGCCGCGCTGCCGGGGGGCGACATTCCGAATGCGGATTTCGAGTCGTTCGCGACAGCGACGGCGGCGCGCTGGCCATGGCTGCCACGGCCGCTGTTGCACCGGCTGGTGCGCGCGTACGGGACGCGGGTAGAGCGCATCGTCGGCCACGCGGCATCGCTGGCGGAGCTGGGCCGGGATTTCGGCGGCGGCCTGCACGAGGCCGAGCTGGAATACCTGGTGAATGTCGAATGGGCGTGCAGCGCAGAGGACGTGCTGTGGCGGCGCTCGAAACTGGGTCTGCACCTGCAGGCTAGCGGCCAGCGGGCGCTGGGGGCATGGCTGAGCGGGGGCGGGGCCGGCGCCGGCTGAGCATTGGCGTGGCGGGTGTCCGGCCAAGCGGCTATTTTTAATGAGTCGCATTTCCACCCGCACTCATAAGGGACGTTCATGAAAACCAGAGTTCCGCGCGTAGCGCGCTGGGCGCTCGGCGCCTGCCTGCTGACCGCCACCACGGGTCTGGCGGTCGGCGCCAACCCATTCCGCGGCCTGGCCAGCACGGCCGACGGCTACCACACCTTCGATTCCGACATGATCGACGTGGAGAACGTCACTCAGACCGGGCAGGGCGTCTATGTGGCGGTGCTCGACACGGGCCTTGCGCCCAACTGGAAGGACTATTTCCCGCGGGACCGCATTGCCACCAAGCTCGGGAAGGGCTTTCATCAGTCCGTTTCGTTCAAGGCTCACAAGGACGAATGCGGCCTCGGCATCACCGTCGGCACGCTGCGGGAGACGACCTTCATCGGCTCGCGCGGCTCGGAGCACGGCACGCACGTCACGAGCACGATCCTCGGCTTCTCCTATCGCAGCAACTTCGATGCAGTAGCGGGCTATGAGATTCCGCCGATCGTGGTGCGCGGCATTGCGCCGGACGTCACGGTCATTCCGATCAAGGTACTGGCGGACTATCAGGTTCCCGCGCTGCCCCACTGCGACGATCCCGACATCCCGAAGGAGGCCAGCCTGCAGGTGTTCGGCACCGACGAGATGGTGGCCGCAGGCATCAACTACGCAACGGATCTCGCGATCGCCGGCTATCGGCCGATGGTCATCAACATGAGCCTGGGCGGCTCCGCGCTGGACCCCGTGGAGCAGGCCGCGCTGGACCGCGCGATTGCCAACGGCGTCATCGTGGTGGCTGCCGCGGGCAACGCCGGCGACGCCGGCATGAGCTTTCCGGGCGCCTATGCGCCGGTCATCTCCGTCGCAGCGGCCGGCTGGAACAACTCGTGGGTAGACCCGGCCGAGACGTTCGTCTACCGGATGTTCTGGCTGCACAACGACTTGGACTTCGTGCCGCCGCTGGAGGCCAACAGCGGCGACGTGCCGGAGCCGACGCCCACGAACGGCGGCGCGCAGATCCTGGACGACGGCACCTACATCGCCAACTTCAGCAGCCGCGAGCTGGCCGGGCAGGAGCTCGACCTCACGGCCCCCGGCGTCTGGGTGCGCGGGCCCTTCGCGGGCTTTCCGGGCTACAGCCACCTGCCCTGGTGGTCGAAGGGCATCGGCGATCTGTTCGGCAACAATCCCGGCAATTTCTTCTACGTGAGCGGCACGTCCATGGCCACGCCGCACGTCGCGGCGGCCGCGGCGATGATGCTCGAAGTGGATCCGACACTGACGCAGGCTCAGATCGAGAACATCCTGACGTCCACGGCGATCCCGATTCCGCCGGGAATGGCCGGCGACGTCCAGGTCGGCTTCCTCAGCCAGACCTGGGGCGCGAACGCGACCGGCGCCGGGCTGTTGCAGGTGGACGAGGCCATCGGCGCGATCCCGTAACGGCACGCCGATTGCAGAGTGCATGAGAAGGCGCCCGCCCTCGCGGGGCGGGCGCCTTCGATCTGTCAGCCATCAGCGCCCGAGGCCCGGATCGAGAGCGGCACGGATTTCGCCGCCCGGAAACAGCGAGCTGTGGACGTTCACGTACGTGACGCCGGCGCGCATGGCGCGGATCGCCTCGTCCAGCTCGCCGGGTGCGAGGCCCTGCGCGGCCGCGCCGCCCACCAGCTCGGCGGCAGTGAAGCTGCCGGAAAGGGTCGCCGGAGGCGGGGGGCAGGCCTGCGTGCCGGGTGGCCCGTTGCCAAGGTTGGAGCACAGGAACACGAACACGCCGCCATTCACGCCGGGCTGGCCGAGGTGCAGGTGTGACTGCTGTACGTCGCCCTCCAGGTCGGCGTAGCTGAGCTCCCAGGACACGGAGGTCCCGTCGTTGGCGATGCGTGCGTGGAACGCGCCGCTGGCCGCCGTAGAGATGGCGGGCACCTCCTCGTAGCCCGTGAGAATTTCCTGGAACTGCTTCGTGGCGGGACCGGCCGCCGCCGTGCCTGCCGCGAGCATGGCCGGAGCCAGCAGAATTGGCCATTTCTTCATCGGGGTCTCCTCGAGGGACAGATGGATGCCTCGGTAAGTACCCGCGACAGCCGCCGATGGTTCACGGGGATCCTGATGCCCCCGCGCCGGTGCCGCCGTGTACGGGAGAGTTCAGCTGATCGTGGGCCGGCGGCGCTGCCAGGCGTAGAGCGGCCAGCCGGCCGCCAGCAGCGCCGCGCCCCACGCGAGCGCCTCGAGGCCGGTGGCCAGCAACGCCGCGCCACTGAATACCAGCGCGAGGACGGCGACGATCCGCCTGGCCCCGCGGCCACGACCCACATCGAGTCTCAGCAGGGCGGCGGCACACACCAGGAAGGGCAGCAGGGTGACGGCCGTCGCCAGGAGCAGCACGGACGTGAACAACCCGACCAGGTCCTGGCGAAAATTGGCGACCACGAGGCCGGTGGCCAGCGCGCTGCTGATGAGCAAGGCCGCCACCGGCGAGCCTTGCGAATTGCGGCGGGCGAACAGCGCTGGAAACAGGCCGTCGCGCGCCGCGGCGAGCGGCACCTGCCCCTGGAGCAGTACCCAGCCGTTGAGCGCGCCGTAGCACGCGATCGCCGCGGAGACGCCGAACGCGGCACCCGCGGCCGGACCCCAGAGACGCTCGGCGGCCTCCGCAAAGGGAGCCGTCGACGGCGGGCCGTCCGCGGGCAGCAACAGCACCACCGCCATGCACGCCAGCACGGTCGCCGCGGCCGCAAGGGCCGTGCCGAGCAGTGTCGCCCTCGGCACGGTGCGCGCCGGGTCGCGCACGTCGCCCGCCGGCACGGTGGCGCTCTCGAGACCGAGGAATGCCCACAGCGTCAGCGCGGCGGTAGCCACGGCGGCCGGCACCAGTCCCCTGCCGCTGCGTTCGAACGGGACGAACGCGGCGGCCTCGACGTACCAGACGCCGACGAGCGCGATCGCGGCCAGCGGCAGCAGCTTCAGCACGGTCGTCACCAGTTGCACGCGGCCCGCCGCGCGCACGCCGGCGATGTTCGTCAGCGTGCAGACCCACAGCGCCCCTGCCGCGGTCGCCGCCGCCGCCGCCGGGGTTGCGGTGGATGCGGGCAGGAGCCGACCGAAGTAGCCGGCGAAGGCCACGGCGATGGCCGCGTTGCCCGACCAGATGGATACCCAGTAGCTCCACGCCACTGCGAAGGCCACGCCGTCGCCGAATGCGAGTCGGGCATAGGCGTAGGGGCCGCCGCGGACCGGGTGCCGCAGCGCGAGCCAGGCGAACACCGCGGCGAGGCACAGCGCGCCGCCGGCGCTCAGTCCCCAGCCGAGGAGCGCCGCGGCGCCCCACGGGGCCAGTGCGGCCGGCAGCAGGAACAGGCCGGAGCCGATCATGTTGCCGACGACGAGCGCGGTCGCGGTCCACAGCCCGAGCTGAGGGGGCCGTTCGGCAGAAGCCGGGCTCTGCGCGGCCGCAAAACCCGTGTCGGGCATCTCAGGCGCCACTCAGCAGCGCCGTGTAGCGCCGGCACCGGCGTCGTGCACGCAGAGGCAGGCGAACGCTTCCCTGATCCGGCCGTCGGTCGTCGTCGCGTCGTTCATCGCGGTCTCCGGATGGCAGGCTGGACGGACGAAGGCAGATCCACCGAAGGATCAGAACAGGCGTCCTCTCTCGGTCACGAATATGACCACTAACGCCGCTGCGCCCCATAGCAGATTGGCGAGGGTGAACGGCAGCACGCTGCCGTCGAAGGCCTGACCGGTGAAGTAGCCGAGCGCGGCTCCGGCGGTCGTCGTGAAGAAGCCGATCAGGGACGACGCGGTGCCGGCGATATGGCCCATCGGGTCCATCGCAAGCGCATTGAAATTGGGTGCGATGAAGCCGAACACGAGCAACGTCAGCGACTGCATGACCATGAACACCGCGAGGGATTCCAGCCCGCCCAGGGCCACCAGAAAGTGCAGCGCGTTGATGCCGATGAAGGCGATGGTGGCACCGTGTGACAGGCGGCGCATGCCGTGGCGGCCCACGAGCCGCGAGTTGAGAAACGCCGCAACGCCGAGCGTGCCGGCGATCATGGCGAAGAATACGGCGAACAGCCGCCCCGTATCGAATACGTCGACGAAGATCTGCTGCGCCGAGGTGACGAAGCCGAACAGCGCACCGTGCGTCAGGCTCATGGCCAGCATATAGCCGACCGTCACGCGCGTGGTGAGCACCTCGCGACAGGCGCTTCCGACGGCGCTCGCGGACAACGACCTGCGGTCCTGCGGCGGCAGCGTCTCCGGCAGGCGCAGTGAGGTCCAGGCGACGAGGGCCGCGCCTCCGATGACAAGGGTGCCAAAGACCCAGCGCCAGGACCCGAACATCAGGATGATCTGTCCCAGCGAGGGCGCGACGATCGGCACGGACATAAAGACCATCATCGCGAGCGACATCACGCGACCCATCGCGCGCCCGCCGTAGCAGTCGCGCGCCAGCGAGATGGCGATGACGCGAGGGGCGGCGGCCCCCACGCCCTGCGCGAGCCGTGCCGCGAGCAGCTGCTCGAAACTTTGCGCAAAGGCCGCCACCAGCCCGGCGACGACGAACAGCGTCAGGCCGGCGAGCAGGATCGGCCGCCGGCCGTAGCGGTCCGAAAGCGGCCCGAAGATGAGCTGTGCCCCGCCGAGGCCGAAGAGGTAGCTGATGATCACGGCCTGCGGCCCATTGGCATCCGCGACGGCCAGCGAGACGCCGATCTGTGGCAGGGCCGGCAGCATGACGTCGATCGCCAGCGCGTTCACCGCCATCAGCGCGGCGATCAATGCGACGAACTCGCCGAACGAGACACCGTAATGGGCGTGTCCGGCGGCGACAGGCGTGGGGCCGGCTGAAGCTACAGAATCCGAACGCATGAACTACCGTGGTGGGCATCGGGCGGATCGCCGCGGCACCGCGTCGCCGCGCCGGGCAGGCGCGCATGATGGCACGTATCGCGGGACTCCCGCTCGCGGGGGCGAAGCCAGCCCGCATTTCCCACCGGTCCACGGCTGCGGACGCGGAGCTCGGGAAAATCCTGCGTTGCGCTCGGTCCGGGTGCTCGACGTACTGTCGAGTACGCCTGCGCGCCCGGACGGTCGCGCGCCTTGTCTTTTCCCGAGCT
>Ga0268386_10004300_pt1 | contig 10463 bp, 10 predicted proteins | sample RVTome_15_FD_200260 | JGI IMG/M metagenome (GOLD analysis project Ga0268386, IMG submission 200260) | Soil microbial communities from uranium-contaminated site in the Upper Colorado River Basin, Wyoming, United States - RVT150D86... ... | reverse complement strand
GCAAGGATAGTGCCTTGATGGCCATCCCGCAGCCCCACCGATGGTGATGCTTCGAGCGGTCGGGCTTTAGGGCAACCTGTACGCTCAGGTGCCCACGGCTTCCGGTCGCACCGCCCTCGCTCACTGGTTCACGGTGCGCAAGTTTTGTCGGAATAGGGCTAAGTCCCACATTCTGTCGATAACATTTACTCATCGGCCGTTTCGATTGACTCGGACATTACTTAAGACTATAGCCGAAGGGTGTGGAACGGTTGCGGCCGACCCAAAAGCCCGGTGCCTTCGCCGCAGTTTTTATTTTCACTAGCCTGCATCCCAGCCTTTCGAGAAGCTTTTCAAGCGAGCTCGGCATCGGGTGGCTGGGGAGATCCGATTCACGATTGTGTCATTATCCTGCTATTCAGCCCGATGGAAATTCGCCGGGTGCCGACGTGAACCGAGAAACGTAATCGCTTGCCGGCGCTATCTCGAATCGAACTAGAATGACTTTGGAACAGCTCCTTCTCTTATTGATATTGTCTGGGGCGCTGGTTTTTTTCATCACGGAACGTTGGCGCTATGATATCGTGGCTTTGTTGGCGCTATTGGCGGCAACTCTGGCCGGTATCGTTCCGGCTGAGCAGGCGTTTTCCGGTTTCGGCCATGCTGCCGTGATCACGGTTGCTGCCGTCCTGGTGGTGGGCCGCGCGCTGCAGAACTCGGGACTCGTGGATTTTTTGGCGAGCTACGCTTTGAGAGTCGGCGACCGACCCACCCTGCAGGTGTTTGCTCTCAGCGGAGTGGTTGCGGTGCTGTCCGCGTTCATGAACAACGTCGGCGCATTGGCCCTTTTGCTCCCCGTGACCGTTCGCATGGCTCGAAACAGCGGTCATCCGCCATCTTTGCTGCTCATGCCCCTGGCGTTTGCATCGCTGCTCGGCGGCATGACGACTCTCATCGGCACGCCGCCGAATATCATCATCGCGTCGTTTCGCGCCCAAGCGGGTGAAAGCCCGTTCCGCATGTTCGATTTCAGTCCCGTGGGAGTCGGCGTCGCATTGGGCGGAATTCTCTATCTTTCCATAATTGGGTGGCGGCTTACACCACGGCGAAAAGGACAACTTTCGCGCGAGGAGCTTTTTCAGATCAACGATTATGTGTCCGAGGTCCGGGTGCCGGAGGATTCGAAACTGGCGGGCAAGTTTTTATGGGATCTGGAGGAAATTGTCGAGCATGACGTGTCGATCGTCGGTCTCATTCGCGGCGAGCGGAGGCTCCTCGTTCCGTCGAAGTACGAGAGTTTGCAGAGCGGCGACATTTTGATGGTCGAGGGCGATTCGAACGCATTGCAAGCCCTGCTCGACAAAGCGAAGTTCGAATTGGTGGGCGAGAAACAACAGGACGGGTTGGAGCTGGGTTCGGAGGACGTGAGCGTCGTCGAGGCGATTGTCCGGCCCAACTCGGCTCTCGTCGGGAATACCGTTTGGACCTTCCAACTGCGATGGCGCTACGGCGTTAATCTTTTGGGCGTAGCGCGCGAGGGCGCGCGTTTGCAGCAGCGGCTGAAAAATGTTCGCTTCCAGGCGGGAGATGTTTTGCTTCTCCAGGGGCCGAGCGTTACGCTCCAGGAAACGCTCTCGGTCTTAGGCTGTTTGCCGCTCGCCGAACGAGGGCTCCGTTTTGGGCCGCGGCGATTGTTGCTCTCTCTTGCAATCTTTGCGTCGGCGATTGGCGCTCTGGCCGCGGGTCTGGTCGTAGCTCCCATCGCGCTGGTGGGTGCGGCGGTGCTCATGGTGCTGTTCAAGCTGGTGTCGCTGCGGGAGGCATACGATAGCATTGATTGGCCCGTCATCGTCATGTTGGGCGCTATGCTTCCCGTCGGAGCGGCCATGGAAACCACCGGCGCGGCCGATTGGGTGGCCAAGGGATTGCTGCAAATCTCCCTGCAATTTTCTCCTGTTGCGACTTTGGTCCTTGTGCTTCTCGGCGTGATGTTCTTGTCGGACGTGGTAAACAACGCCGCCGCGGCGGTGCTGATGGCTCCGGTGGCGGTGGGCGTCGCGCGCGGCATGGGCGCGTCGGCGGACCCTTTTCTGATGACGGTTGCGGTCGGCGCTTCCTGCGCGTTTTTGACTCCCATAGGCCACCAGTCCAACACCCTCGTGTTGGGCCCGGGCGGCTATAAGTTCGCGGATTATTTCCGCGTGGGGCTGCCGCTGGAGATCATGATCGTCACGGTCTCGATTCCGCTGATCTTGTATTTTTGGCCGCTCGGGATTTAGCGCAGTTGCGCGAGTAATTTGATTGCGGCGACATTCTCGCTCGCAGAAAACTTTATCGCCGGAATGGTTGCCTTTGCGAGGGGGTTTCGATAAGGCCGAGTTCGAGGAGCGAACATCTTATGCCCGCGAATAAATACCTGGTGCCTGTGGATTTTTCGAAAACTTCGGTAAAGGCCCTGCGCTACGCCGCCCAGTTGGCCAAAAAGAGTCGGAACGCGTCGATCATGGTGCTGCACGTGATCACCGAACCGGCGGCCCATGTGCCGTTTTACCTGCGCCAAAAATTTTACGACGAGCTCGAGCAATCGGCGCGAAAGCGCATCGCTGCGCTGCTCGGGAAAAATTCGTTAAGCGGTTGCAAGGTCATGGTTCTGCAAGCGGCTGACCCTGCCGAAACCATCGCCCGCCAAGCGACGAAATCAAGAGTCTCCACGATCGTCATGGGAAGCCACGGACGGACGGGGCTCAAGCGGCTCGTTGTTGGGAGCGTCGCGGAAAAAATCTTGAGCTCGGTGTCCTGCCCCGTCGTAATCATCAAATGAGCGTTGGAAGGTCGGACTTTTGTGGACTGAGCCTGTCATTTGGCAAATTTCAGAGAACTTTTCGCTATCGCTCAGAGTGACGATTTGCAGGGGCATCCTGAGTGAAACCAAGGATCTCGAAGATCTAGTCGAAGGCCATTTGCAACGTTTTTATCTACTTCTTCCCTCGTAAGGGGTGAAAATTAGCCCATCGAATAACGACGGTGGTTCGAGCCCGCGCTTTAGTTAATGCCATGCTCTGGCGCTCGTGACCCGGCAAACCGGGGAGGTTGCCATGTATTTGCGCACATTGTTGATCATCGTTCTGCTTGGGGCGCTGGTTTTGTTCGCCGCCGTCAATTGGGGCGCTTTCACGACGCGCACGACGCTCTCGCTTATATTCACGACGGTGGAAGCGCCGCTCGGTGTGATTTTGCTCGCGGTCATCGGTGTGCTCACTCTATTATTTCTTATTTACTTGGTCTATTGGCAGTCATCGGCGCTGCTGGAAAGCCGCCGCAATGCCCGGGAGCTGCAAATGCTGCGGGAGATTGCCGAAAATGCCGAGGCCTCGCGCTTCGTTCAACTGCGTTCGCTTCTGGAAACGGAGCTGCGCGAGCTCGCCGATCGGAGCGCGGAGTCCAAAGACGCCATCCTCGCAAGACTCGACGAGATCGATCGCAATCTGCGCTCAACCATCGAACAGTCGGCCAATACGCTGGCGGCCTATATAGGGGAAGTGGATGATCGCGTGGAGCGCGCCAAGAGCGGCAAAAACTGAAACACTATTTCACCGATACAACCGACACTGGCCGAGCCAAACCGCGGCTCGAGTCCAGCGTTATTTCTTCGCGCTGACCCGCCAAATTTTTCCGCCGGAATCATCGGCGACGAGCAGCGAGCCGTCCGGCGCTACCGCGACGCCGACCGGACGGCCGTAAGCTTCGAACTTGGCTTCATCGGCGATAAATCCCGTCAAAATATCTTCGAGGGGTCCCGCGGGTCTGCCGTTCCTGAATGGCACGAAGGCAACTTTGTAGCCGACCATTTTGGAGCGGTTCCACGAGCCGTGCATGCCGATGAACGCGCCGCCGTGATAGCGTCGCGGGAATGATTTGCCGTCATAGAATGTCAGACCGAGTGCGGCAGTGTGAGAACCAAGGGCGTAGTCCGGTTTGGTCGCCTTGGCGACCAGATCCGGCCGTTCGCCCTTCTTACGCGGATCTTCGTTCTGACCGAAGTAAGAATAGGGCCAGCCGTAAAAGGCGCCGTCTTTGACACTGGTGAGAAAATCAGGAACCAACTCATCGCCGAGCAAATCGCGCTCATTGACGACCGTCCACAGAGTCCTGGTTCGAGGCTCCCAATCCATCCCCACCGGATTGCGCAGTCCGCTGGCAAAGACGCGCATGCCGCTGCCGTCGGGATTGGTTTCCAGGATCGCCGCGCGGCGCGGGTCCTTTTCGTCGATCCTTTGCTCGTCGACATTGGTGGCGGAGCCGACGGCGACATAGATCTTTTTGCCGGCGGGATCGGCAATCAGATTGCGCGTGTAATGTCCGCCGACGGGAAGGTCCAAAATTTTTTCGCCCTTGCCATCGATCTTCGTCCCCCCGCGAAAGGGGTAGCGCACGACGGCGTCGGTATTGGCGACGTAAAACCAATTGCCCAAAAGCAACATGCCATGCGGCATGTTCAGTCCGGTTAAGAACGCATCGCGTACGTCGGGCTTGTCGTCGCCGTTGGTATCGCGGAACAGCGTGATTCGATTGGCCGATTTTTGCGGGCGGTCAGGCCATTCGCGCGCGGCCTCGACGACGAGAACGTCTTTGTTGGGCAGCACGTACGCCTGGCGCGGATTGACGAGATTTTCGGCGAACAGGCTCACCTCGAATCCCGGAGCCGGCGTCGGCATTTTACCTTTGGGCCACCCGATAACTTTGGAGGGTTTGCGCACCGATGGGGTCGCGAACGGCGCGGGTAGCTTGAGTTGATCGGCCGGCCCGGTGCCGGGCGCGTAGCGCGCGTTGATCGGACTTTCCGCAGTTGTCGCACAGGAAAACAGCCATGCGGCGCACACGCTTAGCACCAGCGTCATCGATGCACGATACCTCATCGGCTTCTCCTCCTTTGCCCCATCGATTCGTCAAGCGGATTCGGCGGCGGCAACACAAATATACAATAGGCGCGGCCCGGGATAAAAGCCACGTGCCTTGGCGGTTGTGCGGGCAGCGCGTCCGTTCTAATATCGCCCCACCAGGGGAGAAATTAATGCACTATCGCGATTTGCGCGGTTGGCTCGAGTGCGTAGACTCATTCGGCGAGCTTCGGCTCGTCGAAGGCGCCGATTGGAACCAAGAAATCGGCGCGGTGGCGGAAGTGGCGGCGCGCTCCGAGCCGCCGCCGGCCGTGTTGTTCGACAAGATCAAAGACTATCCCGCGGGCCGGCGGGTCCTGACCGGCATCCACAATCCGACCCTCAAGCGTCAATGTTTGACCAATCATCTGCCGCTCGATTACAGCCGCGACCAGTTCATCGACGCATGGAAAAAACGATTGAATAATCCCAAGCTGATCCCGCCGCAGGTGGTCGACTCGGGGCCGCTGATGGAAAATGTCTTCGAAGGCAATGACATCGATCTCTTATCCTTGCCCGCGCCTCATTGGCACGAAGGCGACGGCGGGCGCTATCTCGGCTCGCTCGACATCACCATCAGCCGCGACCCGGAGGAAAATTGGATCAACCTCGGCTGCTATCGCGTGATGGTGCATGACCGCGACACGTTGGCGCTCTATATTTCTCCGGGGCATCACGGCAACATTCACCGGCAAAAATACTTTGACCGGGGTGAGCCGTTTCCGGTCGCCGTCAGTTTCGGGCCTGACCCGTTGTTGTGGTTTTTTGGCCAGATGGAGATTCCTGCCGGGGAATCGGAGTACGATTACGCGGGCGGCGTGCGCGGCGAACCGTTCGAAGTGCTGTTGGGCGAGCGTACCAAGCTGCCGATTCCGGCTTATTCCGAGATCGCCATCGAGGGCGAGGTGATTCCCGGAACGAAGATACCCGAGGGACCCTTCGGCGAGTTCACCGGCTACTATGCCGGCGGGCTGCGTTCGGAGCCGATGCTCAAGGTCAAGCGCCTGATGTATCGCAACGATCCGATCATCACCGGCGCCCCGCCGTTCCGCCCCGCGCCCGGCGCCGAGAATAATTTGATCCGTGCCGCTTATATCTGGAACTATCTCGACAAGGCCGGCGTGCCGGACGTGCGCGGCGTAGCCTATTATCAAACGCGCATGCTGGTGATCGTGTCGATCAAGCAGCGCTACCCCGGACATGCCCGGCAAGCGGCGCTGATCGCTTCGCAATGCCGCGCGGCGGCGCTGCTCACGCGCTACGTCGTGGTCGTCGACGAGGACATCGACATCTGGGACAGCAACGATCTCTTATGGGCGCTCTGCACGCGCACCGATCCGGCCAGGGACATCGACATCCTGCGGCGCTGCTGGAGCAATCCCATCGATCCTATCATTCCGCCGAGCGAGCGCGGCTTTCAATCGCGCGGCATCATCGACGCGTGCCGACCTTACGAGTGGATGAGCGAGTTTCCGAAAGTTTCAGGCGCGAGCGCGGAGCTGAAAGAAAAAGTCGCGAAGAAATTCGCCGCCAGCCTAGCGGGGAAGAAGAAGCACGAAAATTAACCACAAAGAACGTAAGGGACACAAAATGAAAAACAACGCGGGTCTATACGATGAGTTAGGGGAGAGCCGCCGGTCGCCCCTGCATCCGCAGAGGATGTCTTTGCCTTTGCTACTGCTGGCTGCTATCGGAATCGTGTTCGCGCTTTACGCGTCTCTCGGCGCCCAGCAAAAACCGCTCGAAAAAGTGCGGCTCACGGTGCCGGCCAAATCGCTGACCTTTTTGCCTTACTACTTCGGCAAGGCGCAGGGGATTTTCGCGAAGGAAGGGATTGATCTGGAGATCATCGTGATGCGCCCGCCGCTGGGCGTGACCGCGCTGGTCGCCGGTGATCTCGATTATTCCGCGGCCGGCGGGCTGTCGATCCGCGCGGCCATGAAAGGTGTGCCGCTGCGCACGATCACGTTCATCCAGACGCGCTTGAGCTTCAGCCTGATCGGGCAACCGGGAATGACCCCGGCGAAAATAAAGAACGTCGCCGTCAGCGGCATCGGTTCTTTAGCGCACTACGCGGCCACGACGGTCATGAAAAGGCTCGGCAACGAAAAGGTTGCGTACATTTCCACGAATACGACAGGCAATAGTTACACGGCATTGTTGGCCAAAGCCGCCGATGCGGCGATTCTCAGTCCCCCGTTTACTTCGATGGCGACCTTGGCCGGTCATCCGGATCTCGGCAACACTTTCGACGTGCGCGATCTGCAAGGCGGACTGGTCGCCCGCGTTAGCCATATTCAAGATCGCCGCGAGCAAGTGAAGGCGGTCATCCGCGCAACACTGCGCAGCATGGAAAACATCGTCAAGAACCCGGGCGCGGTCATTTCGTATCTGCAGCGTGATTTCGGCCTGGAGCCCAAGATCGCGGCCGATACCTTCAAGATCCTCAAGCAGATCGTCAATACCGACGGCGATATCGAAGAGCCGGTGCTGAAATCCATTGTCGACAAGATCCGGCAAGAGTCCGGCATGACTGCCGAGGTGCCGCTCGATCAGGTCGTCGATCTTGTGCTTCTGAGCGAGGTCCGGGCCGAATCGCGCGAGCGCTAGCGCTGTCATGGTTCCAATCGACCGATGAACGGGAAATTCCAATCCAGAATCCTGGAGGCTGACCTATGAAGATACCAGCGAGCGTCATAGCCGTTGTATTCGGCATGCTGTTTGGGCAGCAGATCGCGCGGGCCGATTTACCGGAACCCAAGGAACAGGCCGAGAACCCGAACATTGTCGCCGGGCGCAGGGCGCTCGACGCCGAGGACTTCAAGGCCGCCGTCGGGCACTTGACGAAGGCTGTTCAAGAGGAGCCTAAAAATGCCGACGCCCATAACATGCTCGGCTATAGTTACCGCAAGGCCGGCAGCTTCGACAAATCCATGGAACATTACCGGACGGCGCTCAAGCTCGACGCCAATCACCGCAGCGCGCACGAGTATCTCGGCGAGCTTTACCTGGACTTGAACCAGCCGGAAAACGCCGAGAAGCAGTTGGCCGCCTTGAAAAAGGCCTGCCCGTTCTTCGGCAGTTGCGAGGAGTACGATGACCTTAAAAAGGCGATCGACACGTATCGAGCGAAAGCAAAAAAGTGAGTTTAGCGTCGAGAGTCTAGCTCTCGCATTCAACTCTGGACTCAAGGCCGGAGGCCGGTATCATGAATGAAACAATCAAATCCCGCATAGGTTTTGTCAGCGGCGGTGCCAGCTCGATGCCGCACTACAACAGCTTTCTCCCGATGGTGCCGAAGGAAATCGAGCTCGATTTCCAGGGCCTGGAGCTTTACGGCGACTCGCTCTACGAGATCGCGGACAAGAAAGACGTGATCGTGACGCGGGTGGCGGATTTCGCCTCCCGGCGAAATTGGAACGGTGTCATTGTCACCGCGGCGCCGACAGAAGTTTTGAATCCAGGACTTTACAATGCGCTGCAAGGCGCGCTGGCCGTGCCGTTCACGACGGCATTGCACGCATGCGTCGCGGCCCTGCGTGTTTATGCGGCTTCACGGGTGCTTTTGCTCACGCCCTTTGATGCGCGCATGAACGACCTGATTTGCCGGCATCTCGACAAAGCCGGCGTGACCGCCGTCGCACCCCAATCGTTTGCAGACCTCGAAGTGCCGAAACGCATGCCGCCGGATGAGGTTTTCGATCTGACGAAGAACAACCTGGCCGCGGCGGGCAAGGTCGACGCGATTTATTTCCAGGGCGCGGTGCTCGATCCGATCAAGTGTCTTGAACGGATCGAGTCAGAGCTTGGCGCGTCTGTGATCGCCAGCAATCCGGCGATGGTTTGGTATGTGCTGTCTAGCCTCGGAATGAAATATCCGATCAGCGGCTACGGCCGGCTGTTGCGCGAGTGGCCGGCGCTCCAAATGTGAGGGTTCCAAACGTTCCAATCGTTCGAGTCGTTACAGAGCCGAATCTGAGAGAGCCTTTTAACCGAGAGTTCGCCTTAGCCAATCCGTGACGGTTTTCGCTACAAGATCTTCGGCACCGACGTAGAAGTGATCGCAGTCGGGGATGATCGCGATCTCGCATGGACCGGCGCAGTTGTCCTTGAATCGTTCCGCCGGATAATTCTCTCGCGGTTCCTGATCGCCGCGGATAAACAGCACGGGGCATCGGATGCGCTTGGCGTTTTCAATCAAATCCGGAGCATTGGTGAGCCGATCCAAATAGGTGCGGGCGGAAATGACCCACCACCAGGCCGGGATCAGCATGAGCTGGCGCGGTTTACCGGAAGCCATCAACTCCTCCGCTTGCTCGATCTGGGTTGCGGTATCGCCAGCGGTTGAAAAATTTCGGGCAGCGCTCTGGTTTTTCAGCCGATTGCCGCCGGCGTGGGCGGAGAGCAGGATTAGCGCATGCGTCTCGGGATGGCGCGCGACATGCTCGCTGGCGAGCACGCCGCCGTTGCTGTGGCCGATGACGATGGGATTTCTATGTCCCCGGTCAGCAAGGTACTTGGCTGCCAACTCATTGTCTTCGATGCCTTCTGCAACAGTCTGATAGGCGCCGCCGACGCACTCGCGGCTGTCGTAGGTGCTGACGGAATCGTGGCCGCGGCGGTTGAACGGCATGAAATCGTAACCAAGCGCGGTTAGGTGCGGCGCGAGAAAACGCGCGGCGCAGACATAAAAGTTCATCTGATTGCCGTGGCAATACATGACGGCGCCCTTGCTCGGGCTATCGGGCGTGTAGTAAACACCGTCGAGAGGATGGGTCGAGGTAGGAATGCTGATGAGCTCGGTTCGCATGAGAATCTCCTCGTGGACTTCGAAGCCAACTTATATCCCGGCCCGGTTTGATTACAACGTCATCACGGCGCTCGCGCACCGGCATCGCTAGAAGGAAAATAATCATGGCTGATCAGAAGATCGCGCCGTTTCGCGCCAATCACGTCGGTAGCCTCTTGCGTCCGCGGGAGCTGTTGGAGGCGCGGGAGAAGCGCCAAAAGGGAGGGATCAATGACGCGCAATTGCGCCAGGTCGAAGACCGCTGCATTCGCGATGCCGTGAAGATGCAGGAAGACGTCGGCCTGCAGGGGATCACGGACGGCGAATTTCGCCGCAATCTTTGGCATGCCGATTTTTTGAGCCAGTTCGACGGCATCAAAGTTGTCGAAGGTTTGTTGCCCGGCTCGGCGCGTCATTTTCAAAATCCCGACGCCGACGTGCAACGGTCGCCGACCCAATTCATCGTGACGGGTAAGCTGGGACATCCGCACGGCATCGAGACTGAGAATTTTAAATTCCTCGCCTCGGTGACGAAGCAAACGCCCAAACAGTGCATCCCGTCGCCATCATTGGTGCATTTTCGCACCGGCCGCGGCGGCGTGGACGAAGCGGCTTACCCCGAAATGGAGGCTTTTTTCGCGGATCTGGCGCGGGTTTTTCGCGACGAAATCGCCGATCTCGCTGCCGCCGGTTGTACCTATCTGCAGATCGACGACGTGAACTTCGCGTATCTCTGCGATCCGAAAATGCGCGAGGGC
>Ga0268386_10004299_pt1 | contig 10465 bp, 10 predicted proteins | sample RVTome_15_FD_200260 | JGI IMG/M metagenome (GOLD analysis project Ga0268386, IMG submission 200260) | Soil microbial communities from uranium-contaminated site in the Upper Colorado River Basin, Wyoming, United States - RVT150D86... ... | reverse complement strand
CGAGCCGCTCGCCGGCGGCCTCGTCGCGGGTGTCGATCAGCCAGCGATAGGCCTGCAGCAGCACTGCCGGGCCAAGGTAGCGCTCGCCGTTCCACCAATAGGACGGGCATGCCGTCGAGCAGCAGGCACACAGGATGCACTCGTAGAGGCCGTCGATACGGCCCCGGTCGTCGTGCGACTGACGCCATTCCTTCTCCGGCGTCGCGGTCTCGGTCTTGAGCCACGGCTCGATCGAGCGCAGCTGGGCGTAAAAGGTGGTGAGATCAGGCACCAGGTCCTTGACCACCGGCAAATGCGGCAAAGGGTGAATCCGAACCGGCCCGTTGATCTCATCCATCGCCTTGGTGCAGGCGAGCGTGTTGGTGCCGTCGATGTTCATGGCGCAGGAGCCGCACACCCCCTCGCGGCAGGAGCGCCGGAAGGTGAGTGTCGGATCGACCTTATTCTTGATCCAGATAAGGCCGTCGAGAACCATCGGCGCACAATCGTCCAGATCGACGAAATAGGTGTCGGTACGGGGGTTGTCCCCACTGTCGGGATCGTAGCGGTAGATGCGGTATTCGCGCACCCGCGATGCGCCTTCCGGCCGGTCCCAGACCTTGCCGGCGGTCACTTTCGAGTTTTTCGGGAGGGTCAGTTGCACCATGGGAAGTCCTCGCTCGCCCTCAGCCGCCCTGCATGCAGGCTTGCGGGCTCGTCGCCATGAACATGCCGGCTTCAGTCAGCTCGTTGATCGTCATCTTCCCCCGTTGTGTCGCCGCGGTGGCCTCATCCTTGGTGACGCTTGCGGCGAGGAACGCTTGTTGATTGTCGTTGAGCTCGGCGGCCTTGGCAACGATGCAGGCGCAAGCCGGAGGCGGCAGAGTGAGCTGAGCGGCGCATTCGGCTCCGAGCGTCTCGAGCGCGCCGGCATCGGCAAAGGCAGAAGTGGCGGAAGCAGCCAAGATCAGGCCGACGGCGACGGTAGTCGCTTTTATCATCGCGTCCCCTCCATGATCGACGCCCGGTCCAAGCCTCAGTAGATCCGCGCCTTGGGCTGGATGTACTCGACGTCGTTGGTCAACGTGTAGGTATGCACCGGGCGGTAGTCGATGCCGACCGTGTGGCGCTCCTCGTCGATAAAGGCGAGGGTGTGCTTCATCCAGTTCCGGTCGTCGCGGTCGGGATAATCCTCGCGGGCATGCGCTCCGCGCGACTCGGTGCGGTTGACCGCCGAATCCATGGTGGTCACCGCCTGGACGATGAGATTGTCGTATTCGAGCGTCTCGATCAGGTCGGAGTTCCAGATCAACGAGCGGTCGGTGATATGGATATCAGAGGTCGCCGACCATACCGCGTGGATGCGCTCATGACCCTCGGCCAGCACCTCGCCGGTGCGGAACACCGAGCAATTCTCCTGCATCACCCGTTGCATGCGCGCGCGCAACTCGGCCGTCGGCGCGCTGCCGTCAGCGTGGCGGAAGCGGTCGAGCCGTTCCACCGCCCGCTCGCCGGCGTCCTTGGGCAGGTCGCGGTGCTTGTCGTTGGGCAGAATGGTGTCGCGGCAGCGCAGGGCCGCGGCGCGGCCGAAGACGACGAGGTCAATGAGCGAGTTGGAGCCGAGCCGGTTGGCGCCGTGCACCGACACGCAGGCTGCCTCGCCGAGCGCCATCAGGCCGGGGACCACGGTATCGGGGTCACCGTCGACCTTGGTCAGCACCTCGCCGTGATAGTTGGCTGGGATACCGCCCATATTGTAGTGCACGGTCGGCAGCACCGGGATCGGCTCGCGGGTGACGTCGACGCCGGCAAAGATCCGCGCCGATTCGGCGATACCCGGCAGCCGCTCGGCGATGATATTGGGATCGAGATGTGACAGATGCAGATGGATATGGTCCTTTTCCGGACCGACGCCGCGTCCCTCGCGGATCTCGACCGTCATCGAGCGCGAGACGACATCGCGCGAGGCGAGGTCTTTGGCCGATGGCGCGTAGCGCTCCATGAAGCGCTCGCCTTCCGAATTGGTGACATAGCCGCCCTCGCCGCGCACCCCCTCGGTGATCAGGCAGCCGGCGCCGTAGATGCCGGTCGGGTGGAACTGGACGAACTCCATGTCCTGCAGCGGCAGCCCGGCTCTGAGCACCATGGCGTTGCCGTCGCCGGTCTGAGTGTGGGCGCCGGTACAGGTGAAGTAAGCGCGGCCGTAGCCGCCGGTGGCGAGGATCGTCTTGTGGGCGCGGAAACGGTGGATGGAACCGTCCTCCATGCACATCGCCACCACCCCGCGGCAGGCGCCCTCCTCCATGATCAGGTCGATTGCAAAATATTCGATGAAGAACTCCGTGGCATAGCGAAGCGACTGGCCGTAGAGGGTATGCAGCATGGCGTGGCCAGTACGGTCGGCGGCGGCGCAAGTGCGCTGCGCAATGCCCTTGCCGTATTCGGTGGTCATGCCGCCGAAGGGCCGCTGGTAGATGCGGCCGTCATCGGTACGCGAGAACGGCAGGCCGTAGTGGTCGAGTTCGTAGACGGCGGCCGGGGCCTCGCGGCAGAGATACTCGATGGCGTCCTGGTCGCCGAGCCAGTCCGATCCCTTGACGGTGTCGTACATGTGCCAGCGCCAGTCGTCGACGCCCATGTTGCCGAGCGCCGCGGCGATGCCGCCTTGAGCCGCGACGGTGTGTGAGCGGGTCGGGAACACCTTTGAAATACAGGCGGTTTTCAGCCCGGCCTCGGCGCAGCCGAGAGTAGCACGCAGTCCCGAACCGCCGGCGCCGACGACGACGACATCGAAGGTGTGATCTGTGAAAGGATAGGCCCGGCCATTGGTCGCGGGGGCGTGGTTGCCGTTGGGTGAGCCGTCTGCCATTCGCCTCAGCCTCCGAGTGCGAGCTTGAGGAGCGCGACGCCCGAGACGACGGCGATCAGCACGGTGAAGAAGGTATTGGCGATCAGCGCGGCGACCCGCGCGCCCTCGCCGTGGATATAGTCCTCGATGACCACCTGCATGCCGAGACGCATGTGGACGGTGACCGAGGCAACCATCAGGAGTAGGATCGCAGCGACGAGAGGCGAGCCCAACCGGTCGACCACCACCGGATAGGGCCGGCCGGCGACCGAGATGACGATGATGACGAAGGCGATGACCAGCGGCACGTTGGCGACCGCAGTCAGGCGCTGGCGCCAGAAATGGCCGGTGCCCTCGCGGGCCGAGCCGAGGTAAAGAACGCGGCGGAGCGGCGTCTGGATGCTTTCGCCGGCCATCAGCGCACCACGATTCCGACGATCCACAGGAGGATCGTGATGGCGATCGAGCCAACCAGTGTCGCCGTCGCCAGTTGGTCGCGCGCCGGCTTGTCGAGCCCGTGGCCGGTATCCCAGATGAGATGGCGAATCCCGCCGAGCATGTGATGGATCAACGCCCAGGTGAACAGGAAGAGGATGACGAGGCCGATCCACGAGCCGAAGATACGGTTGACGAAATGGAAATATTCGGGGCCGCTCGCCGCCGCCACCAGCCACCACGCGAGCAGCAGCGTGCCGAGATAGAGGGCGACGCCGGTGATGCGATGCACGATCGACATCGCCATGGTCATGGTGACGCGGTAGATCTGAAGATGCGGGGACAGCGGTCGGTTGGCGTTGAAGCCGGCAGTCGACATGGGGTTTTGACCTGGCAGAATACTTTTTGTCCGGGAGGGACTCGGGCGCAGCGTTTCTAGCGCCAATGACGGCAGCCGTCAAAAGGCTGGAACGGCAACAATGTGCGATACGTTGGCGCCGGCAGTGCCGCGGCGGCATCCGGGCTCACAATTCTCGTTGGACACCGCCATAGAATGGGACGGCGCCTCCCGCTACCTCTCCGTCTTGCCTTTCCGCCGACCGGCGGCTAGGGAACGCCCGCCCGAAATCCTTCAGAAAACGGAAAGGCGCGCCATGGCCACCCATCATCTCCTCCTCCTTCCCGGCGACGGCATCGGTCCGGAGGTCATGGCCGAGGTCAGGCGCGTCATCGACTGGTTCAACCAGCGCGGCGTCGCCAGCTTCGAGTGGGAGGAGGATCTGGTCGGCGGCTCCGCCTACGACGTCCACGGCCAGGCGATCTCCGAGGATGCGATGAAAAAGGCGCTCGCCGCCGACGCGGTCATCTTCGGCGCCGTCGGCGGACCGAAATGGGACAAGGTTCCCTACGAAGTGCGGCCCGAGGCGGGTTTGCTCCGGTTGCGCAAGGACCTCGAGCTATTCGCCAACCTGAGGCCGGCGATCGTCTACCCGGCGCTCGCCGACTCCTCTTCGCTCAAGCGCGAGCTGGTCGAGGGTCTCGACATCCTAATCCTGCGCGAGCTCACCGGCGGCGTTTATTTCGGCGAGCCCAAGCAGATCATCGATCTCGGCAACGGCCAGAAGCGCGCCGTCGATACCCAAATCTACGACACTTTCGAAATCGAGCGGATCGGCCGGGTCGCCTTCGACCTGGCGCGCAAGCGCCGCAACAAAGTCACCTCGATGGAAAAGCGCAACGTCATGGTCTCCGGCGTGCTCTGGAACGAGGTCATGGACGCGTTGCACAAGCGCGAGTTTGCCGATGTCGAGCTGCAGCACATGCTCGCCGACGCCGGTGGCATGCAGCTGGTGCGCGCACCGAAACAGTTCGACGTCATCGTCACCGACAACCTGTTCGGCGACATGCTGTCCGACGTCGCCGCGATGCTGACCGGCTCGCTCGGCATGCTGCCCTCGGCCTCGCTCGGCCCGGTCGACGACAAGACCGGCCGTCGCCGCGCCATGTACGAGCCGGTGCATGGCGCGGCCCCCGACATCGCCGGCCAGGGCGTTGCCAACCCGGTGGCGATGCTGGCGAGCTTCGCCATGGCGCTGCGCTACTCGTTCAACCTCGGTGCCGAGGCCGACATGCTGGAAAAGGCGATCGGCAATGTCTTCGACCGGGGCTACCGCACCGCCGACGTATGGACAGAGGGTACCGAGAAGCTCGGCACCGTCGCCATGGGCGACGCCGTCATCACCGAGCTCGACGCGTTCGCCGGCTAGTCAGTTGATCGGGCCGCAAATCTCGGCCACGCTCCAACCATGAAGCAGATCCTCGGCGTCCGCGGCATGGTGTGGCGGTCGAACCTGTCGCTCGCCATCCTCGCCGCGGTCTTCGCCTACGGCCTGTGGGAGCTGTGGCTCGCCGCCGCCGTCACCGGCAGCCCGACCGGCTATCTGTTCGCGGCGATTTTCATCGGCGGCGCCGCCTACGGCCTCCGCTCGGCGCTCGCCGAGACCCGCGACCTTGTCATCGCCTTCGAGGCCGACATCGACTCGGGCAAGGCGGCGGTGACGCTGTGGCGGCCGCTCCACATGAAACGTATCGACACTACGCTCGACCGCCTGACCGGCTGGCGCCACTGGATCCAGACCGCCTCGCGCGGCCGCCGCGTCCATTTCCTTTTGGCGCGCGAGCCGTCTTACGACGGCAACTTACGCTTCGCGCTCGAGCCGGGGATGACGATCCCCGATGAGCTTCGCCGCATCGCGCCCGAGGCGATCGCCGACTTCGAGCGCGAGACCGGCTGGCACGAGGAATAGCGCTCCGTCAGATCACCGCTTCCGGCGGCTTGGTGCAAGTCGCCTTGTGTTTCCGGTTCCAGCCGCGCGAGGTCCAGCTTTCGCGCGGCACGATCTCGCCGCCGGGACCGCGCACCGGCTCGAAGAAGGTGAAGCAGTTGTCGCCCTCGCGGACGACGAAGAAACAGGACCCGATCTGCATCTCGTAGAAGGTGCAGAACAGGTTGCCCTGCACCGACCAGTCGCCGCTGTCGGCGCCCGCAGCGTCGTGGTAGCGGATGGTGCCGTCTTCGAAATAGGTTTCGGTAAAGAACGAACCGTCGTTATAGACGCCATCGAGGGTGATGCCGCGGAAGGTTGTCTCGATCTCCGACGCCGCCATGGTCCGTCCGGCCTCGACGGTCGACGAGGCCAGGATGATCATCACCGCAAGCGGTGCCAAAAAGCGCGTTCTTGTTGACATCGTCCTCGGTTCGGCTAGAAGACGCCGGTTTCCCGGTCGGCCCGACGATTGCGCCTTGACCGCCCTCGCAATCCTTGGCAGGTCGCCGTAAAACGCCCGCTGAAGCCGAGCCTACGACGGAAACCGGGGCCAAGACATCGTCAAAGCAGCCTAGGCGCGCCCCGACCGGCCTCCGGCGGCCGATCGCAGGCAGGACAGGGCCGACACGGACAGAAGCTGGAGCCAGAACCATGGGTTTCAAGGTTGCGATCGCCGGGGCTACCGGCAATGTCGGCCGCGAGATGCTGTCGATCCTCGACGAGCGCGGCTTCCCCGCCGACGAGGTGGTGGCGCTCGCCTCGCGCCGCAGCCAGGGAACCGAAGCCTCCTTCGGCAGCGAGACCCTCAAGGTTCGGGCACTCGACACCTACGACTTCTCCGACACTGACCTCTGCCTGATGTCGGCCGGCGGCACGGTGTCGAAGGAATGGTCGCCGAAGATCGCCGCACAGGGCTGCGTCGTCATCGACAACTCCTCGGCCTGGCGTTACGACGCCGCGGTTCCGCTGATCGTGCCCGAAGTCAACGCCGACGCGATCGCCGGCTTCACCAAGAGAAACATCATCGCCAACCCGAATTGCTCGACCGCCCAGCTGGTGGTGGCGCTGAAGCCGCTGCACGACCGGGCGCGGATCAAGCGCGTGGTGGTCGCCACCTATCAGTCGGTGTCCGGCGCCGGCAAGGCGGCGATCGACGAGCTGTTCGCCCAGACCCGGGCGGTGTTCGTCTCCGATCCGATCGAGGTCAAGAAGTTCACCAAGCGCATCGCCTTCAACGTCATTCCCCATATCGACGTCTTCATGGAGGACGGCTCGACCAAGGAAGAATGGAAGATGGTCGCCGAGACCAAGAAGATTCTCGACCCGAAGATCAAGCTGGTGGCGACCTGCGTGCGGGTGCCGGTGTTCGTCTCGCACTCGGAAGCGGTCTCGATCGAGTTCGACGGCCCGATCACCGCCGATGAGGCGCGCGAGATCCTGCGCGAGGCGCCCGGCTGCCTTGTGGTCGACAAACATGAGGACGGCGGCTACGTCACCCCTTACGAGGCCGTCGGCGAGGATGCCACCTACATCAGTCGCATTCGCGAGGACCCGACGGTCGATAACGGACTGATGCTGTGGGTGGTGTCCGACAACCTGAGGAAGGGCGCCGCGCTCAACGCGCTCCAGATCGCCGAACTCCTGGTCAACCGCCGGCTGATCCAGCCGAAGCGGCAAGCGGCATAGGCGCGCGGTCGCGCGCCGCTTCGCTCTATCTTCCGGCGGCTGCCGCCGGGCCTCCTGTCATTTGCACCGAGGCAGTCGCAGCCGTAGGCTCATCCAGCTTACGAAAATGCGGCGCTGGGAGGCGACAAACGACAGGGGGAGGCCATGCCGACTAAGCAACTCTTCAACCGACAGTTCGACGCGCGACCCGATCGCGTCGACTATCGCGATCGCGAATACCAGGCCCCACTGGTCAGCCTGCCGGACTGCTGCCCGAGCCCGGCGCTGATCGACCGCTATTTCCCGCAATACAGCAAGCACGAGATGGTGCTCGATCAGGGCACCGAGGGCGCCTGTACCGGTTTCGGGCTCGCCGCGGTGGTGAACTATCTGCGCTGGGCGCGAACGTTTGCCCCCGACGTTCTCGCCGAGAAACGGACCCTGTCGAAAAGGAAACGTCCGAAGCGCATCAGCCCGCGCATGCTCTATCAGAACGCCCGGCTCTACGACGAGTGGCGTGGCGAGGACTACGAGGGATCAAGCTGCCGCGGCGCGATGAAGGGGCTTCACAAGCACGGTGTATGCACCGAGGAAAAGTGGCCCTATCTCGAAAAAGACGGCTCGCCCGGCCTCAGCTGCGAGGGATGGGCCGAGGACGCGGCACTGTGCCCGCTCGGCGCCTACTACCGGATCGACGCGCGCGCGCTGGTCGACATGCAGGCCGCCATCAACGAGGTCCACGCCATCTACGTCTCCTCCGACGTTCATAACGGGTGGAATCTCGATAGCTGCAAGTCGCTGGAGGAAGCCAGAATCCGCCCGAAGCGGGCGAACGAAAAGCTCGGCGGACACGCATTCGCCATCGTCGGCTACAACGAGGATGGCTTTATCGTCCAGAATTCGTGGGGGCCCGACTGGGGCTTCCACGGCTTCGCCCTCCTGCCCTACACGGAATGGACCAAATACGGCCAGGACGCCTGGGTGCTGGCGCTCGGCGCTCCGATGCGCGCCGCCGCCAGTCCCGACGCGCGTACCCAGACCTCGCTGCAGGATCGCGCCGCCGTCAGGGCGACGATCACCGCAACGGCAGCGGCCGACGACGCCGAGTCGACAATCGCGCGGTGGTCGGACGGCGAAGAGTCCGCCTACACCGTCTATATCGGCCATGACGGCCGTGCAGAGCGCGAGCTGGTCGCAGCCACCGATGCCGCCGACGCCGTCCGTCGAGTCATCGACGAGGGCGTGCGCGCCGCGGCGAAAAAGGGCATTTCCAAGGTCGCCATCTACGCTCATGGCGGTCTTAACGACCGCGACGCCGGGCTGACCCGCGCCCGCATCCTCGGTCCGTGGCTCAAGGCCAACGACATCCATCCGATCTTCATCATCTGGCAAACCGGGTTTTTCGAGTCGGCCGGCGACATCATCAAAGTTCAAACCGACAAGATGGGGAAGGTCGAAGCTCGCCGGGTCGAGGGCTGGATCATCGATCGGCTGCGAGAGACAAGGGATCGCGGCTTCGAGGCGGCGGCCCGCAATTTCGGCGTCAAGCCGATCTGGGAGAACATGAAGAGCCGCGCCGGCGACGCCAGTGCCACCGATGCCGGCGGCATGTCGCTGGTGGCGCGAAATCTGAGAGCCGCGCTCGACACGCTGGCGGCCGATCCGGCCAACTCGGTCAGACCGGAAATCCACCTGCTCGGGCATTCGGCCGGAGCGATCATGCACGGCCATTTCCTCGGCGCGCTCAATGCCTTCGAACTCAAGGCCAAGTCGGTGCATCTGTGGGCCCCGGCCTGCACCGCCGGGTTCGCCACGCAAACCTACGGCGCGGCGTTTTCGAACGGGGCAGCCGATCCGAAGTCGACCTTCGTCGGCGTTCTCACCGACAAGAACGAGACCGCCGACGGATGCGTGCCGGGCGCCTATTCGAAGTCGCTGCTCTATCTCGTCTCGCGCGCCCTCGAGCCGGACCACAAGACACCGGTGATCGGCATGCAGAAATGCTGGAAAGAGTGGTGGCCGCCCAAGAACGACGATTTCTTCAACGACGAGAAGCGCATCCAGGACGAATTGAAAAACTGGAACGCGGCGGCAAAAGACGTTGTGGTCGACAAGCCGATTATCGAAAGCGACGTGCCCACCCAGCGGGAGAAGAGCGAGGTCAAGACGATCAAGGCGAACCACGGCTCCTTCGACAACAATCTCGAGGTGGTCAACGCTGCGATCGCGCGCATTCTCGGACGCAAGAACCCGAAGGTCGCGATTACCGACCTCCGCGGCTTCTGACAAACACCGGTTACGCGATCGGCTCGACCGGCACCGCCCATTCGGGCTCGACCAGCACCGCCTGCCCTTCTGCCAGCGGCAGGCGGGTTGCGCCGCCGGCCATCTCAACGAGGCGAAGGGTCGATCCGACCGCCCGGCCGAGTGCCTCGGGCGCCGGCCTGCCGTCGAGCCGGTGGCCGAGATAAAGCGCAGCGAGTAGATCGCCGGTTCCGTTGGGCGCTTGCGGGCGGGCCGCATGCCGTGCGCGGTGAACGCCGTCCGGCACGATAAGAAGGTTTGCCGACGTGCCGGGTTCGGCACAGGCCGAGGTAACCAGGACTTCGCCGACGCCGGTTCGCCGCGCCGTGGCGATCAGCGCCGCCTCGTCGGCGGCGCGCTCCCCGCAAAGAAGACCGAGCTCATGGCGGTTGGGGGTTGCCATGTCGGCAAGCGGCAGCAGACGCTCGCCGATCGCCGCGACGATATCGGCAGCCACATAAGGACCACCCGCGTCGCCGGTGACCGGATCGCAAAGATAGCGTGCCTCCGGGTTTCGCCGCTTGACCGCCTCGACCAAAGCCGCGACCGCTGCCACCTGCGCCGGCGCGCCGAGATAGCCGGAAAGAACCCCGCCGACTTCATCGAGCCAGTCGGCGCCGATGATGTCGTCGACCAGCGCGGCAAAAGCGTCGGCAAGCGGAACGATACGCGTCGCCGGGCCTTCGCCGGGATGCCAGGAGAGCGTCACCGTCGGCACTGCGACGACCGGGAAGCCGAGCCGTTCCAGCGCGAACACGGCGACACGGTTGCCGACGGTGCCGGCAGCGACATGGCTCGAGACGACGATGACGGCCGGTTTGCTTGCTGGAAGGATCATAGGTGAGGTTTTCTTGTATCCAAGCCGGCCTTCAGGTTAGCGCTTGCGGCGCGCCGCCGCACCCCATCG
>Ga0268386_10004297_pt1 | contig 10465 bp, 8 predicted proteins | sample RVTome_15_FD_200260 | JGI IMG/M metagenome (GOLD analysis project Ga0268386, IMG submission 200260) | Soil microbial communities from uranium-contaminated site in the Upper Colorado River Basin, Wyoming, United States - RVT150D86... ... | reverse complement strand
CGCGCCGCACGGCGGCCCGCACCGGACCGGCCGGTCTTCGCGATGATCACGGGCATCGTCGGTGACGCCGCCCGGATCGCGTCGGCCAGCGCGCGACCGTCGCCGACCGACTCGGAGAACACGCACACGACGCCGGTGCCCGGGTCGCGGCGCAGGTACGTGATGACCTCGTGGTCGTCGATGTCGACCTTGTTGCCCGACGCGTACACGGTGCCGAACCGCACGTGCTCGTCGGCGGCCATCGCGTGCAGCGCCATGCCGTACGCACCCGACTGGGTGATCAGGGCGATCGTCCCCGGCGTGCCGGTCGCCCCCTCGGCGATCGATGCGTTCATGCCGAGCGCTGCGTTCTGGACGCCGAAGCAGTTGGGCCCGACCACGCGCATCCCCGCCGCACGGGCGATCGTGGCCAGCTCGTCCTGCAGCGCCGCACCGTCCGGGCCCGTCTCGGCGAAGCCGCCCGACAGCACCACCAGCGCCCGGACCCCGGCGGCCGCGGCGTCGCGGGCCACAGCGGGCACGGCTGCGGCGGGCACGGCGAGGACGGCCAGGTCGACGTCGCCGTCGACCGCGGCGAGGTCCGGGTGCGCCGTGGTGCCGCCGATCTGTGCCGCGGAGCGGCTGATGGGGACCACGTCGCCGGAGAACGTCGACAGGTTCTCCCACAGCAGGGTGCCCAGGCGTCCGGGCTCGTCCGACGCGCCGACCAGCGCGACGCGACGCGGTGCGAACACGGCGTCGAGCGTCGTCACGGCACTGTCCCGGTGGGCGTGCCGGCATGCGCGTCGAACCTGCGGTCAAGCTCCGCGGCCCGGAACTCCTGGCGTCGCACCCCGAGCGGGTCGATCTCGCGGATCAGCGCGATGTCGCGCTCCGACGGCGCCTCGACCGTTCCCAGATCGTCGGCCACGACAAGCTCGAACCCCGTCGCGGCGCGGACCTCGGCGACCGTGGTGTCCGGGAACAGCCGGCGCAGTCGGGCGCTGCCGTCGGGGAAGTCGAAGACGCCCAGCTCGGTCACGAGCCACTGCGGACCGCCGCCCGTGTACCCGAGCTCGGCCCGGGTGCCGGCCGGCGTGCGGTGGCCGAGGTCGGTGATGAAGTCGCATGCCTCGATCAGGCACCGGCCGCTGCGGTGGTTGGTCGACCACAGCGTCAGTGCGCCGATCGTCGCCGAGATGTTGCAGCCACCGCCGCCACCGCCGAGCTTGACCTTCGGTCGTGGCATGCCGCCGATGGCGGTGACGTTGGCGTTGCCGTACCGGTCGATCTGCCCGCCGGACAGGAACATGCGGTCGACATCGCCGCGGACCGCTGCGTCGAAGAACTCCTCGAAGCGCATCGCGTAGCTCGCGCCGTGGCCCAGGCTGGCGTCGTTGCTCGTCGGCGGGATGAACGGCGGTGTCGGGTCCAGCGCGTACATCGCGCCCTCGATCAGCAGCATGCGCGGCGCGTGGGTGCGCTTCGCCAGGTGCATCGCGACCTGCGCGCACGGGCTTGCGAACCCGTGGAACGTGACTTCGCCGTCACGGATCGTGCGCGCGAGTGCGGTGACGAACCACTCGTCGATGCCGTACGTCATGCGAACGCCTTTCGCCACCGCGGCTCGCTCACGTCCCACTCACGCAGGGCGGCGAGTCGCTCCTCGCCCACCTCGCGCCGGTAGCCCGCCTCGTCGGTGCCGCGCACGTACCGCTCCAGGTAGGCGGCGGCGCCGTCGGGCGTGGCCGCCTGCGCCACGTACGCCGCGAGGTGCGCCCGGTCGTAGGGGTGGGCGGGGTAGCACGAGCTGGGATGCGCGCCGTACGGCACCTCGGCGACCGCCGCGACCCGGTGCGCGGGGATCGTGATGCCGGCGGCGACGACCTCGGTGGTCGGCGTGAGGCGCTCGACGGTGGCGACCACGGCGGCCGACGCCATCGCGAACCGCTCGTCGAGCACGTAGGGCTGCTCCAGGTGCAGGTTGCCTGCGGCGTCCCCGAGTGGGGCGTGCAGCAGCACCACATCGGGTCGCAGGGGTGGCACGACGACCAGCGTCTCACCGGTGAACGGGCAGGTCACCTCGCCGTACTCGGGGTGCAGCGTCGGGATGTCGGTGCCGCGGATCCCGCGCACCGGCAGGAACGGCACGCCCATCTCGGCGGCGCGTAGCTGGGTGAGCAGCGTGTCGCAGCAGCTCTCGCGCACGTCGAGGTCGCCTGCCTGGGCCGCGCGGCGGAACGCGGGCGCCAGGCCGAGGTCCTGCTCGAACCCGACGTAGCTCTCCTCGCAGACCGCCAGTGCACCGGCGGCGACCAGCAGGTCGACGTCGATCGAGTGCGCCGACCCGATCACGTGCAGGTCGTGCGTGCCGTCGCGGATCAGCTGTCGCACGAGCGCCATCGGCAGCCGCGCGCTCAGACCGCCACCCAGCGCCACGAGCGCGCCGTCGGTGACGTGCGCTGCGGCACCGGCCAGGTCGGTGCGCATGTCCTGGGCGGTATGGAAGGCCATTCGTGCTCCCGCTACTGCGCGGTCATGCCGCCGTCGACGGTGAAGATCGACCCGGTGACGAAGCTGGCGTCGTCGCTGGCGAGGAACAGTGCGGCGGCGGCGATCTCCTCGGGCGCGCCGAGCCGGCCGATCGGGTACTTCAGGGCGGTCACCGCGATGCCCGCGTCGACGTCGCCGTCGCCCCGTGCCCGCATCAGAGGCGCCATCAGCGGCGTGAACACCGTGCCGGGGCACAGTGCGTTGACGCGGATCCCCAGCTCGGCGAGATCGACGGCCATGGCGCGGGTCAGGGACACCACGGCGCCCTTTGCCGCGCAGTAGGCGGCGAAGTTGCGCACACCCACGAGTGCCGCGACCGACGCCTGGTTGACGATGGCGCCGCCCTCGGCGAGGTGGGGCACGGCGGCGCGCGACGTGAGGAACGTGCCCTTGACGTTGACGTCGAAGCAGCGGTCCCAGTCGTCCTCGGTGGCGTCGGCGACCGAGCCGGTTGCGTCGACGCCTGCGTTGTTGTAGAGAACGTCAAGGCCCCCGAAGGCGTCCACGGCCGCGGCGCAGGCCCGTTCGACGTCGCCGCCGACGGTCACGTCGGCCTGCACCGCGAGCGCCCGGCCACCGGCCGCGGTCACGGTGTCGACGGTCTGCCGTGCCGCGTCGCCGTCGAGGTCGACGACGGCCACCGCGGCGCCCTCGTCGGCGAACAGCAGCGCGGTGGCGCGTCCGATGCCCGATCCCGCGCCGGTGATCAGCGCGGTCCGGTCACGCAGCCGGTCACCCATCACGTGCTCACTTCCGTCACCGCGGCACCGCCTGTGCTGCGCGCAGGACCGGGTCGTACACCGGCGCGTACGGCGGGGCGTAGGACAGGTCCAGGTCGGCGAGCGCCGCGACGTCGAACCCGGCGTGCAGGGCGGTCGCGATGACGTCGATGCGCTTGGCGGTCGCCGGATCGGCCGACACCATCTGCGCTCCGAGCAGCCGGCCGTCGGGGCCGTGGACCAGGCGGGTGCGGGTCGGCTCGACGCCCGGGTAGTACTTGGCTCGGGATCGGGCCATGCTGTCCGTCGCGGTGGCGGCCAGGCCGTGCGCCCGTGCCTCGGCCAGGGTGAGCCCGGTGCGTGCCACCGTCAGCTCGAAGACCTTGCACACCGCCGTGCCGACGACGCCCGCGAAGCGCGCCGAGCCGCCGGCGGCCACCGTGCCGGCGACGCGACCCGTCTTGTTCGCCGTCGGTCCGAGCGGCACCCAGGCCGGCCCGCCGAGCACGCGGTGGTACGCGGCGATGCAGTCGCCCGCGGCGAACACGTCGGGCAGCGACGTACGCATTGCGTCGTCAACCAGCAACGCGCCGCCGGGACCGGTCGCGGCGCCCGCAGCGGAGGCAATGGTCGCCCGCGGCCCGACACCGGTCGCCACCACGACGGCGTCGACGTCGAGCCGGATGCCGTCGGCCAGCTCGGCGACCAGGTGCGGCGCTGCCCACAGCCCGCGCAGCGCCACGCCGAGTCGCAGGTCCGTGTGCGCCCGGACCGTGGTCTCCACGACCTCGGCGACGTCGGCGTCCAGGGTCGCCATGACCTGCGGCAGCAGCTCGGCGATGGTCACCTCGCAGCCCTGTGCCACCAGGCTCTCCGCCATCTCGAGCCCGATGTAGCCGGCGCCGACGACGAGGCAGCGCCGGACGTCGCCCGCGTCGAGCAGCCGGCGCAGGGCGATCGCCGACTCGAGCGTGCGCACGGTGAAGACCCGGTCGTCGTCGAGCCCGGCGACGGGCGGGAGCACCGGCGCTGCACCGGAGGTCACGATCAGCGACGTGTAGCCGACCTCGGTGCCGTCGTCGAGCGTGACCACGCAACGGTCGGCCTCCAGCGCGTCGGCGCGCGTGTGCAGCTGCAGATCGATCCCGCGGACCTCGCGGAACCAGTCGGGCGGGTGGCTGACCAGCGTGTCCGGCTCGCCGACCACCCCGCCGGCGTAGTAGGGCAGCCCACACAGGCCCCACGCGGCGTAGCCGCTGGCCTCGAGCACCAGGATGTCCAGGTCGGGGTCGACGCGCCGCGCCGCCGACGCGGCGGACATGCCGGCTGCGCCACCCCCGACGACCACGAGGCGCTCGGTCAACCGCTGCGCCTCCTCGTTCGGACCCGCGCCGTCGAACGGTGCCGGCGGGTCACCGGAGCACCGACGCTACGCGCCCCGCCGTCGTGCTCCCATGACCTGTGGTGGGGAAGTCCGGTCGGTTGATCGTCCCTGTGGGACGGCAGCTCAGGCCGGCGTGGCGGTGTCGTCGACATCGCGTCGCAGCGCGTTGAGGGTCTCCCAGGCGCGGCACGCGAGTTGCAGGTTGAAGCGCGTGTCCGGCTCGCTGAGGTCGTAGCCCGAGATCTCGCGGATGCGGTGGAGGCGGTACTTCAGGGTGCTGCGGTGGATGAACAGCGCGCCCGCGCTGGCGTCGTAGTTGCCCCCGTGGTCGAGGTAGCGGCTCAGCGTGAGCACCAGGTCGGCATTGCGCTGTTCGTCGTAGTCGAGCAACGGCTGCAGCCACGTCCGCCCGAACGCTTCGGTCGCGGCCGGGTCCCGCACCTCCGCCAGGAGCTGGTACACGCCGAGCGCCTCGTAGCACGTGGCCCGCGCGTCGCCGGCCGCGGCGTCCTGCACCCGCAGGGCAACCTCCGCCTCGTGCAGTGACCGCGGGATGCCGGCGATCGTCGGGTAGCGGTTGCCGATGCCGAGCCGGCACCGGCCACCGCGGACCTCGTCGAGGATGGCTGTGCGGAACCGCTCCCAGTCGGCGTCGTGGTCGGCGAGCACGACGACGTGCGCGCCGCGCCTGATCAGCAACGACCCCACCTGCTGGTCCCGAGCAGCTCTGCGCACGCCGTGCAGGAACGCCTCGTCGTCGTGGTCGCGGTCGTGGCCCTCGACGATGACCACGCGGTGCGGCCGCTCCAGGTCGTAGCGCAGCGCCTGCGCGCGGCGCAGCGCGCTGTCCTCATCGGTGCCGGCCAGCAGTTCCTCGACCAGGTCCCGGCGGACCCGCAGCTCGCTCTCGGCCAGGCTGCGCAGGCGGGCGAGCTCCATCCCCAGGATCGTCAGGCCGTGTTCGAGGGCGGTCAGCTGGTGGGCGGTGGCCAGGCCCTCGGGATCGAACAGCACCAGCGCGCCGGTCACGTCCTGCTGTGGTCTGCTGACGCCGATCCAGCGGTCACCTTCGCGGACCGGTCGGCCCTCGCGCAGCGCCAGTCTCAGCAGCCGTTCGCGGTCGGCCTCGCTGTCCTTGGGGTAGGGGTCTGGTCGGTCGGGGCCCGCCCACGCCCGCAGGTTGCCGAACCCGTCCTCGACGGCGACCGGCAGGCCGGTCAGCTCGTGCACGGCCTCGGCGATGCCCTGCCGCCCCTGACCCGATGCCGCGACCGCAGTCAGCCGGGCGTGGACGTCCATGCTGCGGCGCAGCGCCTCGAGGGTCTCGTGCAGCTGGGCGTTGACCCGCTCGGCCTCGGCGACGGCGGCGCGCTGCTGCTCGTGCAGCCGCAGGTTGACCAGAGCCACGCCCGCGTGCTGGGCCAGGGACCGCAGCAGGAAGTGCTCCTCGTCGTCGGGCGGCGTGTCGCACGCGACGATCAGCCAGCCGACGTGGCCGCGCCCGGAGTGCAGCGGGTAGGCCCACCGGCGCGGCCCACGGCCTTCAGCCGCCGGTCCGGACGCCACATCCGGCACACCGCGCGTCGACATTGTCATGTCGGGGCCGGGACCGAGCTCCTCGTCGAGCTCGGCGTGCACGCGTGTGCACGCAGCCAGGGTGCGTGCCGCGCCGATCGCGAGCTGGGTGATCTGACGCTCCGTCGAGCTCTCGAGCATCAGCTGCGCCAGAATCATGAGGCTGCGCATGCGCGACAGCGTCGCGCGCGGCGTGACGTCGTGGGCGTCGGGCACCCCGTCGGGGCAGATCACCTCTGGTGGGTGAGCAGCTCGTCGGGCTCGATGTACCACGGGTTGTCCACCAGCATCCGGCTCATCAGGACCTGCGGGTGCGTCCGCAGGATCTCCATGAGCGCCTCGCCGTCGGTGAACCGCTCCAGGTCGTACAGGCACAGCACGACCTGTGGGTACTTGTGCAGCTGGCGGTTGAGCTCGGCCTCGTACGCGACGAGGAGGTCGACCCCGGGCAGGTCACGCAACGCCCAGGTCATCTCACCGACCGCCCTGACGAGCGTGTAGTCGTGGAAGGCGAAGGCGCTCCGTGCCACCGACTCCCAGAAGTCGAGCATGTCGTCGGGCGCGAACCGGCCGTGCAGCAGGTAGGAGTCCTCGGAGCGGAACGCCGAGAGCTGGTCGTCATCGACGCGCGGCTCGTCGGTGAGCTCGGCGCAGAGCGCGTCCGGGTCGGTCGAGTCGACCACGCAGATGCACTTGTCGCCCGCGCGCAGCCCGGCGCGCAGGTAGGGGAGCAGCACCTCGTCGCGCTCCTGGACCCCCCGGTAGAACGCGCAGATGTGGTCGCTCACGTTCATCGACACACCAGGCAAGCCAGTGGCGAGCGTCGTTCCCATGATCGGCTCCTGATCCGGCGGGGAACGCTGGTCAACCATAGACAAGGCCACGCCGGACGTCGAGGGTCAATCGGCCCTGCGGGGCGAACGCATCGATGGTCCCTGTCCCTCCAGGTCAAGGCGCGCGCCGCGCCGTGCGGTGTACGCAGGAGCGCGTCGGTCGAGCCAGGGAGCAGATATGACGCGACAGGGCAGCCGCGTGGCGATCGTGACGGGTGGGGGTTCGGGCATCGGCCGCGCGACGTGCCGGCACCTCGTCGCCGCTGGCTTCCGCGTGGGCATCATCGACCTCGACGCCGCGGCGGCCCGCGACGCGTGCGGCGACGGCGGGATCGGCATCGGTGCCGACGTCTCGCTCGCGGCACCGGTCGAGCGGGCGGTACGCGCCGTCGAGGATGCGCTTGGTCCGGTCGATGTGCTGGTCAACAACGCAGGCATCGCCGGCTCGGCCGCGGCGACGCGGCTGCACGAGACGCCCGTCGACGAGTGGGACCGCGTGCTCGCCGTCAACGTGCGCGGCCCGTACCTGTGCACACGCGCGGTGCTCCCGTCAATGCTGCGCCGCGGCGACGGGCACGTCATCACGATCGCCTCGGTCGCGGCCATCGTGCCGTTCCCGGACCGTGCGGCGTACTCGACGTCCAAGGGCGCGGCTTTGCAGCTGGCGCGGTCGATCGCCCGCGACTACGGCGCCGACGGCATCAGGTCGAACGCCGTGTGCCCGGGCATGGTCGAGACGCCCATGACCAGGTGGCGCCTGGATCGCCCGGATCTGCGCGCGGAGATCGAGCAACGCATCCCGCTGCACCGGGTCGCCCAGCCCGACGACATCGCCGAGGCCGTCACGTTGCTGGCCTCGGGCCGCATGTCCTACATGAACGGCAGCGCGCTGGTGATCGACGGCGGCTACACGGTGGTCTGATGGTCGCTGGTCAGCTCGGGTGCCGTCGGCGCCGGTGCATCGACGACCACCCTGACGGGACAGGTTGCCGCGTCCGGTTCGTCCTCCCGAAGCGTCGATCGGTCGGCGCGGCGGTCGTAGCGTCCCGTCGAGGGAAGGTCCCGAACAAGCCGGTCCAGCCAGCGCCCGGTGCGTCCCTCCGAGCCGCGCGCGCAACCGCAGCTCGCACCACCGGCCTGGTACTGCCGAGGTGGAGGAGTCATGCGGATACGTGACCGTGACGTATTGATCCCGACGAGCATGGTCGGCAACTATCCCAACCCGCGCTGGTGGGACGCATACTGCGTGCGTGACTGGACAGGCGACCAGGAGCCGCCCGACTCGTTCAACCAGGAGGCGCTTCAGGACGCCATGGCGGCGCTGGTCGCCGACCAGGAGCTCGCGGGGCTCGACATCATCACCGACGGGCGTCTGCACGGCGACAACTACGCCGACCAGGCGCTCTACCACTACTTCAAGCGGCTCGGCTACGACCTGAAGGGCGGCTACCTCGGCTTCCCGATCTACAGCCGGCTGCACGCCGGGACCATCGACCGGGAGATCGAGCGGCGCGGCGCGATCATGGTCGAACAGGCACGGGCGTTGAAGCGGGCCACCAACAAGCCCACGAAGGTGCAGTACACCGGCATCCAGGTACTGGGACAGGCGACCAACGACCTGTTCTACGACAACCCGGGCGACCGCGCGATGGCCATCGCGGAAGCGATCAACGAGGACATCCTCGAGGTCGACGCGATGGGCGTCGACTTCATCCAGCTCGACGAGTTCACGTGGCCCTACTTCTACGAAGACTGGGCGATCGACGCATTCAACCGCGCGGTCGATGGCGTGCAGCACGCGCAGATCATCGTGCACGTCTGCTGGGGCAACTGGGGCGGCACGCCTGCCTACTACCCCGACGAGACCGCGGAGGCGGGGGAGATCTTCGACCTGACCAAGCGTGTCGGCGAGGCGCCGCCGGCGACCGCCTCGGTCGTGCCGAAGTCCTACGACGCGACGATCGACGTGTTGAACCTCGAGAGCTGCGGCCGCAGATCCGACGACCTCAGCGGACTGGACGTGATCAAGAACCACCCGATCCCCGAGAACGTGCAGTTCTGGGCAGGGGTCATCGACGTCAAGAGCACGATCACCGAGACCGCCGAGCAGGTTGCCGGACGCATCCGGTCCCTGCTGGAGTACGTCCCGGCAGACCGGCTCGGCGTGACCACGGACTGCGGGCTGATCCTGCTCCAGCGCTACATCGCCGTCGACAAGTTGCACGCGCTGGTGGAGGGCACCGAGATCGTGCGCCGGGAGCTCGACAGCTGACCGGCCGCGATCGCCCGAGGTCGCCCGGGACTCCTTCCGCCGTCTCTGGCGACCTCGGGCACTGCGCGCGGGCGTCCGGAACGGCGCCGCCGGCCGTGGACCGTCACCGGGGGCCAGCATCGTGACCACCGTCCAGGCCGCAGACGACACAGTCGCCGTCGTCGGGCTGCTCGTCGACCGCGCCAGAGCGGCTGCCGACTTGATCGCGGACCACACGCAGGCGCAGGTCGACGACCTGGTGACTGCGGTCGCGTGGTCGGTGTACCAGCCCGACAACGCCAGGATGCTCGCGCAGGTCGCGGTCGACGAGGGCGGCTTCGGGACCTACGACGACAAGCTCACGAAGATCCGCAAGCGCGTCCTCGGCGGCCTCGCTGACATGCGCGGCGTCGCCACGGTCGGTGTGGTCGAAGAGGACCCCGCGCGCGGACTGGTCAAGATCGCCAAGCCCGTCGGGGTCGTGGCGGCGCTCATCCCCACGACCGGCCCCGACGCGACCCCGCCGCTCAAGGCGATGTTCGCGCTGAAGGGCCGCAACGCCATCATCGTCGCGGCGCATCCGCGGACGCAGGGGACCAGCGAGGCGGTCGTCGAGCTGATGCGCGCGGCATGCGAGCAGGCAGGCGCGCCCGCCGACCTCGTGCAGATCGTGCCGTCGCCGTCGATCGCGAGGACCCAGGAGCTGATGCGCCAGTGCGACCTGGTCGTGGCGACCGGCGGCGCGGCGATGGTGCGGGCGGCCTACTCCTCGGGCACGCCCGCGTACGGCGTCGGCGTCGGCAACGCGGTGCACGTCGTCGATGAGACCGCCGACCTCGAGGATGCGGCAGCGGCGATCGCGCAGGCCAAGACGTTCGATCTGGCGACCAGCTGCCTGGCCGACAATGCCGTGGTCGTCGAGGCGTCGGTCGCGTCGCGTCTGCTCGCGCTGCTGATCGCCAACGGCGGGCACCACTGCACCCCCGACGACAAGGCGCGCCTCGAGCAGGCGATGTGGCCCGACGGCGGCCATGTCCCGGCGCTGGACGTCATCGCGAAGTCCGCGCAGCACATCGGCGGGCTGGCTGGCATCGACGTCGCCGACGACCGCACCTTCCTCGTCGTCGATGAGGACGGCGTCGGGTCTGATCACCCGTTCTCGGGTGAGAAG
>Ga0268386_10004296_pt1 | contig 10465 bp, 5 predicted proteins | sample RVTome_15_FD_200260 | JGI IMG/M metagenome (GOLD analysis project Ga0268386, IMG submission 200260) | Soil microbial communities from uranium-contaminated site in the Upper Colorado River Basin, Wyoming, United States - RVT150D86... ... | reverse complement strand
AGTACGGCGGGTCGCCGTTGAAGATCACCCCGGGCGCCCCCTTGACGAAGAACGGCAGCAGGTGGCCGAAGATCTCGGGCGGGATCGCCACCACCCCGTGCGGCGCCAGCAGCGTGCCGAGCATGTGAGCGTTGCCGAGCGCGTCGGCGATCGCGAGCTGCGCGAGCACCCCGGTCGGCAGCCCCAGGTCGAGGCCGATCGAGAAGACGTGCCGGCTGCGCACGCCGCCGCCGGTGCCGATGATCAGGGTGCGGGTGGCCAGCGCCTCGCCGAGCGCCTCGGCGAGCGGGATCAGCGCCCGCCGGCCGCGGTCGATGATCGAGCGCCCGCCGATCTTGACCACGCGCGCCTCGGGGAGCATGCGCACGAGCGGCCCGTGGTCGTCGGTGGCGGCGACCAGGTCCTTGTCGAGCAGGCTCTCGCGCATCAGCAGCGAGTGGACGTGGTGGCGTTGGTCCGGAAAACGGAGTTCGTTCATCGACTCGCCCCTCTCAGTCCGCGCTGATCAGCGTCCCGACGCGCTCGCCCTCGAGCGCGCGGGTGAGGTTGCCCGGGACCAGGCCGTTGACCACCCGCACCGAGCGGCGGTGCTGGGCGTTGGCCATCAGGTCGAGCACCGCGCGCTCGACCACCACGTCCTTCAGATCCATCTCCCGCAGCTCGCCGACGGTGATCTCGGGGATGAACTTGGCGTGCCGCTCCTTCTTCGGATCGGCGGTGTAGAGGCCGTCCTCGTCCTTGACGAAGATCATCGACCGGGTGCCGAAGACCTCGCTGACCAGGTAGCTGCCGGTGTCGGTGCGGTGGGGCGGGATCCGCCCGACCGCCGGGTTCTCCTGCCAGAAGGTATACGGCGGCATGCCGAAGAAGATCACCGCCCGGCGCTCGACCAGGTAGAGCGGGAGCTGCGGGAACTGCACCGGCTCGATGAACGGGATCCCGTGCTTGGCCAGCAGGTAGTGCAGCATGCGCGCGTTCTGCATCGACACGAAGGTGCCGAGCACGCTCATCACCCCGGTCGGCAGCCCGAGGTCGAGCGCCACGCTGTAGGCCTGGCGCGCCCGGGTGCCGGCGCCGGTGCCGAGGATCATCTGGTGGCGCGGCAGGTTGTCGACGATCTCCTCGATCAGCGGGAACACCGCCTTGCGCCCGCGGTCGATGACGCTCTGGCCGCCGATCTTGATCACGTTGGCCTCGGGCAGGATCTGCTGCACCGGCCCGGCGGTCTGCTCGAGCAGGCGGACGTCGGTCAGCGATCCCTCGACCAGGTTGCGGCCCAGCTCGCTCAGCAGGTCGCCCCCCAGCTCTTCTCTCTCGATCTCGTCCTTCAATACTGCCATTCCGTCTCTCTCCCCTTCCTGTCGGAAGACTCCGGTAGGCGGATCGCGACCAGTTGGTAGCGCTCGGTCGCGGCGCGTGCGACGTCGACGCTACCGTAGTGCTCCTGGATCCGTTCTTCGAGCCGATGCAGCACGTCGTCCTGGACCTCCGGCGGCACCGCTCTGCCCCCCAGCCCCGCCTTGGCGCGCCAGGCAGCGAGGGCGTCGGAGGCGCGGTGGACGACCTCCCACGACGCCGCCGTGCGCACCGGCAGGACCTCGCCCCCGCGCTCGGCCAGGGCGTCGGCGAGCACGCGCAGCGAGGCGCGCGCGCGCCTCCCCTCGAACCCGTGCTCGGCGAGCAGCCGCCGCATCTCGCGGCGCAGGACCTCGCGCAGGCTCTCGGGCTCGGCGCGCGCGCAGCCGAACACGACCGTCGCACCCCGAGGGCTCGCCACGCGCACGCACTCCTCGACCAGCAGCGCGGGCGGCAGCAGGTGCGCCGCCCGCGACAGGAACGCCAGGGCGACCGCGCCGCTCGCGATCGGCCAGCGCACGCCGGCGTCGGCCCGCACCAGCGTGCTGCGGGGGCCGGCGCCGAGCTTGCGGCGGAAGACCGCGAGCATCGGCCCCGAGACGTCGATCCCGAGATAGCGGGAGCGCCCGCGGGCGCCCCAGGTCCCGGCCCCCCAGATCCGAGCCAAGTGCTCGCCGATCTGGCCGGTGCCCGCCCCGACGTCGAGGAGCACGCCGCCGCCGCGCGGCGCCAGCTCCGTCACCGCCGCGGCGACGCGCGGGGCGACGCCGGCGGGCAGGCCGGCCCGCCGGTCGAAGTCCACCGCCTGGCGATCGAACGACACCATCGAAGCGTGGACCGCCGCGCCTGGTCGGCCGAAAGACGTCCGAGCCGGCACCTCGGAGATCACCGCCCGGACGCTTCCATCGCCTCGACCATCCACGCCACCGGGTCGGTGCCCGGCGGGCGCGGCTGGTCGAGCTTCCAGGTCCCGCGGCGCTTCGGGAACCGGTAGTCGCCGACCGGCTCCAGGTACAGCGGGCGCGGCTCGGGCTCGAGCTCGGCGCCCTCGATCCGGTAGCCGAGCAGATGGAGCGAGGCCTGGTAGATGCTCTCGACCGCGGGCGCGCGCTCGAAGTACGCGCGCAGGTCTTCGGCGGCGACCTCCGCGCCGGAGGTGAGGTCCCACAGACGGACGCTCTGATCCACCGAGGCCGAGGCGAGCAGCGCACCGTCGGGGCTGAACGCCACGCTCCGGACCCGGTTCTCGTGGCCCCGCAGGCGCGCGATCTCCGCGCCCGAGGCGAGGTCCCACAACTGGATGTCCTCGACGTCCGAGGCCCCGGCCAGGCGTGTCCCGTCGGGGCTGAAGGCGACGCTCCACACCGTCGCGGGGGTCCGGAGGCGGGCGACCTCTTCACCCGAGGCGATGTCCCAGATGCGGACGGTCCGGTCTTCGGCGCCCGAGGCGACGCGAGTTCCGTCGGGGCTCAACGCCACGCTCCACACCCGGCCCTGGTGGCCGATGAGATGTGCGATCTCTTCGCCCGTCTCGACGTCCCACACCGAGACGTTCTGGTGCGCGGAGCCCGCGGTCACGCGGCGGCCGTCGGGACTGAACGCCACGCCGAGGAATCCGGGCGCCATGCCGACCTTGAGATCCATGGCCACTCGATCGCGCAAGCTGGGCCGCCCCCCCTCGCCCTTCGTCCCGGGGCGGCGCTCCTTGGCGGGCTTCAGGACGGCGATCTCCTCGCCCGAGGCGATGTCCCACAGCCGGACGGTGCCGTCCGACGAGGCGGAGGCCAGGCGCTCGCCGTCGGGGGCGAACGCGACGCTCCAGACCCGATGCACGTGGCCGGTGAGGCGGGCGATCTCTTCGCCCGAGACGGCGTCCCAGACCCGGACGCTCTTGTCGTCCAGGGCGGAGGCCAGGCGGCGGCCGTCGGGGCTGAACGCCACTCCCCTCACCGGCGACCCGAAGGCGGCGATCTCTTCGATCTCCGCCCCCGAGGCGGGGTCCCACAGCCGGATGGTGCCGTCCCACGAGCCGGAGGCCAGGCGGGTGCCGTCGCGGCTGAACGCCACCGACGTGACCTCGCCCCCGTGTCCCGGGAGCCGGGCGATCTCGTCGCGCGTGGCGAGGTCCCACAGCCGGACGCTCTTGTCGTCCGAGGACGAGGCCAGACGGGTGCCGTCGGGGCTGAACGCCACGCTGCGGACCAGGCCTCGATGGCCTTCGAGACGGGCGACCTCTTCGCCGGTGGCGACGTCCCACAGCCGGATGGTCCGATCCCGCCCACCCGAAACCAGGCGCTCCCCGTCGGGGCTGAACGCCAGGCTCCAGACCCGCCCCCCATGGCGCTCGAGGGCCGCGTCCGGCTCGCCCCAGCCGGAGTACCACAGCCGGATGGTCCCGTCCTCCATCCCCGCGGCCAGACGCCGGCCGTCGGGGCTGAACGCCACCCGCCACGCTCGGATCTCCCCCTTCCGGGGGCGCTCGATCTCGGCCAGCTCCTCGTCCGAGACCATCTGGGGGCGCGCGACCTCCTCGCCCGAGGCGAGGTCCCACAGGCGGACGCTGTCGTCGAGCGAGGACGAGGCCAGGCGGGTGCCGTCGGGGCTGAACGCCACGCTCGAGACGGCCCCCTCGTGGCCAGTGAGACGCAGCTTCTCCCGGCCCGAGGCGAGGTCCCAGACGCGAATGGTCCGGTCGGACGCGCCGGAGGCGACGGACGCGCCGTCGGGGCTGAACGCCACGGTCTGGATGCTCCCCTCGTGCCCCTCGAGGCGGGCGATCTCCTTGCCCGAGGCGAGGTCCCACAGGCGGATGCTCTGGTCGTAGGAGGCCGAAGCCAGGCGGCGGCCGTCGGGGCTGTACGCGACGGCCGAGACCCGCTCCGTATGGCCCTCGAGACGGGCGATCTCCTCGCCCGAGGTGAGGTCCCACAGGTGGACGCGCTCGTCGTCCGAAGCCGTGGCCAGGCGGGTGCCGTCGGGGCTGTACGCGACGCACCACACGGCGTCCTCCACCAGCGGCGAGCGCCAGACCTCGCGGAAGACGTCGCCGGCCAGCTCCGGCGGCGGCAGGCTCTCCGGGGACGGCGGACCGTTCGCCGAGTCGAGACCGTCGCGCAGCACCGCCACCGTTTGGAGCCAGGCTCGGCGGGGGTCTTCCTGTGCGGCGGGGCGCGCCTGGGGAGCGCCGGCCGGCACGTCGAGGCCGGAGCTTGCGGAGTCCTCCGCCGCCGCGGCCGCCGCCGGCGAGACGCCACCGAGGGCGGCGAGGAGGAGGAGGGCGAGGATCGGAACGCCAAGGGGTCGGTACGTCACGAGAGATACTCCTTCAAGAGATGGTCGGTGACCCGATTTCGTAATCATCGACTGTCAACTATACCGGCGGCAACGAACGAGAGGGCGGCCCGCGCGGGGCCGCCCTCGAGGATCGACCGTCGAGCCGGGATCGGCGTCCACCGCCGATCCCGGCTCGCCCGTTCAGGGAATCAGCTCGTAGATGTCCTCGTCGACGTCGATCTTGCAAGCCGACGCGTCCGGGTCCGCGTTCGACGCGATGCACAGGTCGGAGATCATGCCCAGCCTGGCGTGGTGCAGGATGTGGCAGTGGAACAGCCACCGGCCGTGTGCGCCGCCCGCCTCGGCGCTGGTGCTACCCACCAGATCGCCGGAGCCGCCGAAGGTCCCCTGGTAGTCGTACGGGAAGTTTTCCAGGAGCTGCGCCCAGGTGAACTTCGTCTCGTCGGGGATCTTGTACCGGTCGTTCATCTTCATCCGGTACTTGAGGGCATGACCCGGCTGCATCACCTCGACGTCGATGAACTCGTTGTGGGTGAAGGTATGGATCGGAGGCTCGTCGAGAATGACCGTGTCGGGCACGCCGTCGGGCAGCGGTTCGCCAACCTCGGACACCTCTTGGAACGTGTGGATGCTGATCGGCTGGAACGAGAAGCCGTGCATGTGGAACGGGTGGTGGGCGGCGCCGGTGTTGTTCGCGTAGACGAACTCGATGACGTCTTCGGTCCTGCCGTACCGCGTGGCCTCCTGGGTCGGGATCTGGTCGCCGGCGGCCGCGTCGCCCAGGTAGTCTCCCTTCACGGCGTTGATCGAGGGGAAGCGGCTCTCGTCCTCCACCTCGTTGCCGAGCATGAGGATCCCGTGCTCGCGCCCTTCGAAGGGCACGCCCAGGAACGGGTCGAAGCCGAGGGGGACCGGCGAGAGCTGGTCGAGGACGGCGCTCTTGATGTCCTCCGTCGGCCGGTTGACCCACGGGTGCGCCATCAGGGGGTCGTTCTCGGCGAGGTCGTACTCCGGGAGCCCGAAGTGGTTCTCGACGATCTTGATCCGCACCAGCTTGCGCGGCCGGACGTCGCGGTTGTTGGCGTCGCCGTCGCCGATGTTGTTGTCGAACTTCGGCGTGAAGATGCCGTGCGGGTAGTCGATGTTCCAGATGTACATGCTCTCGCCGGGCTCGAGGTAGTTGCCCTCGCGGTCCTTGGTCACGATCACGAACTCGGTCCGCTCGGAGACGCCGATGAAGTCCTCGCCGCGGCGGATGACGGTGTCAAAACAGGGAGTAGGCCCCCCACACTCCTGGAGGTGCCGGGCGATCTCGCCCGCCGCCAGCTCCGTCTGACCCTCGACGCGGACGCGGTCGAGCAGGCCGTTCTGACCGCCGACGCGGTACATGATCAGGCCCTGGTCGCAGGAGAGCGGGTCGGCGCCGGAGAACTTGGGCTCGCCGACGCCGGCGTAGCACTGGCCGGTGGTCGTGCGGCCCACCCGCTCCGCCGGAGCCGGCGGTCCGCTCGCTCCGGGCGGCTCCTCCCCCTCGAGCAGGAGCCGGAAGCGGAAGAAGCGCTCGACCGCCGAGTTGACGAACCCGACGCGGACGCCCCTGCCCTCGGGGACGAAGATCGTCGGGATGTTCGCGTCGCTGGTCGGGACCACGCCGTTGACGAAGAGGTACTCGCCTTCCTTGACGACGCAGTCGCCGGGGCCGCGGTCGCAGACGCCGTCACCGTTGAGATCGGGCCTGATGTCCGGCATCAGGTTGTTCTCCACCTCTTCGGGCGTGAAGAAGTCCAGGTGGAGGGTGCCGTTGCGGTACGCGTCCTTGTTGAACTCGTTGGCGATCGTCGAGTCCTTGAGCTGGAAGTAGTACTGCGCCAGGGGCAGGACGCCGAGGAGGCTCAGGAAATCCTCCTCGTACGAGCGCACGACGAGCCGTCCGGTCATGCCGCGCGACTCGGTGAGCAGCGGCAGGATGTGCGGGTGGAACCAGTAGAGGCCGGGGCGATAGAGCCGGTACTGGTAGAGGCGCTGCTCCCCCGTCTCGATGCCGAACTCGGTGACCGGGGTGCCGTCGCTCTCGTTGTCCAGCTCCATGCCGTGCCAGTGGACGATCTGCCGGTTGTCCGCGGGGGCGAAGAAGCCGGTCCCGATCGCCTCGCCGTTCACCGCCTCCGGCTGCTCGTTGCGGACCGTGAGCTGGACGACGTCGCCGACGTGGCCGACGACCAGGAAGGCGGGCTGCCCGCTGTAGGTGGTGGCGTTGGGCGTGGTGATGGTGCCGCTGGTCTTGAGGTAGCCGTTCTCGAACGTGATCTGATGAAGCTGCTGGCAGTCGTCGGCGTCCTCGGCGACGCCTTCCGAGACCGTGCCGCCGCACGCCACGCTGTCCGGAGCGTTCTGGAAGTTGCCCTCGACGTCCACCGACTCGTAAACGGGCATCGGCAGGGTCTTCTCTTCCTCCTTCATCACGATCGTCTTCTCGATGCGGAAGAAGAAGTCGGCCCCCGAACCGCCGCTCCCCGAGGTTGTACGATCCTTGGTCGTAGGGGCACCGGCCGCGGGTGAGCTCACCCCGGTTCTGGACTCGGGCGGACCGATCGGACCTTCGCCCGGACCGCCGCTGTATTCGGACGGTTCGATCCCGGTTTCACCACCTTCCACGGTTTGCGCGGACAGAGGTGAGGCGGCGATCAGCAGGCCGACGGCGAACGCCATCGCGATCGCGGAGAGGAAAAGACGAGTCGACGACGAAGACCTCATCAGACACTCCTTCCTTGAAGGCCGCCCACGCCGACAGAGGCCGTCCGGGCCGTGGGGCGGGATTCGACAATCCGTTGTATCAACCGGCGGCGGGGTCCTCAGCAACAGGAGTGCCAGCATGGTCCGAGACCACCGCCCTCGGCGCCGGCACGGACGTCCAGCGGTAATCCAAACCATTCGGTGTTCGCTATTTACGCGATGCGGCGCGGCAGAGCCGGCCGTGTCCGCGGAGGCGGCCGGCAGCGCCGTCTCGCCGCCGGGCGCGCCGGAAACCTTCCAGATCCCGCACCCTCCAGCCGCCGGATTCCAAGACTTGGACGCCGCGGCGACCCCGCCCGCTCGGCTCGGGGAGCGGCCGTGAGGACGTCACGGTCCCGCTCGCGGTGAGCACTTACTTTCGTGAATCGGTCAGCATTTCGGGGTTAGCTGGCATTTGCGGGCACGGGTGAGGAGACGCTCGTCTCTCGCTCTCATCGACCTGCAGGAGTCTCACGTCACGCGGTACGGAGGTAGGAGACTGCGATGGCCGAGCGAGTGAACGGGGTCGGCATGGAGGAAGTGCCGGTCGACCTCCGCTCCGAACGTCCGGCACGCGAGCGACCGGCGCAGGGGCTGATCCTGGTCGTCGACGACGAGCCGAGGGCCTGCGCCGCGCTCGGGGGCCTGCTGCGCAGGGAGGGGTACGAGGTCGCCACCGCGGAGAACCCGTTCCGCGGGCTCGACCTGGTCGGCAAGCTCCAGCCGGCGGTGGTGCTCACCGACCTTCGCATGCCGGGCCTCGACGGCCTGGCGTTCATGAACAGCGTGCGCGCGTCGTCGCCGGCGACCCGGATCGTGGTCATGACCGCCTACGGGTCGGTCGACGCCGCCGTCGAGGCGATGCGGCGCGGCGCCGACGACTTCATCGAGAAGCCGATCGACGTCGAGGCGCTCCGCCGCACCGTGCGGAACTCGATGGAGCGGGCGCTGCTGCTCGCCGAGGCCTACTCTCCCGCCGAGCCCGTCGGCGACGTCGCGGGCACGCTCGGCGTGGTCGGCGACCACCCGTCGATGCGCGCGGTCCTCCACCGGGCGGAGCAGGTCGCGTCGAGCCGCTCGACTGTCCTGCTGACCGGCGAGAGCGGCACCGGCAAGGGGCTGCTGGCGGAGACCATCCACCGGATGAGCGGGCGCAACAAGGCGCCGTTCGTCGAGCTGAGCTGCGCGGCGCTGTCGGAGTCGCTGCTCGAATCCGAGCTGTTCGGTCACGAACGCGGCGCCTTCACCGGCGCGGTCGCCCGCCGCGAGGGGCGCTTCATGCACGCCGACGGCGGCACCCTGCACCTCGACGAGATCGGCTCGTGCCCGCTGTCGATGCAGGTCAAGCTCCTGCGCTTCCTGCAGACCCGGCGCTTCGAGCGCGTCGGCGGCAACGAGACGCTGAGCGTCGACGTGCGGCTGATCGCGGCGACCAACGAGGACCTGCGGGCGGAGGTGGAGGCGGAGCGCTTCCGCCTCGACCTCTTCTACCGCCTCAACGTCTTCCGCATCCACCTGCCGCCGCTGCGCCACCGGCGCAGCGACATCCCGGCGCTGGCGGCGACCTTCCTGGCGCGCTACGCGGCCGAGAACGACCGGCCGATCGAGGGCTTCACCCGCGAGGCGCTCGAGCGGCTCCTGATGCACGACTGGCCGGGCAACGTGCGTGAGCTCGAGCACGCGGTCGAGCACGCCACGATCATCGCCCGCGGACGGCTGGTGACGCCGCGGGACCTGCCGGAGTCGGTGCTGCGGACCCCGAGCGACCCGCTCGACGTGACGATCCCCGGCAGCACCCTGGCCGAGATCGAGCGCGCCGCGATCCTCAAGAGCGTGATGGCGGTGGGCGGCAGGGCGACCGAGGCCGCCGCCATGCTCGGCATCTCCAAGAGCAAGATCTATTACCGCCTCCGCGACTACGGCGCGGAGTCCTCCCGCGGCACCGACCCGGCGGCGGAGGGCAAGGCGCCGGCCGAGGAGGTCACCCGCTCTGCCGCTGGATCTCCAGCGGCAGAGCGACGGTGACCGTGGTGCCCTCGCCGGGCCGGCTTTCGACGTGGATCTCGCCGCCGTGGTCGCAGACGATCCTGTGGGCGACGCTGAGGCCGAGCCCGATGCCGCCCTCGTCGGCGCGGGTGGTGTAGAAGGGATCGAACAGCCGCCCGAGCGCCGCCCGGTCCATGCCGCACCCGTCGTCGCGGACCTCGATGCGGACCCGGTCCGCCGCGCGCTCGGTGCGCAGGAGGACGCGCGCCCCGGCCTTCGACTGGATCGCGTTGCGGATGACGTTGACCAGCGCCTGCTCGAGCGCGATCGGGCTGGCCAGGATCGGCACCGGCTCGCCGGTGAGGTCCAGCTCGACCGTCGCCCGGTGCGCCGCCGCGGCGCCGGCGGTCAGCTCGTTGGCGCGGCGCAGCACCTGGTTGGCGTCCTCGCGCCCGCGCTCACCGGGCTCGCCGCGCGAGAACGCCACCAGGCCGCGGACGATCCGCTCGCACCGCCTCGCCTCCTCGGCGCTGGCGGCGAGCGCCTCGCGCCACGCCCCGGCGGCCTCGGGACCGTCCTCGCCGAGCGCGTGCTCGGCGGTGAGCAGGATGTTGTTCAGCGGGTTGTTGATCTGGTGGGCGAGCCCGCCGGCCAGGCTCCCCACCGAGGCCAGCCGCTCGGCGTGCCGCAGCCGCTCGCGGGCGCGCTCGGCCTCCAGTTCGCGGGTGCGCTCGGCGAGCTGCTCGGCCATCCGGTTGAAGCTCGCGGCGAGCTCGGCGACCTCGCCGGGCGCGCGCACCGCGACCGGCCCGCTCGCACCGCCGGCGCCCAGCTCGCGGGTCGCCCGCGTCAGGGCGACCACCGGCTGCACCACCCAGCGCGAGATCAGCCACGGGCAGACCAGCGCCAGGCCGAGGGCGAGCAGGGCGGCCGCGCAGAGGGCGACGCCGCCGATCCGCGACCGCCTCGCGATCGAGTCGAGCAGGGTCGAGAGCCGTGCCTCGTGGGCGTCGAACGCGGCGGTCAGCACGCGCGGCAGCGAATCGTCGCCGAGCGG
>Ga0268386_10004295_pt1 | contig 10467 bp, 5 predicted proteins | sample RVTome_15_FD_200260 | JGI IMG/M metagenome (GOLD analysis project Ga0268386, IMG submission 200260) | Soil microbial communities from uranium-contaminated site in the Upper Colorado River Basin, Wyoming, United States - RVT150D86... ... | reverse complement strand
CTTCATACGCGGAGTGATGTTTTTCTCCAATTAGCGGCAGTCGTGCTACTTTCTGTAGTCGGAGCGGTGGTTGACGGGACTTGCCGCGTCCGACGACGGAAGGCGGGTCATGACGACGGTTGCGGCGGAGCTCGGTGGCGGTTTGATCGACGGTCAGGCGTTCGACGTCGGCGCCGCGCGCGAACAAGCGCGCCGCCGCCGGCTGCACGTGCTGGCGGCGACGCTGGCCGCTCCCCTGCTGTTCCTGTGGTATCGCATCGCCGTGGGTGCTCCGTTCAACGTGTTCGCGCTGCCGGATCTGCCCGATGACCCGTTCCTGGTGTTGTTGCCGGTGTTCATCATGGTGGTGATCGGCGCGATGGTGGCCATGCCGATGGCGGCGGGCCGGTCACCACACATCCGGGTCAGGCCCGAGGAGATCGACATCACCTTCGCCGACGTCAAGGGCCTCGACGGCGTGCTTGATGAGGTGGTGCAGTCGCTCAACACGTTCCTGGCCTACCAGCGCTACCGCGACCGCCTTGGTGGCACACCGCGCCGCGGCCTGCTCTTCGAGGGACCACCTGGAACGGGCAAGACCCACGTCGCCAAGGCGATGGCCCACCACGCCGGCGTGCCCTTCTTCTTCATCTCAGCGACGAGCTTCCAGTCCATGTGGTACGGCGCGACGGCGCGCAAGATCCGCAGCTACTTCCGGGCTCTGCGGCGCGCGGCGCGCCAGGAGGGCGGCGCCATCGGCTTCATCGAGGAGATCGATGCCATCGCCACGACCCGCGGCGGCGTGACGGCCATGACCGGGATGCAGGCCACGCGGTTCAGTTCCGAGGGCACCGGCGGTGTGGTCAACGAACTGCTCGTGCAGCTGCAGTCGTTCGACACGCCGCCCGCGTCGATCCGCGTGCGCAACTGGCTCGCCGACACGCTCAACGCGTTCCTGCCCGCCGGCAGACAGGTGCGGCGACGGGCCGCGCCGTATCACAACCTGATGGTGATCGCGGCGACCAACCGCGCCGACAGCCTCGATCCGGCGCTGCTGCGCCCTGGTCGCTTCGACCGCCGGCTCACCTTCGACCTGCCGGCCAAGCACGCCCGCCGCGAGCTGATCGACTACCTGCTGGACCGCAAGGCCCACGATGCGGCCCTCGACGAGGAGGGCCCGCGCGATCAGCTCGCACAGCAGACGTTCGGCGCGTCACCGGTCATGCTGGAGCGCCTGCTCGACGAGGCCCTCATCGTCGCGTTGCGCGCGGGCCGCGACGGCATGAACTGGAACGACATCCAGGAGGCGCGGCTGCGTACCGAGCTGGGGCTGACCAACCCGGTCCCCTACACGCCGCGGGAGCGCGCCGTCGTCGCGACCCACGAGGCCGGACACGCCGTCGTCGCGCATCTGGCCGGCACCCGCCGCCTGGAGGTGCTGTCGATCGTCAAGCGCGGAAGCTCGCTGGGGCTGCTGGCACACGGCGACATCGACGAGGTCTACACCCGCACCCGGTCGGAGCTGCTCGCCCTGATCGAGATCGCGCTGGGTGGCTGGTGCGCGGAGCGGCTGGCATTCGGTGAACCCTCCACCGGAGCGACCAGCGATCTGGCGGGCGCGACCAAGCTCGCCGCCGAGCTGGTCGGCGCCAACGGCATGGGGAACTCGCTGATCTCGCTCGCCGCGGTCGAGCACTCCCGGCTCGGCGGCACCAACCTCGCCGGCCGCGTCCTCGCCGACAGCCGGTCCCGTGACGAGGTCGATCGCCTCCTCAACGACGCCAGGACGCGCGTGGCGGCACGGCTGACGGAGCACCAGCATCTGGTCGAGGCGCTGCGCGACGCCCTCCTGAGCCGTGACGAGCTGGTGGGTGACGAGATCACCGCCGTGCTCTCCGCGGCGACGGCGCCTCGGGAGATCGATCTTCGCGACCTCCCGGAGCGGTCGTCGGGCTAGAGCAATCCGAGCTTGGCAGCGCAGCTGGGCCAGTGACCCCAGCCGCCGTTGGCCTTGAGCATCTTGCCGCGCTTGATCTGCTCCTCGCGGCTGTGCTCGTGCGGATAGCCGCTGCCGCCGACACCGCGCCACGAGTTCAGGCTGAACTGCAGACCGCCGTAATAGCCGTTGCCCGTGTTGATGGACCAGTTGCCGCCGGACTCGCACTCGGCGAGCCGATCCCACACGCTCTCGTCGGCGACGGCGGGAGCGGGATCCGGTTCGGGCGCCGACTCGGCGGCCGAACCACCATCGGCGTCCTGTGTCTCCTCCGCCTCCTCCGGCTCCTGCGGCTCGGGCTCGGGCGGTGGCTTCGGCAGCTTGCGCCGCTGCAGCTCGCTGCCGCACGCCGGGATGCGGATCGTGATGCCCGAACGCTCCAGAAGCAGTTGGTCGAGCTGGGGGTTGGCGTCCCAAAGGACGCGGAAGGGCTCCTTGCCCTTGATGCCGTACTTCTTCGCGATGCCCTGCAGTCCCTGACCGTAGGCGACCTTGTGGACGATCGACTCGCCGGCCGGGGTCCACTGGCGGACCGCCGCCTTCGGCATCGTGTCGAGGTCACATGGTCCTTCTTCAACCACGTAGGCGCGGTTCTTGCGCTGCTTGTCCTTCTTGTCGCCTTTGGCGGCCGATGCCGGCACCGCCGACACGAGGCCGACGACGACAGCACAGGCGAGTGCGAGTAACACACGTGCGATGCGTGCGTCCCTGACGAACGACATTGCTCCTCGATGGTTGCGAGGCCACCCGGACGATCCGAAGCGGCCGTGTCTGCGCGCTGCGGCCGGAAAGGTCCGATGGCAGCACTGTTCGCTCAGCCTGCGACGGTAGCCAGCCCACGCCCGGGCACAGCGCAGATGCCCTGTACGACAGAACGGGTCGGCTGCGGACGGGCCGGTCTGCGGACATCACGCGAGGACCGACCGCGGCACATGCGATGTCAGGCCGCGGATCAGACCGGCGCCCTGGCAAAGGCACGGCAAAATCTCGATCTCAGGCGTGACGATCCTGGAATGGGGCACCAGAGTGGGGGAAGGTGACCGCCTCAGGGGGCGGCCGCCATGAACGTGACCACTGCCGCTCGCAGGTTCGCTCGGCGCTCAACGGCCCAGGCAGCCTCACGGCACACATACATGACGCTCGGCCCACCACCGCGGACGCGATCATTGCGCGTGGTGGCGGCGGCAGGGGGCCTACATGAGGTGGTGGGTATGACGGCGCCACGGGGTCGTTCCGCTGAGATCACAGCGGCGCTGCACCGATACTTCCCTCAGCTACGGGCGTTTCTCCCCGGTCAGCGCGAGGCGCTCGAAGCCGTCATCGAGGGTCGCGACGTCATCGCTGTGCTGCCCACCGGTGGCGGCAAGACACTCGTCTACCAGCTCGCGGGCCTCCTCCTCGAAGGAACCACCGTCGTCGCCACGCCCCTGATCGCGCTCATGCAGGATCAGGTCCGCCGCCTCCGCGAGGACAGCCACCTCCCGGTCGCCGCACTGTCGGGCAGCCTGCGCGGTGGCGAACGCGAGGCGGTGCTCGCCGATCTGGCCGACGGCGCCTACGGGTTCGTCTTCTCGACGCCCGAGCAGCTCTCACGTGCCGATGTGCGCGCAGCGCTGGACCGTTGCCCGGTCGACCTGTTCTGCGTCGACGAGGCGCACTGCATCTCCGAATGGGGCTTCGACTTCCGTCCCGCCTACCGCGAGCTGGCGACCGCCAAGCAGGCGATGGGGCGCCCACCGGTGCTTGCGCTGACCGCGACGGCACCGGAGACCGTGCGCAGAGACGTCGCCAAGGAGCTCGAGCTCGACGACCCGCTGGTCGTCGCACGCGGGTTCGACCGGTCGAACCTGCACTTCTCGGTCGTGCGCGTGACAGATCCAGATCGCCGCGAGCGTCAGCTCTACGAGATACTCAGTGAGGTCGAGACGCCGGCGGTCGTCTACTGCACCACCCGGCGCGAGTCGGAGCTGACCGCCATGACGCTGCTCGATCTGGCGGCATCGACGCCCTCGGGGCCACGGTTGCAGATCGGCCACTACCACGGCGGCATGGATCGCCAGACCCGCGAGGTCGTGCAGGACGCCTTCCTGGCCGACGACCTCGACGTGCTCTGCGCGACCAGCGCGTTCGGCATGGGCATCGACAAACGCGACATCCGCACGGTGATCCACCGCACCATGCCCGACTCGGTCGAGTCCTACTGGCAGGAGGCGGGCCGCGCCGGACGCAACGGCAAGCCCTCCGACTGCGTGCTGATGTTCCGCTCGGAGGACCGCGCCGCCCATGAACACCTGCACCGGCGCAGCCGCCCGTCGATGAGCACGCTCGCCAAGATGGTCCACGTCGCGAGCAAGGTCCAGCAGGCCACACCGACCGACGAGGTGATCGCCAGGGTGTGCGACGTCGCCGAGGTGGCGCGTTCCGGCGCGGTGTCGCTGATCGAGGACCTCGACCGCTTCGGCTACCTCACCCACTTCAAGAGCGGCATCCGCTGGCGTGGTGAGCCCCAGAACGCGATGGACGAGCTTGCGCAGCACCACGAACGCCAGGTCGACATCGAGTGGTCGCGCCTGGACATGGTCGCCGCGTACGCCGAGGCGACCGGGTGCCGCCGCCGGTTCCTGCTCAACTACCTCGGTGATGAGTACCCCGCCGAGCTGTGCCTGCGCTGCGACAACTGCCTGCGCATCGCCGAGCAGCGGTCGGTCGATGACTGGGATCCCGACGCCGAGCGTGACCGCATCTCCGCGGCGCGCAGCGGTCCGTTCGCGCCTGGCGAGCATGTGGTTCATCCGCAGTGGGGCGCAGGGACCGTGCAGAGGATCGAAGGCGAGGTGGTGGTCGTGCGCTTCGATGCGGTCGGTTACCGCTCGATGCACACGCCGACCGTCGTCGAACGCGGGCTACTGCGCAGCGCCTAGCCATGCGTGCCGACAGGCTCCCGTGGGTTGTGGGAGTCGAGCGGAGCTTCCCTGGCCCGTTCGTTAGGAGTCGAGCGCAGCTTCCGTGGGCCGTTAGGAGTCGAGCGCAGCGAGACGACTAAGGTCGGAAACCCACGACAGGAGCCCTCGCGCTTCGTAGCATGAGGCGACGCAGATGAGGAGGAACTTGGTGGGCGACCCGCACCGGGTAGGACGTGCCACTGCGGGCGACCGCTCGGACCGGCTGCCACCACGGGCACCCAACGGCAGGTTCGTGGCACTGCGATCCAACGGCGAAGGGCCGGTGGACCTGTCGGATCCCTCCTTGTACCTCAACCGCGAGTTGTCGTGGCTCGAGTTCAACCGCCGCGTGCTCGCGCTCGCCGGTGACACCTCGGTTCCGCTGCTCGAACGGTTGCGCTACATCGCCATCTTCCACGCCAACCTCGACGAGTTCTTCATGGTCCGCGTTGCCGGCCTGCGACGCCAGGTACAGGCCGGTGTCACCGCGGCGGCCTCCGACGGCCGCACGCCCGCCCAGCAGCTGTCGGCGATCGCGAGCCGCCTCAAACCGATGCTGTCGACGGCGACCACGATGCTGCACGAGCAGCTGTTCCGGCTCCTGCGCAGGCACGGCGTGTCGGTGGTCAGCATGGCCGACCTCGACGGCAGCCAGCGTGCCGCCGCCGGCTTCTACTTCGAGCACCAGGTCTTTCCGGTCCTGACGCCCCTGGCCGTCGACCCCGGCCACCCCTTCCCCTACATCTCCAACCTGTCGGTCTCGCTGGCGGTGACGATCCGGGATCATCGTCGCGGGGTCACCCAGTTCGCCAGGGTCAAGGTCCCCAAGGTGCTGCCGCGGTTCGTCGCCCTCGACGAGGCCACGGTGTTCGTCCCGCTGGAGGACGTGATCCGTACACACCTGGACCGACTGTTCCCCGGCGTGGAGGTCCAGGCGGCGCACACCTTCCGGGTCACGCGCAACGCCGACCTCGAACTGGAGGACGAAGGCGCCGACGACCTGCTGATGGCCATCGAGGAGGAGTTGCGCAAGCGCCGGTTCGGCGCAGTGGTCCGCCTCGAGGTCGACAGCCAAGTCCCCGACGACGTCACGCGCCTGCTGCAGGGCGAACTGGGCGTCACCGACCGCGACACCTATCACGTCACCGGCCCGCTCGGCTGCGACGACCTCGTCGAGCTCGCGGAGCTCGAGCGCTACCGGCTGCGCTGGCGGCAGTGGCATCCCGTCCCCCATCCGCGCCTGCGCACCTCGCCGGCGGGGCGGCCGCCGGACGTCTTCGCCGCGATCCGCGAGGGCGATCTCCTGGTCCACCACCCATACGAGAGCTTCAGCCAGTCGGTCGAGCAGTTCCTCGTGCAGGCGTCGGAGGATCCCGAGGTGCTGGCCATCAAGCAGACGGTCTACCGGACATCGGGTGACGACTCGCCGATCGTCAAGGCACTGATCCATGCCGCCGAGCGCGGCAAGCAGGTCGTGGCGCTCGTCGAGCTGAAGGCCCGCTTCGACGAGGAGACCAACATCGTGTGGGCGCGTGAGCTCGAGGGTGCGGGCGTCCATGTGGTCTACGGGTTGGTGGGCCTCAAGACCCACGCAAAGACCGCGCTGGTGGTGCGGCGCGAGGGCGACCGCATCCGCCGCTACGTCCACATCGGCACCGGCAACTACAACTCCAAGACCGCCCGGCACTACACCGACATCGGCCTGCTGTCGTGTGACCCGGCGCTCGGCGCCGACCTCACCGAGCTGTTCAATGCGTTGACCGGCTACGCCCGCCAGGAGCGCTACAGAAAGGTGATCGTCGCGCCATGGCGGATGCGGGAGCGCATCATCGAGCTGATCGACCGCGAGGCCAGAGTCCACGCCGACGGCGAACGCGAGGGCCTCATCCGCATCAAGGCCAACTCGCTGATCGATGAGGAGACCATCGCGGCGCTGTACCGCGCCGCACAGACCGGCGTACGGATCCATCTCATCATCCGCGGCACGTGCGCATTGCGCCCGGGTCTGCCCGGCATCAGCGAGTCGATCGAGGTCATCTCGATACTCGGCCGCTTCCTCGAGCACCCGCGGATCCTGCAGTTCGGACCGGACGACTTCCTCATCGGATCCGCTGACCTGATGCAGCGCAACCTCGATCGCCGGGTCGAGGTCCTGACGCCCGTCGAGCACCCCGAACTGCGTGAGCAGTTGCGCGAGATACTCGACATCACGCTCGCGGACAACTGCTCGGCCTGGCGGCTGAGCCCCGGCGGCTCGTGGTCACGCCTGCGCCCGGGACCCGACGAGCAGCGGTTCGACAGCCAGGAGCGGTTGATGGCGCTGGCGCACGACCGGGCGCTCGAGACCTCCGTCGGCTGACGGGTCGTGGTGTCCGCGATGCGTGCACGGGTGGCGTGGGTCATCCTGTCGGCGCTGCTCTGGGGGTGCACGCCCGCGCCCGACGACGAGCCCGATCCCGAGGTGCCGCCACAACGACCCGCGCCCTCCGAGCAGGTCAGCGAGCCGCGACCGACCGTCGAGGGCGGCACGGCGATCGTGGCGGTCGACGAGGAACCCGCGACGCTGCATCCGTGGATCGCCGAGCCGGACAGCAACGTGGGCATGCTGGTGCGGCCGATGCTGGCGCCGCTGTGGCGCGTGCGTCCGGACGGGAGCTCCGAACCCTGGCTGCTGGCAGATCAGCCCACAGTCCGCGAGGCCACCGCGGCCGAGCCGTTTCTGGTGACCTATCGCATCAGGGACGATGCGGTGTGGAGCGACGGCGAACCGATCGACGGCCGCGACGTGCTGTTCACGCTGGAGACGTGCATCCGCGAGGTGCCCCGCGACGACTGCACCGGCGTGGACCTGTCGCGGTCGAGTGCCGACGGCAAGGAGGCGACGATCGCGTTCGAGCAGCCCGTCGCCGCCTGGACCGCTGTCCTGCAGTCGCTGCCGGTGCTGCCCGAGCACCGCCTGCGCGGGCGGGCCCCACGGACCGCGTGGACGCGGCGGATCGACGTCAGCTCCGGGCCCTTCGCCTTCGCCTCATGGACCCCGGGCGAGCGGCTGGTGCTCGAACGCAACGAACGCTGGTGGGGTGAACCGCCGGCACTGGAGCGCATCGAGTTCCGCTTCGGCGACCGGAGCGCGGTCGGCGCCGTCGTGGACGGCCTGGTCGACGTGGCGCAGGTGTCCGCGTCGCCGTCGGCCGTCGAGCAGGCACGCGCGGACCCGCGGGTGCGCGGTGTGGTGGAACCCGGATCGCAATGGGCGGCACTCGACTTCAACATGGCGTCCGAGCTGATGGGACGCCGTGCGGTGCGCCGGGCCCTGGCCGGCGCGATCGATCGCGCAACGATCGTCAGGGAGCTCATCCAGCCGGTGAGCCCCACCGCGACGGTGCTCGACGGGCTGCCGGGCGGTCCGCAGGCGGCCGACGATCAGCCGCTGTCGTACCCGCGATACGACCCCGCCCGCGCCGCGCGTGAGCTCGACGCGGCCGGTTGCGCATCCGGCGACGACGGTGTGCGCACATGCGGCGATCAGCGCCTCGAGATCGACCTGGCTGTCGCGCCGGACGACTGGCAGCACGCGGTCATCGCCGACTACGTCCGCAGTCAGCTCACGGCCGTGGGCGCAGCCGTCCGGCTCACCGAGGGGCCGTGGGACGACCGGCCCGCCGCGCCGTCGGAGGGTCCGGGAACCGCTGGGACCTGGGACCTGCGGGTCACCGCCGTGACCGGAACCGTGACCGGAACCGTGACCGGTGCGCGTCGATGGCACTGCGAGGGTTCCGCCAACACGCAGGCGTTCTGTGAGCCGCAGTATGACGCCATCATCGACCGCGCAGCCGCGACGACGGATCCGCGACAGCGCGCGGCGCTGGACGGCGAGGCGGCACTGTTGTTGTCCAGCGCCCTGCCGACGTATCCCTTGTACGAGATGCCGACGATGTTGGTACATACGCGAGGGGTTCGTGGACCCACCCTGAGTCCCGTCGAGTGGGGGCTGACGTGGAACGTCAACGAGTGGGCGCGAACAGCGGACCGAGTTGATTAGTGATTTCGGGCCGTGCTACTGCTGTTGTACTCCACTACTGCGGAGTACAGTACTACCGGTGTCACAGAGCTTGCCGAAAACATCGGCAGCGTGACACACCCTTTCGTTCAGAGGAGGAACCATGCTGATCCGAGGTCGATCACGGCGGTGGATGCTGCTGCTGACAGCGCTGGCGCTGGTCGCCGCCGCCTGTAGCGGCGGTGGTGGCGAAGCCGCAGAGGGAGGAGACCCCTCCGAAGCTGGCGGCGAAGCAGGCACCGAGGGTGGTGCGACCGGCGGTGAGATGTCGTACTACGTCGGCGAGCCGGAGCACCTGGCTCCGCCGTCCAACGTGACCGAGAGCAATGGCGACGCGGTCACCGATGCGTTGTTCAGCCCGCTCGTGGAACTCGACCTGGAGACCTCCGAGGCGATCTGGGGTGACGACGCCCCGAACGCGGTCGCGGCCAACGTCGAGTCCGAGGATCAGCAGACATTTACGATCACGCTGAAGGACGGCTGGACGTTCCACGACGGGACGCCGGTCACCGCGCAGTCCTATGTCGACACATGGAACGAGGGCGCCCGCAACGCCGAGTACACCGGCAACTACTTCTTCAGTACCATCGAAGGGTACAACGAGGTCCAGGGCACCGAGTCCGAGGCCCCGGCTGCCGAGGAGATGTCAGGGCTCGAGGTCGTAGATGACCTCACGTTCGAGGTCACGCTGAGCGAGCCGTTCAGCCAGTTCCCGCTCGTGATCAGCTACACCGCGTTCTATCCACTGTCGGAAGGCTGCCTTGCGGACATGGCCGCCTGCCAGGAGGCCCCGGTCGGTAACGGTCCGTTCCAGATGGATGGCCAGTGGAACCACGACCAGAACGTCCGGGTCACCCGCTACGAGGACTTCGGCGGTGGGACGCCGCCCAAGATCGATGCGATCGACTTCCGGGTCTACGCCGACCTGAACACGGGCTACACCGACCTGCAGGCCGGGAACCTGGACGTCATGGACAGCCTCCCGCCGGAGCAGATCGAAGCGGCCGAGCAGGAGCTCGGCGACCGAGTGATCAGGGGCGACAGCTCCGTCTACACGTTCCTGGGCTTCCCGACCTACGACGAGGCCTTCTCCGACCCCAACCTGCGCAAGGCCATCTCGATGGCCATCGACCGGCAGGCGATCACCGACGCCATCCTGCCGGACCGGGTACCGGCTGACGCGTGGGTGTCGCCGGTCGTCGCGGGCTACGAGGAAGGCGCCTGCGGGGAGGCGTGCACCTATGACCCCCAGCAAGCCCGGCAGCTGTTCGATGAGGCCGGTGGCTACGAGGGCACGATGACCCTGTGGTTCAACTCCGGCGCGGGGCACGAGGAGTGGATGGAGGCGGTCAGTAACCTGCTACGCGAGAACCTGGGCATCGAAAGCATCGAGTTCGAGAGCCTGGACTTCGCGGAGTACCTGCCACTCCTTCAGGCGGAGGAGGTCACGGGACCGTACCGGCTCGCGTGGGTCATGGATTACCCGAGCC
>Ga0268386_10004294_pt1 | contig 10468 bp, 10 predicted proteins | sample RVTome_15_FD_200260 | JGI IMG/M metagenome (GOLD analysis project Ga0268386, IMG submission 200260) | Soil microbial communities from uranium-contaminated site in the Upper Colorado River Basin, Wyoming, United States - RVT150D86... ... | reverse complement strand
ACGCGATCCGGCCCGAGGCGATCACGGGCAGGACCATGAGCGCGGCGACGAGGAGGATGCCGACGATCTGCATCGAGAGGCCGATCGTGAGGCCGGCGAGGCCGGCGACGAGGACGTTCAGCGCCGCGACGGGAACGCCGGCGACCTGCGCCCCCTCCTCGTCGACCACGACGCCGACGAGCGCACGGTAGAGAAGGCCGATCGCGGCCAGCGCGCCGGTCCCGAGGGCGGCGACCACCGCGAGGTCCTCCCGCGTGACCGTCAGGAGCGAGCCGAAGAGGAAGGCGAAGAGGTCGACGTTCAGCGCCCCTGCCGTCGAGGCGAGCACGACGCCGGCGGCGAGCCCCGTGTAGAAGAGGAGCGCAAGCGCCTGGTCGCCCGCGGTCCGGTGGCGGGCACGCAGCCACTCGACGCCGACCGCGCCCGCGACGGCCGCGACGAGCGCGGTCAGCACGGGCGAGACGCCCAGCAGGTACCCGAGCGCGACGCCGGCGAAGGCGGTGTGGCCGATCCCGTCGCCGACGAGGCTCATGTTCCGCTGGACGAGGAAGAAGCCGACGGCCGGCGCCAGCACCCCCACGACGGCGCCCGTCGCGAACGCGAGGCGCATGAAATCACTCTCGAGCATGGGCGTGCGAGGGGTCGTGCCACTCGGACGGCAGCGTGCGCGGCGGGCCGTCGAAGACGATCCCTCCCCGGACGAGGACGAGACGGTCGACGATCGACTCGACGGCACCGAACTCGTGCGAGACGTAGAGCGTGGTCACGTGGCGCTCGCGGTGGAGGCGGTCGAGCAGGCGGGCGAGGGACTCCTGCGAGGCGGCGTCGACGCCGGTCGTGGGCTCGTCCAGCACGAGCAGGGAGGGTTGGCCGGCGAGGGCCTTGGCGATGAACGCCCGCTGCTGTTGGCCGCCGGAGAGCTCGGCGAGCGGCACGTCGCCGAGCTTCCCGAGGCCCACCTCGGCGATCGCCTCGTCGACGATCGCCCGGTCACGGGCGCGAAGTGGCCCGAGGAGGCCGCCCTGCGCGAGGCGCCCGGCGGAGACGATCTCGCGCACGGTGACGGGGCCTTGCCCGCCGATGCGGGCGCGCTGGGCGACGTAGCCGAGCGTCTCCCGCCGGGAGAAGCGATGCGCGGGCTCGCCGAAGAGCCGCACCGACCCGGCCGCCGGCCGCTCGAGCCCGAGGACGAGGCGGATGAGCGTGGTCTTCCCGCCCCCGTTCGGGCCGGCGACGGCCACGAACTCGTTCTCGGCCACGACGAGGTCGACGTCCGCGAGCACCGGCTGGCCCGGCCTGTACGCGAACGAGACGCCCTCCAGCTCGGCGACCGGGGTCACCGACAGCCGAGTCCCGCGCGGAGCGCTTCGAGGTTCGACCGCATCACGGTGAGGTAGTTCTCCCCGCGGTCGAGCTCTTCCTCGGTCAGCCCCTCGAGCGGGTTCAGCACCGCGGTCTCGACGCCCGCCTCGCGGGCGACGGTCTCTCCGATCTCGGGCGAGAGCAGCGGCTCGACGAAGACCGTCGTCACGCCCCGGTCCTCGACGAGGCCCGCGATCTCCTCGAGGTCGCGCGGCGTGGGCTCCACCTCGGGAGCGAGGCCGGCGATGGGGATCACCTCGAGCCCGTACAGGTCCCCGAGGTAGCCGAACGCGTCGTGGGCCGTCACGAGCTCGCGCCGCTCGCAGTCGGCCAGGCCTTCGCGATACTCCCCGTCGAGCGCGCGCAGCTGGGAGGCGAGCTGCCGGGCAGGGGCCTCGCCTCCCAGCTCCGCGCCGATCCGCTCCACGACCTGAGCGAACCGAACGGGGTCGAGCCAGACGTGCGGGTCGACGGTGCCGTTCTCCTCGCGGACGTCGACGGCGTCGAGGACGTCGACGGCGCTACCGTCCGCGCCGGCGGCCGCCTCCGCGAGCGCGGGCTGGAAGCCGCCGCCCACGTAGAGGACGAGGTCGGCCGAGCGGATCCGCTCGACGTCCCGCGGGCTCAGCTCGACGTCGTGCGGCTCCGCTCCGGCCGGGGTGAGGTTCGCGACCTCGACCCCGTCGCCGCCCACCTCCTGGGCCGCGAAGGCGAGCGGGTAGAAGCCCGCGACGACCTCCGGCCGGCCGGAGGAGCCCGGCGCCTCGCCGCCGCAGCCGGCCGCGAGCAGCGCGAGGGTCACCGCTGCAATGAGAACGATTCTCGTTTTCATTGGGTGCTAGCATAGCCTGGTGCCCGAGAGCGAGCAAGCGCGCGCGGCCGAGCTCCTGGCCGGCGTCGGGGTCCGCCCGACGCGACAGCGCCTGACGGTCCTCTCCGAGCTGATGGACGAGGACGACGACGTCACCGCCCAGCAGCTCCACGAGCGCCTGCGGCAGCGCGGCGAGCGGCTGGGGCTCGCCACCGTCTACCGCACCCTCGGGCTCCTCGCCGACGAGGGCGTGATCGACGCCCTCTCCCACCGGCAGGGCGAGCTCTGCTACCGGCTCTGCGGGCACGGGCACCACCACCACCTCGTCTGCTCGAGCTGCCACCGCGTCGTGGAGCTCGAGGACTGCGCGCTCGAGCCGTGGCTCGAGCGCGTCTCCGCGGCCCACGGCTTCACGACCACGGGCCACAGGCTGGAGGTCTCGGGCCTCTGCGGCACCTGCCGCACCGCTTGAACGGCGGATTCACGCGGCCCGGCGTCTAATGTTCCGCGCTGAGACGTGACGGTGCATGGACGGAATCGGCACAGCTGAAGTCGGCGCGCTGTTCGGCGCCGCGGGCGTGCTGCTCTTCCTCCTCGCCGACCGCCGCAGCCTCCTCCTGGGAGGGCTTGCCGCCCTCGGCACGGGCGAGGCGCTCCTCGTCGCCCCCTCCGTCTCGGGAACGGTCCTCGCCGGGCTCGGCATCGGCGGGCTGGCCGTGCTGGCGGCGGGCGCCACCGTCTTCGTCCGCTACCCCGCGGTCGTGACCCCGGTCGTCCTCGCCGCGGCGCCCTTCCGCTCGCCCTTCGAGTTCGACCGCGACAACCGCTTCTTCATCGCCGTGGCCGAGCAGGGGGAGCTCGGCCGGCTGCTGCCGCTGTACGCCGTCCTCGGCGCCGCCGCCCTCGCGCTCGCCTGGCGCACCGCCCGCGGCGCGCCCGTGAGGGCGCTCCCCCGGCCGCTGGCGATCCCGGCGGCCACGTTCCTCGCGCTCGCGTGCGTCTCGCTCCTGTGGACGGTGGACCCGCGGGCCGGAATCGACGTCCTCGAGTTCTTCCTCCTTCCGTTCGCCATCCTCCTCGGCACGGTCGCGCGCGCCCCGTTCCCGAGCTGGATGCCCCGGGCCCTCGCCGCGATCGCGATCGTCCTCGCGTCGATCTTCGCGATCATCGGCCTCGTCGAGGCGGCGACGCAGAGAGTCCTCTTCGGAGCGACGGCGGTCGACGTCTCCAACTCGTTCCGCGGATTCTTCCGCGTCACGTCGCTTTTCCGCGACCCGAGCATCTACGGCCGCCACCTCGTCCTGGCGCTCGTGGTCGTGATCGCGGCGCTGCTCCTGAGCCGCGTGGACGTCCGGCTTGCGGCCGGCTTCGCCGTCCTCTTCGGCGCCGCCCTCTTCTTCACGTACTCGCAGTCGAGCATGGCCGCGCTGTTCGTTGCCGCGCTCGCGCTCCTCATCGCCGCCGCGCCCACCCGCCTGCGGGTGAGCCTCGCGATCGCCGCGGTCGCGCTCGTCGCGGTGACGGCCGTCGCGATCGCGGCCGACGTCCGCGACGAGTCGACCCGCCGGGTGACGAGTGGCCGTTCCCTGCGCATCGAGGACGCCGCGCGCGCCATCGCGGACCGGCCGGTGGCCGGCGCCGGGATCGGCGGCCAGCCGGCCGCCAGCCGCCGGCTGGCCGACCGCTTCGCCGGCTACCGGGCCTTCATCTCCCACACGACGCCGCTGACCGTCGCTGCCGAGCTCGGCGCCCTCGGCATCCTCCTGTATGCCGCGCTCCTGGGCGGCGCGGCGTGGACGATCGACCAGGTGCGGCGCCGGAACCGGGCGCTCGGCCTGACGCTCGCCGCGGCGCTGCTCGCGCTCTTCGTGCACGCGCTCACGTACGCCGGGTTCTTCGAGGACCCGCTGACCTGGTTCGTCCTCGCGGTGGCGGCGAGCGCCCTCGCGAGCGCCACCGTGTCCGAGCGGAGGAGCGTGGCATGAGCGCGCGGCCGCGGCTCGAGGCGAGCGTCTGGCCGCTCCTCGGCGTGCTCGCCGTGCTGGTCGTCGTCGCCGTCCCCGAGCTGGGCTCGGATCCGTGGGCGTTTGAGCCGGGCGCTCTCGAGCCGAGGGGCCCGCTCGCCTGGCTCGTCCGGCTCGCCGACGAGGAGTGGGACGTCGGACTGCTCCGGGCGTGCGCGCTCGGCGCGGGCGTCCTCGTCGCGGGCGGGGCCGCGGTCGCGACGCGGGTCGACCGCTGGCCGTCGTGGGCCGCCGTCGCCCTGACGGCCGCCGTGGTCGGGCTCCTGACCATCCCCGGCGTGTTGCTCCAGGTCGGCCTGCGCGACGCCTCGGAGCCCTGGTTCTTCACGAACGACTCCACGTACCAGATCGAGCTGGCCGGCGACCTCGTGCTCGACGGAGAGAACCCGTACGGGCACGACTACGGCTCCTCCGGCCAGCAGCGCTTCTACAGCCTCGACGGCACCGTCGGTCCCACGACGCGGGAGGACCAGGTCGCTCTCAGCCACTTCGCGTACTTTCCGGGCACCCCGGCGACGGCCGCGGTCTGGCGGCTGCTCCCGAGCCCGTTCGACGACTACCGCCTGTTCGTCCTGCTCGCGACGCTCGCCCTCCTTCCCGCCGCGCTGCTCTTCCCGGGGCCGCTTCCGTGGCGCCTGGCCGCCGGGGCGATGCTGGCCGCCAACCCCCTGGCGGTGCGCGCCGGGTGGTTCGGCGTGGCGGACGCCCCCAGCATCCTGCTCGTCGTGCTCGCGTTCGCGCTCTGCACCCGCTCGCGATTCGCCGGAGCGGCCGCCTGCCTGGCCGCCGCCGTCCTCCTCAAGCAGTTCGCGCTCGTCGCCGTCCCGTTCGTCGCGGCGGCGATCGTGACGAGCGGGGTGCCGCGCCGGGAGCTCTGGAAGGCCGCCGCTGCCTTCGGCGGCGTCCTCTTCGTCGGGTTCCTGCCGTTCCTGGTCGCCGACCCGGCCGCTCTCTACCGCGACACGATCGCCTACGGAGCCGACACATACCGGATCATCGGCTACGGCGTCGCCGGCATCCTCGTCGAGCTCGGCGTGATCGGGAGGACGGACCCGTATCCATTCGCCGTCCTGGCGGCGCTCGTCTGGCTCCCGGCCACCGCCTGGCTCGTGTGGAACCAGGTGCGCTCCCGGGAGCTGTGGCTCGCCGCCGCCGGCTTCGCCGTCTCGATCTTCGTGCTGCTGTACCTCGGCCGCGTCCTCCAGAACTCGTACCTGGTCTGGCCCCTCGCCGGCGCGACCCTCGCTGCGCTGCTCGCCGCCGGCGCGCGCCCGGCTAGGGAGCCCCGATGACGACCTCCACCGGCTCGGTGGGCTCACTCGGGTTGCCGGCGAGGTCGAAGCCGACGAGCGTGAGCTCGTGCGGGCCCGGCTCCGCCGCGGCAGCATCCCAGCGGACCCTGCCGATTCGCCGGCGCTCCCCCACCGCAACCTCGACGCCGTCCACGTAGACGACGGCTCGGCCGATCTCGCTGAGCCAGTAGGCGACGCTTACCGGCTCGCCCGCAGGTACGGAGGTCGGCCGGACCCGGCGGATCGAGGCCCTCGGAGGCACGGTGTCGACGATCACGGGCTGGGGAAACACGAGTGTTCCGTCCCGGGATTCCGCCTGCAGCTCCACGAAGTAGCGGCCGTCGGGAACGATCTCGCCCGACTCCGCCCGGCCGTCCCACACGAGCTCTGCCGGCCCGGCCCGGAAGCGTTCCCGCTCGGCGAGCGTCCGCACGAGCCGCCCCGACTGCCCGACCACCCGGACGGTCAGGGTTTCCCGCTGCGACAGGCGGAAGGTGACCAGCGCGGTCGGCTTCTCGCAGTCGCACTCGGGCGAGAAGTAGTGCGTCGCCCGGGGCTGGGAGACCGTCCCCCGCCCCAGCTTCTGACGCTCGGTGTAGGCGAATGCCGCCGCCGTCGCCGCGAGGAGCACCAGGACGAGAGCGATCGCCAGGGTGCGAGGCCGCTGGTTCTCGGGAGACGAGGCCACCGAAGGACAGTAGAGGATCGGCGCTCCCGGGCCGACCCGATGGCTACCCTGGGTGACTGGCCCGCGGACCATGCGCAAGAACCTCCTGATCGCCGTCGCCCTCGCCGTCCTCCTGCTCGCCGGGGCCGCGGTGGCGGCGATGATCCTCACCCGCGACGAGCCGGCCCCGCCGGTCATCCGCGGCTCGCCGACCGTCGAGTTCGACACGACAGAGGAGCCGGCGAGCACCGCCGTCGACACGGCCACCACGGAGGAAGCCGAGCCCAGCGCGGAGCCCTGGCCGACGTACGGCTACGACATCGCGCGCACGCACGTGTCGCCCTACGGCCACCGCCCTCCCTACCGACGCCTCTGGAGGTTCCGGGCCGGAGCGGCCATCGAGTTCCCGCCCACGGTCGCTTACGGGAACGTCTACGTCTCCCAGATCGCGGGGCACCTCTGGGCGCTCGACGCCGAGACGGGGAAGGAGGTCTGGCACCGCTGGTTCGACGGCCACTGCCAGGCCGCCACTCCGACGGTGGCGAACGGGATCGTGTACCAGCCGCTCCTGCCGAAGCGCTGCAACACGCGCGGAGACCCGGGAGCCATGATCGCCATCAACGCGCGCACGGGGAAGACCATCTGGCGCTTCAACGGACCGCCCGTCGAGTCGACCGCGCTCGTCGTCGGCGACACCGTCTACTTCGGGTCCTGGGACAACAACCTCTATGCCCTGGACGCGAAGACGGGCAAGCTCCGCTGGAAGTTCACTGCCGACGACGAGGTCAACACGGCCCCCGTCTACGCCCACGGCACCGTGTACGTCGGCACGGACGGCGGCCGGGTCTTCGCGGTGTGGGCGGACTCGGGGAAGCTCCGCTGGCAGGCCGAGGCGATCCGGCGCGAGTACTTCTACGCGACCCCGGCGGTCGCGTACGGGCGCGTCTTCATCGCCAACACGGACGGCACCGTGTACGCCTTCGGGGCGAAGACGGGCAACCTCCTGTGGACGCAACGGGTCGGGACCTACGTCTACACGGCCCCCGCCGTCTGGGACCGCAAGGTCTATGTCGGCTCCTACGACGGAAGCGTCATGGCGATCGATGCCGCCACCGGAGACGTCCGCTGGCGCTACGGCGCGCCCGCCGCCCTGCACGGAGGCCCGACGGTCATGGCGGGCCTCGTCTACTTCACGAAGTGCTCGAACTGCGGTTTCCGGGCGGTCCGCACCGTCGCGCGGGGCGAGCGCGGGACGTTCGCGCTGAACGCGCGGACGGGCAAGCTCGTCTGGACGTTCCCGGACGGGAAGTTCTCGCCGCCGGTGGCCGACGAGGAGCGCGTCTACCTGATGGGCTACTCGACCGTCTACGCCCTCGTCGCCTGCGGACGCGGCGGCCGGCCCGCCTGCTAGCGGCTAGCCGCCCCGGTAGGCCTCGATGAGGACCTCGGCGACCTCGGGGCGCGTGAACTCCTCCGGCGGCAGCTGCCCCTCGGAGAGGAGCTCGCGCACCTTCGTCCCGGAGAGGAAGACGTGGTCGTCGCCGCCGTGCGGGCAGGTCTTGGCCGTCGCCATCTGACCGCAGACCTTGCACCAGAAGGAGTGCTCGAAGAACATCGGCTCGATGTCGAGCTCGTGCGGCTCGAGCTCGTCGAAGATGAGCTGCGCGTCGTAGGTGCCGTAGTACGTCCCGACACCCGCGTGGTCGCGGCCGACGATGAAATGCGAGCAGCCGTAGTTCTTGCGGCAGATCGCATGCCAGATCGCCTCGCGCGGGCCCGCGTAGCGCATGGCCGCGGGGAAGGCGGAGACGACGACGCGGTCGGCGGGGTAGTAGCCCTCCGTCAGCACGTCGTAGGCCTTGACGCGCACGTCGACGGGGACGTCGTCCGACTTCGTCGCCCCGACCAGCGGATGGACGAGGAGGCCGTCCACGGTCTCGAGCGCGCACTTCGTCAGGTACTCGTGCGCCCGGTGGATCGGATTGCGGGTCTGGAAGCCGACGACGCGCTTCCAGCCGCGCTCGGCGAACAGCGCGCGGGTGTCGGCGGGATCCTTGTGGAGCTGCGGGAACTCCGGCTCGAGCCGCTCGAAGACCGTGACCGGGCCGGCCAGGTACAACTGCTCCTGCGCGTACAGCTGCGCGACGCCGGGATGCTCTCCGTCCGTCGTCCGGAAGCACCGTTCGGCCTCGCGCTCCTTGTCGTAGGAGTACACCTCCTCGACGTCGAGGACTGCCAGCGGCCGGCCGCCCTGGTCGGCCAGGACGACGCGGTCGCCTTTCGGCGCCTCGGCGACGGCCAGGCAGACGGGCAGGGCCCAGGGCAGGCCGTTGGCGAGGCGCATCGACTCGACCACGGTCTCGTAGTCCGCCTGGCCCATGAAGCCGGTGAGCGGGGAGAGCGCGCCCGAGGCGAGCATGTCGAGGTCGGAGAGCTCCCGCGGCGTGAGCCTGACCTCGGACAAGGTGAGGTTCTCCGGGCGCACGCCCGCGCGGGGAACGAGGACGCCGCCGTGCGGCCTGATCAGCTGGTCGACAGCGACGGCGCTCACGCGCGGACCTCCGAGCCGATCAGGCCCAGCTCCTCGAGCCTGGCGACGACGATCTGCGCGCTCTCCTCGGGCGTCTGGGCCTCGGTGTCGACGACGATCTCCGGGCTCTCCGGAGCCTCGTACGGGTCGTCCACGCCGGTGAAGCCCTTGATCTCGCCGGCGTAGGCCTTGGCGTAGAGACCGTTGGTGTCTCGGCGCGCGCACTCCTCGACCGACGCGTTCACGTAGACCTCGACGAAGGGGCCGAACGGCTCCACCATCTCGCGCGCCTTCCGGCGCGTCTCGACATACGGCGAGATGGCGGCGGTGATGGCGGTGCCGCCGTGGCGCGTGATGCGCGAGGCGACCCAGCCGATCCGCTCGATGTTCGTGTCCCGGTCCTCCTTCGAGAACCCGAGGCCCTTGGAGAGGTGCGTGCGGATGGTGTCGCCGTCCAGGTACTCGACGACGTGCCCGCGCTCGTCCAGGGCCGGCCCGACGAGGTGCGCGATCGTGGACTTGCCGGAGCCCGAAAGGCCCGTGAACCAGAGAGTGAAACCGCCGCCGCGCGCGCGGTCGGACTCGGGATGCTCGTGGGCAAAGATGTTCTCGCTCAACCGTGTCTCCTTCTAGGTGTCCTTGTTCTCCACGTGGATGCCGCACTCCAGCTTGTCGGAGCCGGCCCAGCGGCCTGCGCGCTCCTCCTCGTCCGGCCGCGTCGGCCGGGTGCACGGGATGCAGCCGATCGAACGGTAGCCGACATCGTGCAAGGGGTTGTAGGGGATGTCGTTTCCGACGATGTAGCGCCACACGTCCTTCTCGCTCCAGTCGGCGAGCGGCTGCACCTTCCAGACGCCGTAGCGCTCCGAGCGCTCGACCTTCTTCGCGCCCGCCCGGGAGGGCGACTGCTCGCGGCGGATGCCCGAGACCCAGGCGTCGTACGGCTCCAGCACGCCGATCAGCGGCTCGACCTTGCGGATGTGGCAGCAGCGGTCCGGGTTCGTCTCCCAGAGGTTGGGCCCCTCGCGCTTGTGCTGCTCGGCGATCGTGATCACCTCGGGCACGATCAGGTTCAGGCCGTAGCGCTCGACGAGCCGCTCGCGGGTCTCGTAGGACTCGCGGAAGAAGAGCTGCGTGTCGAGCTCGACGATGTCCACGTCGAGCCCGAGCTCGGAGACCATGTGCACGAGCACCGACGACTGCTTCTGCCACGAGCACGAGAGGCAGAGGCGCTCGCCGAACTCCTCGAAGGCCCAGCGGAGGACGTCCTCCGCCGGCAGGGCCTCGATCTCGGGGTCAGTCAGCGACAGGCGAAGGCTCGTGCTCACGCAGGAGCACCTCCCTGAGCGTGTCGGCGCGGAGCCCGAGCCGCAGCGTCTCGAGCGGGATGACCTCCTCGGGCGGGATGTTGCCCAGGTTGACCTCGGGCCCGAACTTGCGCACGAACCAGGCCTGCGAGGCCTTCAGCGGCGCCTCGAAGATGATGTCGGCCGGGTCGATGTCGTGGACGATCTCGTCGATCAGGCCCGTGCGCATCTCGCCGGTCGGCCGGTAGATGCCGGCGTTCCCGCCCTCGCGGCCCTCGGTGATCACCTTCCACGCGCCGGCGTCGAGCTCTTCCCGCATCCACTCGACCCACTGGTACGGGGCGAAGACGACCTCCTCGTCCTTGGAGCCGACCTCGGAGAGCACGACGAAGTCCTGCGCCAGCTCGGCGATCAGCTCGAGCTTGCGCTCGCGCGGCAGGTCGATCGTCCCGTCGGAGACCTCGACGTGCGCGAG
>Ga0268386_10004292_pt1 | contig 10470 bp, 9 predicted proteins | sample RVTome_15_FD_200260 | JGI IMG/M metagenome (GOLD analysis project Ga0268386, IMG submission 200260) | Soil microbial communities from uranium-contaminated site in the Upper Colorado River Basin, Wyoming, United States - RVT150D86... ... | reverse complement strand
CGCGGTCGGCGAGCAGGCAGCCGAACGCGGCGATCACGAACATGGCGAGGATGCCGTCCAGGATCGCCGTGCGGCTCATGGTGATCGCCATGCCGTCGACGGCCAGCAGGAGGCCGGCGGCGGTGCCCAGCAGGGTCGACCGGAACAACCTGCGTCCAACCCGGGCGACGACTACAACGGTGACGACACCGGCGAGAGCCGTCGCCAGCCGCCACCCCGCGGGCTCCATCCCGAGCAGCCGGATGCCCCCGGCGATCAGCCACTTCCCGATGGTGGGGTGCACGACGAACGACGGCTGGTCGGTGAAGATGTCGAGGTCGCCCTCGAGCACCCGGTCGTCCGCACCGTCGACGAAAGCTCGCGCGTCGCCGTAACGCAGCAGCGAGAAGGCGTCCTTGGCGTAGTAGGTCTCGTCGAAGACGAACTTGTGCGGACGCCCCAGATCGACCAGACGCAGGATCGCGGCGACGGTTCCCGCGAACACCGGGCCCAGCCAGCCCCACCAGCGGTCCTGGGGCATCGGGCGCAGCAGCCGCGCCCGCACCGCAGCGACGTCGGGGCCGGGGGCACGCTGCGGCGACTCGTCGGCGACGTCGACCTGAGCGTCGCTGGTGCGGGCCACCGGGACATCGTAGGTGTGGCTGTCAGGATGGCCGGGTGACCGACTCCGAGCGGGGCCTGCTGGTGCTGGCCGGGACACCCATCGGTGACCTGGCGGACGCGTCACCGGCCCTGGCCCGCGAACTCGCCGCGGCCGACGTGATCGCCGCCGAGGACACCCGGCGGCTACGGCGACTGGTCCGCGCGCTGGGTGTCGATGTCACCGGACGCGTCGTCTCGTACTTCGAGGGCAACGAGGCCGCCCGGACCGCTGAGCTGGTCGAGTCGCTCTCGAAGGGTGCGCGCGTGCTGCTCGTGACGGACGCCGGGATGCCGTCGGTGTCCGATCCGGGCTACCGGCTGGTATCGGCCGCCGCCGAGGCCGGTTTCCGAGTCACCGCCGTACCCGGACCGTCGGCCGTGCTGACCGCCCTCGCGGTCAGCGGGCTGCCGGTGGACCGGTTCTGCTTCGAGGGCTTCCTGCCCCGTCGCTCGGGCGACCGGGCGCGCCGCCTCAATGCCTTGCGCGGCGAGGACCGGACCATGGTCTTCTTCGAGTCGAGACACCGCCTGGCGGCGACGCTCGGCGCCATGGTCGACGCGTTCGGCGCCGATCGGCGCGCGGCCGTCTGCCGCGAGCTGACCAAGACGCACGAGGAGATCCGCCGTGGGCCGCTCGGTGACCTCAGGTCCTGGGTGGCCGATGGCGGAGTCCTCGGCGAGGTCACCGTGGTCGTTGCCGGCGCGGCCGCCGCCCGGCCGGCCGTGACGGCGACCGAGGCTGCGGTCCTGGTCTCGCGGCGCGAGCGCGCCGGCATGCCGCGCAGGGAGGCGATAGCTGCAGTCGCGCGTGAGTCGGGCCTGCGCCGGCGCGACGTCTACGCCGCCGTCGTCGTCAGAGCCGACGAGCGCACCGGCGGTCGGGCCGGTGACGACCTCGAGCCCTGACCGGGCCCAGACCGTGACCGACGAACCACACGGCGCGCGGAGAATCCCTGCGAACAAGCCGTTGCCCGCCCTCTACGATCGGGACCCATGTCTCGTCACGTCCTCACGGCCGTGGCCTGGCCCTACGCCAACGGGCCCCGCCACATCGGCCACGTCTCCGGCTTCGGCGTCCCCTCCGACGTGTTCAGCCGGTACATGCGGATGGCGGGACATGACGTGCTCATGGTCAGCGGTACCGACGAGCACGGGACACCGATCCTGGTGCAGGCCGAGCAGGAGGGCGTCGGCCCTCGTGAGCTCGCCGACCGCTACAACCGGGTGATCGTCGACGACCTGCGGGACCTGGGACTCGCCTACGACCTGTTCACACGAACCACGACTCCCAACCACTATGCCGTGGCGCAGGAGATGTTCCTGACCCTGTACCGGAACGGGTACATGGTCGAGCGGACGACGCTGGGGGCGATCTCGCCGTCGACCGGTCGCACGCTGCCGGACCGGTTCATCGAGGGCACCTGTCCGATCTGCGGGTACGACGGCGCCCGCGGCGACCAGTGCGACAACTGCGGCAACCAACTCGATCCGACCGACCTGGGCAGCCCGCGCAGCCGCATCAACGGCGAGACGCCGACGTTCGTCGAGACCGAGCACTTCTTCCTCGACCTGCCGGCACTGGCCGACGCACTCGGGGCCTGGCTGCAGACTCGAACCGACTGGCGCCCCAATGTGCTCAAGTTCTCGCTCAACCTGCTCGACGACCTCCGCCCGCGGGCCATGACCCGGGACATCGACTGGGGCGTGCCGGTCCCGCTGCCAGGCTGGCGCGACAACCCCAACAAGCGGCTCTACGTATGGTTCGACGCCGTCATCGGCTATCTGTCGGCGTCGGTCGAGTGGGCCCGCCGGAGCGGCGACGACGACGCCTGGCGGGCCTGGTGGTGCGATCCGGCGGCATCCTCGTACTACTTCATGGGCAAGGACAACATCACCTTCCATTCCCAGATCTGGCCGGCCGAGCTGCTGGGATACGACGGCCGTGGCTCGCGTGGCGGGCAGCCCGGCCGGTTCGGGACGCTCGAGCTTCCGACCGAGGTGGTCTCGAGCGAGTTCCTCACCATGGAGGGGCGCAAGTTCTCGTCATCGCGCGGCGTCGTCATCTACGTCCAGGACTTCCTGGCACGGTACGACCCAGACGCCCTGCGGTTCTGGCTCGCCGCAGCCGGGCCGGAGAACCAGGACACCGACTTCACCTGGGCGGAGTTCGTCCGGCGCAACAACGACGAACTCGTCGCCGGCTGGGGCAACCTGGTGAACCGGACCGCCTCGATGATCGCCAAGAACGTCGGCTCGATCCCGGACCCGGGTGAACTGACCGACGCCGACCGGGATCTGCTGGCCACCACCGGAGCCGGGTTCGCGACGGTCGGCGGCTTCATCGAACGCCACCGGCAGAAGGCGGCGGTGCAGGAGGCCATGCGGGTGGTCGGCGAGGCCAACACCTACCTGTCCCAGCAGGCGCCGTGGAAGCTGCGCGCGGAGGATCCGGGCCGGATGCGGACGGTGCTGCACGTCGCCGCCCAGGCGGTCGACGACTGCAAGACGCTGCTCACGCCCTTCCTCCCGCACTCGGCCCAGCGTGTGCACGAGACGTTCGGGGGCAAGGGGCAGTGGTCGGACCGGCCGGCCGTCCGCGAGGTGGACGACCTCGACGGTGGCCCCAGCTACCCGGTGATCATGCTGGACGACGTACGCGGCGCCGGACGCTGGGAATCGACCCCGATCGTCCCTGGTACACCGGTCCCGCCGCCGACGCCGGTGTTCGCCAAGCTGGACCCCTCCGTCGTCGAGGAGGAACTGGCCAGGCTGGAGCAGCGTGCCGGCGGCTAGTCCACCTGCGCCCGAGCCGCTGCCGCTGCCGGTCACGGACACGCACTGCCACCTGGACATGGCGCGCGGTGAGCCGGGCGCTGCCACCGGTCCGGACCAGTCCTGGACCGCAACTGCGCAGGCCCTCGCCGCGGCCGCCGACGTCAACGTCACCAGGGTGGTCCAGATCGGTTGCGACCTGCCCGGGGCGTCGTGGGCGGTCGAGGCAGCCCGGCGCTTCCCGAACGTCGTGGCGGGGGTGGCACTGCACCCCAACGATGCGCCCCGGCTGGCGGCGCAGGGGGCGCTCGACGAGGCGCTGGCCGAGATCGACCGGCTGGCCGGGTCGGGCGACCGGGTGCGGGCCGTGGGGGAGACCGGGCTCGACCACTACCGCACCGGCCGGGACGGTCACGCCGTCCAGGAGGCCTCCTTCCGCGCCCACGTCGAGATGGCCCGCAGGCACGCAAAGACGCTGGTCATCCACGATCGCGACGCCCACGCAGACGTGCTTCGCGTCCTCGACGACGTGCAGGTTCCCGAGCGTGTCGTCTTCCACTGCTTCTCCGGCGACGCGGCCATGGCCGCGCACTGTGCGGCACGTGGCTGGTTCGTCTCCTTCGCCGGCACCGTCACGTTCGCCAACGCCGCACGCCTGCGGGAGGCGCTGTCCGTCACCCCGATGGACCGCCTGCTCGTCGAGACCGATGCGCCGTTCCTGACGCCTCATCCGTACCGCGGCCGGCCGAACGGCTCGTACCTCGTGCCCATCACGGTCCGCCGCATCGCCGAGGTGCTCGGCGCCGATCTGGAGGCCACCTGCGCGGCGCTGCAGCGCAACACGAACCAGGCATTCGGGGCGTGGTGAGTTTGGCATGGGCCCGCGAACCCGTTACCGTCCCGTGACTGATAGCCGGGGTCGGTGAGGCTCCAGACGGCGAACGGGGGGAACTGTGCGCCGGCTGGACACCCGTACCCGGGACAACTGCACACCTGGAGAACCGTGCGTCCCTCCCTGAAGACGCTGGCAATCAACGCTGCCGTCGTATCCGCCCTCGTCGGTGGCACCACCGCCTACACCACGTTCGACAACACCGTCACGCTCAGCGTCGACGGCGAGATCGAGACCGTGCACACCTTCGGCGACACCGTCGAGGAGGTCCTCGCCGACCAGGACATCGAGATCGGTGAGCACGATGTCGTGGCCCCGTCCGCTTCGAGCCCGGTCCAGGACGGCACCGAGATCGCCGTCCGCTTCGGGCGGCAGATCACCGTCACGGTCGACGGCGTCGAGCGCGAGGTGTGGACGACCGCCCTGTCGGTCGACGAGGCTCTCGAGGAGCTCGGCATCCGGGCGGCGGGGGCCGAGCTGTCGGTCTCGAGATCGCTCGGCATCGGCCGCCGCGGGCTGGAGTTCGAGATCCGCACCCCGAAGGACCTCACCATCGTCGCCGACGGCGCCTCCGCGGAGTTCACCACGACGGCGATCACCGTCCGCGAGGCGCTGGTCGACGCCGGCATCACACTGGGCGACCGCGACCAGGTCGCCCCGCGCCTCGAGGAGCGCGTCACGTCCGGGCTGACCCTGACCGTCAAGCGGGTCACCGCCGAGCGCCGGACGGTCACCGTCACGGTCGACCACGACGTCGACCGGCGCAATGACGACTCGCTCTACGAGGGCGACAGCGAGGTCGCCCAGCAGGGCCGGGACGGCAAGGTCGAGCGGGTGGTGGAGGTCCTCATCGTCGACGGCGTCGAGGGCGAGCAGCGCGTGCTGTCCGAGAAGGTCGTCGCCGCAGCGGTGACGGAGATCGTCAACGTCGGCACCAAGGAGCGGCCGGCACCGGCCGCGCCGATCGACACCTCGGTTTCCGGCGGCGTCTGGGACCAGCTCGCCGAGTGCGAGTCCGGCGGCAACTGGGCCATCAACACCGGTAACGGCTACTACGGCGGCCTGCAGTTCTCGCTGGGCACCTGGCAGGCCTACGGCGGCTCGGGCTACCCGCACGAGAACAGCAAGGCCGAGCAGATCCGGATCGCCACCAAGGTGCGCGACGCCCGTGGCGGGTACGGCGACTGGCCGGCCTGTGCGGCCAAGCTGGGCCTGCCGACGTAACGGCGTGATCGTGGGCGGTGAGCCGGGATTCGAGGGTCGTGCCCCGCAGGAGTCCGCGGGCCGCTTGCGCATGGCACACTCGGAGGCCTGCGTGGCACGCTGAACGTTGTTCCGGTGCCCGAGTTGTAGCGGTTTGTGGAACCACTCAACGTGCCATGTCGATCGCGTGCCCGTCGGACGGCATACGAAGACGTCCTCGTGGTCGGCGACACCTAGGCTCGGGTCCATGGTGAGCGGCGAGCCGTCTGCCGACTCCCGCCTGCTGGGTCCGGCGGACGTCCGGCGCCTCGCCGCCGCCGTGGGCCTGCGGCCGAGTAAGTCGCTCGGCCAGAACTTCGTCGTGGACGCCAACACGGTGCGGCGCATCGTCCGTGTCGCCGGCGTCGGGCCGGACGACGTGGTCCTCGAGGTCGGGCCGGGGCTCGGCTCGCTCACGTTGGCCCTGCTGCCGGAGGTGGCGCGGGTCGTCGCCGTCGAGGTCGACGACAGGCTCGCGGACGCGCTGCCCGCGACCGTGCACGAGTTCGCCCCCACGCTCGTCGACCGCCTCAGCGTCGTCACCACCGATGCGTCGCGGATCCAGGCGCTGCCCGACGGGGCACCGACCGCACTGGTCGCCAATCTGCCCTACAACGTCGCCGTCCCGGTGCTCCTCCACCTGCTCGAGACGTTTCCGACGCTCGAGCGGGGACTGGTCATGGTGCAGAAGGAGGTCGCCGACCGGTTGGCGGCCACGCCCGGCTCGCGCACGTACGGTGTGCCCTCGGTCAAGACGGCCTGGTACGCGCGAGTCCGGCAGGTCGGCACGGTCGCCAGGACGGTGTTCTGGCCGGCACCCAACGTGGATTCCGGCCTGGTGGCGCTGGAGCGTCGCGATCCGCCGGCCGGTGCCGACCGTCGCGAGGTGTTCGCCGTCGTGGACGCCGCATTCGCCCAGCGGCGCAAGACCCTGCGTGCGGCGCTCGCCGGGTGGGCAGGATCGCCGGCCCGGGCCGAGGAGATCATGCGCCGCGCCGGCGTCGATCCCGGGATCCGTGGCGAACGGCTGGCCGTCGAGGACTTCGTGCGCATCGCGGGTGCTGCCGGGCGCGGACGGACCGCCTCCGGGAGCGCCGACCGGTAGCGTCGCGGTCATGCCATCGGTCACCGTCCGGGCGCCGGCCAAGGTCAATCTGGTGCTCTCGGTGGGACCTCGCCGGCAGGACGGCTTCCACGAGCTTGCGACGGTCTTCCACGCGGTCTCGGTGTACGACGAGGTCGTCGCCGAACCGGACGAGCGGGTCACCGTGACCGTCGAGGGTGCCCATGCGCGACTCGTCCCGACCGGCGAGGACAACCTCGCCGCCCGCGCGGCGCAGGCTCTGGCGGCCTACGCCGGCGTCACGACCGGCGCTCGCCTGCATCTTCGCAAAGGCATTCCGGTGGCGGCGGGGATGGCCGGCGGCAGCGCGGACGCGGCCGCTGCGCTCGTCGCCTGCGACGCCCTGTGGGGTACCGGCCTGGGCCGTGCGGAGCTGTCCATCCTGGCCGCGCGGGTGGGCAGTGACGTCCCGTTCGCGCTGACGGGCGGTACCGCGCTCGCGACCGGGCGTGGCGAACGGCTCACGCCGGCGATGGTGGGCGGCTCGTTCCACTGGGTGCTGGCGATCGCCGACGGGGGACTCGGGACGCCGGAGGTCTACGCCGAGCTGGACCGCATCCGCGCCGGTCGGTCCGTCGCCACGCCCGTCGTCGCGCCGGACGTCCTGGCCGCGTTGCGGTCTGCCGAACCGGAGGCGCTGGGCGTTCTCCTCGGCAACGACCTGCAGGCGGCCGCGTTCGCGTTGAGACCCGGGCTCGAGGCGACGCTCGAGGCGGGCATGGGTCTCGGTGCGCTCGGTGCCGTGGTCTGCGGCTCGGGGCCGACCTGCGCCTTCCTGGTCCACGACGCCGAGCACGCACTCGACGTCGCCGTCGGCCTGGCCGCAGCCGAGGTGTCCGCCGACGTCGTCCGGGCTACCGGCCCGGTGCCCGGCGCCCGGATCCTGACGTGACCCCCACGGTCAGGTGAGGTCGACGACCACGGGAGCGTGATCGGAGGGAGCCGAGCCCTTGCGGGTCTCACGGTCCACCCACGCATCGGTGATCCGGCTGGTCACGGGTCCACTGGCGTAGACGTGGTCGATGCGCATTCCCATGTCCTTGTGGAACATGCCGGCCCGGTAGTCCCAGTAGGTGAAGGGGTTCGGGCCCTTACCCGGCCGCGGAAGCACGTCGGTCAGGCCGAGGTCGCGCAGCGCGGCGAGTCGTTCGCGCTCGGCCGGAGTCACGTGCGTCGACCCGGCGAACACGGCCGGGTCCCAGACGTCGGCGTCGGTGGGCGCGACATTGAAGTCGCCGCAGACGACCGACTGGGGGTGGGCCGGCAACTCGGCCGCCACGGTGGCGCGCAGCGCGTCGAGCCAGTCCAGCTTGTAGAGATAGTGAGGGTCCTGGGGGGTGCGTCCGTTGGGCACGTAGACGCTTCGGACTCGGATGCCGGCGCAGGTGGCGGCAATGGCCCGCGCCTCGGGCTCGGGGAATCCGGGCTCGTCGTCGATGCCGGTGGTGACCTCGTCGAGACCCACCCTGGACAGCAGCGCGACGCCGTTCCACCGGCCGAGCCCGTGGGTGACGACCTCGTAGCCGGCCTCGCGGATGGCCTCGACCGGCATGGCGTCGGCCGCGACCTTGGTCTCCTGGAGGCAGGCGATGTCGGGCACGCGTGTCTCGAGCCAGTCGAGCAGCCGAGGAAGCCGCGCGGTGATCGAGTTGACGTTCCAGGTCGCCAGGCGCACGGCCCCGACCGTACTGCGTGCGGACGACGGCGTGCCGAGGCAGGTGCGGGTCCCGCGCCTACACGGTCAGGCCGTGGTCTTCCATCCAGGTGCGGGGATTGACAGCGTCGCCGCCGTCAGGGTGCACCTCGAGGTGCAGGTGGGGCCCGGTGGAGTTGCCCGTCGAGCCGACCTTGCCGATCTCGGTGCCGGGCAGGACCTCACCGGATCGTTGAAGAATCCGGGACAGGTGGCAGTACCAGATCTCGGTGCCGTCCCAGTGCTCGATGACGACCTTGTTGCCGTAGGGCCCGTCGTAGCCGGACCAGATGACCTCGCCGCTGGACATCGACGTGACCGGCGAGCCGTACGACAGCGAGAGGTCGAGCCCGGTGTGCCGGTTGGACCACAGCCTGCCCACGGCGCCGAAACCGGCACTGACGCGGTAGTCGGAGACGGGCAGCACCCACAGCTTGGCCTCGCGTTCGGCCCGCGCCGCCCGCTCGGCGGCCTCCTGGCGCTCGACCTCGACGAGGGCGGCATTGACGTCCCTCGCGGTCTCCGTGCTCTCCGCGGTCAGGGACTCGCCGGCGGCGTCGACGGTGGCCAGTGCGCCGGCCGAGGCTGCGACGACCTGCGGCCGCTCGGGGATCGCTCCGAGCGGATCGGCAGCCACCACCTCGGTGGCGCCGACCGCCGCCGGCATGGTCACCGCCCCGGATGCGGCCGCGACCATGGCCAGGGATCCGACTGCGGAGGGCAAGCTGACGTTCCGGCGGCGGCGATGTCGCCCGTGGCCGGGGCGCTGCGACACGGTTGGGGGGCCTTCCGTTTGCTGCAGGGGTCCGGCCGACCATAACGGACGTGCATTTGCTCTGCCAAACATCCGAACGGGACGTCTGCAGGTGCATCTGCAGGGTGTTGACGGCCGGTGCATGGTTCGTGTCCCTGCCGTGACCACCCCGTGACCTGCGGGTACAGGTGCCATGACCGGCATGGCGACTGCTCATCGGAGACTGCATCTGAGAGTGTGATTTACGTCACATCGGCAAGCATCGAGCAGATCTGCTGCACGACGCGGCCGTCGACCGGCAGCGAGAGATGACCCACGCCGCGCACCAGAACCTCGCGTGTGTCGAGGTCCGGATGGACCAGCCGGGCACTCTCACGGGGCACGATCACCTGGTCCATGTCGCTCCACACGACCAGGAACCGGGTCGCGCACCGAGGGCTCGGCGCTGCCAGTTCGGCGAGGAAACCGCTGCCCGGTCTCAGTTGCCGCACCACCGGATGGGGCAGCGCCCGCGCCCACCGTGTACCCGCATGCGGTGTCCCCAGCGTGACCAGGGTGTGCACGCGCTCGTCGCCGCCCAGACACTGGACGTAGTACCGGGCGACCAGACCACCCATCGAGTGGGCCACGATGTGCACCCGGTCGTATCCGGTCCGGTCGCAGACCCGCTCGACCTGCGCCGCGAGGCGGGCGGCCAGCGAACGCACGTCGGTCGCGAGCCACCCGTAATCGACCGCCACGACACGGGCGAACCCGCGGCGCCGCAGGGCCCGGCGGAGCACGGTGAAGATGGAGCGGTTGTCCACGATCCCGTGGACCATGAGGATCGGCGTCCCGGCCGCCTCCACGTCGCCGACGAGCAACCCCCGGCGGATCGGGTCGAGGCCGTCGAGCGAGAGCCGGCGGGAGTCGACCGGCAGCCGCTCGCGCAGGAGGCCGAGCGGGTAGGTCGTCAGGTGGGCGGCGATCCACGCACATTCGAGCGCAACGCCGCGGGCGGCGGCCGGCGACAGCACGGCGCGGGTGGCCTCGTACGCCCCCCGCCAGGCCGAGCCGAGTCCAGGTGGCACACCGGGACGGTAACCCGGGCCTGGCGGCCGTGCCGCGCACGGCCCGCCGGTGACCTACGCTGACGGGCATGGTCGGAACGAGCCCGCTGCGCGTGGTGGTCGCCAAGCCGGGCCTCGACGGGCACGACCGGGGTGCGAAGATCGTCGCGCGGGCTTTGCGCGACGCCGGCGTCGAGGTCGTGTACACCGGGCTGCACCAGACGCCCGAGCAGGTGGTCGAGACCGCGATCCAGGAGGACGCCGACGCGATCGGCCTGTCCATCCTGTCCGGGGCGCACATGA
>Ga0268386_10004291_pt1 | contig 10471 bp, 13 predicted proteins | sample RVTome_15_FD_200260 | JGI IMG/M metagenome (GOLD analysis project Ga0268386, IMG submission 200260) | Soil microbial communities from uranium-contaminated site in the Upper Colorado River Basin, Wyoming, United States - RVT150D86... ... | reverse complement strand
CCTGACCTCGAGCGCGGGGCGGTCGCCGATGTTCGAGACGGAGAGGAAGAGGAGGCCGTCCTCGAAGACGACGTCCACGATCACCTCCGGGCGGCCGGTCATGGCGCGGAAGCCTACTCCTCGACCAGCTCGCGCAGCCGCTCCGCGTAGCGGGGTGCTGTCGGCTCGTCCTCGTGGCGGAAGAAGGCGTAGACGTCGACGCCGCCGTCCAGGAGAGGTCGGATCTTGCGCTGCAGCAGGCCGAGTGCCTCCTCGTCGTAGGGAGGCTCCCGCAGCCGCAGGTAGCGGAACGAGGCGTCCGCGTCGAGCGCGTCCACCCGGATCACCCCCCGCTCGTCCAGCCGGGCGGTGACCTCCGCGTCGTCCCACGAGTCGTGGCGGAAGTCGAGCGCGACCGGGATCTCCGGGTCGAGCGAGTCCAGAAAGAGCCGCAGGAACCCGTCGTCGCGCGCCTGGGGAACTTTCACGCGCAGCGGGCCAAGGCGGTCGCCGAGGCGGCGCGCCATACGGCAGAACTCGTCGACGCCCTCGACCCGTCCGCCCCCGGTCAGCCGCCTGCTCATCGTCACAGCGAAGCGGAAGCCGGGCGGCGTCTGGGCGGCCCAGCGGTCGAACTGGTTTTCCTCCGGCACGCGGTAGAAGGTGTTGTTGAGCTCGACCGCGTTCACGCGCTCCGCGTAGTGGCGGAGGAACGTCTCGGGCTTCGCGTCGGCCGGATAGAACGCGCCGCGCCAGGACGGGTAGGAGAACCCGGAGGAGCCGGCGTAGAGCGTCCCCCGTGTAGCTGTCATCCGAGCGAGAGACGAAGGCGCCGGCCGCGGGCTACTACCCTTCCTCGACCTCGTAGATCTCGTCGGCGACGAGGCCGTGCGCCTCGCGGTGCACCGTGTGGGCTGCCTCGGCGTCCGGCGCCTCGACCAGGCAGAAGATCTTCCCGGCGTTCGCGTCGACCCAGTAGCTCTTGTAGTCGACGCCGTGCTTCGCCTGCTCCTGCAGGTCCTTCATGTGCGCGTCCGCGACGTCCTTCGTCGCCACGCCGCCCTCGATGGTGTGGACATCCATGAACAGGGGCACTGAGCCTCCTTCGTGTCGAATCGCGCGATCGTACACCGGCAGCGTCCCGGCACCAAGAAACAGTTTCGGCACAAGCTGCGCACCATGCGCGCGGTTTTCGGCGGTAGCCTCGAAGGCGGGTGGTGGGCTGGGGTGCCCCGTTAAAGAATCACGCGATCACAGCCCGAGCTGCCGGGCGATGACCATGCGTTGCACCTCGTTCGTGCCCTCGCCGATCTCGAGCACCTTCTGGTCGCGGTAGAGGCGCGAGATCGCATACTCGTCCATGAACCCGTAGCCGCCGTGGACCTGGAGCGCGCGGTCGGCCACGCGCTTCGAGAGCTCGCCCGTGTAGAGCTTCGCCATCGCCGACTCGAGCGCGAACGGCCGCCCCTCGTCCTTCAGCCACGCGGCCCGGTAGACGAGCCCGCGCGCCGCCTCGATCTCGGTCGCCATGTCGGCGAGGGCGAACTGGATCGCCTGGAAGCTCGCGATCGGCTTCCCGAACTGCTCGCGCTCGCGCGCGTAGCCCAGCGCCAGGTCGTAGGCGCCCTGGGCGAGCCCGAGCCCCATCGCCGCGACCGAGATCCGCCCGCCGTCGAGGATCTCCAGGAACTGCCGGAAGCCGGCGCCGCGCTCGCCGAGCAGGTTCCCCTCCGGCACGGCGCAGTCGCGGAACGAGAGCTCCCGCGTGTCTGAGGCGCGCCAGCCCATCTTCCGCATCGGCGCCGAGATCTCGTACCCGGGCGTCCCGTTCGGGATCACGATGTTCGAGACCTCGTCCTCGCCCGTGAGCGCCGTGATCGTCACGCACGCCGAGATGTCGGTGCCTGCGTTCGTGATGAAGATCTTCGAGCCGTTCACGACCCACGTCCCGTCGCGGAGCTCGGCGCGCGTCCGGGTCGCGCCCGCGTCCGAGCCGGCGCCCGGCTCCGTCAGCCCGAACGCGGCCAGCCGCTTGCCGGAGGCGAGGTCGGGAAGCCACTCGCGCTTCTGCTCCTCCGTGCCGTAGAGGAGGAACGGCATCGTGCCGAGCGACGTGTGCGCGGCGACCGTGATCGCCACGGACGAGTCGACGCGCGTCAGCTCCTCGACCGCGATCGCGTACGAGAGCGTATCGCCGCCCGCGCCGCCGTACTCCTCCGGCACCGGGATCCCCATGAGGCCCAGCTCCGCGAGCTCTCGGACGATGTCGTAGGGGAAGCGATGCTCGCGGTCGAGCTCCTCGGCGACCGGCGCGATGCGATCCTGCGCGAAGTCGCGCACCGTCCGCCGTACGAGCTCGTGCTCCTCCGAGAGGTCGAGATTCAAGGCGAGGAGAGGCGGCGGGCCAGCTCGGCGAGGAGCCGTACGCCGTACCCGGTCGCGCCCAGGCGCGTGTAGTAGTCGCCGCGGCCTCGCTCGAGGTAGGCCGTCCCGGCCACGTCCAAGTGCGCCCAAGGGCCCTCGCCGGCGAACTCCTGCAGGAAGGCGGCGGCGAGGATCGGGGAGGCCTGCCGGTAGTCCGAGGAGTTCTTCAGGTCGGCGAAGGCGGACTCGTTGTAACGGCCGTACCGCTCGTGCAAGGGCAGGCGCCAGGCGTGGTCGCCGCTCGCCGCCGCCGCCGCCGCGATCTCCGCTAGCCAGGACTCGTCGTTCCCGAAGAGTCCCGCGTACTGGTCGCCCATCGCGACGACGACGCCGCCGGTCAGCGTGGCCAGGTCGAGGACGTGCGTGGCGCCCGACTCGCGCGCGAACCAGAGCGCGTCGGCGAGGATCAGCCGCCCTTCGGCGTCGGTGTTCGTGATCTCGATCGTCTTCCCGTTCAGGGCGGTGACGATGTCGCCCGGGCGCGTGGCGTGGCCGCCGGGCATGTTCTCGCACGCGGGCACGACCGCGAGCACGCGCACGGGCAGGCCGAGCTCGGCGATCGCGCCGACGGCCGTGAGCACCGCGGCGCCGCCCCCCATGTCGGACTTCATCTCCTCCATGCGGAGCGAGGGCTTCAGCGACAGCCCGCCGGAGTCGAAGGTGATCGCCTTGCCGACGAGCCCGACGCGCACATCCGCGCGAACCGGCTCGCTCGGCTCGTAGGCGAGCGTGATCAGGCGGGGCGGGTTGTCGCTCCCCTTGCTGACGGCCTCGAGCGCGCCCATCCCCGCGGCGCGGATCTCTTCCGGGCCGAGCGCCTCGAAGCGGAGCGCCGGGCTGCCGCCGGCGAGCTCCTCGGCCCGGTCGGCCAGGCGCTCGGGCGTGAGCTCGTTCCCCGGCGCGTTGACGAGGTCGCGGCAGCGGTTCGCCCAGCCGGCCACGACGGCGGCCGTGCGGGCCTCCTTGGCCGCCTCGGCCGCGCCCGGGCCGCAGAGCACGAGCCGCTCGATCCCCGTGGGCCGCTCGTCGTCCGTCTTCCAGCGCGCGGCCTGGTAGGGGCCGAGGACGACGCCGTCCACGACCGCCCGCGCCTGCTCCGCCGCCGGCAGGCCCCCGTCCGCGTCGACGATCCAGGCGAGGGTTGTGCCCCCGAGGTCGGCCGTGCGGGAGGCCGCTGCGCCGGCGGCTGTCCTCAGGCGGTCGGCGTCGGGCGGCCCGCTTCCGACGCCGGCGGCTGCGATCCGCCGCGCGGAGACCTGGCCGTCCACGTGGAGGAGCGTGACGCGCCCGGCTTCGCCCCGCAGCTCGCCCTCCTCGACGAGTCGGGTCAGGCGGCCCTCGAGGGCACGGTCGAGCTCTCGCGCCGCTTCGGGCAGGGCGGTCGGCTCCGGGACCGGGAACGCGAGGACGTCGGCCTCGACCCCCCCGGGCGGAGCCTCGACGACGTCGATCTCCATGGGCGAGGCAGGATGCTAGCGGCTCCCGGCGAAACCGTGCCTCGTTCGAGGGATACCGGTCCATCCGTGCCCGCCGATACAAACGGAGCGCACAATGAGCGCAGCAGCACCCTCTCCTCAGCCCGCACCCTCCCCTCGCGGGCAACAACCTCTCCCCGTCGAAGCCCTCCAGGATCTCCTAGGAGGGCTTCTCGTTGAGAGAGAGCGTCTCCGCGGCGAGGGCTCGGACCTCCTGCTCGAGCGCAACCGCCGCGAGATCGTCCGCATCCAGCGGGAGATCTGCTACGCGCTCATCGAGACGCACGGCCCGCTGACCGGCCGCGGGTAACGTTTCGCCGGTGCGCGCCGGCGTCGATCCCAAGGGGATGGCGGCCCTCTCGTCGGGGCACTTGGCCACCGATCTCGCCCAGGGGTCGCTCCCGGCGCTCCTGCCCTTCCTCGGCGACCGCTTCGACCTCTCGTACACGATGATCGGCGCGCTCGTGCTCGCGGCGACGATCAGCTCGTCGCTGATCCAGCCGGCGTTCGGGCTCTGGTCGGATGCGCGCGGCGCGCTCTGGCTGCTGCCGGCCGGGGTCGCGCTCGCGGGCCTGGGGATGGCCTTCGCCGCCCTGGCGCCGAGCTACTGGCTCGTGCTCGTCGGCGTGCTGGCCTCGGGCGTCGGCGTGGCCGCCTACCACCCGGAGGGCTCCAAGTTCGCGAGCTACGTGAGCGGGAGGCGGCGCGCGAGCGGCATGTCGCTCTTCTCGGTCGGCGGCAACGTGGGCTTCGCGATCGGCCCGCTCCTCGCGTCGTTCTTCGTCATCACGCTCGGGCTCGGCCTCGACGGCGGCGCGCTGATCGCGCTTCCCGGGCTCGCCGTCGCCGTCATGCTCGTGTACTCGCTCCGCCACCTGGCGGCCTTCGCGCCCGACTCGGAAGTGCGGGTCGCCGGAGACGGCGCGCAGGCCCAGTGGCGCGGCCTCTCGCTCCTCCTCGCCATCGTGGGCCTGCGCAGCCTCGCCCACATGGGCCTCTTCACGTTCATCCCGCTCTACGAGATCTCGCGCGGCCACGGGGCCGGCTACGGGACGCGGCTCCTGGCGCTCTTCCTCGTCGCCGGCGCGCTCGGCACGCTCATCGGCGGCCCGCTCGCCGACCGGGTCGGCCGCCGGCCGGTCCTGCTCGGCAGCTTCGTCGTCACCCCGCCGCTGATCGCGGCCTACGTGCTCGTCGGCGGCGCGGTGGGCGTCGTGGCGCTCTTCTTCGCCGGGATGGCCGTGATCGGGACGTTCAGCGTCAGCCTCGTGATGAGCCAGGAGTACATGCCCGGCCGGGTCGGCATGGCCTCCGGCCTCTCGATCGGCCTCGCCATCGGCCTCGGCGGCATCGCGGCGCTCGGCCTGGGAGCGGTGGCCGACGCCGTCGACCTGGAGACCGCCGTCCTCCTCACCGCCGCCGGGCCCGCGGTCTGCGTCCTGCTCACGCTCATCCTCCCGTCCTCGCGCGTCGTGCGCCGCACCGAGCCGGCGACGGCACCGCTGTAGCCGTGACCGCACAGACCGCACGCGAGTTCTTCGAGCAGCTCGCCGCCCGCACGGCCGGCGGCTCGGAGCGCACGCGCGGCCTGACCGCGACCTACCGCTTCGACGTCGAGGGCGCGGGGAGCTGGCGCGTGGCCGTCGACGACGGCGCCGTCTCGGTGAGCGAGACGGACGCCGCCGCCGACTGCGTCATCGGCGTCTCCGAGGACACGCTCCTCGGCATCGTGAGCGGCCGCCAGAGCGCGACGGGCGCCCTCCTCATGGGGCGGATCCGCCTGGAGGGGGACGCCGCCCTCGCCATGCGCCTGCGCGATCTCTTCTAGACGCTTGGCGGGCTAGGAGCGGACGGCCTCGCGGGCGGCCTCCCGCTGCTCGGCGTGGACGCCCTCGCCCATCTCCTCGACGAGCTTCGCGCAGAACGCGGGCAGGTCGTCCGGCTTGCGGCTCGTGAAGAGCCCGCGGTCGACCACGAGCTCCTCGTCGACCCAGGTGCCGCCGGCGTTCTCGATGTCGGTCTTCAGGCTGGGCCACGAGGTCACCTTGCGGCCCTTGACGATGCCGGTCTCCACGAGGCTCCACGGTCCGTGGCAGATGGCGCCGACCGGCTTCCCCTGCTCGAAGAACGCGGTCACGAAGCCCATGGCGTTCTCGTCCGTGCGAAGGATGTCCGGATTGATGACGCCGCCGGGCAGGACGAGCCCGTCGTACTCCGTCGGGTCGGCGTCCTTCGCCGTCGCGGCGACCGGAAAGGTGTCGCCCTTGTCATGGTGCTCGAACCCCTGGATCGTGCCGCTCTCGAGCGAGATCAGCTCCGGCGTCGCGCCGGCCTGCTCCACGGCCTTCCAGGGCTCCGTCAGCTCGATCTGCTCGACCCCGTCGGTGGCGAGGAAGGCGATGCGCTTGCCCTTCAGCTCGGTACCCATGTGTCTCGGCCTCCCTTTGTGGGTGCGGTTTGCGTCAACCCGGTCCGCCTACCCCGCCGCGGGCGGCGCAAACAAGGAGCCCCGGCTAGACGCGGCGCCCGTCGAGCCGGATCGTCCACGGGTTGATCGAGTCGACCACGAGATGCGTCTCGCTCCACGGATCGCGCGCGAGCGTGGCGCGGACGGCATCCTCCGAGTCGGCCTCGACGGCGAGGACGACGCGGTGCTCGTCGGCGAGCGGCCCGCCCAGGACGACGAAGCCCGCCTCGACGAGCCCGTCCATGAAGGACGCGTGCGCGGGCCAGTCGGACTGCTCCTCGAGCGGCCGCGACGGGTCCCACCGCGGGCCGGAGCGGCGTTCCACGACGAAGAACATCACTGCGCGGACTTCTACCGCACGGTGCCGGAAGCGTCCACGAGCCGCATCACGGGGCCAGGCGCTCGACGATCCACGCCCCATCGGCTTCGCGCCTGTAGCGGAAGCGGTCGTGGAGGCGGTTCGGGCGGTTCTGCCAGAACTCGAGGCGCTCCGGGGTGAGGAGGTAGCCGCCCCACCACGGCGGCAGGGGCGGCTCGTCGCCGTGCTCCGCCTGGGCGGCGGCGAACGCGCGGTCGAGGGCCTCGCGATCCGGGATGACGGTCGTCTGGCGCGACGCCCAGGCGCCCACGCGGCTTCCCGGCGGGCGGGTCCGGAAGTAGGCCTCGGACTCCCCGCGCGGCAGAGGCTCGACCCGGCCGGCGACGGTGACCTGGCGGCGCGGCTCCTGCATCCAGTGGAAGACGAGGGCCGCGTGCGGGTTCTCGGCCAGCTCCCGGCCCTTGCGGCTCTCGGTGTTCGTGAAGAAACGGAAGCCGTCCTCCTCGGCGCCCTTGAGGAGGACCGTGCGCGCCGAGGGAAGGCCGTCGGCACCGGCCGTCGCCAGCGTCATCGCCTCGGGCAGGGCGACGCCATCAGCGCGCGCCTCCTCGAGCCAGCGCCGGAACTGCGCCAGCGGATCGGGGAGGAGGTCGGCGGCCTCCATCACTCCTCCAGCTCGACGAGGACCGTGCCGCCCGCCACGCGGTCGCCCTCCGCGACGTGGACGCGGCGGACGACGGCCTCGTAGGGCGAGAGGAGCGGCGTCTCCATCTTCATCGCCTCGAGGACGACGAGCGGCTGCCGCGGCTCGACGCGGTCACCCTCGCCGGCGAGGACGCGGACGACGACGCCGGGCATGGGCGCGACGAGCGCGCTCTGCTCGTGCCCCGCCTCGGCGGCATGGGCGGCGTCCTCGACGGTCGGGGCGGCGCGCAGAGCAGGCGCAGGCGCGCTCTTCCCGCGGTTCAGCCGCCAGTGCCCCGCCCAATGCTCAGGCGCCCTCGCCGGCCGCGAGAGCGGCGGGTGCTCGGCGAGGAACGCGGTGGTCGTCCGCCCGGCGCGCACCTCCGGGTGGTCGACGAGCCAGCGCAGGAACCCGAGGTTCGTGGTCGCGCCCGAAACCCGCGTGGCGCGCAGTGCGCGGGAGAGGTCGTCCAGCGCCTCCTCGCGCGTCTCGGCATGGGAGATCAGCTTCGCGATCAGCGGGTCGTAGGCGACCGGCACCTCGTCTCCGGCCTCGACGCCCGCGTCCACGCGCACGGTGTCCGGCAGCTCGAGCCGCTCGAGCCGGCCGGCCTGGGGGAGAAAGGTGAGCGGGTGCTCGGCGTAGAGCCGCACCTCGACCGCGTGGCCTTCGGGCCCCGGCGGCTCGACGGCGAGCTGCTCTCCGGCGGCGATCAGGAGCTGCTGCTCGACGAGGTCGATCCCCGTCACGAGCTCGGTCACCGGATGCTCCACCTGGAGGCGCGCGTTCAGCTCCAGGAAGAAGAACTCGTCGCCGGCCAGCATGAACTCGGCCGTGCCGGCGTTCTCGTACCCGACCGCCCGGGCGAACGCGACCGCGGCGTCGCCCATCGCCGCGCGCAGGCCGTCGTCGAGCGCGGGCGAGGGGCTCTCCTCGAGCACCTTCTGGTGGCGGCGCTGGACCGAGCAGTCGCGCTCGCCGAGGTGGATCGCCGCGCCGTGCCGGTCGGCGAGGAGCTGGATCTCCACGTGGCGTGGCCGCTCGACGTAGCGCTCGCAGAAGACGCGGCCGTCGCCGAAGGCCGCCTCGGCCTCGCGGTTGGCGGCGGCGATCGCCTCCTCGAGCTCCTCGGGCGAGCGGACGACGCGCATCCCGCGGCCGCCTCCGCCGGCTGCGGCCTTGACGATCAGCGGATAGCCGATCTCGCCCGCCTCTCCGGTCTCGACGACCGGCACGCCCGCCTCCCGCGCGAGCCGCTTCGCCTCGAGCTTGTCGCCGGCGGCCCGGATCGCGTCCGGCGGCGGCCCGACGAAGACGAGCCCGGCGGCGCCCACCGCCTCGGCGAAGTCGCCGTTCTCCGCGAGGAAGCCGTAGCCGGGGTGGATCGCGTCGGCGCCCGTCTCCCTGGCGGCCCGGACGTGCTCCTCGGCGACGAGATAGCCGGAGACCGGCACCGCCTCGTCCGCCTGCCGCGCGTGGAAGGCGCCCTCGTCGTCCGGCGCGTAGACGGCGACCGTCCCGATCCCGAGGCGCCGGCACGTGCGAAACACCCGCGCGGCGATCTCGCCGCGGTTCGCTACGAGGAGCTTCCGGATCGTCATGCGGCCATGTCGCTGTGCCTACGCGGGGCGTGCGCAGCTTAGTGCCTGAGGCGGCCCGGGCCTTTCGAGACGTGGTCGCAAGAGCCGTTGTCGGACGGGGCAACCGAGGAGTATCCTGAGACGAAACCGAACTCGAGCGGCGCACGCCCGCAGCCTCGCCTGACGTTCCGAGTGGAGGAGGTTGACGTGCCTGTGACGCTCGTCTCGCTACTGCGCGGTGTCTTGCCGCTCCTGATCATCGTGTTCGCCGCCGCGCCCGCCTACGCCGCCGGCCCGACGACCGGCAGTCCGCCCGTTGCAGCGTCCGCCCAGGACGCGATGCCGGTGGAAGAGTGGTCGGAAGAGTCCGATCCGGCGGCAGAAGCCCTCTACGCCGATTCGGTGGACTCGCTAACCGGCTCGTACCCGGTCAGGTGCAAGCGCGTACGGGCCGCTCGTGTTCACACCAACGGAGCGTGGAACGACCTCTGGAAGTACTGGCAGCAGCAAGGCTTCTGCCACAACGGGTCGAGGGTGACCTCGCTCTACGACTGGCGGCGGTGGCCGTGCTGCCTCGATCCCGGCTGGAGGTTCGAGGGGCATATCGGTCGAACGAGAAACGGCGGCGCAGGTCAATGGTCTTACTCGACGTGGACGCAAGGACACTTCTCGTTCGGCTGCTCGATCCAGTGCCTGTCTCACATCTACCCGTGGGTTAGGCTCACGGTGCGGGGCAACGGTACCTGGACGAAGAGCACCGGACAGTGAAGAGTCGGATGTCTCGGTTGAGAGCGCACCCGTGGCGGACGGCGTTGATCGTGCTCGCGCTGTTCGTGCTGTTCTGGATCGTGTGGTTCGGCGGTATCCCCTTCGGAGAGGGGCACACCGAGTAGCAGCGATCCCGTTCCCGCTGTAAGCCGGCGACCTCGAGCTCGACCTCACGACGGAGGGCTCGAGGTCGTCCCGTCTCTGGGGTTACTCGCGCCTTCCTGCGAACACGCCCCACTCGCCGCCGTCGGGCAGCCGGGCCGGGCGCTTGTCGAGGAACGCGCGCAGGCCCTCCTGACCCTCGGGGCTCGTGCGGAGGCCGGCGGCGAGCGTCGCCGTGTCGCGGCCCCGCGGGCGCTCGCGGACGACCCGCTTCGCCGCGCGCACCGCCTCCGGCCCGCCCGCGAGCAGGTGCTCGACCGTGCGCTCGACGGCCGCGTCGAGGTCGTCGGCGACCTCGTCGACGAGGCCGATTCGCAGCGCGACGTCGACCCCGAGGCGCTCGCCCGTCAGGAAATAGCGCCGCGCCGCGCCCGGGCCGATGCGGGCGAGGACGAACGGTGAGATGACGGCTGGGACGATCCCGAGCCGCACCTCCGTGAACCCGAAGACCGCGTCGCCGGCCGCGACGACGACGTCGGCGCAGACCACGAGGCCGGAGCCGCCGCCGAGCGCGAAGCCCTGCACGCGCGCAACGACCGGCGCGGGGCACTCGTCGATCGTCTCGAGCATGCCGTAGAGCCGCAGGGCGTCCTCGACGTTCTCGTCGTAGGA
>Ga0268386_10004290_pt1 | contig 10472 bp, 6 predicted proteins | sample RVTome_15_FD_200260 | JGI IMG/M metagenome (GOLD analysis project Ga0268386, IMG submission 200260) | Soil microbial communities from uranium-contaminated site in the Upper Colorado River Basin, Wyoming, United States - RVT150D86... ... | reverse complement strand
GGCTCGACGCGAAGTGGGGCGTCACGCCGCGCATGACGCTCGACCTGACCGTCAACACCGACTTCAGCCAGGTGGAGGTCGATGCCGAGCAGGTCAACCTGAGCCGCTTCAGCCTCTTCTTTCCCGAGAAGCGGGACTTCTTCCTCGAGAACGAAGGCACGTTCGCCTTCCAGGACGTCTCGATCCGCAACTTCAGGACCGGCAGCTCGTCGCGGAACTTCCGCCTCTTCCACTCGCGCCGGATCGGACTGTCCGACACGCGTGAGCCGCTGTCGATCCTCGGAGGCGCTCGCCTGACGGGGAAGGTCGGCGAGCGCCTCGAGGTCGGCTTTCTCGACATGCAGACTCGCTCGGTGTCGGCCGTCGGGGGGGGAGCGCCCTACGACGCCGAGAACTTCGCGGTCGCGCGCGTGAAGGGGCAGCTGCCGGGCGGCTCGTCGATCGGCGCGATGCTCGTCAACCGTCAGGAGACCGGCGCGGCCGGGGCCGCCGACCACAACCGCGCGTACGGGATCGACGCCCAGGTCTACCTCCTGCGCAACCTCGCGATCTCCAGCTATGTCGCGCGTACCGACGAGCCGTCCCCCGTCGGCGACGACCGCAAAGCGGTCATGATCCAGGCCGCGTGGCGGGGCGCGGTCCTCGACGTCTCGAGCCTGTTCAAGCACGTCGGCGACGGGTTCAACCCCGGCGTGGGGTTCGTGGATCGCTCCGCGGTGCGCCGGTATTACGCCACGCTCGGCGCGCACCCCAACGTTCGGCGCGCCGGCGTGCTCGAGCTCAACCCGCACTTCGACTTCGACGCGTACACGACCCTCGACGGCGATCTCGAGAGCCGGACGCTCACGGGCGGGCTCGGCCTGCTGATGACCGATGGCGGGACGCTGACCGTGGAGTACGGCGACCGCTACGAGAGGCTCTTCGTCGATACGCCGATCGCTGGCGCGACCGTCCCGATCGGCGCCTACGAGTGGAGGGAGCCGTCCGTCCGGTACAGCGCGCCCGGGAGCCGCAAGCTGTCGGGCTCGGTGCGCTTGTCCGCCGGAGACTTCTACGACGGCACGCGCACGTCGCTCTCGCTGACCACACGATTTCGCCCGAACCCGCACGTCGCGGTCGAGGTCGGGCTGGACCACAACGACCTCGAGCTCGGCGGGGAGCGCCTCACCGCCGACCTGTTCAGCACGCGGCTTCGCCTCGCACGGGACACGCGCACGTTCTTCATGGTGTTCGTGCAGTACAACGAGGCGGATCGGGAGCTCATCTCGAACGCGCGGCTCAACGTCATCCACGCGCCCCTGTCGGACGTCTTCCTCGTCTACACCGAGCGCCGCGGCCTCGCCGGCGGTCTGGCCGAGGGACTGCTCGAGCGGGGGCTCACGCTCAAGGTGACGAAGCTCTTCGCTCTGTAGAGGGCGTCGGCACGCTCGTGCCAGGCTCGCTGTCCGAGTCGGGCGGTCGGATTGCCGCGAACTGCACTCGCTTTCGGTGCGAGCGCGGCTCGCCGCTCGGGCGCCGCGGCACCTCCCGCCCTTCGCCCGACGGTTTCGGCGGACCGGAGCGCCCCGCGTCCTCGCCATCCTGCTCGTCGCTGACGGGATTCCACGGATCGTCCACACCCGCGAGCGGGCAGGAGTCGCCGGTGTCCAGGAAGTGGGTGTGCAGGCATTCGAGGCTGGACCCTAGGCTCTCGAGGAGCTCGACCGTCTCCGGGTACGCCACGCGCGTGAAGAAGCCGGCCCGGCCGCCTCGCGCCATATCCGCTGTCGATTGGCCCAGCCGCGTGATCACCGTGACGTCCCCACCGCGCGAGACCAGGTACTCGATCATCGCGTCGTCTCCCCTCGAGGCGGCGTAATGCATCGGCGTGTAGCCCCATGAATCGCGTAGGTTCACGTCGGCGCCGTGCTCCTCGACGAGGTACTTCACGGCGGGCAGGAAGGCGTCCGGCACGCCGCGGACGCTGAACGCGCCGAGCCCGGTCCAACCACCGCCCGCGGCGGCGTGGATCGGATACGCGTTGAACGCATCCTCGGGAATCCACGGGAGGCCCGAATCCTCCTGCTGGCGACCGTCCTGCTGGCGACGCTCGCGCATGCCGACACCGGGCCATGACGTCGGGATGTTCGGATCGGCGCCGTGCGCGGCGAGCAACCGCATCGCCTCGACGTCCTGCGCGTAGGCGGCGCGCCAAAACGGCGTCGCACCCTTCAGATCCGTGCCGATCTTGGTGAGGCCGAACTCCCAGTACCAGAGGTGCGTGTTCAGCCGCACGTCGGGATCCGCACCGGCGTCGAGCAGGGCCTCGAGAACCTGGAGGTACTCGACTTGCTGGCCGTCGTGCGCCCTCGGTTGCGGGTAGTTCGACTTCGGCGCCCACTGCGTCTGGAGGACGGCGAAGAGCGGGCTGGCTCCATCGGTCGACGCGGCGAGGTTCGGATCGGCTCCGCGCTCGACGAGGCGCAGGGCCAGGTCGAACTGACCGTTGAGCGCGGCGATGAGGAGCGGGCTCGTGCCGTCGCCGCTCACCTGGTCGATGTCGGCGCCGCCGTCCAGAAGCGCCATCGCCGACTCGACGTGCCCCTCCCGCGCGGCGTGCAGGAGCGCGGTCATTCCGCCCGTGATTCCGACCAACGTCTCCAGGTAGGGCGGGCGCGGCACGTCGGGCCCTCCCGGATAGTCCGGACGAGCAGAGACGAGCTCCTCGGGATCGTGATCGCGGTACGGTTCGCCCGATCGGAGGAACGTCCTCTGTGCGTGGATCGCCTCCTGGACCTCACGTGCGCTCGGCGTCCGCTTCGGATCACTCCCCTCGCGTTCCTCGAGCGACAGCGCGTCGCGGAGGTACCGGGCCGCTTCGCGGTCGGCATCGACGTGCTGCAGCACATCGACGACCTCGGTACGGATCGAGGGATCGGCACCGCGCTCGAGCAGGAGCCGCACGACATCCGCGCGATTGGACGCGGCCGCGTGCATCAGCGGCGTCTGTCCCGCCGATGCCTCGCGCGCCCCAGCATCCGCGCCGTGATCGAGGAGCGCCTCGACGGCGGCGAGCCCGCCGACCGCCCCGGCTGCGAGATGCAAGGCGGTCACGCCGCTGTTCGTAGTCACGGCGGTCGGGTCGGCACCGGCCTCGAGCAGCCCGCGCACGATGTCGCCGTGTCCGCGTCGGCTCGCGAGGTGAAGTGGCGTATAGCCTCCGATCCGCGTCCGGGGCGCGACCGACGCGCCGGCGCCGAGCAGCGCGCCCACCACGTCGGCGTGCCCCCGCTCAGCCGCCCAGTGGAGCGCGGTCATGCCGTCCCCCTGGGCCGAGTCCGGGTCGGCTCCTCTCTCGATCAGGGACGTGACGGTGCCGACGTCGCCCGCCAAGGCAGCCTCGATCAGTGACGTCGTCGTGCCGGCATAGCCGGGGCCGAGCGCTGCCCCGGAGGTCCCGATGGCGAGCGCGAGCAGGGCCGCGGCGGTCACGCGCCCGCCCCCCCGGCCGCCCCCGCCCCGCGCGGGAACGTCAGCGGGAACGCACCCGTGCTGTCACCGAAGGCGTGCGTTTCGTGCCCCAAGCCCTGCATCAAGCTGACGAACACGTTCGCCATGGGCGTGCCGTTCGGGGCACGCAGGTGGAGGCCTCCATCGAGCGCGCCGTTCGCGCGCCCCATGAGCAGGAGAGGACAACGTCGATGGTTGTGGAGGTTGGGATCGCCCATCGGCGAGCCCCACACGATCGCCGTCTTGTCGAGCAGCGACGCCTCACCGTCCATGGTGTCACTCATCTTCTGCAGGAAATACGCGACCTGCCCCAGGCGGTGCGTGTTGATCGTGTTGAAGTCCATGATGTCCGCGGGCACGTTGCCGTGGTGCGACGCTCCGTGGTGCGACTTCGTGGTCCCGCTCGCCGGGAAGGTCCGGTTCGATTGATCGAACCCGGTCTTGAACGTGACGACCCTCGTCATGTCGCTCTGGAGCGCGAGCACCTGCAGATCGAACATGAGCCGCATGTGATCCTCCCACGAATCCGGGATCCCCGAAGGCGCCTCGGGCATCTCCCGCTCCTCGCCGCTCTGGTTCCGCTCCTCGACGAGCTGGATGCGACGCTCGATCTCCCGCACGTGCTGCAGGAAGTCGTCCATGGCGACCCGGTCGGCCGCGCCGAGGGAGATCTTCAGGCGGTCGACTTCGGTCACGATCCAGTCGAGCATGCTCCGATTCGTGCGCCGGCGGGCCGCGCGGTCCTCTGGCGAATCGCCCGCCCCGAAGAGCCGCTCGAAGACGGCCCTCGGCTCACGGATCGCCGGTAGCGGCTGGGTCGGGGACGCCCACGCGAGCGACGTCGTGTACGCACAGTGGTAGTTGTAGGCGCAGCCACCCCCTCGGTCGATCGACTCGGTACAGAGCTCGAGCGAGGGCAACGCGGTATCCCGCCCGAAGCGCCGCGCGTGCAGTTGATCCAGCGAAGTCCCCAGGAAGATGTCAGAGCCCTGCGTCTGCTTGGGGTGCGCCTGCGTGAGGAACACCGCCGTGGAACGGTCGTGGTCTCCTCCGATCTCCTCGGCGCGGTACGGCTCGGCCATGCGACAATCGGTGTTGCTGACGATCGTCAGGTACTCCCGGAACGCTTCCAGGGGCGCGAGTTGGCTGTCGGCGACGAGCTCGAAGTCGCGCCCGACCTTCTGCGGCGCGAAGAGGTGACGGCCGTCGCCCCAGTCGCTTCCGCCCGCGCAGCCCATCGACTCCTCGATGCACACCAGGCGGGTGAACGACGCCGAGGCAGGGTCCTTCCACGGCCGGCCGGCCGGGACCATCGCGTCGAGCAGAGGCAGCGCGACCGACGTACCCATGCCGCGCACGAAGGTGCGGCGAGAGAGATGCCTTCCGGTGATGAATTCCATGCCGCTACCTTCCCTCCTCGGCTTCGTTCGGGGCCCCGTCGGTGGCCTCGTCTCGCGTTGCTCCCTCGACTCCGGCGTCGGTGGCCGCCTCCGCCTCCATCATCTGAAACGCGTCGCTCGCGACGACACCCCGAATGAAGGCGGACATGCGATAGCCCTCCGCTTCCGCGCTGCGCGCGATCTCTCGGACCGAAGGCTGATCGAAGTACTCGACGCGACGGCCGATCGCGTACGCCATGAGGTTCGCGGTGAAGTTCCGCATCAGCGGGATCGGCCGCTCCAGCAGGACCGCGTTCAGGTCCCCCGGCGTCCGCACCGGCGTCCCGTCGTAGTACGTGCCGCGGGTGTCGAGCGGCACGCCGTTCTCGCGGATCCGCCACCGTCCCGTGACGTCGAAGTTGTCGAGCGCGAGCCCGATGGGGTCCATGAGCCGGTGGCACGCATTGCACGACGGGTTGGCCCGATGCATCTCCATCCGCTCCCGCGTCGTGAGGCGGCGCCCCTCCGTCACGCCCTCGGTCTCGTCGAAGGCGGGCACGTTGGGCGGGGGCGGAGGAGGAGGCGAGCCCATGAGGACCTCCATGACCCACTTGCCGCGGAGCACGGGCGACGTGCGGTCGGACATCGACGTCAGCAGCAGGATGCTCCCGTGCCCGAGCAGACCGCGGCGGGTCGCGTCGGAATACGGCGCGCGTCGGAACTCGCCGCCCGCCACGTCGGGGATCCCGTAGTGCCGAGCGAGACGCTCGTTGACGAACGTGTAGTCCGCGGTGTAGAGCTCGAGCAGGCTGCGATCCTCGCGCACCAGGTGCTCGAAGAAGAGCTCGGTCTCGCGCACCATGTCGTCGCGCAGCTGGCCGGTGAAGTCGGGATAGAGGTAGGGCTCCGGCTGGTTCTTGCGCGCATCCTGGAGGCGCAGCCACTGCGCCGCGAAGCGGGTCGCCAGGGCCTCCGCGCGCGGATCGGCGAGCATGCGCTCCACCTGGCGATCGAGGGCTGCAGGCTCGGACAGGCCACCCCGACTCGCGACCTCCATCAGGTCGTCGTCGGGTCCACTCCCCCAGAGGAAGAACGAGAGCCGGGAGGCGAGGTCGACGTCGCTCAATCGATAGGCCTGGCCGGCCGCCACCCCCTCGGGCTGCTCCTCGAGTCGGAAGAAGAACGACGGGCTCGCGAGGATCGCTTGGAGCGCGGTGCGCACGCCGATCTCGAATCCACCGTCGGCCGCGCCGGAGTCGTAGAACGTCATCAACCCGCGCACGTCCTCGGGCGTCAGCGGGCGCCTGTACGCGTCGGTCGTGAGGCTCGTCACGATCGATTCCGCACACGGCCGGGCCTCCGCGGAGGAGGTCGGGTAGCAGCGAAACACCGCGGCCCGGCTCGACGAGCTCGACACGCCGGTCGGATTCGACGGACCGGTGATCAGCAGCTCGGCGAGGTGCGGCAGCGCCGTGATCCCGTAGTTCGCCCACGTCCTGGAATCCTCGCCGCCGACGAACGACCAGCGTGGTGGGCTGAACCGGTCCTCGTAGGGTCCCTCGATGCGCCGCACGAAGGCGGCCGCGACCCGGTGCTGACCCGCGGTCACGAAAACGGGCTCGGTGCGGATCGGCACGGTGCCGCCCTCGCCGTGCTCGAGCGCGAGGAGCGCAACGCCTTCCCCGTCGATCGAGAGGTCGAGGTCCTCGAAGCCGGTACCCTGACCGAACAGCGTCTCGATCGAGAAGACGTAGTGTCCGTCGGCCGGGAAGTGATGGGTGACGACCATCCCACCACGCGTCCCGAACGGCGCTCCCTCGACCAGGTCCCACGCGTGCTGCGAGGTCTCGATCGGGTTCGAGTATCGGGTCGATCCGGACGCCGCTTCCGGATTCCCGAGGGCGAGTCGGCTGACCTCGGTCGCGGCGCGCAGGTAGGCCTCGAGCAACGTCGTCGACAGCCCCTGCGCCGCCGACAAGTTGTCGAAGTTCCCGAGGTAGGTATCGGCCGGAAGCCAGCGGGCGGCGTCGACGTCCAGCGCGAGCAGATCGCGGATGACGCGCTCGTACTCCGGACGATTGAGCCTCTGGAAGCGACGGGCCCCCGGGCTCGGCGCGGCGGCCGCCGCCTCGTCGATCACGCCCTCGAGCGTCTCGACCAGCGTGAGGAGCGTGTCGCCTCCGGGCCGCCGCGCACCCGGCGGCGGCATCATCCCGGTCCGCAACTTCACGATCATCTTCTCAGCCGTGGGCGCGTCTCGATGAGCGGTGGCCGGGTCGAAGCCCTCGAGACTCAGGTTGCCCTGGAGTCGCCGCTCGTTGTGACAGCGGACGCAGTATTCCTCGACCACCGCGGAGAGCTCGTCGGCGGAAGGCCCGTCGGCGGAAGGCTTCTCGGCCACGAGCTCATGGGCGGCGGGCGCGAGGCCGGCGGAAGACAGGGGCGCACGCCCGTCCGGAGCATGGCCCCACATCGCGAGCCATACTCCGACCAATCCGGCACTGGCGGCCAACGTCCGCAAATGGCTTCCCCCGCCGGGCGTGGACGCGGAGCCGGGCGCCGAATCGTGGCGCGCGCGCGTCCGGTGTCCCGGGCGCGGTGAATGTAGGCTGCGGTGCGAGCGACGGCCAGAAAGCGGATCCGGAGGCACGCCCTAGGGGCGGGCAGCCCGGTCTCAGCGCTCGGCGCCGCGACGAAAAGCGCCCGGCGTCAGACCGGTGTCACGCTTGAGGAGGCGAGTGAGGTGGCTCTGATCCGAGAACCCGCACGTCACCGCGATCTCTCCGATCGGACGCCGTGAGTCTCGAAGTGCCCGCTTCGCCGCCTCCAGGCGGAGGCGCCGCTGATACGCCCCGAAGCCGACGCCGAAGTGCTCGCCGAACGTCCGGGACAGATGAGAGGGATGCACGCCCGCCTCGCGAGCCATCTCGGCGAGGGACGGCGTCGCCGCGAAGCGGTCGTGGAGTCGGTCACGCACCCGGCGGAGCCAGGGCGGCGGGTTGTCGGTCTCGCCCGAAGGCAACGACTCCCTCAGCAGTCCAGACACCATCTCCAGGACCAGCCCGTGCACGGCCGTCGGCGTGAGGTCGTCCGCGTTGGCGAGCTCGTGGCGAATCCTCCCTCCCACGGCGTGCGCACGCCCGTCTCGCCGGAAGAAGACCCCCTCGAATAGACCTCGGGACGAGCCCAGCTCGTCGTGGCGCGCCGGGTCCAGCTCGATGATCACGTGGTGCGAGCGGCGGGCGTACCATTCGTCGACGTGCCGCTCGCCCGGTGCCTTGGCGATGACCCCGGCCGCCGGGCAATCGCATTCCTTGTTCGGAAACCGCTGCAGAAAGCGACCCTCGAGGACCACCGAAAGGCATGCGCCCTCGTGGTAATGGCTGGGGATGAACAGCTCCGAGCCGAACTCCGCGGTCGATACGGTGAAGGGTCCCGCCTCCGTCCGTCGCGCGATCGGCGCGCCATAGGTCACGTCCCGGGCACCCTCCGCGTCGCAGGTGCCGGTGCCACGCGTGCTCATGACCACAACTCCGTTCAACGGACCGCGCATCGCTCTTCAAGACACATACGCACGGCCCACCGAACCTTGACCGACCCATTCACCACGAAGCTGGAGGCACGTATGCGCAACCTTGGTCTGACTCTCGTGGCCGGGCTCGCCCTCGCTGGTTGCGAGCAGACGCCGCTGGTGGGGCCGCAGGAAGCATCCGTCACGCTCGCCAGCGTCGCCGACCCGGCGGGCATCGCCGCGCTCGCTCGCGGCGCGGCGCATCGGGACGCCGACGCTCGCCCCGTGATGTTGAACTTCCACGCGACCTTGTACGAGGACGGGACGGCGCGGGGCCAATACTACTTCCGAGCCGTGGCGAGCGGCGTCTGGATCCAGGTCGGTGTCACGTGCATGAGCACGCAGGACGACAACAAGGCCTGGATCGGCGGCATCATCGAGAGCTCGTCCATCCCGTCGCTGGTCGGGACCGTGTCGTACTTCTACACCTTCGACAACGGTGAGGGCGACGACGGCACCGACATCGTCAGCCTCACCCGTGCGGCCGACCAGGCGGGAGAGGACCTCCTGTTCTGCGACGAGCAGCCCGAACAGCTTCCATCGCGCGAGGTGCTGCACGGAAACGTGAACGTAGACGTGTTCTGAGGCGGCTGACGCGCGATGCCTGAATCGCGCGCGGAGACCGACCGGCGCGGGGACGAAAGCGCGCGCGGGCCGACCGGAACGGCCGAGGGTCGTTCCGGTCGACCCCCTCGTCCCGGTTCGTCGTCCCTTGATCGGCTCGCGTGGTCGTGATGAGCGTCCCGCAAGCGGACGCTCCGTCGAGCGTACCCTGTAGGACCGGACGCCACGTGACGGGCGCGCCCAAGGTCCGGGCGGCGGCGCGGACCGCGTCCGGCCACCCGCCAGCCCTAAGCCTCCATGCAATCGATCACGATCGACTTCCGCCACTTCGACACGGAGCTCGGTACCTGGCGCCAAGCCGTCTGGCGCCCTCCGGCGCTGTCGCACGTCGTGAGCGCGATCTGGTACCTCGAGGGGAAGCTGACCCACCCGCGCGAGCGCCTCTTCCCTCCGGGCTCGGCGGAGATCGTGGTGCGGCTTCGCGGTGGCCTGAGCAGCGTGGCGGCGGAGCCGGACGACCGCTTCGTCGGCGCCGAGGTGATGGGCCAGATCACGCGCGCGATCCTCATCGATGCGCCGGACGAACGCAGCGCCGTTCTCGGGATCCGGCTTCATCCCGCCGGCGCCTACGGAGTCTTCGGACACCCCATCCATGAGCTGACCGGGGGGAGCGTCGACCTCGCCGACCTCACCGCAGAAGCGACGGAGCAGCTGGCCGAGCGGTGCGCGAGCGCGAGCTCGGTGGAAGGGTTGATGCGGGTCGCGGCCGCCTGGGTGGAACGCCGAGCGTCCCGTCCGGAACGACCGAGCGCGGCCGTCACGTGGGCGCTGGCGCGGCTCACGGAAGCACACGGTACGATCCGCATCGCTTCGCTCCAGAGTCAATGCGGGATGTCCAGGAGCCGGTTCACCACGGCCTTTCGTGAACAGGTCGGCGTGGCGCCCAAGGTGTTCGCGCGGATCACGCGCTTTCGGCGCGCACTGGGCCTCGTGCGGTCCGGCGAGCGTGCCCTGACCGACATTGCGCTGGCATCCGGTTACTACGATCAGGCGCACTTCACGTCGGAGTTTCGCCGTATCAGCGGATTCACGCCCGGCGAGTTCCCGGCGTCCCGCTTCTTTCCCGCCAGCGACAGCTACATGGCCGAGCCGGGGACATTCTTCCAAGATCGAGGGCGCCGCGCGCCCTAGTCTCCTCTCGGAAGGACGCTTTCTTCGGCGAGGAGACTCCATGGGACGAGGGGTGATGGGGCGTGCGACCCTGGTGATGCAGGCGTTCGTTCTGGGCGCGTGCGGCACGGCGAACGGCGACGGCAACGGAGCGCGCAGCCTGGCCGACGCGGGGGGCATTCTGCCCAGCGCGCACGGCGCCGCGGTGGACGAAGGCGTGGACCGGGCGCGAGCCGCGACGGCGGCGTTCGCCGACATCGACCGGGCGGTCGAGGCCGGCTATCCCGGGCGGGTGACGC
>Ga0268386_10004289_pt1 | contig 10472 bp, 11 predicted proteins | sample RVTome_15_FD_200260 | JGI IMG/M metagenome (GOLD analysis project Ga0268386, IMG submission 200260) | Soil microbial communities from uranium-contaminated site in the Upper Colorado River Basin, Wyoming, United States - RVT150D86... ... | reverse complement strand
ACCTGAGCCAGGCGCTGCGCGAAGAAGAACAGGCGGCGTGGCAGCGCATCGTGCGCGTGCTCTCGCACGAGATCAACAACTCGCTCACGCCGATCAAGTCGATCGCGCACTCCCTGCGGCGCATCGTGGATCGCGCGCCGGAATTCCAGCGCAGCGAGGAAGTGCTGCAGGGGCTGTCGCTCATCGAAGAGCGCTCGGGCGCGCTGGGCCGCTTCCTGCGCTCGTACGCCCAGCTCGCGCGCCTGCCCAAGCCGAACCCGCGCCACGTCAACCTGCCGGCGCTCATCGGCCGCGTGGTGGAGCTCGAGGAGCGGCTGCCCGTGATCGTGCATCCGGCAGCCGAGCTCACCCTCGGCGCCGACTCCGATCAGCTCGAGCAGTTGCTGATCAACGTCATCCGCAACGCGGTGGACGCGTCGCTCGAAACCGGCGGCACCGTGTCGATCGCCTGGCAGGTCGCGGGCGACTCCGTCGAGATCACCATCGACGACGACGGGAAGGGGCTGCCCGATACGTCGAACCTGTTCGTGCCGTTCTTCACGACCAAACCGAGCGGATCGGGGATCGGGCTGGCGCTGAGCCGGCAGATCGCCGAAGCGCATGGGGGGACGATTTCGCTCGAGAACCGCCAGCCGGGACCGGGGTGTCGGGCCACGCTGCGGCTGCCGGCGGCGACGATGGCGCCAGTCCTGGCGCGGCCATAGTTCGGTCCGCGCCGCGCCGGCGCCAGAATTGGAAGTGAGACAGCTCACTTCTGGCGTCTAACTTCGAACTTGATCCGTGTCGCGAGGCTCGCGCTCGACGTCGATCGTGCACTCCGTCAGCAGCGCGGCGATCGCGCCGATCGCGGCGAGCACGGGCGCCAGCACCGCCCCCACCACCCCGACCGTCAGCGGAAACTCCGCCACCGTTCGATCCCGCTGTCGGATGCGCACGCGGCGGACGTTCCCTTCCTCGATGATCGCCTTCAACCCATCAAGGAGTTGTCCGCCTTTCACCTCGACCGTTTCCCAGAATGTGCCGTGAGCCATTGGGCGCTCCTCCCATCAAGTACGCCACGATCGCGCGATCCTCGCCGGCCGGCGCGTCGCCGTGCGTCTCGAGAAACCGTTCGAGCTCGACGCGCGTACGCTCGCGATCGGTCCGGCCGCTCGCCACGCGCCGCATCGCCTCCACCGTGTGACAACTGGCGCAGTACGTCTCGAACCGCTGCGCGCCGTGCGCCGCCACCGCCGGCTCGCCGGACGACGGCGTTGGCTCACGATTGGCCAGCCACCCGAAGCCGACCGCGATGGCGGCGAACAGCGCCGCGAGGGCGATCACGAACATCCGGACGTGGCGGGTGCGCATGTCAGACCACCTGGATCACGAAAGACGAGCGCGAGCATCGCCATCTGGCGGTGGAAGCTGAGCAGCGCGTCGCTCCCGAACGGCCGCGAGAAGCGAAGCCAGCTGCTGCTGGAGGGCGGCATACTGCGGGGGCGGCGGCCGGAACTGCTGGACCAGCTCGACGATGCGGCCGTCGCAGGCGGCCTGACGCACGATACGTACCGCGAACCCCAGGCTCAACCCGCTCACCGTTCGACCGTGATGGCGACGCCGTCCGAAATCTGATCGAGCGGACGCACGATCAGCCGTTCGGCCACCGAGACGCCTTCGAGAATCTCGGTCTTCTCGCCCGCGACCAGCCCCACGCGCACGGGGCGGCGGCGCGCGTGCGAATCAGGTGCGGCAATCATGACGAACGACGAGGTGTCGTCCCGCAGCACAGCGGCTGACGGCACGACGATCGTGCTGGGCCGCTCGGCAAACACGATCTCGGCGCGCACTGGCGTGTCCACAGCGAGCGGCGGCGGTGCGCCCGTGAAGGCGAGGCGCACTTCGGTGGAACTGGCGGCGGGCTGACTGAGCAGTCCGCGCGGCGACACCGCCGCGGGAAGCAGGTCGCCGATCCCCGATGCCTGAATCGTGGCGGGCTGGCCGGCGCCGATGCGCCCGGCCTGGCCGGCGGGGATCATCAGCAACACTTCAATCCGCGCGGGGTCGATCACGCGTAACACGGGATCGATCGGACCGCCCGTGACGAACTCGCCAACCTCGTGAAACCGCCGCACCACCGTCCCGGCGAAGGTCGCGCGGACCACCGCGCGATCCTGCATCGGCCGTGCGGTGTCGAGCTGCTCCTTCGCCGCCGTCACCGCACGCTGCGCCGGATCGACGGCGGCCTGGCTGGCCTCGAGCTGGTTGCGCGGGATCAGGCCGCGGTCGAAGAGCGACTGATCGCGTTCGGCCTGCGCGCGTGCGGACTGCAGCCGCGCCGTCGCCTCGCTGAGCTCGCGCTCGCGCGTGGTGATGAGCTCGGTGATCGCCGGAATGTCGTAGCGGGCGAGCACGTCGCCGACCGCCACGGTGTCGCCGACGGCCTTCGGCAGCTCGGCGATCAGCGCGGGCTCCGGCGCGGTGACCGTCAGATCCGCTTCTGCCGACGGCACCACCAGTCCCTCGGAGACGATCGAATCGCGCAGCGTCTCCATCGTCGCCAGCGCAGTGACGACCCCCACCGAGTTGCCGATGGTCTGCGGGTCCACGGCCGCCTCGCGGCGGCACGCGGGAAGCGAAAGGGCGAGCAGCAAAACGAGGCCGCTCCGCGGTACGCGCCAGGCCATATGTCAATTCTAGTGTCCTGCTCTTCCGGGTCCCAGGCGGGCGGCCGCCCTCCCATAATGGCGCGCGCCATGCCACTTTGCGGCCCTTTCCTGACCTCTCGAGGGGCCGTCCTCGGCAGGGGACCGGCCGAAGCGGCGTCACATTTGCACTCCTGGAGGGTGGGAGGAAGGCGTATGCCTAGATGTTTGACAACCGTGGCCGCCCTGCTGCTCGTGCCGGTGCTGACGAGTCCAGCGTGGGCGCAGACCCAGGTACCGCGCGAGGGGATGTACTCGGTCGGCCTGAACGTCGGTTTCGCGCAGCCGACTGACGATTTCCTGAACTCCGGGTTCAACATGGGTGCGAACGCCGAATGGTATGTGACGCCGCGTATGTCGATTCGTGGCGCGCTGACCGGCGCGTGGTTCGATGACGATGCGTTCGAGGACACGACGCTGAGTCCGATGGCGTTCACGGTGAATGGCGTGCACAACTGGGAGCGCGGCGCGTGGCATCCGTATGCGACGGCCGGCGTCGGGTTGTACCGCTATCGGCTGAGCGACGAGTTCTTCGACGAGGACGAGACCGACACCAAGTTCGGCGTGAATCTCGGCGGCGGGATGGAGTATTTCTTCACGCGCCGCGACACGCTGACCGGCGAGATCCAGTACCACCTCGTGCCGGGCGACACCGACAACCTGTTCGCCGACTACGACACGAACTACTGGACGTTCTCCTTCGGGTACAAGCGGTACTTCGGCGGGTAGTGGAAGAGACCTCGGGTTGACCTCGGGCGGCCCGCAGTCGGTCCCGAGGTCAACCCGAGTCGAACCCGAGGTCACTGCAATCTGAACGCCTGCTTCGTCGGGTGCCCGTGGTCTTCCTGGTACTCGAACAACGGACCTTCCCAACGGTAACTGTCAAAGAACGCTTCGAGGTCCGCTCTGGTCGTCCCAACGACACTGAGGCGATCGTCCGTGAAGTAGCTGCTCAGGCCCGGCGCGAAGATGACGTCGCGGCCCTCGCGCTTCGTGCGGTCGAACAGCTCCCGCATCGGCGCGTAGGGATCGCCATCGTTGTGCCCTTCCTGCAGGAGCCGGTACACGTTCGCCGTGCCGGCGCGGCGGCCCCAGAACAGCAGATGTCCGGTAAAGCGTCCGGTCTCGACGAGGACGTCGTCGGGGCGCGAGTGGGCGATCCAGAGATTGAGCGACCGCTCGAACACCTCGTTCGGGCGCCGCTCGTATGACATCGTGGCCGTCCAGTTGTACGCAAGCACGATCAATCCCGCGGCGACTGGCAGCGCCGTGACCAGTCCACGCGAGGAGAGCCCGGGCGTGACCGCGAGGACGTAGCGGCACCAGATGAGAAAGCCGGGCAGCAGCAGCAGCCAGAATTTGCCGACGAGTCCCGGTTCCCACCAGATCACGAGCGCCCACCCGACGCCGCACTGCAGCAGGATCGCGCGGGCGATGACGCGAGCGTCAACTGGGAGCCGCCCCAACCGCCACGTGAACACCAGCAGCCAGATGAGTCCCGCGCCCAGCAGGACGCGGCGCGTCATCTCGATCGCTCCGTCGGTGTGGCGCGCCAGCGTCTCGGTGGACGCGAACACGGCGTGCGAAAGCCCGAGCAGCGTGAGATAGCGGCCGTACGTCGGGTCGCCGCTGTACCCCTTCGCCCACGCGAGGATTCGGCCCGGCTCGAGCGAGTGCAGCGCAAGCCATCCGAACAGTGCATAGCCTGCGATCAGGACGCTGACGCTCGACGCCGCCATGACGACGATGCCGGCGATCGCCGTTCGACTGCCGTGCCGCCGCCACAGGGGCAGCAATCCGAGAGCGGTCGCGGCGAGCAGTACGCCGGTCAACTGATGGCTGAGCGTGGCGACGGCGGCGAGCGCGCCCGTGATCCCGCACCACAGCACGCTGCCGCGCGTGACCGCGATCAGCATCGTCGTGAGCGTCACGATGAGCGCGGCGGCGGCAATGGAATAGATGTCCGCGGTCCCCGAAAACCGCCAGAAGCCGTACGCGCCGCCAAAGAGACACGCCCACCCCACGTCGCCGAGCCGTGTGGCTGCGAGCCCGCCGATCCGGCGAAGCGTGGCCAGCAGCGCGAAGAACGCACCGACGGCAATGCCGCCGGCAACGCCGCTGATCGCTTTGAGCACCGGCAGGGCGTGGCCGTCGTAGCCGGCCGTGGTCGCGATCGTGTACACGCCGCGCTGCAGCACATGTCCGAGCGGATGATTGCCCCAGATGGCATTCGGTCCGCGCGAGTCGGCCGCGAAGCCGTATTCGAGCGAGTCCCAATGCTGGTAGGCGAGAGAAGGCGCCGCCCAAACATAGAGCGCAGTGAACACCCCCGCGAGTCCCACAGCCATCCAACGCGCGCGCACGGCCCATTCATCATGGCCCAACTCTTGCTGTTCCAAGGGTCGGAGGGCATTAGGATGAAGTACATGGTTGGCTGGCTGCTCGGATTACCGCTGGGCATCGTGCTGCTGTGGTTCGTCGCGAATCAGGCCGGGTGCGGGCTCTAAAGGGGAACGGCATGCGACGCGACACGCAACGCGGCCGGAGCGAGCCGATGCCCCGCCCGCGTCGCTCGCCAGGCGCGAAACCGCCGCCCACGGCGGTCAATCAACCAGACGGGACTGGCGATCCGGCGAAGCCGCCGCAGGGCGAGGCGATCGATCGACCAGATCGCCGCAAGGGGCGATCGCGATGACTGGATCTTCAGGCGCGACGCGACCCGCCACGCCGCATGATCGCGGCGCGGCGCTCGCCAACGCTCGCGCTGTTCGCGCGGTGATCACGCTGGCGATCGCCGCCGCGATCGGCTGGACATCGGCGCCGGCCCAGCGAGGCGGAAGCGGCGCGCCGCCGCAGCCGCCGGTCGCTGCGCCGGCACAGCCATCGCGGACGGCGGCGTCCGGAATCGATGCCGTGGTCGAGCTGCAGGTGCTCCTCGATCGCGCGGGCTTCTCACCCGGAGAGATCGACGGCCGGAACGGCGCGAACACGCGTCGCGCCATTGCCGCGTGGCTGCGCGAGTCCGGCATTGATGAGTCGGAGGTCGCGGCCGCCCTCGGGCGAGGGCAGGCGCCGGTCTACGTGGAGTACCAGATCGCGGAAGCGGACGTCGAGGGCCCCTTCCTCGATCGACTGCCGACGGATTTGGTGGAGCAGGCGAAGCTGCCCGCGCTGCACTACACCTCACCAGTCGAAGCGCTGGGCGAACGGTTCCACACCTCGCCGGCGCTGCTGCAGCGGCTCAATCCCGGGACGCGCTTCGTCGCCGGCGAAACGATCCGCGTGCCGAACATCTCCCCGCACGCACCGCCGGCTCCCGACCTGGACGTGACGGTGACGGTCGCCAAAGCGGACTCGAGCCTGACCGTACGCGATGCTCGCGGGAAGGTGTTGATGCACGCGCCGGTCACCAGCGGGAGCGAGCACGATCCTCTTCCCATCGGCAACTGGGCCGTGACCGCCGTGGCCCGCAACCCGACGTTCAATTACAATCCGGATCTGTTCTGGGACGCGGACCCCACGCACGCCAAAGCCAAGGTTCCGGCGGGCCCGAACAATCCCGTCGGGCTCGTGTGGATCGATCTCACGAAGGAGCACTACGGCCTGCACGGGACGCCCAACCCCGAGAAGGTGGGGCACACCGCTTCGCACGGATGCGTACGGCTCACCAACTGGGACGTGCTCCGCCTCGCGAGCTTCGTCAAGAAAGGAACGCCCGTTATCTTTCAACCATGAGAAGGGCCCGGCGCACGATCGACACGTACCGGCTGACGGTGGCCGGATTCGCCGGGTTTGTCGCCGGTGTGGTGGCCACGGCGATGGTGGTGCGGCCGGGGAACAATGTGGGCGATCGCGAGGTGGCGATCGAGCGGCTCAGCGACGCGCCGGCCGCGCCGCTGGGGGTTGAACGGGCGGTCACGGACGTCGTGAAGCCGGCGGCCACCACGCCTCGCGCCGTGCCCCGGCTCGGGGTCGATCCGATGGCGGACCTGCGCGCTCGGGATCTGCTCGTGCCCGTCCGGGGCATCGATCGCGCGGCGCTGAGCAGCTCCTTCGACGAAGCGCGCGGCGGGTCGCGCCGCCACGAGGCCATGGACATCCTCGCGCCGCGCCACACGCCGGTGATCGCGGTGGAAGGCGGGACCATCGCGCGCCTGTTCTCGAGCGACCGCGGCGGCCTGACGATCTATCAGTTCGATCCCACCGACGCCTACGTCTACTACTATGCGCACCTGCAGCGCTACGCCGACGGTCTCAAGGAAGGCGCGGCCGTCCAGCCCGGACAGGTGATCGGCTACGTCGGTTCGTCCGGCAATGCGCCGCCGGACACGCCGCACCTGCACTTCGCGATTTTCAAGCTCACCGAGAAGAAACGCTGGTGGGAAGGCGCGCCGATCGATCCGTATCCCGTGCTCCGCTGAGACCCGCCCCGCTCGCGCAATCGTGCAGAATCCCTCTCTCACACCCCTCCACACGCCAGGAGCCTTGTATGCACGACCGGGCGCCGGCTTCGATGCGTTTCACGCGAAGCCGTTCGATCCCGCCGCGCTGCTCAGGGACGCGAGCGGCCTGCGGCGGCGCGACTACGTGTCCAGGCGCTGAGCCGGCGGATCGATCCGCCGCACCATCAGGATGCCGTCGATGCCGGCGAGCTGCCGCACGGTGTCGTCGCCGGGCGCCGAATCGAGATCGACCAGCGTGTACGCCAGCTCGCCGCGCGACATGTTCACCATGTCGTGGATGTTGAGCCCGGCGCGGCCGAAGACCTCCGAAATCCGCCCCAGCATCGCCGGCACGTTGCGGTTCGCGCACACGAGCCGGTGCGGCGTCGCGCGCGCGACCTGGACGTCCGGAAAGTTGACCGCGTGCCGGACGTTGCCGTGCTCGAGGAAGTCGCGGACCTGATCCACCACCATCACCGCGCAGTTTTCTTCCGCTTCCGCGGTGGACGCGCCGAGATGCGGCAGCGTCACGCAGCGCGGATGGTGCCGCGTGAGGTTGGTGGGGAAGTCGCAGACGTACGCGTCGAGCCGGCCCGCGTCGAGCGCCTGCACGACGGCGCCTTCGTCCACGACCCCCTCGCGCGCGAAGTTGAGCAGGATCGCGCCGCGCGTCATCGCCGCGAGGCGGCGGCCGTCGATCAGCTTCCGCGTGCTGTCCATCAGCGGCACGTGCAGCGTCACGAAGTCCGATGCGCCGAGCAGCTCGTCGATCGAGCGCGCCTGCCGCACGGACGCCGAAAGCTGCCACGCGCCTTCGACCGTCAGGCCGGGATCGAATCCCATCACCCTCATGCCGAGGGCGACGCCCGTGTTGGCCACCAGCCGGCCGATCGCACCGAGCCCGATCACGCCGAGCGTGCGCCCCGGGAGCTCGTAGCCGGCGAACTGCTTCTTGCCGGCCTCGATCGCCTGGCTGATCTCGGCGTCGCTGCCCGAGAGCGTGCGGGCGAACTCCCACGCGGGGCACAGACGCCGGCAGCCCAGCACGAGACCCGCGATGACGAGTTCCTTGACGGCGTTGGCGTTGGCGCCGGGTGTGTTGAACACCGGAATGCCGCGCTCGCTCAGGCGGGTGACGGGTATGTTGTTGACGCCGGCGCCCGCGCGGCCGACCGCCTTGAGCGTCGGCGGAATCTCGCGCTCGTGCAGGCTCGCCGATCGCACGAGCACCGCATCCGGCTCGCCGGTGGTCTCCGAGATCTCGTACCGATCGGCGGGCAGCCGCGACAACCCCGCCTGCGAAATGCGATTGAGCGTGAGCACGCGAAACATGTACAGAATTGTAGATGTCGAAAGGAGCAGGAGGACGATGTTGAGATCAATGTTTCATGCCGCCGCTGCCCTCGCCGTCGGACTGGCCGCCGCGCCGGCCGCGGCCCAGAAGACGACCGAAATCCATCCCGGCAAGGGCGGCAGCCCGCACGTGCGCACCGAATGGGTCGTCGACGGGGCGAACCTCTCCATCGAATACGGCCGTCCCTACCTCAATGGGCGTGCCGATCAGAAGGTCATGCCCCCGGGCAAGGTGTGGCGGACCGGCGCGGATGAAGCGACCACGCTCCGGACCGACCGCACGCTCGTGTTCGGGACGCTGACGCTCCAGCCCGGCGCCTACACGCTCTGGACGATTCCGGGTGACAAGCAGTGGGAGCTGGTCGTCAACAAGCAGACCGGACAGGGGGGCACCGCCTACCAGCAGAAGGAGGATCTCGGCCGCGTGCCGATGACGCTGCAAAAGCCCGACAAGCCGGTCGAGCAGCTCACGATCGCGATCGACGACACTCCTGCCGGCGCCACGCTGCGGATCGAGTGGGGATCGTCGCGCGCCAGCGTGCCGTTCACGGTCAGGTAGAGGGACGGAGGTTTTTTCCACAGACCGAACCCGTTCGGGGACGGAGGTCGTGATGAATTGCCCTCGACCTCCGTCCCCGAAGTCGCTGCGGCTGTGGAAAAAACCTCCGTCCCTCTATCGCCGGCGCCCGGAGCGGCGGCGATCGGTCTCGTCACCGAGGCCGCGCCCGCTCTGTCCGTCTCCGCGCGTCGGGCTCGACTCGATCCCCGGCGCGCCTGCCATCATCTGCCCGTCGCCGACGCGCAGCTCGTTGTGCACCTGCCGGACGCCCGGCACCGACTCGGCGAGGTCCTCGGTCGCGCGCTTGTCGTAGCGCGACTCGACCGTGCCGCGCAGCGTCACCTCGGCCTGCTTGACCGACACCTCGATGCCGCTGGCGTCCAGGTTCGGATCGCGTGTGAGCAGGTCGCAGATATCTTCCGTGATTCGATCGTCCGACCGCTGATAGCCGCGCGGGCCCTTGCCGGCGTGCGGCCCGCGCCATTCGCCGCGATGCGGCCCGCGCCCGCGCCAGTCGCTCGAGCCCGTGCCGTAGGCCGACGCCCCGCTCACGCGCGCGGAGCGCTCGCGCTGATCCCAGTCGTCGCTGATCCGGTACCGCTCGCGTTCCGGCACGTTGCGCCAGCCCGGGTCGTCGCGATTCCAGCCGCGGTCCCGGTCGCGCGCCTCGCGCCGGTCGTCGATCTCGCGCCGCCGCGCCGCCTCGTCGTCGCCGAACCAGGAGCGCACTTCGTCGCCGGCGCGCTCCATCAACCCTCGATCGTCCTCGCGGTCGTGCTCGCGCCGCCACGTTCCGCGCTCCCCCTCCCGCCCGCGCGTCCGGTAGTACTCGCCACGGCCCGAGTACTCGCCGGCATCCCGCCAGGGACGGTCGCGATCATCGCGCTCGTTGTCGCGTTCAGCCATCGTGCCCCTCCACGTTGAGTTGGAATGTCTGGATCCATCAACGCCGATGCAGAAACCAAGCCACGGCGTGTGAGTGCGGACTTTAGCGCCCGCCAGGCCGGTGGGTCGTCAGGTATCGCAAGTGAGTACCGCGCGACGTACGAGCCCGCGGGGCGCCCGCGTGCCGAGAGGCCACGCGTCGCCTCGAGACGACAGCCGATGAGTCCGATCGAGGACGGTCGACCGAGGGAAGTCCGATAACACGCCGCATTCGGCGGACGCCCCGGCTGGCACGCATGTTGACCTTTGGACCGTCAGCGAATGAAGCGTGGAGTGAACATCATGCAGGTCTCAAGTCTTCGTGGATTGCCTCTCGTGGCCGTCATCGTCGGCCTGGCGCTCGCCGGCGCGCTGGTCGTGCGGGCCGCGTGGCCGGCGCAGGCGGGCGCACTCAACACCGCGACCGCATCGAACGTCGCGATGAACTGCGAGCCGGGGCAGCAGGCGGTCGTGCGTCAGACGATGGTCGGGCACGAGATGCAGGTGAGC
>Ga0268386_10004287_pt1 | contig 10473 bp, 12 predicted proteins | sample RVTome_15_FD_200260 | JGI IMG/M metagenome (GOLD analysis project Ga0268386, IMG submission 200260) | Soil microbial communities from uranium-contaminated site in the Upper Colorado River Basin, Wyoming, United States - RVT150D86... ... | reverse complement strand
CGGCACGACCGGCCTTCTCCGCTACTTCGACACGAACACGTACTTCCGTCAGCCGGTGGCCAAGGCTCCGGTCGCGCGGCGAGGGCACATCGTGCTCGACGAGTTCCTGTTCGCGAAGGACCACAGCCCCGTCCCCGTGAAGCAGACGCTGATCGGGCCGTACACGCTCGCCGCGCTGAGCGTGGACGAGCACTACGGAGATCGGGGGGCGCTCGTCGCCGTCCTCGCCATCGCCCTGAACGAGGAGGCGCGCGACCTCGCCGAGGCCGGGTGCGAGGTGATCGCGTTCGACGAGCCGGCGCTCGCTCGGATCCCTGGCTCGCCCCCCGGTGACCTGAGCCTGCTCGCGGCGGTCGCCGACCGGCTCACCGAGGGGGTCGCCGCGACGACGGTTCTCCAGACCTTCTTCGGTGATGTGGCCGAGCACGGACCGGGATTGTTCGACCTCCCGTTCGACGGGTTCGGGGTCGACCTCGTGGCGGGACCGGGGAACCTCGAGGCGATCCACGAGTTCCCGAGCGATCGGATCCTCCAGGCCGGGATCGTGGACGCACGCAACACTCGCGTCGAGGACCCCGAGGCGCTGACGCGCGAGATCGAGGGCCTGGCCGGGGCGGTCGATCCCGAGCGTCTCTGGATGAGTCCCTCGGCCGGGCTCGAGTTCCTGCCGCGCGAGGCGGCGCAGCGGAAGCTCGCGGCGCTGGCCGACGCGGCCCGACGGTTCCGGGGGGACGGATGAGCGGCGTGCTGAAGACGACGCAGGTGGGAAGCCTCCCCAAGCCCGACTACCTGCTCAGGGCGCGCTCGGAGTTCGCCCGCGGGGAGATCCCGCGCGAGGAGCTCCGCGAGCTCGAGCGCCGCGCGACCCGCGAGTGGGTCGAGTTCCAGAACGAGATCGGTATCGATGTGGTCGTGGACGGCGAGCAGTACCGGGGCGACATGGTGGCGTTCTTCGCCGAGGAGCTGGAAGGCTTCTCGCGCGGCGGACTCGTTCGCTCCTACGGCAATCGCTACTATCGCAAGCCGATCATCACGGGCCCCATCCGCCGGACCCACCCGATCACCGTGGAGTGGTGGGGCTACGCTCAGTCGCTCACCGACCGTCCGGTGAAGGGGATGCTCACAGGGCCCTACACCATCCGGGACTGGTCGTTCGACGAGCACTACGACTCGCGGCGCGACGCCGTGCTCGCGCTGGCCGAGGTGATCCGGGACGAGGCGGTGGCCCTCCAGGAGGCGGGGGCCGAGTACATCCAGATCGATGAGCCCGCGGTGTCGACTCGGATGGACGAGCTCGACCTGGCGATCGAGGCGCTCGCCGTGGTGACCGAGCCGCTGACGGTCCACACGGTGACGCACATCTGCTACGGGGACTTCCACAACGCCTACCCGCGGATGCTCGACCTCCCCGTCGATCAGATCGACCTCGAGCTGACCAACTCGCGGTTCGACCTGCTGGACCGCTTCGCCGAGCATCCGTTCACGAAGTCGATCGGGCTCGGGGTCGCGGACGTCCACTCCCACCGGATCGAGACCGTGGACGAGGTGGTGAAGGCGATCGAGCGGACGCTCCAGGTGATCCCGGCCGACCGCGTCTTCGTGGACCCCGACTGCGGGCTCAAGACCCGGAGCGTCGAGGAGGCCAAGGACAAGCTCCGGGTGGTGGTCGAGGGCGCGCGCCGCGTCCGCGACCGCCTCGGCTAGTGCCCGGGACTCCGTAAGCACCTCCTCAGGCGCGGTAACATCCAAGGAGGAGCCAGCGACGAAACGGAGGCTGCCGGTCGGCGCCGGCGCGACGCGATGACGAAGCAGGTCGAGCAGAAGGATCAGGTGGTCGTCCGGTTCGCCGGCGACTCCGGCGACGGCATGCAGCTCACCGGCGACCGGTTCACCAACGCGACGGCCGTGATGGGGAACGATCTGGCCACGCTGCCGGACTTCCCCGCCGAGATCCGCGCCCCCGCGGGGACGCTGCACGGGGTCTCCGCCTTCCAGATCCACTTCTCGTCGCACGACATCCTCACTCCCGGAGACCATCCCAACGTGCTCGTGGCGATGAACCCGGCCGCGCTGAAGGCCAACATCGGCGACCTCCAGGCCGGCGGCACGATCATCGCCAACGAGAACTCGTTCGTGGACCGCAACCTCGAGAAGGCCGGCTACGAGGGGAACCCGCTCGAGGACGGGCAGCTCGCCGACTACCAGGTCTTCCCCGTGAAGATGACCGACATGACCCTTGAGGCGACGAAGGGCCTCGAGGTCTCGAAGAAGGAGGCGGAGCGGGCCAAGAACTTCTTCGCCCTGGGCCTCGTCTCCTGGCTGTACGGGAGGCCCACCGACATCACGACCACCTGGATCGAGACGAAGTTCGCCAAGAAGCCCGCGATCCGGGACGCGAACCTCGCGGCGTTCAAGGCCGGGTTCAACTTCGGGGAGACCGCCGAGCTCTTCGTGACCTCCTACAAGATCGACCGGGCGCCCGCGAAGCCGGGGGTCTACCGGAACACGAACGGCACCGTCGCTCTGGCGTGGGGCCTGATCGCCGCGAGCGTCAAGAGCGGCCTCCCCCTCTTCTACGCGGGCTACCCGATCACCCCGGCCTCCGAGCTGCTCCACGAGCTCTCGCGCCACAAGAACTTCGGGGTCCGCACCTTCCAGGCCGAGGATGAGATCGCTGCCGCGAACATGTCGCTCGGCGCGGCGTTCGCGGGACACCTGGGCGTGACCGGCACGAGCGGGCCCGGGCTCGACCTCAAGGCCGAGACGATCTCGCTCGCCGTCACGCTCGAGCTCCCGATGGTGATCGTGGACGTTCAGCGGGCCGGCCCGGCCACCGGGATGCCGACGAAGACCGAGGCGGCCGACCTCATGCTCGCGATGTACGGACGTCACGGAGAGTCGCCGCTCCCGATCGTCTCCGCCTACTCGCCGGCGCAGTGCTTCGACGCGGCCTTCGAGGCCGTGCGGGTCGCCGTTGAGTACCGCACGCCGGTGATCCTGCTGTCCGACACCTTCCTGGGGAACTCCTCGGAGCCCTGGCTGATCCCCGACCCCAACACCCTCCCGCAGATCGAGCCGCGGTTCGCCACCGAGCCGAACCACGACGAGGGCTTCATGCCCTACCTGCGGGACGAGAAGCTCGCGCGACCCTGGGCGGTACCCGGGACCCCCGGGCTCGAGCACCGGATCGGCGGTCTCGAGAAGGTGGCCGACTCCACCGGGAACATCTCCTACGACCCCGAGAACCACGAGCGGGCGACGCACCTGCGGCTCCAGAAGGTGAAGAACGTCGCCGACTCGCTGTCGCCGCTCGAGGTCGACGACCCGGACGGCGACGCCGAGCTCCTCGTCGTCGGATGGGGGTCCACGCAGGGGACGATCAAGGCGGCGCTCGCGGCCGTCCGCGACCGCGGCAAGAAGGTGGCCCACGTCCACCTCGTGCACCTCAACCCGTTCCCGAACGACCTCGAGGAGATCCTCCGCCGGTACCCGAAGCTCCTCGTGCCGGAGATGAACATGGGCCAGCTCTCTCGGCTCCTCCGCGCGGAGTACCTCGTCGACGCGCAGCTCTACTCGAAGGTGCAGGGTCAGCCGATCTTCGTCGAGGAGCTGACCGAGGAGATCGTCAGGAGGCTCGCATGACCGACGGAGGGAACGGCAACGGCGAGGGCCAGGCCGTCCGCGGCCGGCAGCTCACCCTGACCAAGAAGGACTTCACCTCCGACCAGGAGGTCCGCTGGTGTCCGGGCTGCGGCGACTACGCGATCCTCTCGACGGTGCAGGGGTTCCTCCCGGAGCTCGGTATCCCCACCAAGGACATCGTGTTCGTGGCGGGGATCGGATGCTCCGGCCGGTTCGCCTACTACATGGACACCTACGGGGTCCACGGGATCCACGGGCGCGCGCCGGCGCTCGCCACCGGGATCGCCACCACACGGCCCGACCTCTCGGTGTGGGTGATCACCGGCGACGGCGACGGCCTCTCCATCGGCGGCAACCACCTGATCCACGCGCTGCGGCGAAACGTGGACATCACGATCCTGCTCTTCAACAACCAGATCTACGGGCTGACGAAGGGGCAGTACTCGCCCACGTCCGAGCAGGGGAAGGTGACGAAGTCGACCCCCTTCGGGTCGGTGGACTACCCGTTCAACCCCGTGGCGCTCGCGCTCGGAGCCGAGGCGACCTTCGTGGCACGGACGATCGACAACGACCGCAAGCACTCCACCGAGGTGCTGCGGGCGGCCGCCGAGCACAAGGGCTCGGCCTTCATCGAGATCTTCCAGAACTGCAACGTCTTCAACGACGGCGCCTTCGCGGCCGTTCGCGACAAGCAGGCGGGGGCTCAGCAGAACCAGATCCGGCTCGAGCACGGCCAGCCCATCCGCTTCGGGAAGGACGGCGAGCGCGGCGTCGTGCAGCGTCCGGACGGCTCGCTCGAGATCGTGGCTGTGCAGGACGAGGGGGAGGAGAGCCTCCTCGTCCACGACATGCACCGCGCCGAGCCCGCGCTGGCGTTCTCACTCGCCCACCTCTCCGAGCGGCCCACCGGCCCCACGCCGATCGGCGTCTTCCGAGAGATCTCGCGTCCGGTCTACGGCGAGGCGATGGACGCCCAGCTCGACCAGGCCAGGGAGCGGATGGGCGACGGGGACCTCGCCGCCCTGCTCCACTCGGGAGACACCTGGTCGGTCGAATAGGTCGACTCGGCCTCGTGTGGCCCTGAAACCACAGGTCAGAGCGGTCGATTTGCATCGGAATGCTATGCTGGGCGCATGGTCGACGACCCCAAGGCCCAGACCAAGGACAAGGGCGACGAGCAGGGCGGCCGCGTCTGCGAGGAATGCGGCATGAAGCTCTCCCTGTACAACCCCGGTCCCAACTGCTGGCAGCACACGATCGGCCACCCCTGGCGCGGCCCCTCGGCCAAGCCCCGCTTCGACTGAGCCCTCCCCGTCACCGAGGGTGACGTCGTGGAGCTCGCGGAGATGCGTCGGAAGCTCGAGGAGGCGCGCGTCGCGCGGCTCGCCACGGTGGACCCGGCCGGACGCCCTCACATCGTCCCGATCGTGTTCGCGCTTCTCGAGGACCTCCTGGTGACGGCCGTCGACGAGAAGCCGAAGCGCACACACAAGCTCCAGCGTCTGGAGAACGTCCGCGCCAACCCGCTCGTGGCGGTCCTGGTCGACCACTACGAGGAGGATTGGTCCCGGCTGTGGTGGGTGCGGGTCCGTGGCGACGCGACCGTGCACGAGGAGGGACAGGAGCGCGACCGGGCCCTCGAGGCGCTCGCGGCGAAGTACTCCGTCTACCGCGAGCGGCCTCCGATAGGCCCCGCGATCGCGATCATCGCAGAGGACTGGCTCGGCTGGTCCGCGAAGGAATGAGCCGGTGATGCGTGCGCTAGGATGAGCGCCGTGAAGGCCCTGGTCATCTCCGCGGACCCCGACGTGCGGCGTCAGCTCAAGGCCGCGCTTGGGAGCGCGGGACGGCGCGCGTCCGCCGAGTGGGAGTTCCTCGAGGCCGCGAACGGCATCGAGGGCATCCGGATCGCCTGGCGCGAGCTTCCCGACCTCGTGGTCGCGGACGAGATCGCCTCGGGCGCGGGCGCTTTCGCCACGGCGAAGGACCTCCGGGGCCAGATGCGGCCCTTCCCGGGCGCGATCATCATCGTGCTGGCCCGTCCCCACGACGCGTGGCTGGCGAAGTGGGCCGGTGCCGATGCCTGGGTGACGAAACCGGTGGACCCGTTCGAGCTCGCCGACCACGTGGTGCGGCTGACGGGACGGCAGAAGGTGGAGGAGGGCGCGTGAAGATCCGGGGGACGTGCAGCAACTGCGGGAGGGAGTTCCTGGCCGAGCAGGTGATCGCGGCGCACGGGCACTGCCCCTGGTGCGGGAAGCCGTTCACGAGCGACTACACGGCGAACCTCGCCCGGGCCCTGGCACAGGCCGACGCCGCCGGCGACGTCCTCGAGGGCGCGCTCGAGCAGATCGCTGACATCCAGCCCGCCCTGGAGCTCGACGAGGAGAGCGTGCTGGAACCGCTGCGCGGGGCGCTCCGGGCGCAGCGCCGCCGCCGCGCCCGCGCCTGATCGCATGCCGGGCCGGATCCGGGTCGGCACCTCGTCCTGGACCGACAAGACCCTGCTCGAGTCGAGCTGGTATCCGCCGGAGGCCAAGACCCCCGAGGAGCGGCTGAAGCATTACGCGTCCGTCTTCCCGGTGGTCGAGGTGGACTCCACGTACTACGGGCTCCCCTCGGAGCGGAACTCGGCGCTGTGGGTCGAGCGGACCCCCGTCGACTTCACGTTCCACGTCAAGGCGTTCTCGGCGATGACCGGCCACCCCACCCGCCAGCGAGGCCTCCCCAAGGCGATCCGCGAGGCCCTGCCCGAGGACGCCAAGGACCGCCTCTACCCGAAGGACCTCCCCGAGGACGCGATCGACGAGGTCTGGGAGATGTTCCGCCGCGCGCTGATGCCGCTCCACTCGGCGGGAAAGCTCGGCGTGGTGATGCTCCAGTACCCGGAGTGGTTCGTGCCCTCGAAGCGCTCCCGCGAGGAGATCCTGCGGGCCCGCGAGCGGCTGGCCGACTACGACGTCGCGGTGGAGCTCCGCCAGGCGAAGTGGTTCGAGTCCGAGGAGGACGCGAAGAAGACGCTTGACTTCTTCCGGGAAGAGCAGATCCCGTTCGTGTGCGTGGACATGCCCCAGGGGTTCTCGTCGTCGATCCCTCCGATCGCCGAGGTCACCAGCGACAAGTTCGCGCTCGTGCGGATGCACGGTCGTCGCGAGGAGACGTGGGGCAAGCGCGGCGTGCCCGTGATCGAGAGGTTCAAGTACGAGTACGACGAGGGAGAGCTGAAGGAGTGGGCGCCGAGGGTGCAGGAGATGGCCGAGCAGGCCCGCGAGGCCCACGCCCTCTTCAACAACTGCTATCGCGACTACGCGACGAAGAACGCGCAGGCGTTCGGGCAGCTGGTGATCGAGGAGTGAGCGAGGCGCCTCGGTACGGGGTGCACGTGGAGCGCGACGACGAGGGGTGGCGCGCGGTGATCACCGGGCCGGACGGCGAGGAGGCGCTGGTGCGGCGGTGCGCGTCCGAGAACGAAGCGCGGCTGTTCGCCTCGACCGTGGAGCAGCACCTAGGGTGGCTGTCCGAGGCGCGCTTCCGACAGTACTATCGGCTCTGAGGAGGCGCGGATGGGATTCAACCCGATGGGAGGACGGAAGCCGAAGCCGGCCGACCTGGCGATCTTCGCATCGTCGATCGTCGTGCTGGCCCTCGTCCTCCTCTGGGGCTTCCGCGTGATCTAGGTGCGCTCGAGGGCGACGGCCATCCCCTGGCCGCCGCTGATGCAGAGTGCCGCGAGTCCGAGCCCGTAGCCCTTCTCCCGCATCTCGTAGGCCGCGCTGAGGACGATCCTCGCCCCGGACATCCCGATCGGGTGGCCGAGGGCGATCGCGCCGCCGTTGGGGTTGAGCTTGTCGTGGTCGAGCTTCAGCTCGCGATCCACGGCCAGGACTTGCGCGGCGAAGGCCTCGTTGATCTCCACCACCTCGAAGTCGCGGAGCGAGAGGCCGGTGGACTCCTCGAGCCTCCGGACGGCGGGCACGACGGCGATCCCCATGTACGCGGGGTCCACGCCGGCCGACGAGGTCCCCACGATCCGGGCCAGGCTCTCGCGGCCCTCGGCCTTGGCCCGGCTCTCGGACATCAGCACCATAGCCGCGGCGCCGTCGGTGACCCCGCTGGCGTTGCCGGGGGTCACGCTGCCGCCCTCGCGGAACACCGCGGGGAGCTTGGCCAGGTCCTCGAGCGTGGTCTCGGGGCGAGGGTGCTCGTCCTCGGAGACGGTGACGGTCTCGCCCTTCTTCCCCGGGACCTCGACCGGGACGATCTCATGGGCCAGCCGGTCGGTGGCCGCGGCGGTCTTCTGCTGGGTCCGCAGTGCGAACTCGTCCTGCTCCTCGCGGGAGATCTCGTACTCCTCGGCGAGGTTCTCGGCGGTCTCGCCCATCACGAGGCCGCACAGAGGGTCGAGGAAGCCGTCCTTATACATCCCGTCGCGAACCGGCACGTCGCCCATGCGGTACCCGAACCGGAAGTCGAGGAGGAGAGCGGGCGTGCGGGTCATGTTCTCCATGCCGCCGGCCACGACGACCTCGCGGTGGCCGAGCATGATCTCCTGGGCCGCGAGCTGGACGGCTTTCGTGCCCGAGCCGCAGGCCATGTTGACGTTGTAGGCGGGGACCTCCTGCGGGATGCCGCTGCGGTAGGAGACCTGGCGGGCGGTGTTGGGGCCGTTCCCGGCCTGGCGGGCGTGCCCGAAGATCAGCTCCTCGACGTCGGAGGGCTCGATGCCGGCCCGGCGGATCGCCTCCTGGACGGCGGCGATCCCGAGGTCGACGGTGGGGACGTCGGAGAAGGACCCGAGGAACTTCCCGATCGGGGTGCGCGCGCCCTCGACGATGACAGCTTGCTCCACGGAGCCAATCCTACCAGCGGGCGGTCGTCGCTCTGGCGCGGCCCCCTTCAGCGGGAGGAGGCGGCGGCGAGGCGTCGCGCGAGACGCGCGATCGTCTCGCCGCCGTCGATCGGCTCGACCGGAGGCCGATCCGCCCCCACCAGCCTGAGCGGAGCCTTGGCCAGCCAGCTCGTCGCCGCTCGTACCTCCTCCGCTGCATCCAGCGGCACCGGCAGGGTGAACCCTCGCTCGTCGCCTCGCCTGACGAGCGCACCCTCACGGAACGCCAGGCGCAGTCCCTCCTCGGACTCGACCTCCAGCCGCCCCGCGTCCACCAGCCACCGCTCGATCCTCGCTCTCGCCAGCGCTGCGACGAGGGCCCGCAGGCGGTCGCGCGCCAGGCCCGCCTCCTCGAACCGCTCCGCTTCCGCCAGCGCCTCCATCCGCTCCTCGAGCGCCGCGAGGAGCCCGCCCGGCCTGAGGAGGAAGGAGTGCAGGGACCGAACGAGCTCCTCGTAGCGCTCGGGGGCCACCTGGCCGTCGCAGGGAGCGGCGCACCGGCCGAGGTCCGCGAGCGCGCACGGCGAGAACCGGGTGGAGCGCCCCATCGAGCGGGTGCAGCGGCGGATGGGGACGACCTCCTCGAGGGCCTCCTTGGCCAGCGTGGCCTGCTTGCTGCTTCGGAACGGCCCGAGGTAGGCGCCGTCGCCGCTCACCTTGCGGACGACCTTGAGGCGGGGCCACGCCTCGGCTAGGTCGAGCTTCAGGTAGCAGGCCCGCCGCCACGCCTTCCCCCTTCGGTTGTAGGGAGGGGAGTGTCGCCGGATCAGCCTCGCCTCGAGCACCAGCGCCTCGACCTCGGTCCGGCAGGGGATCGCCTCGACCCCCTCGGCGCTCGCCAGCAGGTCGTCGATCCGCTTTCGATCGTCCCCGTAGAAGTAGGAGCGGACGCGGGCCCGGACGTCCTTCGCCTTCCCCACGTAGAGGACCGCGCCGTCCCGGCTCCGGAAGAGGTACACGCCCGGGCCGTTCGGGAGGCCGTCGGCCATCGAGGCCTTCCCCCAGTGCGGCGTGCCCCGGGCTCGCATCGCCTCCCGGAGGTCCGAGAGCGTGAGGATGCCCAGGCGTCCCCCGAGGTCGAGCAGGCCGTGGAAGACCTCGGCGCAGGCCTCGGCGTCAGCGAGCGCCCGGTGGCGGGGGCGGGTCGCGGTGCGGAAGTAGTCGGCGAGCGTGGCCAGGCGAGCGTTCGGCACCTCGCTCTGGAGCACGCGGCGGGCCAGCTTCGCGGTGCACACGGGCGGCCCGGGCGGGCGGTCGTAGTCGAGGCGGTCGGCCTCGGCGCACAGGAACCGGTAGTCGAACGAGGCGTTGTGCGCGACGAGCACCGCCCCCCGGGCGAACTCGAGGAACGAAGGGAGGGCCGACTCGATCGGCGGGGCGTCGCGGACGGTCAGCTCGTCGATCCCGGTGAGATGGGTGATGAAGCGAGGGATCGGCGTCTCCGGATCGACTAGCGTCTGGAAGGAGCCCAGGCGCTCGCCGCCCCGGTAGGTGACCGCGCCGATCTCGGTGATGCGGGAGTCGGCGGGCGAGCCGCCCGTCGTCTCGAGGTCCACGAAGCAGAACGTCACCTGGGAGAGGGGAGCCCCGAGGTCCTCGAACGACGACTGGACGACCCGCACGCCTCCTCCGATCCGATCGGAATGGGCGCGCGCAGAGGGGACCATACCCGAACAGGTGTTCGAGGTCAAGCATCCGGCCCTTTCTGGCCAGAAGATCGTCCGCGTCGCCCGCCAGGGGGTCACCTCGTCGAATGTGGGTTCGGCACAGCGCAGATGTGAGAGCTCTTGGGGCATGACTTCCCACTCTTACCTTGACCTGGGGATTCTGGGGCAACAGCGGTTTCGGCCCTTTTTCGTGAAGGAGTATGGGTGGCTTGTTATAGCGTTGGCCCTGCTGCTCGTGCTCCAGATCGTCACGGGCCGCATGCGCGGGACAATTAG
>Ga0268386_10004285_pt1 | contig 10474 bp, 9 predicted proteins | sample RVTome_15_FD_200260 | JGI IMG/M metagenome (GOLD analysis project Ga0268386, IMG submission 200260) | Soil microbial communities from uranium-contaminated site in the Upper Colorado River Basin, Wyoming, United States - RVT150D86... ... | reverse complement strand
TGAACGTTCGGCGAGCCCAGTTGCGTCGCTTCCATAGAGCGTAGCCCGCGTACACCAGGAAGACGGAGAGGGCAAGATTCAGCACCGCAGCGCCGCTGACAAACCGGAACAGTCCCTCCTGCACCGGAGCCTCCATGTTTGGGATGGGTGCTTGGGCGACGGCGCCGAAAAACGCCAGCTGATTGATGGTCGCGACTATCCCGAGCGCACCGCATGCGATCGCCACCAGCCCAGCCCGGAGACGAACGTCGACCGCCGTGCGGAGGAGGCGCATCGGTCGTCGAAGCGGGAGCGTTCATGATGTATTCCTCGGCTCGCGGGACGGCTGACCCATCGACTTCGCCACCACCCGATCTCACGCGCGTCGCCGCGCCGGGCTCAGTTGGATGCCGGCGTCTTCGACGCCACCTTGGTGTAACCGGCGGGCACCTCGAAGGTGCTCGCCGGAAGCGGGCCGCTGCGTATCGATGTGGTCTCCGACGTCGCGCGGAAAAGCCGGATCATGCCCGCGGCTGCGGCCGGCGCGGCCTCCGGCGCCGCCGCCACGGCGGGCGCTTCGTTCTCCTTCTTCTTCTTCTTCAGCTTGCCGAGCAGCGACCCGCCCAGCTCTCTCGCAAAGGCTCCGACCGCAGATCCAGCGACCGCTCCTGCGACACCGCCGCCCGTCTGCTCCGCCGCCGCCTGCCCGACCGCGGCGCCGCCGTACGAGACTGCGGTGCCGGTGCCGGCCTGCGCGCCGGCGTCAACCGCATCGGCGAACATCGGATCGGCGGCAACCTGCGTGCCGCTCTCGGTCGTGCACTGCGGACCGCCCATTGACATCTGCAGAACGTTTCTGAGCGGGTATCCCTGGAACTGGGCGGCCTGGGTCATCAGCTCGGTCCAGGCACCCTTGTACTGCGAGAACGCCTGCTGCATGCGCGCCTGCATGGCCTTGAGGCTGGCGGCGTCGACGTTGAGTTGCTTCGCGTAGTTGAGGGCAAAGGCGGCCGCTTCGTCCGTCCCCGGGGCGCCCGAGGCAAGCCATCGGTCGACCGTCCACACCATGTCGCAGGTCTTGCCGGTCTTTGCATCGGTGCAGCTCCGCTTGAGCGAGACGGTCGCACGCACGGCATCGAACCCGGCGATCGTCGCGCGCTCGTCCGTCTGTTTCGCTTCCACCACGGGCTCGGACCACTGGCAGTTCTCGGCGGACACAGGCAGCCGCTGCGCGGCCTGTTGCTGCTGCGCCGCGGTCTCCATCGCCTGCAGTCCCTGCTGTATCGCGGCCCGCATCTCCTCGAAGCTCATCTCGGTGTACTGCTTCTTGGCGTGCATCAGGTCGTAAACGCGGCCCTGGTCGAGCCGGACGACCTGCGAGGCGTTGCCGTCCATGCCGGCGAACCGTCTCATCATGGTCCCCATCAGCTTCGACTTGAACTGCAGGTCCGAGTCGATCCGCGACCGGTCGGCCGTCAGGCTGGTGCTCGTCTTGCCCTGCATCGCGAGCATCGCGTAGAGCCCAGCGCCGTCGATGCTGAAGTTTTCTTCCAGCACGACATCGGCGAACGAGCTCGCATTGGCAAGCGCGAGCGGGATGAGCAGAAACAGGCTCTGGATCCGTGACATGGCGTGCCCTCCCGTGGACGTGCCCGTGGCCCGGCGACTGTCTTGGGGAACGGTCTCTCCGGAATGCTCCACGGACACCTCTGTAACGCACGGTCGCGGGCTCAATCCCATCATTGACGCCGAGCTGGGGGTTATCCGCCTGCGGCATCTTGCCGCCGTCGATGACCGGCTTGCGGAGCTCGAGCGCGCCACGGGCCGATCCCTCTCGAAACTCTCGAATGGGCCGCGCAGATCGTGGAGCGCTGGGAATCGAGCGCGACGCGGCCCGCAGAGCCCGCCGTACGGGCTGATGCTGCTGCTGGACAGCGAAGCGCTCTCCGCCGTCGCACACGGTCCGCCGGCACACCGCGACCGCGTGCGAGCCTTGATCGCGACGATGCATGCGCGAGGCAGACCGATCGCCACGGTCGCGGCGGTACACGCAGAAGTCGTTCGCGGGCGCCCCGCTGACGCCGGCGTGTTCGCCGGGCTGAGACGCGAACGCATCGAGGTCTACCCGATCGACACGCGAACGGGAGTCCGCGCCGGCCAGCTTCTCGGCAGCATCGCCGCCGGATCGGAGCACGCGGTGGACGGCTTCGTGGTCGCCGTGGCGGACCTTGAAGGCGGCGCCATCATCTCCACCGTGGACGTGTCCGATATGGAGCGTTTGGCCGCGCACGCTACGAAGGTGGCCGTCGCTGACGTCGCGTAGCGTGCAGCAGGGCCGCTTCATGCGGCTGGCCGGGTGCGTGGACTGCGCACCTGACCTGTCTTCCCGCAGGGTTTTCTCGAAGCGCTGAAAGGTGCTCCTTTCCGCAGCACGCGAAACCCGCTATCGTCGCGGCACGCTTCTTGATCAATCACGGGCCGGGCAGCGCCGATCGCGGCGCGGCCGATCGGTCCGCCTTGAGCGGAGGAGGCCCGTTGACCGCGCTCGAAAACCCGATCGCGACGCCGGAGCAGCACGAGCACGAGCGGCGCGCCGTGCAGCTGTATCAGCATCCCGTGATCCGGCGGACGCGCGAGGAGGTGCGCCGCCACTGGCTGGACGCCGCGAAGCCGTCCGCGGACATGCGCCGCTGCTGCGACGCCGCGTTCGACGAGGTCATGTTCGGCGCGGTCGTCTGGTCGATGAACAGCGACGCCGCGCGTCCCAAGGTCATCACGATCACGCGGCTGCCGCACACGCTCGGGGAGCTGCAGATTCCGGGTTCGAGATGGGGCATCGACAACCCCGATTCGATCTATCGCGTGATTCCGATCGACGGCGGTTCCCGCTACGTGATCCGCGGCCGGGTGGCCGAGCGGCGCCTGCTCGAGAACTACTTCACGCTCTGGGACGAGACGATGAAGACCGTGGACGTGCTGTCGGGCCATGACCTCGTGCTCGACGAGGATCGCGGCTTCGAGATCTCGGTCGACAGCTCGCCGGCCAACGGCCGGCGCAACCACATCCAGTCCTCGCCCGCGGCGCGCGAGTTCTACATACGCGACGTGGTTCACGACTGGGCCCACGACCGGGCAAACCTGCTGTCCATCGAGCGGGTCGACGGCCCCGCGCCGCCAGCGCCGCGCAGCGAGGAAGAGCAGGTCGCGCTCACGGCGAGCTACATGCGCAGGGGCGCGGACAACACGATGCGCTGGAATCAGCAGGCGCTCGGCCGGCCGGTCAATTCCTTCAGCTTCACGATTGATCGCGACACGGACGGCGCGCTGCGCAGCCAGATCTACATCATGGGCCGTTTCGCGCTCGCGGACGACGAGGCGCTGGTGCTCGACGTCAATCTCGGCGGGGCCAAGTACTTCATCGCGCCGATCACCAACGTCTGGGGCACGACCAACGAGATCGTCAACCGCAACGGCTGTCTCAACACCGCCCAGAGCCGGCCCAATCCGGACGGCACTTATACGTTCGTAGTCAGCCTCGCCGACCCCGGCATACACAACTGGCTCGACCCCGACGAACTTCACGAAGGCATCATCACGCTGCGCTGGGCCGAGTTCGACGGCGGCCGCCCATCCCCGCAGCTCGGCGTCCGCAGCCGTGTCGTCAAGCTCGCTGATCTGGCCGCGGCAGTGCCCAAGGGCACGGCGTATGTCACGCCGGACGAGCGGCGCAGGCAACTCGCGGAGCGCGCCGCGAGCTACGCCTGGCGGCTGTTCGACCACTGAGGCCAACGCATGTCCGTCTGGCTCATCACCGGCTGCTCGACCGGAATCGGCCGCGAGATCGCAACCGTGGCGCTCGAGCAGGGTCACCAGGTCGCGGTCACCGCGCGCGACGAGTCGCGCGTCGGTGACTTCGGCGCGAAGTTCGCCGGGCGGGCGCTCCCGCTGACGCTCGACGTGACCGACAAGGCGCAATGCGAGGCCGCGGTCGAGCGCACCGAGCGGGCGTTCGGGCGCGTCGACGTACTGGTCAACAACGCGGGCTACGGTTACCTCGCAGCAATCGAGGAGGGCGAGGAAGCGGAAGTGCGCGCGATGTTCGAGACCAACTTCTACGGCGCGCTCTCGATGATAAAGGCGGCGCTGCCCGGGATGCGCGCCCGGCGCAGCGGCTACATCGTGAACATCTCCTCGATGGCGGGTCTGGTGGCGAACCCGGGAACCGGCTACTACAGCGCGAGCAAGTTCGCGCTGGAAGGACTCACGGAGGCGTTGTCCCGCGAGCTGACACCGTTCGGCATCCGCGTGAGCCTGATCGAGCCGGGACCGTTCAGGACCGACTGGGCGGGGCGCTCGATGAAGCAGGTCTCGAACCCGATCGACGCCTACGCCGACTCGGTCGGCCAGCGTCGCGCCTTCATCGTGTCCATGCACGGACGGATGCCGGGCGATCCGCGCCGCGCCGCGGAGGCGGTCGTGTCGCTCGAGAAGCTCGCCGCGCCACCGCTGCGGCTGCTGCTCGGTAAGCCCGTGCTCGAAATGATGCGCGGCAAGCTTCGCGAAATGGAGCAGACGTTGGGCGAGTGGGAAAACGTCACACTGGGCGCGGACTATCCCGCGATCTAGGACGGCCGCGTCAGTCGCGCAGCAGCGCGGGCGGCGTCTCGATCGACTCGAAGCGCAGCCTAATCATCCCCGCGACGTTCGCGAGCTCGGGCAGGTCGTCGAACGACGCGCGACCGTCGGGGTCCGGCCAGGCCGTGAGCAGCGCATCGAGGGCGAGCCCCGGCTCGTCCGGCTCGATGGGCAGCTCGAGCTGCAGCCGCGCGAATGCGGCCCGTCGCGGCTCGAGCAGCGAGGCGCAGGCCCGCTGCACGTCCGCCTGGAACTCCGCCGCGCGCGTGCCGGCGGCGCGGCGCAGGAGCAGCGCGTGCTTCGTCACGGCGCCTTCCTCGGTGCCACGCGCGGGGCCGAACAGCAGCGATTCCTGCACGCGCACGATGCGGATCCCGGCCCGGTCCATGAACTGCGCCTCGTCCTCGCGGAGCACTGCGCCCGCGGGCGAAGTCAGGACAGCGACAACGGCGTCGAGGTCGGCTGCGCTGTCGTACCAGAACTCGGACAAGGCATCGAACGGCGGGTCGGCAGGCGTGGCGGCCACTACGTGGTTGCGCACGTAGCGGCGGAACTGCCGCAGGTGCTCGAGGGCGAGCGGCGCATGGCGCCGCTCGTAGTAGTCGCGAAACGCCGCCCGTGTCAGATCGGCGCGCCGCGGGATGAGACCCAGGTTCTTGATCATCATCAGGTGTATAAGATCACGGATGATGAATACCGTTCAAGAGCTTGTTTCTTAACAGATAACAGTCTGACATCTGTCCCCTCGGGCAGCCACTTCTCCGCGTCCCAGGGCGTGCCGATCCAGGGTGCGATGACCATGAGGTCGTGAACACCGAGCCGCTCGAGCTCGCCCATGACCTGCGGCGTCGTCGGCTCCGCAAGCGCGAAGCTGATGCTGAACTCCTCGACCGAGCGGCCTGCCTCGCGGCGCGTCGCGTGCAGACCGGCGGCGACCGGACGCAACTGCTCGAGCGTCATCGGCAGACCCAGCCATCCGTCGTTCATCGCCGCGCGCCTGAGCGCCGCGGCACTGCCCCCGCCGCACCAGATCGGCACCGGTGAGGGCGGTGGCGGGCACATGATCGCGTGGTCGAAGTTGAAGAACCGGCCGTGATGCGAGACCTCGCATCCCGACCAGAGGTTGCGCATCACCTCGATGAGCTCGTCCATGCGCTTGCCGCGCGTTCCGAAGTCGACGCCGGCGAGCTGGTATTCCTCGCGGATCCAGCCCACCGAGACACCGCACACCACGCGACCGGGAGCGATCGCCGCGGCGCTCGAGACGGCCTTGGCGGGCGTGAAAGGATCGCGAAGCGCAGCGAGATAAATGTTGGTCGCGAGCTTGAGCCGACTCGTGACCGCGCCCATCGCGGACAGTGCCACCCAGGGGTCGAGCCATGGCATGTCATCCGGCCACCAGATCTTGCCGTCCTCGGTGTACGGGTACCTGCTCTCGATACGCGTCGACATCACGAGGTGATCGGGAACCGTCACGCCGTGAAATCCGACCTCTTCCGCGTGGCGCGCGATCGCCGGCAGCTGCTCCGGCTCGGTATTCGTCACCAGCGAGAGCCAGAATCTCATGACTGGCCGCCCGGGCCGCCGGGCGGCATCTCGAGAAACTCGATCAGCGTCGGATCGCCTTCCCGCTCGAGATAACCGAAGCGGGTGTCCTCGGACCATTTCTTGTACCAGATGAGCTCGTAGCCCAGCGGCCGTACGCGCTCGATCCAGCCATCGCAGTCGTCGACGCGAAACTGCACGTGATGCATGCCCTCGCGGCCTCGCTCGATGAACTCGCGATGCGGGCTTTCGCCCGATTTCCACTGGATCAGCTCGATCTCGAGATCGCCGCTGCGGCCGAAGGCGATGTCGAGTGCAACATCGGCGATTCGGCCCCGATAGCTCGCGCCCGTCACGCTACCGTCCATGAACCAGAACGGGCCGTAGAGCGGCTCGTACCGGGCGACGGTCGCTTGAAGGTCGCGCACCACATGGCCGATCTGCGCGATCGGCGGCAGACCCAGTGTCGGAAGTTGCGCTGGCTTGGTCATCGATGGCCCTGCCTCTAGTTGAAGTGCCGGATGATCCGCTCCGCGAACTCTTCCATCACCTGCTTCTTGCGCGCGAGCGTCGAGGGGATTCCGGCGGTGAACGAGAACGGATAGCTGACCCCGCCGGTCATCCCGGCAGCCTCGAGGCGCTGGAACGTGGCGAGATCGGGCGGCGTCTTGAGGCCGATCACCGTCTCGAAGGGCAGATGGTCACGACCCGCCGCCTTGCGCAGCCGGGTGAACTCCGCGAGCAGCCCAGGGACTTCCTCCGGCAGGTTGCCGGCGCCGATCCAGCCGTCGGCCTTGCGCGCGGCGCGTGCGAGGGCGATCGGTGCGGCGCCGCCGAGAAAGATCGGCACGGCTGCCTCCGGTGCAGGCGAAATCTGCAGTGCGGGGAAGTCGAAGTGCTGTCCGTGATACTCAACCATGCCGCCCCGCCACAGCAGCCGAAGTACGTCGAGGTATTCGTCGAAACGCTTGCCGCGGGTCTTGAATTCGACTCCGTAGATGTCGAACTCCTCCTTCATCCAGCCCGTGCCGGCGCCGAGGATGAACCGATTGTCGCTCAGGAGCGCGAGCGTGCCGGTCGCGCGGGCGACCTCGAAGGGGTTGCGCAGCGGCAGCACGTATACGGCCACCGAGAAGCGCAGCCGCCGGGTGACCGCGGCCATGGCACCGATGCTCGCCCAGCAGTCCGGATACCAGGAATCCGCCTGCATCGGCGGCTTGCCGTCAGGCGAGTATGGATATGCGGTCGCGACGTCGCGGGGGTAGACGGCGTGGTCGCCGAGCATGACGCCCTCGAAGCCGAGCAGCTCCGCGTGACGCGCGACGTCGAGCATCTGCTCGGGCTCCATCCACGTCAGCATCTGCCAGAACTTCATCTGCCCGACCTCGCACGCATGTTCGAGCACGCGCCGCAAGTATTGCGCCGGCCGTCGCATCGGCGAGAATGCACGATCTTCGAAGGCGATTGCGCATGGAGTGAGCGATGAGCCGAGCCGCGGTGCTGCGCGAGAAATACGGACCATGGGCGCTGGTGACCGGCGCCTCCTCGGGAATCGGCGAGCAGTTCGCACGGCAGCTCGCGCGTGCCGGCTTCAACCTGCTGCTCGTCGCGCGGCGCGAGGATCGTCTGCGCGATCTGCGCGCCGAGCTCGGTCAGCGCCCGCGCCGGGAGATCGAGCTGGTGGTGACGGATCTCGCGGATCCCGAGGCAGTCGATCGAATCGTCGCGGGCACGGCGGGCCGCGATCTCGGTCTCATCGTGAGCAACGCGGGGTTCGGTCTCAAAGGCGCGTTCGAGTCTCACGACCGTAGCCGGCTCGAGGCCATGCTGAACGTCAACGCGCGCACGCCTTTGCTGCTCTCGCACGCGCTCCTGCCGCGGCTGCGAACGCGGGCAACCGGCGCGATCATCTTCACCGGGTCGCAGGAAGGCGAGGCGCCGTTTCCCTGGTCGAGCGCTTATGCCGCGACCAAGGCCTTTGTACACAGCCTCGGGATGGGGCTGCATGGCGAGCTCGCCGGAACGGGCATCGACGTGCTGGTGCTCGCGCCGGGGGCCACCGACACGGAAGCGCTGGGGCTGCAAGGCTTTGACGCGGCAAGTCTTCCGGGCGTGATGCCGCCCGCCGAAGTCGCGCGGCAGGCTCTGCGTGAGCTTGGCCGTACGCCGCTGCACATCCCCGGGGCCGACAATCGCAAGTTCGTCACGCAACTGCGCAGGATGCCACGACGCCGCCAGATCGAGTTCAACGCAGCCAACATGGCGGCGGTGCTGGCGGCGAACGGTCGACCGGTCGATGCGCGCCGCTGAGGCGTGACGGGATCCGTAATCCGCGCCCTGGCGCTGCTCGCGGGGGAGCAGCGTCTCGGGGTTGCCGTTGCGGACGTCTATCTCTGCTTCCTGCCGCCGGTTAGAACTCGACCACGAGGTCGACGCCGTAGGCCGGCTCCTCGCGCCAGGAGAAGACCGAGTGCGTATAGCCAGCCGGGATGGGCGGCGTCACCGGGTTGAAGTCAGCGTCGAGCGGGATGATCGCGCCCTGGCCGATGATGTGCTGCGGCGTCTCGTCGTCGAGAATGTTCGTTCCCCACACCGAAACGCGCGCCTGCCGACCTTCCGACATGTCGAACGACCACATCAGGCGCCCATCGAGCGTGTCGTGCGCCTCGATCGCGTAGAGATTACGGTTTGGCACGCCCGGACCGGTGGGGGCCGAGGCGAAAAAGTCATCCTGCCAGCGGTAATTGAGATGCGCGGAGAGCGCACTGGTGCCGAACTCGGCGAAGGTCCAGTCCGCCGCGACGGCGTAACTGTTCTCCGATGTGTACGGCAGCGCAAACACCTCGGCAATGTTGTCGCCCACCTGGTACGGGGACGCCGAGTTAAACGCCGGATCGAAGATCGTCCCTGGCAGCGCCTCGACATTGTCGATTTCCGGATCCAGGTAGGTGTAGTTCAACGACAGGTTGAGTCTGTCCGTGACCGCGGCGGCGACCTCGAGTTCGAGGCCTCCGACCGTGGCTTCCCCGGCGTTCTGCAGCAGGACTTCAGAAAGATCCGCGGGGTTGGTATTGAACCCAAGCTGCATGTCGTCGAACTCGCTGTAGAAGAGCGCCGCATTGAGGCGCACGCGGTTGTCGGCCAGCATCGACTTGAGGCCGAGCTCGTAGGTGAGAATTTCCTCGGGGTCGAAGGTGCGGTCGAACGTTCCCACGGGGCCGCTTTCTGCGGTGCCACCTGCCTTGTAGCCGGTCGCGATCCGGAGATACGTGCTCACGTCGTCGGTCCAGGCCATGTTCGCCGTGAACGCCGGATTGAACTTGCTGAAGTCCTTGTCGATGCTGTTGCCGAAGTTCGGAGGCGTCACCGGGTCCGGATCCGGCTCGACTCCGGTGGGGAAACCGTTGAAGGTGTTGAGCGTCGTCCGGGTCGCCTTGCGGTTGTCCTCCGTATACCGCCCACCCCCGGTCAGCTCGAGCCGATCGTCGAGGATCGCCGGTGTCCAGGTGACTTGCGCGAATACGGCCTGTGACTTCGACTCCGCGTCGATGTCGCGATCCTTGTCGATAGAGATCGGACCGCCGAAGGCTGGCGGCAGCGTCGGCAGATCAATGTCGATGTGCTGGAAGTGATCGCCTTCCTCTTTGAAGTAATAAAGGCCGACCAGGTAGTCGAAGCGCTCGCCGATGCTGCCGAGGAACTGGAACTCCTGCGTGAACTGCTCGGTATCGAGCGTATCGAACGTAACGAACTCGGTCGCGAACGGACTGCCAGGCGTGCTGAACGCCGACGCGTAGTTCTGGTGGATATCGTCGTCGAGCTCGCGATACCCGGTCAGGGACTTGATCGTGAAGTTGTCGCTGACTTCCCAGGTGAGCGTGAGCCCGTGCGCGTTGTACTCGCCGCTGCTCAACGGCAGATCGATCGGTGTCCAGGTGTGTTCAGCCGGCTTGCCCGAGGCGTCGTAGCCGGGAATCCCTCCAAACGGATTGCCGGGAGGAGCTACAAGCGCCGGGACCTGGTAATAGATCGATGTCGAGTCGATCTCGCCGATCTCGAAGAAATAGTCCGCGGTGAATGCGCCACCGCCGTCCCAGGCGAGCGCTACGCGCCCGGCCCGCTGGTGTTCTTCCTGGTAATCGCGGTTGAACTCGTTGAGATTGTCGACAACGCCGTCCTTGCGGCTGTACAGGTAGGTGAACTTGCTCGACAGGCCGTGCCACTGCGGCAAGTCGAGGGCACTCAGCGAACGAAAGTACTCCCGGCTGCCCATCGACAGCTCTTGCTTGAAATCGAGCTCGCCGGACGGTCCCTT
>Ga0268386_10004284_pt1 | contig 10474 bp, 8 predicted proteins | sample RVTome_15_FD_200260 | JGI IMG/M metagenome (GOLD analysis project Ga0268386, IMG submission 200260) | Soil microbial communities from uranium-contaminated site in the Upper Colorado River Basin, Wyoming, United States - RVT150D86... ... | reverse complement strand
CGTGACGGACGAACCTGGTCTCCGAGTGCTGCGCCAGACGGAGCCCGTACGCGACGACCGCCGCAGCCACCGCCCCGACCACCGACGGCTGCAGTTCGTCGGTGACCACATAGACGACCGTGAACATGACCACGGGCAGCGACGTCTCCAACGAGCCGCGCAGTCCGCCGAGTTCGGCGCCGAGCCTGGCAAGCACCTCGCCCTCGACCGTCGAGTGCGACGCGGTCGTGCCCCCGGCTCGAGACGCTTGCGTGGCCTGCGCGGTCGCGTCGGGGCGCTCCGGGGGGCGTCCGCGCGAGCCGAGAGCCTCGTCCCCGTCCTGGGTGCTCTGGCCGTGGTCTTCCCGTCCGCCGTCCGTGGCCGTGTCGATCCACGGATTGACGTCGGAGCTGTCTCGGGTCATGACGGGTGCACCTCTGCGCTTCTCGAGGCCACCTGGTGTGCCGCAGCGCTGCCGCACGAAACGGACAGCCAGGACGCAAGGACGGAACCGTTCACGGATCGTTCCTACGAGTGACCTCTCATGGTGAGTACTGTTCGCGTATGACGATCTGCGAGCCCCGCTACGAAAGGGCGGAATGTCAACCTCGTCTCCCCAGTGTGCATGCCGGCGCATGTCCATGCGTTGCCGCTATGTACGAACGGGCGGCGTCCATGCGTCCACGCCAGCCGGCACTCAATGACGTCTCCTGATACCGAGCGCTGACGCTCACACGCTGCTCATCGGACTGGCGGTCGTGATCGCGGCTGACATCGTCGCAGCGGTCGTGTACGACGCCTGGTGGCTGCTCGCCGTCGTGGAGGGCCTCATCGCGATCTTCGTCGAGGAGTGGACCAGGACGCGGCGGCGCACGAAGTGAGGTGCCCCGTCACCTGGACGATGTCAGCACGAGCGCCCCACACTCGTCACCCGTCTGTGACCTGCCGGTCGGCTCGGCCGTCGCGAATGGCGTCGTCGAGCTCGCCCACCTGGTCACCACGGAGAAGCGGCCCGGACGCGCCAGCCGGTGTCCGTGCTGGTCACGGACACGATGGCGACAAATGGATGCCAATGGCCACGATCGTCGTACGTGAGCGTCCCGGTTCGACAAGGTCGCCCGCATGCGACCATCGGCTGGGATCGCTGCGTCAGGCGCTGGCGCATCATCGCGGGTCGCCGGGATCGTCGCCAGTCCCGGGCTGCCCTTCAACGGGAAGGCCGGCGGCGGTCCAGGCTTGCAGGCCGCCGGCGTACCACCGGGCATCCCGGCCTTCCGAAGCGAATCGGGTGGCGAGCGTTCGTGCGCGAACGGCGTGCTTGTGCTCCCCGTAGAACACCGTGGGCGTGGCGTTTGCGAGCGCGCTGAGTAGGTCCTCGTCGTTGGTTGCAAGAGACCCGGCGATGTGCCCCGGGAAGGACGCAGGGTCGTCCGGAAGGTAGATCAGCCACAACGGCTCGGCGCTGTTGATCAGGCGGCGCAGTTCCGCTGTGGTCATCGTCGGAGGGGCGTCGTGCATGTCAGCGCCGGTCGTTACGCTGGCACGAAGGAGTCCCAACGTGGAGATCCAGCTGCTCGGAGCGCCGGCGGTGCGTGCCGGTTCGTTCGAGCGTGTGGTGGCCGGACGTCAGGGGGCCGTGCTGGCGGCTCTGGCCTTGAACGCTCCGCGACCCGTTTCCTTGGACCGTCTCGCCGACGTGGTGTGGGGCGATCAGCCGCCCGGCGAGGTTGCCAACGCGTTGCAGCAGCGCATCTCCCGGCTGCGTGGCGTCGTCGATCCGGAGCGGCGGGGGATCCTCCTGGTTCAGGTCACGGGCGGGTATGCCCTGCACGTCGACGACGGCCACATCGATGCCCGCAGGTTCGAGGATCTCGCTGCGTCCGGCCGCCGGCAGCTCGCCGACGGCGACCTGCGCGGCGCTGAGGTGACGTTCACTGAGGCACTTGATCTGTGGCGCGGCGCTGCGCTGGAGGGCTTTGCCGACGAGCCGTGGGCGATGGGGGAAGCCCGCCGCCTCGAGGAGCTCCGGCTGGGGGTGACCGAAGACCGGTGCGAGGCGCTGCTTGGCCAAGGCGCGCACGACCGAGTGGTTGGTGATCTCGTCGACCTCACGGTCGCGCATCCCTTGCGTGAACGCCTGCGCGGTCAGCTGATGCTCGCGCTGTATGGGGTCGGCCGCCAGGGCGATGCGCTCACGGTCTACGACGAGACCCGTCGTCTGCTGGCCGAGGAGCTCGGTGTGGACCCGGGCCCGCGACTGCAGCGCATCCACCGTCAGATCCTGAACCAGGAAGGCGACCTCGCCGTGGACGTCCCAGGCACGGCCGTCGCGGCGACCAACGGTAATCTGCCCGCGCCACGCAGCAGCATCGTGGGCCGCGAGCATGATCTCGAGCAGGTCGCGCAGCTGCTGGATCGTGTTCGGCTTCTCACGGTCACCGGGCCCGGCGGGGCGGGCAAGACGACCCTGGCGGTCGAGGCGGCCCGGAGGCGCAACCCCCCGCCCGGCGGCGTCTGGCTGATCAACCTCGCACCCGTCGCCACCGGCGAAGCGGTTGCGGCAACCATTGCGGACGTGCTGGGCTTGAGCGGCGGTGGGCTGGGCGCGACCTCTGTTGACGAGGCGGCCGTCGTCCGAGCCCTGGCGGGCCGACGCCTGCTGCTGGTGCTGGACAACTGTGAGCACCTGCTCGATGCGATCAGCCCACTCGTCGAGCAGTTGCTCGCTGCGGCCCCACAGATACAGATCCTGGCGACCAGCCGGGAGCGGTTGGCGGTGAGGGACGAGGTGGTCTGGTCGGTGCCGGGGCTGGGCGTCCCCGAGGACGAGCACGACACCGCGGACAAGGTCGCCGCGGCACCAGCGGTGCGGCTGCTGGTCGAACGTGCCCGTGCCCACACACCGGACTTCACGTTGGCTGATGACACCGCTGTGGCCGCAGCGACGCTCACGCGGCGCCTGGATGGCATTCCGCTGGCGATCGAGCTGGCGGCCTCCCGTCTCCGGGTGCTGTCGGTGCACGAGGTCGTGTCTGCGCTGGATGACCGTTTCCGGGTCCTGGCCGCGCGAGGTCGCACCGCGGTGTCGCGCCATCGGACGTTGCGTGCCGCGTTGGACTGGAGCTGGGACCTGCTGACGCCGTCGCTGCAGAGAGGTCTGGCCGCGCTCGCCATCCCGGCGGATCGGTTCGATCTGGACATGGTGTCCGAGCTGCTGCGCGCGGCTGAGGTCGAGACAGACCCACTGGAGGTCGTGGCTGACCTGGTCGACCACTCGCTGCTGATCGCGGACACGACCGCCGCCCCGACCCACTACCGGATGCTGGAGTCGATCCGCGACTACGGTCGTGAGCGCCTGGCCGAGCTGGACCTGGCCGACGCGGTGCACGCCGCCCACGCCGACGCCGTCGAGGCTGCGGTCGCGACGTGCCATTCGGGCCTGTCGGCAGAACACTTCGGCGTGGACGTCGACGGCCTCGGTGCGTGGCTGGACGATGCCCGGGTCGCGCTGCGGTGGGCTCACGGACGTGGTGACCGCCGACGGGTGCAGCGCCTCGCGGGCCGGCTCGGATGGCTCTGGCTGCTGCGCGGTCTCAGCGTCGAGGGGCTCGGCTGGCTCGACCGAGGTCTGGGCCCACCCGAGGATGTCGATCCTGACGCCGACGATGCGTCGGCGCTGCTGTGGGCCTCGGCGCTGCGCGCTGCTGGGACGCACACACCCGACGGTCGGCGGTGGGCGGAACCGGCGGTGCACGCAGCGTCCACAGCCATCGATCTGGTTCTGGCGCGGGTGTGCGCAGCAGGCCACGAGGTCAACGCCGGCAACGTCGAAGAGGCCTTCGCGGCCCTGGACGAGGCGGTGGGGGACGCGGAGGCCCTGGGTGGTTGGCCGCTGGGCTTCGTGCGGCTCATCGCGGGCCAGCTGGCATCGGCGTCCGGTCAGGTCGAGCAGGCACGCCGCGACGCCGAGGAAGCTGTGGCGCTGCTGGGTGCAGCACATGCCGACTGGGCGCAGACGCACGCGTTGGAAACGCTTGTCGACGACGCGATCGCCCATGGGGACTACGGCCACGCGCGCGACCTCGCCGAGCAAGCTCTCCAACTGTGCCGCCGGCGGCACTACCCAGAGCTCGAGGCGGCGATGCTGACCAAGCTCGGTCTTGCCACCTCCGAGCTGGGTGATGACGATGATGCCGCCCGGCTGCTGGACGAGGCCGTCACGCAAGCCGCGGCGGTCGGGTCCGGCGGCGCACTGGTCGAGGCCCACATCGGCGCGGGCAGCGCCGCCCGTCGACGTGGGGACCTCGGGACGGCACGCGCCCACCTGCATGAGGCCCTTGAGCTGTCGGAAGGGCACGCCGTCCGCGACGGCGCGCGGGTCCATGTCGAACTTGCGCATACCGCCGGGAACGCCGCTGAGGCTGATGTCGCAGCGGCCCACGCCGGTGACGCGCTCGTACTCGCTCGGCAGGTTGGCGACCCGCGCACGGTGGTTCGGTCGGCGGAGGCACTGGCGGGCGCGCTGGCGAGTGGCGACGACCCACATCGCGCCGTGCCCCTCCTCGCGACCGCCGCGGCGGTGCGGAACGCCAGCGGCATCCCACCGTCCCCCGCGGAACAACGCGACATTGAGCACGTCGCCGAGCGGCTGCGCTGCCGGATCGACGCCGGCACGCTCGCACAGGCATGGGCGGTCGCCCAATCGGAGGCCGCCGACCAGCCGCGCTCCGCGCTCGAACGACTCGTCGCAGCGCACACCGCCGGCTGACGCAGCGGCGCGACCGCGCTCATTCAAAGCACTCATGCGGCCACCCTCGCGCCGCCGCTGACACCACGCTGACATCCCGCCACTGCCCCGACGCGGAAGCCGTCAGGGCGGTGTCAGACCCGTGTCAGCGACGCAGCGAGCCTGCGAACTCACCACGAGTTTCCGGCACACGCCAAGGAGCCGAACGATGAACACAGCATTTCGCACGATCATCATCGCCGCCGCCATCATCATCGCCGCCCTGGTGCTGCCGAGCAGCGGGGCCGTCGCAGCGCCCCATCCCATGACAGTGCGGACGGGTGAGTCGGCCGAGATTGACGCCTGGGTCGAGGAGCGTATGAGCGCCCGCGGCGTCCCTGGCACCGCGGTGGCCGTTGTGCGCGGCGGTGACGTCGTGCACCTGGCCGGCTACGGGACCGCCGACGAGGATGGCCGCGCGGTCGCGCCCGACACGCCGTTCATCCTCGGCTCGGTGAGCAAGCCGTTCACCGCTGTCGTCGTCGGCCAGCTCGTCGAGGAAGGCTTGCTGTCGTGGGACGAGCCCGTCTGGCCGTACCTGTCGCACCACGTCGACGAGCCCCCGGAAGGCTTCGAGACCGCGACAGTTGAGCAGTTGCTGACCCACACGGGTGGACTGGGCATGTCCGTCGGGACCGCTGGTGCGGTGAAGATCCACGACGGACCTGATGCCCTGGACCGGCGGGTGGACGAGCTGCTGTCCCGACCGTTGGCCGGGACACCGGGCGAGGCCTTTGAGTACAGCAACGCAGGACCCATGCTCCTCGCCGCTGTGGTCGAGCAGATCACCGGCCGCAGCTTCGCCCAGGAGTTGAACGACCGCGTCTTCGGCCCGCTGGGGATGACCGGTTCCTTCGCGACCGCCGACGACCCGCGCGGAGCGGACATGGCGGCCGGTCACCGGCAGTGGTTCGGGCGGTGGCGCCCCGCTGAGCTGCCCTACGACGACGCCGGGGTGGCGATGGGCTACATCGCGTCCACCGCAAGCGACCTGGCCCGGTTCATGCAGGCACACCTCGACGGGCACCCGGCGATCCCCGCCACCGCCGCCGACATCGCCACCGGCACAGTCGCACCGACGGGGTGGACCACCACACTCGACGCCGGCTACGGGCGTGGCTGGTTCGTCGACGAGCTCGCCGGCACGCCGGTGGTCAGCCACCCGGGGTCCCTCGGCCATTTCACCGCCCACGTGCTCCTCGCGCCGAACGCGGACGGCCTGGGCGTCGCGGTGGTGTCCAACGCCAGCTCGTTCGTCGCTTCCAGCCACGAAGCCCAGTACGACCTCGGCCTCGGGCTGACCCACCTGCTCCTCGGCCAGGAGCCCCAGCCCGCCGACCCCTCCCTGCTGATCTCGGTCGTCGTGCCGATCCTCGCCTGGCTCCTCGTCGCCCTGCTGCTCGGCGCGATCGTTCGCCACCTGGTCAGGCTCCGTCTGCACGGGCTACATGCCGCGAAGGGCCACGGTGCCCACCGGTGGGTCCGGGCACTGCTGGCCGGCGCGATCTACCTGGCCGTCGGCGCCGGACTGCTCGCCGCACCACTGGGATTGGCCCGCCACTTCTACCCCGACGGAGGGTGGGCGGTGACCGTGATCGCCTACGTCGCCACCGCCTGGGGCGTGACGCGCCTGGGCCTCGGCGCCATCGCCATGCGACGCAACCGTCGCCCCGACAGCGCACACATGCCGGGTCGCACACCGGCAGGTGAACGCACCAGCTCTCGAAACACGCCGCACGACGCGCGGCGACGCCATGCGGAGCCACTCAACACGTAGAGCGAAGAGGACCACGCTGAAAGGGAACGCCATGACCGCCACTACCCGAACCACCAGCACCGCCGACGCCCGGACCGTCCGCCACCGAAACGCACCCGCCAACGCGCGATCACGTACCGGCAGCAGGGTGCCAAGCAGGATGGCCGCACGAATCATCGGCATCCTCATCCTCGCCGGATGGTTCACGTATGGGCCCGGAGGGGCGATCACCGCCTCGATCGTGGCCGCCCCGGACGTCCTGGCGAACGTCGCTGCGAACCAGATGACCTTCACGGCTGGCGCGGTCGTGATGCTGCTCAACTCGGCAGCCGTCGTCGGCATCGGCGTGATGTGGTTCCCGATCCTCAAGCGCCACAGCGAACCTGTTGCGCTGAGCTACCTCGCCACGAGAACCCTCGAGGCCGTCTTCCTCACCGTCGGGGTGATGAGCCTGTTGTCGCTGACGGGGCTCGGCGAGGCCTACGCGAGCGCCCACGCCCCGGCTGGCGCACACCTCGAGACGCTGAGCACCGTCGCAGTCCAGCTCAACGACCTGTCGTATCAGATCGGGATGGCAACGTTGGGGTTGGGCAGCCTGTTCTTCTGCCACCTGCTGTTCCGCACGGGGCTCGTCCCGCGCAAGCTCGCGGCCTGGGGCTTCATCGGCTACGCCGTGTTCGCCGTCGGGATGGTGCTCGACGTGTTCGGCTTCGGCGTCGGACTGCTGCTGACGATCCCCGGAGGCCTGTTCGAACTCGCCTTCGCGACCTGGCTGATCGTGAAGGGGATCCAGCCGTCCGCGACCGTTCCGGCGACGGCCGAGGCCGATGGTGCGGCGCATGAGGGGCAAGCACCATGAGGGCTGGTCACCTCATGGCGCCTATGACCTACTCAGCAGATGAGACGACCATGACGCACCGCCCGCAACCCGCCCCGAACACCGCAGGGCACCCGATCCCTATCCTCAACCGACCCCCGTTGACCAGCCGGTCGATCCGCACGGCGAGCGTCATCGCGGGTGCGTCGCTGCTGCTCATGGCTGCCCTCGCCGGCTTCGGGTACATCGTCGCGGTCGACGGGCTTGTGGCCTATGACGACGCTACCCGGAACGCCACCAACATCCTCGAGTCATCGGGACTGTTCCGATCAGGCATCATCAGCCTGTACATCGTGATCACACTGGACCTGGTCGTCGCGTGGGGCCTGTACCGCGTCTTCACCCCGGTCAACAGGACCCTGTCGGCGGTCGGCGCATGGATGCGGATCGTGTACGGAGGCATTTTCGCCGTTGCCGTCGCCCAACTCGTCCGAGTGCTGCGGCTGCTCAACACCGGCGGCGCGGCGACGGAAGGCACGGATCCGCGATACGCCGAAGCGCTGGCGGGGGTCAACAGGTTCGCCGACATCTATGACGCTGGGCTCATCCTGTTCGGGGCACACCTGCTCATCATCGGTTGGCTGGCATTCAAGGCCGGCTACGTTCCCAAGTGGTTGGGTGTCCTGCTTGTCGCTTCCGGCGTCGGCTACGTCGTCGACGGCGTCGGCGCGTTGCTGTCCGCAGGCCCATGGACCGATGTCTCGACGTTCACGTTCATCGGCGAGTTCCTGCTGGCCGTATGGCTCGTCATTCGAGGCCGCCGAATCACACTCAACGAAGGCGACGCGAGCGATGATCCCACCAGGGACGCGATGCAACTTGCTGATGTAGCTGATTAGGTCCCCTGCCCGCCATTGCGACGAGACACACGGTGCTGTTCTGGTTGCTCGCTGCGGATTGAAGGCTTGTATCCGTGAGGGGCACCCGCCAGTGGGCGGGAGCGGTCACGTAGGGTGGCCTCGGGAGGTGTCCCGGCGGTGACGGATTTCGGGTGGCCGTTGTGGCCCGTGAAAGAGATGGTCGCGGGGGCACGTCTCTCGGGTGAACCAGGTTCAGGGAATTGATGGTGTGCCCTCGTCGCCGGGGCCGGGCATCGGATCACGCACAAGGGCGGGTGCCTACGTGGCGATCGGGCAAGGACAAGTCCGACGTGATCGACGCGCAGCTGCTGTCGCGCGCCGGCGCTGTTCGCCCTGGAGCCTGCCGTGGTGCCGCATCCGGCGACGTTGGCGCTGCAGCGCGCGTGCCGACGCCGCCACAAGCTGCTGATCGCGGCCATCGCGCCGACCCGCCATGACGTCGTTGACCGCGAACAGACAGGTGACGCGGGGTCCGTCGCTCAGCAACGCCTGTGCCGACGCGTAGCCGCCGTCGCGGGTGAACGGGCCGTGGATCAGGTGCATCTCCTCGGGCACCACGCCGGCGCGGTCGGCGACCTCGACCAGCGTGATCGCATGCTTCGACATCCGACCCTCCTGCTCAGGAAGAGCCTCCGCCGTGCCGTGAACACCTCGCCGAGCGCTGGCAGCCGCACACGGACCCTATCGGCCGTGCGGCCGCGGTGGACCTACGGTCGCCGGCCCAGCACGTGCCTGGCAAAGCGCTCCTTGACGGCGGCGACCACCTCGTCACCAGGCCTGTCCCAGATGGCGCGGTTGAAGATCTCGACCTCGATGGGACCGTCGTAGCCTGCCGCGTCGACGGCGCCCAGCAAGTCGGGGAAATCGATGGGGCCGTCACCCATGAGACCTCGGCCGAGCAGGACGTCGGGCAACGGCACGAGCCAATCGCACACCTGGAAGCCCGCGATGCGGCCCGCCGCCCTGGCGATCTGCGCTTGCACCTGCGGGTCCCACCAGACGTGGAAGGTGTCGATCACGACGCCCACCTGCTCCTGCGGGAACGCTTCGGCCACGTCCAGCGCTTGGCTCAGGGTGACGATGACCGACCGGTCCGCGCAGTACATCGGATGCATCGGCTCGATCGCGAGGCGGACGCCATGGGTGGCGGCATAGCCGGCGAGGTCGGCGATGCCGTCGCTGACCATGTCCCGTGCGGTGGCGAGCGGGAGGTCGCCCTGCCCACCGCACACCAGGACGAGCGTGTCGGCGCCCAGCGCGGCCGTCTCGTCGACCGCCCGGCGGTTGTCGGCGCGCCGGCGGGCCCGCTCCGCGGCATCGGCGGTCACGAAGAAACCGCCACGGCACACGCTGGACACGCCAAGGCCGGCGTCGCGGACCAGCGCCGCAGCGGCGTCCGGCCCGATCTCGGCGATCCTGTCACGCCACAGCCCGATGAAGGTGATGCCGGCCCTGGCACACCCGTCGACGGCCTCGCGCAGGCTCCACCCCTGCGTCGTGATCTGGTTGAGGCTCAGGCGGTCGAGCATCGGCTGCGGGCCTTTCGGTGGTGGATGCAACCCGGCTCGATGTGTCAGCCCTGGATGCCGGACAGCGCGAGCAGTGTCCGCATGCGAGATGCAGCCAACTCGGGATCGCGCAGCAGCCGCGCCCGGTCTGCGAGGACGAGCAGCTTCGCCAGGTGCACCGCGGACCGTGCACTCTCCTGACCGGCGATCATCCGGAAGTGGTCCTGGTGGCCGTTGAGCCACGCCAGGAAGACCAGACCGGTCTTGTAGTGGTACGTGGGCGCGCCAAAGACGTGGCGCGACAGCGCCACGGTGGGATCGAGCAGGTCTCGGTAGCGGTCCGTGTCGCCGGCGTCCAGCGCGGCGAGCGCGCTGGCCGCGACCGGGGCGATCGCGTCGAAGATGCCCAGCAACGCGTCGCTGTGGTGGTGCTCGTCGCCGGCGATCAGGTCGGGGAAGTTGAAGTCATCGCCTGTGTAGCAGCGCACGCCGTGCGGCAGGCGCCGGCGAAGGTCGACCTCGACATCGGCGTCGAGCACCGACACCTTGACGCCATCCACTGCGTCGGCGTTGTCGGCGATCACGTCGATGGCCACATCGCATGCGGTAGCCAGATCCGACGAGCCCCAGTAGCCCGCCAGCGCGGGGTCGAAGGCATCCCCCAACCAGTGCAGGATCACCGGCTTCCGAGCTTGACGCAGGAGTTCA
>Ga0268386_10004283_pt1 | contig 10475 bp, 8 predicted proteins | sample RVTome_15_FD_200260 | JGI IMG/M metagenome (GOLD analysis project Ga0268386, IMG submission 200260) | Soil microbial communities from uranium-contaminated site in the Upper Colorado River Basin, Wyoming, United States - RVT150D86... ... | reverse complement strand
GCCGCCTGCGGTAGGCACGGGGATGCCGGGATCCGACCCTGTGGACCGCAGAACGACTCAGACCGGGTGGGTCAGCCCGGGGCCCCCAGGCAATCAATCGCCCAGGTCGGTCGGCAGCCGCGGGCGCTCGCCGACGGTGAGCATCAGCTCGCGGGGCTGGCCCTCGCGCACGAGCGTGAGCTTCACGCGCTGGCCGGGCCTCAGCGCCTTCACCCTGGCGACGTAGTCCTGGTGGGTGCGGACCGGGGCGCCCTGGATCGCGGTGAGGATGTCCCCACCCAGCAGGTACTCCTCTCCCTGGACGACGACCACGAGGTTCCCGCCGCGGACGCCGGCCTGGTCGGCGGGGCTGCCGTCGAAGACGACCTCGACGAGATAGCCCGGCGTGATCGGCGTCCGCACGACAGCGCCCAGCGCGGCGTCGACCGCACGCCCCTGCATGCCGAGCCACGGCCGCAGCACGCGACCCGACTCGCGGAGCTCGCGCAGCACGCCCCGGGCGGCGTTGATGGGCACCGCGAAGCCGATGGACTGCGTGTTGATCCCGATCACATGGCCGCACCGGTCCACCAGGGGCCCGCCCGAGTTGCCCGGGTTGATGGGCGCGTCGGTCTGGATCATCGCCTCGTCGGAGACGCCCGGCAGTACCCGGTTGAGGCCACTCACGATCCCGCGCGTCATCGTCTGCCCCAGGCCGATCGGGTTGCCGATGGCCACGACCTCGTCGCCGACCTTGATCGTCGACGAGTCACCGAGCCGGGCGGCCGGCAGCGGCCCCGCCCCCTCCGCGCGCAGCAGCGCCACGTCGAGGACGCTGTCCAGCCCGACCAGGCGGGCCGACACCTTGGTGCCGGAGTCGAGTGTCACCGTCAGCGAGGCGGCGCCGTCGACGACGTGCGCGTTGGTGATGACCTGGCCGTCGCGGTCGATGATCACCCCGGAGCCGACGACTGTCTCGAACCGCCGTTGCGGCCTGATCTTGTCGATCTTCGTGGCCTGGACGGAGACCACGGCGGGCGAGACGCGCTCGAACAGGAGGGCGAGCGACTCCGTGCACGATTGCGCGGCCGCGGCGGGCGGAGGGGCGAGCAGCAGGAACAGCACGAGCGACGGCGTACGCCAGCGCATCACCGGCGATCATACACGCCCCGGTCGCTCGGCCCGTCGCCTCTTCGGCCGTGGTCGCCACCGGGTGGCGAGGACCGTCTCCGTCCGGCGTCCGGGCGAGGTTACTTGAACGCGGGCATCACGCGTCTGGCGAGGAGATCGATCTGCCGGGGGTCGTCGCTGACCGGCCCCAGCACGATGTACCGGAGGCCGGCATCGACCAGGTCCTGGATGCGGGCGTTGATCCGGTCGATGGCGCCGACCATGTAGCACTCCTGCAGGTGCTCCCAGGAACGGTGGGTCCCCATCGCGCGCAGGTACGGTGCCCGGGACTTGGCCAGCGCCTTGTCGTGGTCCTTCTCCTCGACCAGGTGGATGAAGTTGCAATGACCGAAGGTGAGCGCCTTGGGATCGCGACCCATCCGGGTGGCGTGCGCCTGCAGCTGCCGCCAGTCGCGCTTGACCCACTCCTGCTTGCCCGAGCAGCGCGACAGCCAGTGGCCGGCCTTCACGATCCGGTCCATGACCGTCTTGGCGATGACCGGCACGTCGTGCTCGCCGGGATCGGGGATGCGCGAGCCGCCCGACACCCAGATCGGCGGCATCCGGGACGGCCGGGGATCGATGGTGACGTCCTTGAACTCGTAGTAGCGCCCGGTGAAGGACACGTTGGGCCTGGTCAGCAGCAGCGTCACCGCCTCGATGATCTCGTCGGTCCGCTGGCCGCGCTCCTCGATCCGGGAGCCGGTGACCTCGAACTCCCGCGTGTACCAGCCGGGGCCCACGCCGAACACGAACCGGTTGTTCGACATGTGGCAGAGCGTCGAGATCTCCTTGGCCAGCACGACGGGGTGCCGCACCGGCAGCACGAGGATGCCGGTGGCGATCTTGACTTTCTCGGTGAGGGCCGCCGCGTAGGACAGCATGGTGAGCGGCTCCAGCCACGCGTTGCCGTAGAGGCCCGGCGCCGACAGCAGGTGGTCGATCACCCACACGTCGATACCGTGCTTCTCGCACTTCTCGATCGACTCCCGGATGTTGCGCACGTTCTTCGCCCCGCCGCTCCTGTCGCTCCACGCGTAGGTCGGAATCCACGCCCCGAACTTGAGCTTGGCCATGGTGGCGCTCCTCTGGTCGTCTCGGGGGCCTCGAGATGGCCCGCGAGCCCCCGACGTTCGGAGCGTCCCGGCGGCGCCGGGGCGCTCCGCTGTTCAGCGCGTCTGTCCGTAGCGGATCTCCAGGGTCGTGCAGCCGCGGGGCACGCGATAGGGGCCGTGGACCATGCCGGGCGGCCGGCACGCGTACATGCCCGCGCTGAACGTCTGCTGCTTGCCGAGGTCGGTCAGCTCGCCGTCCAGGATCCAGACCTCCTCCCAGAAGTCGTGCGTGATCGTCTCGGTGGTCTCCACGCCGCCGTCGAACCGCAGCAGCCGCGTGACGTCCCCGGTATCGGCGTCGCGGCTGAGGATCTTCTGGAACACACCCGGCCCGCCGGCGCCGCCGGCGGCCGAGCCGGCCACGGGCTCCCAGGGCAGGTGGTCGGGACGGAAGAACTCGTGCTCGGGCTTGGGCATGGCTGTCCTGGAATCTCCAGGAAAGCTCGCGTGGTGTCAAGACGCGCGCGCGTGACATACTCGTCGCGTGAGAGGCCTGCTCGGATGTGTCGTGGTGGCGGTGGCCCTCGCGGGCTGTGTCGTCGTCGACCCGGCTGACCAAGGCCATCCCGGGCCCGTCCACGTGCCCGGCCGGCCGGCCGCGGCGCCGCCGCCGAATGTCCCGCCGGGCCACAGGCCGCCGCCGGGGCTGTGTCGCATCTGGCTGCCCGGCCGTCCACCCGGGCACCAGCCGCCGCCGGGCCGCTGCGAGGAGCTTCAGTACCGCGTTCCCCCGGGGGCCTCCCTTATTCGCGGGTAGCCACCGCCGCGGCCGTCCCGCCAGGCGTGCGTATAATCGATCGATGCGCCATGGATTGATCGTCGTCCTGGTCGCCGTCGTCCTCGCCGGCGGCTGGCCGGCCCCGGCCGCGGAGCCGAGCCGCTCGACCGAGTCGGTCGTGGCCGCCACGCTGGACAACGGCCTGCGGGTGCTGCTGCTCGAGGACCGGCGCAGCCCCATCGTCACCGTGCAGATGTGGTATCGCGTCGGCTCGCGCAACGAGGTGCGGGGGGCCACCGGCCTGGCGCACTTCCTCGAGCACCTGATGTTCCGGGGCACCGCCCGGTACGGCCCCGGCCTGTTCGCCCGCATCGTGGAGCGCAACGGCGGGCGGCACAACGCCTTCACCTCCCAGGACGTGACCTCGTACTACGTGAACCTCGCCGCCGACCGGCTCGACCTCGTGCTCGAGCTCGAGGCGGACCGGATGCAGAACCTCGTGCTCGATCCCGCGATCATCGCCTCCGAGCGCCAGGTCGTGATCGAGGAGCGGCGCACGCGCACCGAGGACGATCCCGGCGGCGCGCTCGGCGAGGAGGTGAGTGCCACCGCTTTCCGCGCGCACCCCTACGGCCAGCCGATCATCGGGTGGCCGACCGACCTGGCGCGCATCACGCCCGAGGAGATCCGCGCCTTCTACCGCACGTACTACGTCCCCAACAACGCCCTGCTCGTCGCCGTGGGCGACTTCGAGGCCCCCGAGGCGCTCGGCAAGGTGCGGGCGGCGTTCGAATCGATCCCGCGCGGTGCCGAGCCACCGCCGGTGCTCGCGGTGGAGCCGCCCCAGAGCAGCGAGCGGCGCGTGACGGTGCGGCGGTCGGCCGAGCTGCCGATCGTGTACATGGGTTATCCGGTGCCCAACCAGACGTCCCCGGACGCGGCGGCGCTGGAGGTGCTGTCCGTGGTGCTGTCCGGCGGTCGGGCCTCGCGGCTCTACCGCGACCTCGTGCACGAGCGCCGCCTGGCCCTGGAGGCGGGCGGTGACTACGCCTACTTCTCGCTCGATCCGAACCTCTTCTGGTTCTGGGCCACACCGCTGCCGGGCCAGACCCCGGAGACGCTGGAGAAGGAGCTGCGGGGGCACGTGGAGCGGCTGGCCCGCGAGCCGGTGAACGAGGTGGAGCTCACGCGCGCCAAGAACCAGATCGAGGCCAGCTTCGTCTTCCAGGACGATTCCATCCATCGCCGCGCCTCGCTGCTCGCCCGCTTCGAGCTGATCGGCGGCCATGCGCTCAAGGATCGGTACCTGGCCTCCATCCGGGCCGTCTCCGCCGCCGATCTGCAGCGGGTGGCCGGCGCGTATTTCCAGGAGGACAGGAAGAACGTCGGCATCCTGCTGCCGAAGCCCTGATCACCGGCGCTTCCGGAAGCGGTTAGACTGAGCCCATGTCTCACCGCCGCCTGACCGCCGCGTGCGTGCTCGTCGTGCTCCTGCTCGCCGGCGCCCTCGCCCCGCTGGGCGCCGCCCCGATCGCCCACCGCGAGGTGCTGCCCAACGGCATCGTGCTGCTGGTGGCCGAGCGGCCGGCGGTGCCGATCGTGGCCGTGCGGGCGTTCATGCGCGCCGGTGCGTCGTTCGAGCCGCCGGACCGCGCCGGCCTCGCCAATCTGACGGGCGCGCTGCTCACGCGCGGTACCGCCGGGCGCAGCGGACCCGAGATCGACGCCGCCATCGAGTTCGTGGGGGGGAGTCTCGAGGCCGGCGCCGGCCGCGACGGCCTCACTGCCTCGCTGTTCGTGCTGAAGCGCGACCTCGGGCTCGGCCTCGACCTGCTGGGCGAGGTCGTGCGCTCGCCGACCTTCCCGGAGGCGGAGCTCACGCGCGAGGCGGCGCAGATCCAGGCGGCCATCAAGCGCTCCGAGGAAGATCCGGGTACGGTGGCGGCCCGGGCGCTGGCCCCGCTCGTCTTCGCGCGCCACCCCTACGGCCGTCCCGTGGAGGGGACGATCGACTCGGTCGGCAAGCTCACCCGTGAGGACGTGATCGCCTTCCATCGGGACCACGTACGGCCCGACACGACCATCGTCGCGGTGGTGGGCGATGTCACCGTGGACGAGGCGCGCCGCGAGGTGCTGGCCCGGTTCGGCGGCTGGCCGCGGCCGACGACTCCGCCGCCCCCGCGGCCGGCCCAGGCCGGTCCGGCGACGTCGCGCGCCGAGGTGATCGCCAAGGACCTGACCCAGTCCACGATCGTGCTGGGTCGCCCGGCCATCCGGCAGGTCGACCCCGACTACTTCCCGCTGGCGGTGGCCTCCTACGTGCTGGGCGGGGGCTCGGCCTCCCGGCTCTACGCGCGCGTGCGCGACGACGGCGGCCTGGCGTACGCGGTCTACGCCTACGTGTCGCCCGGCCGCTACGGCGCCTCGCTCGTCCTCTCGGCCCAGACCCGCACCGGCGCGGTGCCGAAGGTCCTCGGCATGCTGCGCGACGAGCTGGCGCGGATGGCGCGCGAGCCGATCGGCGAGGACGAGCTGCGCCTGGCCAAGGACTACCTGATCGGCAGCTTCCCGCTGCGCCTGGACACCACGTCCAAGGTCGCCGACTTCGTCGTCGCCATCGAGGAGCAGGGGCTGGGCCTGGACTACGCCGATCGCTACCGGGCCGCCATCGCCCGGGTGACGGCCGCCGACGTGCAGCGGGTGGCCGGGCGCTTCTTCGGGCCCGACACCTTCAGTCGGGTCCTGGTGGGCGCCACGAAGTGATCCGGGCACTGGTGGTGATCGTCGCCGCGCTGGTCGCCGCCGGCGAGGTGGCCGCCGCGTCGTTCACCCTCAGCGAGGCCGACAAGCGGGCGGCCATGCAGGTGGGCGAGCGCAGCACCACCTCCGAGGACTTCGACCGCGAGTGGCGCGTCAGCGGCGACGGCGGCGAGGTCACCGTGCTCACGCCGTTTCACCGGCTGGCCGTGGCCGCCCGCCATGCCGCCTTCAAGAACGAGTCGCTCGAGCCGCCCGCGGTCGAGCGCGAGATCAACAAGGACGCCGGCCGGCTGATCGTCTGGGTCTCGCTGCGCGGCCGCAGCCAGACCTTCGCCCGTCACTACGCACCCCGCCTGGTGCAGGGCACACGCGAGATCCGGCCCGCCTTCGTGCAGAACGAGCGCACGGCCCTGACCCAGGACGACGGGGCCTACCTGGCCCGCTGCGTGTACGCGTTCCCGGTGCGCGACCTCGACGGCCGTGACCCCGTCACCCTCATCGTGGCCGACGTCGAGGGCCGGGACGTGAGCCGCTTCACGATCGACCTGGCCAGCATGCGCTAGCCGGGGGAGCGTGACGGTGCCGCTCCACGGCTGGCTGGGCCTCGCCGTCATCGCCGGCGCCGGGGGGCTCCTGTTCGGGTGCGCACCGCCGTCGCCGCCGGGCGGTGGCCGTGACATGGCCCTACCCGGTGCCCTACCTGGGCCACGTCAAGGTCCTCGAGATGCCGGGGCTCGGCGACCTCGGGTTCCCCCCGTTCGCGCTCGAGTGCTCCGCCATGTCTCACTGGCGGCGCGGCACGCTCGCATCCGACGCGCCGAGGCCGATGCTATAATTCGCCCGCACGCCGCTCAGGCACGCTCGCGAGGAGGCTCGTGATGAACGCGATTCGGATTCACGCTCCCGGTGGCCCGGAAGCCATGAAGCTGGAGGACGTCCCGCAGCCGGCGCCCAAGGCCGGCGAGGCCGTCGTCAAGGTGGACGCGGCCGGGCTGAACTACATCGACGTGTACTTCCGCAGCGGACTCTACAAGGCCGAGTACCCGCTGACGCTCGGCCTCGAGGCCGGGGGCACGGTGACGGCCGTGGGCCCGGACGTGAGCGAGGTGAAGATCGGCGACAAGGTGGCGTACACCGGCGTTCCCGGCGCATATGCGCAGTACGCCGCGGTGCCGGCGGCCCGGCTGGTCGTGCTGCCCGCCGGCGTCAGCACCCGGCAGGGTGCGGCCGCCATGCTGCAGGGCATGACCGCGCACTACCTGGCGTGCAGCACGTACCCGCTCAAGCAAGGCGACACCTGCCTCGTGCACGCGGCGGCGGGCGGGGTCGGCCTTCTGCTCTGCCAGATCGCCAAGATGCGCGGCGCCCGCGTGATCGGCACCGTCTCCACCGACGACAAGGCCAAGCTCGCGCGCGAGGCCGGCGCCGACGAGACCATCATCTACACGCGGCAGGACTTCGAGGCCGAGGTCAAGCGGCTGACGGGCGGCAAGGGCCTGCAGGTCGTCTACGACGCCGTCGGCAAGGACACGTGGGACAAGAGCCTCAACTGCCTGGCCCCCCGCGGGCTGATCGCGCTCTACGGTCAGTCGAGCGGGCCCATCGGCCAGATCGACCCCCAGATCCTGAACACGAAGGGCTCGCTGTTCCTCACGCGCCCCAGCCTGAACCACCACATCGCCAGCCGTGACGAGCTACAGTCGCGGGCCGGCGAGGTGCTCGGCTGGATCCGCGACGGCAAGCTGCGGGTGCGCATGGAGTTCGAGTTCGCCCTCGGGGCTGCCGCGGACGCCCACCGGGCGCTGGAAGGCCGCAAGACCACGGGCAAGGTCTTGCTGGTGCCGTGAGGGACACGGGCTGAACGGCCCCGCGGAGGCGTCATGCCGCGCTGGGTGATGTGGCTGCTCGGCGTCGTTTCGGCGCTGGTGATCGTGGGGATTGCCGCGGTCGCCGCCCTGCCGTACCTGGTCGACACGCCACGGATCCAGGCCTACATCTCGACCACTGCGACCCAGACGCTGGGGCGGCCCGTGCGCTTCAGCGCGGTGTCGCTCCGCGTTCTGCCGCTGCCGGCGGTCCAGCTGCACGACCTGGAAGTCGCCGAGGATCCAAGGTTCGGGACCACGCCGTTCCTCAAGCTCGACGTGGGCCGGGTCCGCCTCCGGCTGCTGCCGCTGCTCGCGGGACGCGTCGAGCTGGGCGACATTGTCTTGCGCAAGCCCACGGTCACGATCGTTCAGGCGGCCGACGGCCGCCTGAACGTCTCCACGCTGGGCACGACGGCAGAGCCGCGGCCGGGGGGCCGGCCGGGTCGCTCGACAGGCGGCTCGGGGGCGGCCGGCGCGGTGGCGGTCGCCCGCGTGGTGGTGGACGACGGCACCATCGTGTACCTCGCCCGGGGCAAGGGCCAGGGGGCGCCGCAGTACCGGCTGAGCGACGTGGACCTCACGCTCACCGGCAGCGGGACGCAGATCGCGTTCCGGGGTGACGCCCGGCTGCAGCCGGGCGACGTCCGACTCGGGCTGAGCGACGGGGTCGTCGCGCTCGCCGGTGCCCGGCCTCTCACCGAGGCCTCGCTGCGCGGCAGGGTGACGATCGACGGGAAGGATATCGGACCCTTGGCGGCGGTGGCGCTGGGGCCCGTGCCGGAGCTGCACGGCGGGGTCAGGGGCGCCCTGGCGCTCGGCGGTACCGTCGCCGCGCCGACCGCCGGCGGCGAGATCACGATGTCCGACCTCACGGCGACCCAGGACAATCCGCGCTGCCCCGCTCCCAGGCGGCGTACGCTGACCGTCTCCACCGTGAAGCTCGACCTGGGATGGCAGGACCAGCGCCTGGCCGGCAAGCCGGCGACCGCGACCCTGGCCGGCGGCACCGTCACGACACAGCTGACCGTGACGCTCGATCGCGGCGTCCGCGTGCAGATGGCCGACCTTGTCATTGCGAAGCTGCCGCTGGAGAAGGTTCTCGTCGACTACCTCTGCCAGGGATATGCGATCACCGGGCCGCTCGACCTCGCCGGCGGGCTCCGCTTCGACGCCCACGACGTCCTGGGGACCCTCTCCGGGCCCGGCCGTCTCCAGATCGGCAGCGGCAGGGTGGTGGGGCCTCAGGCGCTCGCGCTCTTCGGCAGCGTCATGCGGGTGGGCGGCGCAGTGTCGGCGATCCTGTCGGCCGACGTGCCGTCGGGCGCCCTCGACTCGCCGCTGGAGTTCGACTCGATCACGGGCAGCTACACGCTCAGCAACGGTGTGGCCACCACGCGCGACCTCCTCTACACGAGCCGGGCGATGAAGGTGGCGATCGCGGGCGACTACGCGCTCGTCAGCGGCCGCATGAACCTCGACATGGACGTCAGCCACAGCCGCGGCGAGCTCAAGGCCAGGCTCACCGGCACCGCCGCCTCGCCGAGCATCGCCGTCTCCCCCGCGAGCCTTCTCAAGGACGTGGATCCGCAGAAGGCCCAGAAAGGCATCCAGGACCTCCTCAAGCGCTTCACCCGCTGAGCTACCGGACCTCGGGGTTGCGGGGGAACTTGAAGTACGGCAGGCGGACGCCGCCGATGACGACCCGGTCGGCCCGGATGCTGGGCGGAGCCACGAAATCCGGCGTCACGCCGGCGGCCGTGACCAGGTCGTCTTGCTCCACGCCGTCGCCGCTCACGCCGAGCCCACCCACCAGCACCCCGGCGCGGTAGATGCCGACGCTGCCCGGGAAGAACACGACGCCGCTCTGATTGCCGAGGTTGGCTGGATCCCGGCCCTGCGTGCACGGATTGAGGACATCGCGGCGGTAGTCACCGAAGAACGGACCGGACCTGGTGCCGTCGAGGCCCGCCGGGTAGAGCGGCATCGCCCCGAAGCCGATCGTGCGCGCGGTCATCGAGAAGCCGAGAGGGAAGCCGGGCATGTCGCCAGCGTTGCGGGCGGTGCGGCTGAAATAGACGGCGTTGCGGGCCTTGGTCGCCGCCACGTCGATGCTGAACACGGTGGCGTCGTTCATGCGGAAGACGCCCAGGAGCGTGCCAGTGCGGTCGGCCACGGCGATCACCATCCTCGTGGTGCTGCCCAGCGGCAGCCGGATGGCCGCGCGCGTGCGCTGCGCCTGCGCCACCGCGCGGTTCACGATCGTCTTCACGTTGCGGACGGTCAGGCCCACGCCGGCGTTCGGACCGAGCAGGTAGCCCTTCCGGACGGCGACGCGCGGGCTGGCGATGGGAGCGACGACGAAGGCGCCGGCCAGCACTCCGGGGCCGACGCCGGCCGGCCGGACGGTGTTGTTCACGAAGGGCAGCCGGATGCCGTCGAGGAAGACCGCGCCGGGAGACGCCACCCGCGGCCCGAACCGCGCGCCTCCGGCGACGCTGCCCCTGAAGGCGGCGAACTCGGCGGCCGCGCGCGGCACGCCGGTGACACCGATGCCGCCGACGACCCTGCCATCCTTGAAGATCGGCACCCCGCCCGGGTCCAGGGCCGAGGGGCTGCCGTCGAACACGTCGGCCTTGCCGGTGACGATGCCGGTGCCGCACCCCGCGACGGCGCCGCCGCCGGTGCAGGCCCCTGGGGTCAGGCTGGTCGCGCGCGGAACGACCGCGTCGAGCGCCGCGGCCAGCGCGCACCCGCGGTTCGTGTTCTCGATCCCGTAGAGCGCCCCGGGCGGTCTGTTCCGCACGCCGGGCGGAAAGTGGATGCCGCTGATGAAGCGCACGGTGCGCGAGGACAGCGGCGCGGCGT
>Ga0268386_10004282_pt1 | contig 10475 bp, 8 predicted proteins | sample RVTome_15_FD_200260 | JGI IMG/M metagenome (GOLD analysis project Ga0268386, IMG submission 200260) | Soil microbial communities from uranium-contaminated site in the Upper Colorado River Basin, Wyoming, United States - RVT150D86... ... | reverse complement strand
CAGGAGGAAAATTGCGGTCATTCCGGGCCTGGTCAGGAATTCAAAGCACGAAGTGACCTCTTCGAAATCCTCATGTTTCGCTAACACGATGACAATCTTCGCGTCCATATTTGATTTGACTTCGCCCTTTTTGGCGCACGGGCCGGTATCCCGTCGATCATCGCCAGATTCTTCCGACCGTAAATCCGGATGCCGACACTCGGTCGTATACCATTTGGAATGAATTGTGGCCCTATTATGGCAGCGTGAGCAATGCAGGTGCCACCCTGCAAATCGCGGTGCGCGCAAGCGTAAGGCTTTCAATAAAGAGATCTTAAGCGGCGCGCAATCGGCAGGACGGCGGTCATACGAATGGGAAATCCGTATCCTTTTGAGTTCTTTATGTATCCGAAATTGTATCCCGCCGTTTACACCGGCGATGCCGCGGAGAAATTCTTTGCGGGACTCTTCGCCCAGCTCAGAGCGATGGAAAGGAGAAAACTGCTCGCCTATTCCTCGGTTGAGATACGCCACAAGTCAACCAAAGTTAAGTCACGGCTTCGATCTCCCAGTCGTCAATGTCGTGGCATGTCTCTTGCTTATGCAAATAGAACGGTTAGCAAAGGTGATCTGTGAAAAAGGATTTCCCAATGAGCCAGCTAATAGATATCATCGGCATCGGTGTGATCTTTATCTTTCTATTTCTCCTGGGGTAGGAGAACGATAATACCTCGCGGGACACCGCCGTTCGGTTCATATAACCCAGGCCACCTTCTTTTCCATCAACCATGTTGCCAAATCTCGGCAATTTCTCACGTCGAGCAATCCAAAAAATGACAGATTGAACCTCCGCTTTTGGGTTCAATCAATCTCCGTTGCCGGCGCGCCATCACATCAGACACCCCCCGATGGTGCGCGAGGATGCCTTTGTCCTATTGTATCTCCCGTTTACTACCAGAGATCACCCGGCAAATTCTCGACATCCATCGGAATCTTTGACGTAACAACTAATCCACGAACCCAGACCCCGTCACGCTCCTGACCCGCCGGCCTCCCGCGCTCTTCTTCACAAAAGCATCTCGGCTTGAAATCCGTTTTTCCAATCGATCCGTAGTTCTCTGCAGAAAGCCGCTCGCGTCCAGGTCACCGTTGGAGCTTGGCATGGGGCGGTCAAGCAATAGACGACTCGGGAGGACCCGCGATGAAGCAACAAAACGCAGCAAATTCACCCCAGCTCATTCGCTACCGTGGCGACCAGATCGGAATGATCTGGACGAGTGCCGGCCGAATTCGGTTCTGCTGCCACTGTTAGTTTCGACTGAATTGGAGACCGATGCACAGTCCGTAAAGCACGGAGTGGATAACAAAAAGGAGGTAATGACCATGCAACCTATAGGCGTTCAAGCGCAGCTACTTTCGAACGATGTGCTCGCAAAATGGCTGCTGGAAGACTTTCCGTATCGCATTCAGCTCGCTCCGATTTTTCCATTTCTTCCGGTCGCGGGCGACTCACTCCGCTACGCGACCACCGGCCCTCTGCCACCGGCCGTGACCGTCGGCCAATGCGGCCCCATACCCGAAGACACCAAGCAGCCCAGGGATCCAAACAGGATACACTCAATGGCCGAGATCGCCACACATTTCCGCGTCTGCTACAAGGCGCAGGACATTTTCTCCTCGAACGTCAATGACCAGGTCGCCGTCCAGATGGCGCTGGCCGTTCGTGAGTTACTCTATAAATTCTGGATTCTTTTCGAGAGTGGCGATGCGTTAGCCAATCCTGATGAGTTTGACGGGCTCAACCGATTGGTCGATCCCGTGAACGTGCTTGATCTGCGGGGTCGGGAGTTGCGCTTGGAGGATTTGGATTTGGCCAAGCAGCGCGTACGCGCCAACGACGGTCGGTGCGTGGTGGCATTCACCAGCGGGCCTGGGAACCTGGCCATTCGAGCCGCTCACTATGTACGGGGATTGACACCGCATTACCAGAACATGGAGGTTCCGTGTCCCGATGGGCGCAGCAAGAGCGTCCACGTGCTCACCTTCGACGGCGCGCCCGTTTACATCAACGACCTCAACCAAGTGGTGCAATGGAGCGAGGCGGGACCAAGAGCGTTTCTGGCACCGGAGACGGCTCTCCATATCGACGGCTTCGACCCTCCACTGGCGACGAACATCTGGTTCTTCGTACTAGGACCGGGAAATCTGCACGGAATCATGCCCGAGAAGGCGCAAAATATCATCGTGCGCTCGACCATTCTCGCGGACGGTTCGACTCTGGTCTACCACGTGATGATGCCGGTAGGCATGGCGCGCGGCAGCGCCGGTTCGATTTCCGTCATCAAGAACGCGACGATTCCGAGGGGCTAGCGATATCAAAACACCATGGATGATGATCTCAATTTTCAAGCAGAAGGACGTGAAAAATGCCCAAAGTGAACAGCAGCTGTCCCTGCTCCGGGAGCCAGGCTGGAGACAGAAGTCCTGTCGGGGGACCCGTGGAAATGCCCCCACTGGCGCTCGAACGGTTGGGAAGCACCGCGATCCCAGGCGAGTTCGAAAACCTCGTGAGGGAAGCGATCCCTCGTGTCGGAATGTCCCCTGGTTCGGAATGGGCAGCCACCTCGACAGCTCCCGGGACAGACACAGCTGCAAATCCAGGCGCCGGGACATTTTCACTCGCCGATTTGACTCTGGATCTGAGCAGAGTTCCGCACCAAACCGAGGGACTTCGTGGGATGAGGGGCTTCAGGTTGGCTTCGCTGGCGTCTGATTTTCGCCCGCTCCAGCAAATGGGGCCAGCGGACTTGTTGACAATGGACGGTTTAGACGACTCAGAGACCAGTCCGAACGAAAAGATCATGCAGTTCGGTGAGTTGGAAATGGATGCCACGTTCAAGTTCGTCCCGGCGAAAGCGGTCGATGCGATCTTCCAGTACGTCGACGAGAACATCAACTCAAAACTGCCGATCGGAAAAGTAACAAAGGAAGGTCTCGAGTCCGCACTCGGTGCGATCACCCCTGAATTCAACTTGAACTTCGACTGCACGGGGAGCTGTGAGAGTTTTGACTCCATCAAAATTGGGCAGCAAGAACCCAAACTCTATGGGGTGGCAGGAATCGACCTTCCTGTTTTACTTGAGATAGAAGCGGCCGTGCTCATCAGGCCGGCGGAGGTGATCAGTCCCTGTGTCACTGAGGAGGAACTGGACTATCGGCGCAAGAAGGAAGAGTACGATCGCAAAGTGATTGGACACTTAAAGGCCACCAGAGAGCGCGCTGACAGGAGCGCAAAAGCTGAGCCACCGGGGCCCATGCCCAAACTTCCCGAGGGGAAACCGGAACGGCCCGAGAAAGAGAAGAGATCCAAACCCGGCAGACAGGTCCGGCAGGACTTTATTATCCGGTGGGACTACACGATTAAGGACCCACTGCTGGGAATCAAGTACGCCGACAGACTGTACACCCAAACGGTCACTCGCTACTCTCCCTGTTGCCCGCTGGCCCCTGCCGCTATGCCTATACCTCCCGTCGTACCACCGGAAGGTGAAGGAGAGGATGAAGAAGAGAAGGACAAGCAGAAGGAGTTCTTCCTGGCAGGATGGCCAGAATTGGGCCAAGCCGTTACACATGACACGCCCTACCCTCGTTTGCCTCTCGGCCCCGCACCAAAGGAGAGCAGCAAAGAGGGTGCCGTCATTGCAGAGGACCAGCGGAAAGAGTCGCTCATTGTCAGGTTGGATCACGTGGCGGTGAGCTCTGAAAAACTAGCCCTCACGTTCAGGGCTGGAGATATCACCATATCTCCGACGCTACCTGGGGAGAAGACCGCGGATTCGCCGAACATCAACGCGGCTTCACTCACCAGTGCGGGACCGAAGGTTCCACTGGAGGGCCAATGAAAATCTCACTCGAAGCGCTGGAACGTCTGCGGAGCACCGCGATACCACGGAGTTTCCTGAAAGTTGCCCGGGAGTTCGCGCCGCGCACTGGAGTGCCAGGGGCCAGCGTTCGAACAGGGTTGGCCACGTATGCCACACACGAGCTGCCGGCCGCTGCGAGACCGGTGCTGGAGATACCCGCTGACTCCGAGATCGAATCTCTGATCGAGCCATCACCAGAAGAACTCCCTGAGCCAGAACTCGATGCACCCGTTGAGACGGAGTGGGAGGAGTCAGCGCAACAGGAACCGGCGTGGCCACTGCAACCGCCGGACGAAGTTGGTATGGAGGTGCGAGCTGAAACGTTTTCTCTGCATGATTTGAAGCTCGACCTGGGCGGCGTTGCGCACATGACGCCCGGATTGGTGGAGCTGATCGAAGCCCCGCTGGAGTGGATTGGACGGACGACCTTCTTTCTCCAGGACGATCCCGTCGTCGCTTGTCTGGCGTGCCGCTTGGTCATCCTGGTGGGCGGGATGGATGCGGTAGACGGCGACATTACGGACAAGGATATCAAGGGAGCGGGGAGGTGGGCCGTTCAGCGGGCGACCGAGTTGAGCCGGAGCGGCGAGTGCTTCCAACTCTGGAGGATGCCCTTCACATCTCCACTTCCACAACGGGTCTTCGCTCAAGACATCAGTGGAGGGACGGTGCGCCAGGCAGTGCAGCATGCGAAAGAGGCATCGGGTAGAATTCAAAGCTTCTCCAAAATGCTTTCTGCGGGCGCGCGCGGCCTGCGCCGGATCGATGAGCTGGTCATCTTCCAACACGGCGTGAGGAACATAGGTAAAAAGACAAAGGAGGAAAAGGTCGTGGCCGCGCTCAAAGAACTCCTGGTAGAAATATTGAAGATTCCCGTCTGCCGGTTGGTCTACTGGTCGTGTAACGCGGCGGTTAATCTCGACGTCTCGCCGGGCAGCCCAATGGATGATTTGATGACGGAACTAGCCAGACTATCGCACCTGCAGCGGGGATGCAGTTGTCGGAATCGCATTGAACTGATCAAGCCTACTGATGGAAAGTGCGGCATAAAGAATGAGGCCCAACCCAAAGACCTAGCTACCGGCGACGGGAAGGTGATTCGCGTCCGCTGGAGTGTAGAGGATGAGCCTGCGAGGCAAGAACCTGAGACAGTGGACGGTGACGACGTGCAAGAAGTGCTGGGTGTTCCAATCGTCGAGGACGCAAAGCTCAAGTAGTGGCTGTCGCTCGGCTGACGCCTGGGGCTCACAACCAGGCCAGCATTATCACTTCCCCGAGTCTACTAAATCCACTTCTCCAACCGATTCGTAAATCTCTATAAAAGCCGCCACGAAATCTTTGGATTTCTCGATGTTGGACTTGAGCAATGGACGGCCGACGGCATTGTTAGTCTCAATGGGACGCAAATAACGCGACGTTGTTGACTAATAGACAACCTCAAGGATCGATTACGTGCGAGGCTCTATCATTAACGGACCGGTCACACTGGAAACGGCGCCGTCTTCGACTCGGCGCCGCTTCCGGCGCGGGTTACTGAGTTTCTCTTTCCTCGGGCAACGCGCCGCCCCAGAGCTCTTTCATAAAGCCGCTCTTCTCCAGATTCTCGACGAAGCTGTTGTCGAATATTTCGTTCGGCGTCTTTCGGATCGCTGCGCCATCCTCTTTGGCGATCTTCAGTGTCTCGGAAACGAGCTTGGGCGGCACGACCATGCGCCGATTGATCAGATTCCGGGCGTAGGCCTCGTACGCGGAACGAAGCGCGTCGGTGTCCTTCAGTCGAAGAGTTTTGCCGACGGCGGCCATCGCGGCCTCGGGGTTTTTTTCGACAAAGTGAATCGTCTCCGCGAGCGCCGCCACGACTTTTTGCACCACCGCCGGCCTTTCTTTCCAGGTTTTCACGCTGGCAAAGAGAGAGCTGTAGATAAACGGCAAGCCGAGATCCTTGAGATTATAGATGACGTTCAGACCATCCTTCTTGCCGCGGGCGTCCAGCGGCGGCTGAATCAGCGTGGCCTGAAATACATCCTGCATCAGCGCGGTATAACGCTCGGTGGTCGTGCCGCCCACCGTGGCGAGGGTCACATCCTTCTCCGAGAGGTTGAACTTCTTGAGAAACATTTTTGCGAGCCGATAAGGGAAATCCCCTGGGCGAGTTACGCCGATTTTTTTGCCGATGAGATCCTCGGGGCGCTTGATATCCTTCCGGGCCAGAACGACGTAGGGCAAGCCGATCAGCGGCGAAGCGACGAGCTTCCCCTCCGCTCCAGCCGCTATCCGCACGATGTTCGAGTCGGCGTTGCAGTAAAGAAAATTGATCTCGTCCGCCGCCAGGCCCTCCATGGCTACGCTGCCGCCGCGCACCACGATATGCTCGGCGTTTATGCCGTATTTGTCGAAGAGCCGATTCTCCAGGGATAGATTCATATACCCTGCGCGATGAGCCACGGGCGACGCCGGATCGGCGAGCGGAGGCGTATCCTCTTCGACAACGGCGTATCTAAAGTTACAACCAACCGTTTACAGCTTCCGCGGCGAGCAATTGCATAGGCGTCCTCGCGATCGCCGCGTTACGTCTATACAAACTCCCGGTTAATCGAAGTTTTTGCTCTCGGCAATGGAGGACAGACGCGGAGAGCAGCGTCAATGCGCTGCTGCCTCCGACGCTGGCATGTGCGTTGCTCTTTTGCCAGCGACGAGAGTTTGAGTTCAAAATCACAGCGCGGTCAAACCAGGACGGCCATCACGCAGATATTGGCGGCCGTGATTGCGAGGGTGCGTGCCCAGAGGTTTTCCTTGGCAGGTTGAGCGGCGAGATCAAGAATAGCAACTTGACCGCTCCTCCGCTCACGCCCCAACTAGAGGCGGAAAACATGCAAAGTTGGACAGACGCTCGCGAGCAGTTTGAGCCAATTCTCCGAGCAATGGCATATCAATACGGCGCCGGATTGTCGGTGGATGCTGTGGACGATTTGATGCAGGCCGGCCGTATCGGGTTGGTGCGTGCGCTGAAGACTTACTCTCCCGAAGCCGGCGCCACCTGGCAGACTTACGCGACCCGCTGCGTTCGTAACGCCATCCTGGATACCGCGCGACAGGAACACCGGGCTCGGCGGAAAGTCTGCCTTTTTTGCGAACTGTCCACCGACGACGCCCCGGACTTTGACACACTGACTGGGCCGACGGAAACCTCCGCTATCGAGCCTCTCCTTGAACAAATCACGGACGAGGGCTTATGCGCCGCCATCCAACAGCTGCTTCCGCGTGACCAGCAGATTCTCGACCTCTACTACGCGTCAGAAATGAGTGACGCACAAATTGCTGCTGCCCTGGGGATGACAAGCGCCGCCGTGAAAATGCGTCGGCACCGTGCCCAACAGCACTTGCGCCGCGCGCGCGAAGCGGTCGGCGGGTGATGACAGAAAAGAAATCCGTTGAGGGCGTTACTTTGCGAGCGGGTTCAAACGTATATTTCTGCAAGTCAACATTTACAAATCACGAATGTCAAAGGAGGATAAAAACATGGCAGGAGAAAAATTGACCGCTCAATGTAAGGCGCTGACAGATAAAGCCCAAAAGGACGAGACCCTCACAGTGATCGTCCGAACCCGGCTCAACACCGTTGGCGAGCAGGAGGCAAAAATCGCCTTCGAGATGCTGCGGGGGGAACAGATGGCAACGCGCCGAACGGAGTTGCTTGCGCGTGTGCATGAGCGCTACGGTAAGGGCGCTGAGTTCTGCAAAAACTACCGAGAAAGCAGACTAAACGCCCACGCAAAAATCGCCAGCGCAGCACCCAAAGCCACCAGTCTCTGGCTGGCAGACGCTATTGCAGTGCGGGGGACGAAGGCGGAAATTGGTGATTTAGCCAAACGTGAGGACGTGCAAAGCATTGATGTAAACCCGACCTTCCATATCCCCGAAATTTTTCGGACGCCTCTGGAAGATACCCCAGAAACGATCGACGGCAGCACTTGGGGAATCGCCAAGATCGGAGCACCCGAAACGTGGGGCGGATATGGACGCGGCGAGGGCATCCTTGTGGGCGTGCTGGACACCGGAACAGACGGCACTCATCCAGCCTTAACCGGCAAGGTGGCAGCCTTCGAGGAGTTTGACGCCCTGGGCAATCCAATGGGAACGCCCGTCCACGACTCGCATTTCCACGGCACGCACGTCGCGGGCACGATTTGCGGTCGCACCTTTCGGGGCGTGAACATGGGTGTTGCGCCGGACGCGAAGGTTGCCTCCGCGTTGGTATTGCCTGGCGGCGGCGGAACGTTCGCCCAAATTATCGCCGGGATGCAATGGGCGGTGACCCAGGGGGTACAGGTCATCAACATGTCGCTGGGAGGTATGGGTTACACCACCTTGTGGAATCTCCCCGTGCTGAACGCTGTGTTGTCAGGGGTTACTGTAGTGGCTTCCATTGGCAACTCGGGTCACGGCACCAGCGGCGGACCGGGCAATGACCTGTTTTCCCTGGGGGTGGGCGCGACTCACTACGAAGATGCCGTCGCCGGCTTCAGCGCAGGTCAGACGCTGGTGGGCGTGTGGCACGACGTGTTCTCGCCCATCTTGGGACCGTTGACATACATGAAACCGGACATAAGCGCTCCGGGGGTTCAGGTATTATCCGCCATCCCGGGACCCGACATCGCGGCTCTCAATGGCACTTCGATGGCAGCGCCGCACGTCGCCGGAGCAATCGCGCTGCTGCTCTCAGCAGAACCTGCCCTCCAAGGCGATCCCTTTGCCGTGAGAGGCATTCTCCTTGGCGCGGGACGGGAGGACCATGGAGAAGCCGGGCGCGACCAGCGGTTTGGCTTCGGCAGATTGGATGCTCTATCAGCAGCCGAGGGAGCCGTCAGCATCTTCTAAGTAACGATTTGTGGCAAGAGATGAGTGGTGAGTGGTGCAAAAGCCGCTTACCACTCATCATGGGTAAGCACAATGGAAAGCAGGAAGCCGAAGATTGATCAACCTCTGCAGCAGGCGCTGGACGGCCTGATGGATCAAGCGGAGATTGACGTGCTCTTGTATCCCACGCAGATGCGCGAGGAGTTCAAACAATTCCTCCAGACCAAGAAGAACGAGGGACTGTTAGATTATAACATTCTCCAAATGGCAAACTGCGTTGTGATCAAGGCACCCAAGAAGGTGATTCTGGAGCTGGCTGATCGGGACGATGTGTCTCGCATCACGATCAATCCGAAATTCACCATGCATTAGTTCGTCTAAGCAAACGCGGGAATTGACAGAGCTCGTTGACTAGCAGGAATAGATCCTCGTCATGAAAATTGAAATGGCAGCCGCGGTCAATTGATTTTCGAAGGGCCGGTTGCTTTCATCTGTTCTAGATACCGTACTCCCGGCCATAGCCATTCTACTTGAGATAGCCCCTCTCCCGGTAAAAACGCTCGGCGCCTTTGTGCAGGGGCACGTCGTAGGGCGTCTCTTCGTCGTTGGCGCACAGTTGCGCCATATCGAGCGGCTTATAGTTGTCGGTAGGAATAACGTCCTTGCGCTGCTCGATGGCTTGGCAAATGGCGTAAGCCTGCTCGTCCGGCATGTCGGTGCGGACGATCATCGGCCAGCCGCTGAAATCGAGGGTCGTGACATCTTTGATCATTCCCGGAAATCGGGCTTTGGTCATATCCGCTGGGCGAAATCCCATGGCAACCATCTTTTTAAGCACCGCTCCCTCCACGGGCAGAAAGCGAAAGCCGCTTTCCAGCGCGGTCCGAGACCAGCTCTTGATTCCCTCATCGAAGATCGCGTTGACCGCGCCGCTCTCGATGCTCTCCCGTCGCGCCGGATCGCTGGGCCTGGACGCTAAGTGAATCTTACCGCCCCACTTGCGAAGGTCCTCAAACGTAAATCCGGCGGCTCGCATCACGGCGGCCACGGTCAACATCGTCGAATTTTCTCTGAGGGCCTTCTGGGTCACAATCCGGGTCGACAGCTTGAGCGGAAAGCGTTCTTTTTTGATTTGCGAGAGCGAAGTGATGCCGGTGGATTCGTGGACGGCGAAGCCCATGACGTCGTAGGATGGAAATACCGCGAGAGCCCGCAGCGACAGCCGTCTGCGAAACGGACCTTTCCCGCGGTACGCCATGGTCAGCAACACGGAGGGGTTAACCCAGGCGACGGAAAATTTGCCTTCGGCCACCGCCTCAATCTCTCGAAAGCCGCCCGTGGCGAATGCGAGGGAAATGCCCTGTTGGTCGTTTGCCTTGGCGGTGAGCGAGAGCCTCAAAGCGCTACCGACGCGCGAATCCGTTTGGAGCACGCCCTCAGCACCTTTCCACGATTCCGACGAGAGCGAGCTGTCGTATAAGGCAGCGGCCAATTCCAAAAACCCTTTGGCCCGCTGCAGGCCCGCGTTGTACCTTTTGATTGTCATAAGTGTTTTATAGTCAGGGAGCCAAACGTTTTGAACGGCTTGAACGATTTGAACTTCTCACAATTGCCGTGCCCGCTCGATCGGTTTCATCCTTGTTCGCGGTGGCGAACCGCGCCGGTTCGCTGGCTGAGCCATTGTGGTGCTGATGCCGGACATTGACCGGCGGCGAG
>Ga0268386_10004281_pt1 | contig 10479 bp, 9 predicted proteins | sample RVTome_15_FD_200260 | JGI IMG/M metagenome (GOLD analysis project Ga0268386, IMG submission 200260) | Soil microbial communities from uranium-contaminated site in the Upper Colorado River Basin, Wyoming, United States - RVT150D86... ... | reverse complement strand
GGGTGTGGAAAATTCAAAATTGCGGAGTGTGTTTTCCCCGTGGGGTCGAGTTCCGTCGCAATTTTGAATTTTCCACACCCGACCCCATTGCCAGTGGAATTTGCCGCACCCCCATGCGCAACGACTTTCACTCGATTCCGACCGACTGCGGAAGAGATGGTACACTTCCGAAGGAAAACGACGGAACTCGCCCGTGCCGGCAGGTGGTTGACCGTTTCCGGCATGGCCCGCTAGAACTCAGGCGGGCGGAAGAACCGCGGCATTTGCAATGGCCGGGGATCAACCGGATGGCGGAGATCGGAGGTCGGAGGCATTCTTCTAGAACTGGCAACTGACAAACCCCGCTTTCCGTCTTCCGCCTTCCGCCTTCCGCCTTCCGTCTTCCGCCTTCCCATTCCGACCGAGACGCAGCAGCCATGAGCACGCGGATGAATGTCTGGCCCGGAAGGCCCGCCCCGCTGGGAGCGACGTGGGACGGCGGCGGAGTGAACTTCGCGCTGTTCTCCGAGCACGCGACGCGGGTCGAACTGTGCCTGTTCGATTCGCCCGAAGCCACCAGCGAAGCCGTCTGCCTGCCGATCAAGCATCGCACCGATTTCGTCTGGCACTGCTATCTGCCGAAGGTGCGGCCGGGACAACTCTACGGCTACCGCGTGCACGGGCCGTATGAGCCGTCGCGTGGGCATCGCTTCAATCCGTACAAGATCGTGCTCGACCCCTACGCGAAGGCGATCGGGCGGGACATCCGCTGGACCGATGCCATGTTCGGCTACCGCCTCGGCGACCCGCAGAAAGACCTGAGCCTCGACGACCGCGACAACGCCCACTGCGCCCCGCTGGCGGTGGTGTGCAATCCGCGGTTCCGCTGGGGCAGCGACCGGCCGCCGAAGACGCCGTGGCACAAGACCGTCATCTACGAAGCCCACGTCAAAGGGCTGACGAAGCTGCATCCCGACGTGCCGGATTACCTCCGCGGCACCTACGCGGGGCTGGCGACGCGGCCGATCATCCGGCATCTCAAAAAGATGGGCGTCACCGCGGTCGAGCTGATGCCGGTGCATCACAAGGTCGACGACCGGCACCTCGTCGAGCGGGGGCTGCACAATTACTGGGGCTACAACACGCTGTCGTTCTTCGCCCCGGACCGGCGGTATGCGTCGGCGAAAGAGCCGCACGAGACGATCCGCGAATTCAAGAAGATGGTCCGCACGCTGCACCGTTCGGGGATCGAAGTCATCCTCGACGTGGTCTACAACCACACGGGAGAGGGAAACCAACTCGGCCCGACGCTCTCGCTGCGGGGCATCGACAACGCCTCGTACTACCGGCTCGCGCAGGACCGCCGCTACTACACCGACTACACCGGCTGCGGCAACACGCTGAACATGGTCTGCCCGCGGGTCTTGCAGCTCATCATGGACAGCCTGCGGTACTGGGTGACTGAGATGCACGTCGACGGTTTCCGCTTCGACCTCGCCAGCGCGCTCGCCCGCGAACTGCACGACGTCGACCGGCTGGGGGCGTTCTTCGACATCATCCACCAGGACCCGATTCTCTCGCAGGTGAAGCTCATCGCCGAGCCGTGGGACCTCGGGGCGGGCGGCTACCAGGTCGGCAACTTCCCGGTCGGCTGGACGGAATGGAACGGCAAATACCGCGACTGCATCCGCCGCTTCTGGCGCGGCGACGGCGACGCGGTCAGCGAATTCGCCACACGGCTGACCGGCAGCAGCGACCTGTACGAGCACAACGGGCGGCGGCCGTACGCCAGCATCAACTTCGTCACCTCCCACGACGGATTCACGCTGCACGACCTGGTTTCCTACAACGACAAGCACAACGAAGCCAACGGGCACGACAACACCGACGGCGACAACCACAACCTGAGCTTCAACTGCGGCGTCGAAGGCCCGACTGACAAGCCGAACGTCGTTGCGCTGCGCGAACGCCAGAAGCGGAACTTCATGGCCACGCTGCTGCTCTCGCAGGGGGTGCCGATGATTCGCGGCGGCGACGAGTTCTGCCACACGCAGGGGGGAAACAACAACGCCTACTGCCAGGACAACGCCATCAGTTGGCTCGACTGGGAACTCAACGACCGCGAGCGCGAGTTCTTCGAGTTCGTGTGCGACGTCGTGCGGCTCTGGCAGCGGAACCCGGTGTTCCAGCGGCGGGACTTCTTCCAGGGACGGCACATCCGCGGCACCGAAGAGCAGCTCGACATCCACTGGATCGCCCCCAACGGCAAGTCGATGAGCGACCGCGACTGGCACTCGCAGCAGGCCCGCTGCCTCGGCGTGCGGCTGGAAGGGGAGATGATCAACGAAGTCGACGAGCACGGCCGGCCGATTTCCGGCAAGTCGATGTTGATGCTGCTCAACGCGCTCGACAAAGAGGTCCCCTTCCTGCTGCCGGAGCACGAATCGCACCAGTTCTGGCGGCTGATGATCGACACCGGCAACCCGCTGCCGCCGCGGCGGTTCAAGCAGAAGGAGCGTTACTCGTTGCAGCCGCGTTCGCTGGCCGTGCTGCAACTCCGCGCGATTCGTCCCCGGCGGGCGGCGGGGCTGGTGAACTGGTTTTCGGGCGGGAAACCCGCGGATGAGGTGGAGGAGCCGGTGCCGGAACAGTCGACTGCAGCGCCCCCCGCGCCCGTTCCCGTCAGCGGCAACGGCGTCAAGCCGGAGAGGCCGCCGCAACCGGATGAGGTCGAAGTCGGACCACCGGCTCGTTCGTAGAATTCTGCTCAAAATCTCGCGACCCGGTTGACGGAGCAATGGACGCCTCTGTATTGTGAATTGAAACGGGAATTGCGCGGAATTCCGGATTCAATACTCTGAGGCTTGTCCCAGTTTCCTGGGTCTTTCGCGCACACGTGCTCGGGCCTGATTGGCCCGCCAGGCTCTCACAATCAATTCTGGATTTTTCCCGAAGAGTCCTTCCCATGGTGGGACGGCCTCCCATTCGGGCTGTATTCGTTCATCTGGAGGCTCCTATGAAGCGATCGAAGCTGAATAGACGGGGATTCACGCTGATTGAGCTGCTGGTCGTGATCGCGATCATCGCGATCCTGATCGCGCTGCTGTTGCCGGCGGTCCAGCAGGCGCGGGAGGCGGCCCGTCGCTCGACCTGCAAGAACAACCTGAAGCAGATCGGGTTGGCGCTGCACAACTACCACGACGTCCACAAGACGTTTCCGCCGGAAGCGATCTGGAGTTTCCCGACGGGTCCCAGCCGCACCGATGCGGTACCCCGCAATTACACCTGGATCGCGCTGAGCCTGCCGTTCCTCGAAGAGAAGCCGCTGCATGACTCAATCGATTTCAAGCTGCCGATCTGGGACCAGTCGAACGCCAACGGACTGATCCGCAAGCAGAAGATCAAAACGTTGCTCTGCCCGTCGGACCGGGAATACCCCGGCGGCGAAAACAGGCACCAGATCGGCTGGACGAACTACGCCGGCGCGGAAGGTTGGGACTGGTGGTCCCGCAGCCACGACCAGCACGGCGGAATCTTCACGCTGCTCGTCCCCACGAAGATCCGCGACATCACCGACGGGACCAGCAATACGATCATGGTCGGCGAAGTCACCGCGCGTGGCTACACCGGCTCCCAGTTCCCCGGTCGGGGCTTTCCCCGCGAGGGAAACAGCGGCGTGTTTCGGTCAGCGCTCGTCGCCACCGGCGTGCATCCCACGATCGCCACCTTCGTCCGCGATGACGGTTACATGCCGTATCCGGTGAACCTGATGCGGCCGGACGGCAGTTGTTGCGGGTATTGGGGTCCGTGGGAGGCTCCCTATGCCTACAAACCCACGTACGTCGACCATTACGGAATCAACTCGGAATGGCCCGGCGCCAGCAGTTCGCACCCCGGCGGTGCGCAGTTCTGTATGGGGGACGGGTCGGTCCGCTTCATCTCCCATAACATCCACTTCACGACGTCGTCGGCGGGAACTCAGAATCTGTGGCACTCGCTGAACACGATGCATGGTGGACGGTTTGACATGGTGATCGGAGAATTCTAGCCACTGAGCCCGGTTCGACATGGCCGCATGACATTGTGATCCGTTTCGGGGAGGAGGGGTTCCCCTCCCCCCTTGTTCATTCCTCATGCCAACAGCGGGGTGGAAATCGATGCAGTCTGTACGGATTCTGGTAGTTGTGCTGCTGGCCCTGCTGCTTGCCGGTTGCGGCAAGAAACAGGGCAAGCACGGAGAAATCCCGGTCGAAGGGACGTTGTACGTCGACGACAAACCGTACGGGCCCGCCCTGCTGTCACTGACACCCACGGACACGGAAAGGCCCTCGGTTGAAGGCAGCGTGAAGGACGATGGGACGTTCACGTTGCGAACGCAAAAGGGGACCGAGGGTGCACCGGAAGGCACTTACGCCGTGACGGTCAATCCCGACGCCTTGTCTGAGACAATGCTGCCCAACCTCGAGAAGAAAACCGTCGAGATCAAAAAGCCCTCCGACGGGGGAACGCTGAAACTGGAGATCAGACTAAAGTCCCGCAAGGGCGTCATCGACGTGGATCCCTCAACAGGGGGCAAACAACGCCCGAAAGGGCCGACCGGAATCTGAGCGTCCGCCGGGCGACGCTCACGCGCGATTCGATTCTCACGGAGGTCACTCTCCGAATCCGGATAACGAAGGCACGTCCCGCTGCCCCCACGGGATCGGCATCGTCCGCTGCGTCTGCTCCGCGTGCCGGCGGTCGATCGGGCGGTCGCGGAAGTAGTCCACGAAGCGGCACAACTGCTTGACGGCCTCGTTGTAGGCCCGCTCCCCCTTTTCCTTCGTCGCCAGTTCCGGCTCACCCAGCACGCCGGTTTCGCTGTAGCTGCTCGTCCACGAGATCAGCGTCGCGGGGCCGGCGGCGAACAGGTCGACCCAGTTGAAGGGGCTGTCGTCGGCGTTGTACTTGATCGTCCCGTTCCTGATCTTGTCCTTCCGCACGTTGCCTTCGTCGAGGTACAGATACAGCGACGTCTCCAGCTCGCAGGCGTGCGCGCAGCCGCCGGGGAACTTGCTCTCCCGCCAACTCGGCAGAAAGCTCTTGTCGACGGTCAGCAGGTTCCACCACGCGGCGAGCACGCATTCGGCGTCGGTTTCGAGGTTCGTCCGCCGGGCGGCGAGGTCGAGGTTGGGCATGTTCGAGCCGTGCCCGTTGAGCAGCACGATCTTCTTGAACCCGTGGTAGGCCAGCGATTTCGTCACGTCCAGCACCTGCTTGATGAACGTCTCCCAGTGCGTGTTGATCGTGCCGGGGAAATCCATCACGTGCCCCGTGTACCCGTAGGCGATCGTCGGCAGGACGAGAATCTTGTCGGGCATCGCCTCCCCGGCCCCTTTGGCGATCCCGCCGGGGCAGACGAGGTCGACGTCGAGCGGCAGATGCGGCCCGTGCTGCTCGACCGCCCCGCAGGGGACGATACACACCTTCCGCAGCTCGACGGCGTCGTTGATTTCCGGCCAGGTGAGTTTTTCGTAGCGGTATTCGGTGGCGGCTCGGGACATGGAAGTTCGTCCGTTGTCAGTGGTCCGTGGTCAGTTGAGGGGACATCTGGTGATCGAGGGGAACGCCGGCTCTTCCGTGGCGGACGCTGCCAGCGTCCGCACGGATGCTGGCAGCATCCGCCACGGCCAGGGCCTGCATCGCATGATACAATGGCCGGCGTCCCAGGAAAGCCGCAACGCGCATGAACCGACTTGTCGAACTCCAGGTCCGCCGAAATGCCGCGGGGCGGGATGCGTGGGAATGCGCGGCCCGGCATCGCCAGCGGGTGACGGGCTTGCTCTGCGATGCGGCTCCGTCGGTCGGCGGCCGGCTGTGCGTGCTGGGGGCGGGGAACTGCAACGACCTCGAACTGACCCTGCTCGCCCGTCGGTTCGCGGAAGTGCATCTCGTCGACGTCGACGGCGAAGCGCTGGCGGCGGCCGTCGCGCGGCAGGGGCCGTTTGCCGGCGGCGCGGTCCACCTGCACGGCGGATGCGATCTGACTGGAATCTGGCAGCAACTGGCCGCCTGGTCTGCTGAACCGTCCGGACGGATTGGCAATCCGTCCTACGAAGACGTCCGTCGGGCGATCGACGCGGTGAAGGCGTTCGTTCCCGAACTTCCCGGCGAATTCGACGTCGCGGCCTCGGTCTGCCTGCTCAGCCAGTTGATCGACGGCATCGTCGTCTCGCTGGGCGAACGGCACCCGGCGTTTCTCGATCTGCTGCAGGCCGTCCGCCGGCGGCACCTGCAACTGCTGGCCGACGTCACGGCCCCCGGCGGCACGGGGCTGCTGATCACCGACATCGTCTCGACCGACACCGCCCCTAGCTTGGCAGACGTCCCCGAAGACCGGCTCGAACCGGCCCTGATGGCTCTCGTCGACGCCGGCAACCTGTTCCACGGCGTGCACCCGGCGGTGATCGCCAACGAGCTGCAGACCGACCCGCGGGTGCGGGCGGTGGAGATTCTGAAACCGTGGGTGTGGGACCTCGGGGTGCGGCAGTATGGGGTGGTGGGGATTCGGTTTCGTCGGGCGTAAGGATCGCCGCGGAACATATGCCGGCAATCGGCGAACGATGAAGGAAGGATAAGGGATGAAGGAAGGATAAGGGATGAGGGATAAGGGATGCTCGCCGAGCAGTACCCATCCCTCATCCTTCATCTCTCATCCTTCATCTCTCATCCTTCATCCGTCCTACGGCTTCACGATCGTGCCGTCCTGCCTGCGGTAGTTCCCCCATTTCAGGTCGAACGGCGGGTCGTCTTTGATGGGGAACTTCGCGGCCAGCTTCTCGTCGAGGTCGATGCCGAGGCCCGGTTTGTCGTTGGCCCAGTAGTAGCCGTCCTTCAGCACCGGGCAGCCGGGGAAGACGTCCTGCTCGGCCTGCGTGAAGTTGCGGGCTTCCTGAATGCCGAAGTTGGGAACGGCCAGATCGAGGTGCACGTTGGCGGCGTGGCCGACCGGGGAGACGTCCCCCGGCCCGTGCCACGCCGTGCGGACGTTGAAAAACTCGCAGAACGCCGCCAGCTTCTTCGCCGGAGTCAGCCCGCCGATCTGCGAGATGTGCACGCGGATGAAGTCGATCAGCCGGCCGGCAATCAGCGGCACGAACTCGTTGGGGTTGTTGAACAGCTCCCCCATCGCGATCGGCGTGCTGGTCTGCCGGCGGAGATGCGTGAAGTAGCCGACGTCCTCCGGCGAAAACGGGTCTTCCAGGAAGAACAGCTTGTACGGCTCGAGGTCCTTCGCCATCTGGATGGCCATGATCGGCGGGACCCGCTCGTGGACGTCGTGCAGCAGCTCGACCTTGTCGCCGACGGTCTTCCGCAGGTGCGCAAACAGCTTCGGCACCGCGCGGGCGTAGGGTCGCGGCTCGAAGACGGCGGGGCGGCGGTTTTCGGGAACTTTGGCTTCGGTTTTCTTCCGCTTGCCGCGCGAACCGTAGACGGCCTGCCCTTCGACGGCGACCTGCGCCCGGACGTGCCGGTAGCCCTGCTGCATGAACTCGCGGACGCGGTCTTCGACTTCCTTGAATGAACCGCCCGAGGCGTGCCGGTAGGTGTCGACGGCCCGCCGCGCCTTCCCACCGAGCAGCCGGTAGACCGGCAGGCCGGCGATTTTGCCGAGGATGTCCCACAGCGCGATGTCGACGCCGCTGATGGCGTTGTTCAGCACCGGGCCGTTCCGCCAGTAGGAACTGACGAACGACGACTGCCAGACGTCTTCGATTTCCAGCGGGCTTTTGCCGACGAGGAACGGCTTGAGGTACTTGTCGACCGCCGTCTCGACCGCCCGCGGCCGCTGCGTGAACGTGGCGCAGCCGAGGCCGTACAGCCCCGGCTCGCTGGTCTGCACCTTGACGACGACCAGCCGGATGTTCGCCGGCGCGGTGAGGACGGCTTTGACGTCTTTGATCGTGAGCTTCGGCAGCTTGTCCCGCGCGACGGCGGGAAACGAATCGGCCGCTTCCGCGTTCTCGTTCCCAAGCTCCAGCTTGGGAACGAGGCTGAAGTTCCCCGCGGTGAAAGCCGCCAGTCCGGCCCCGGCGGCCGCGGTGTTTCTGAGCCAGTCGCGTCGATGCATGGTGGGACTCCCGGAAAGAATAGTCGAACGGTTCCGCACACGCACCATCGTACCGGGGAGCGCGACGCCAGTCATCGGGTCGCCGCAATCGAGCGCGGCCCTGCCCGGAGATACAATGCGTCAGGGCGGCGACAGGGGTGCCGGCCCGTGGCGTGGGTTTCAACCCACGCGAAACGTCCTTCGCGTGGGTTGAAACCCACGCTACGGAGTCAGAATGGTGACCGGCTGGATTTCCATCCCTGCGCAGTACGTGTGGTGGATTGCCGCGGTGTCGGTGGTCAGCTTCTTCGGGACGCTGGCGGCGATTCCGTTCATCGTCGCCCGGATACGGCCGGACTACTTCGTCGAGCGCGATCCGCCGCCTGGGAGTTGGAGGGGTCGGCACCCGGCGATTCGAATTCTGCTGCACGTCGGCAAGACCGGGCTGGGAGTGCTGCTGGTGCTGCTGGGGATCGTGTTGTCGCTGCCGGGGATCCCGGGGCAGGGATTGCTGACGGTGCTGATCGGGCTGATGCTGTTGGACTTTCCGGGGAAACGGCGAATGGAACTGTGGCTGATCCGGCGGAAAGCCATCTCGTCGACCGTCCATTGGATTCGGGCGAAAGCCGGCCGGCCGCCGCTGGAAATGCCGGACGCCGACGAAGCGCAAAAAAAGCAGCCCGGCGGTTAACCGGGCTGCTTTCGATGGCGGAGACTGGGGTCAGTCCTTCTTCTTCTTCCGCTTGCGAACGCTGGCGGCCTTGAATTCTTCGAGGTTCAGGCCTTTTTCCTTATCTTTCTTCGCGAATTTGGCCATCCGCTCCCACTGCCGTTCGGCGCGTTCCTTGCGCTTGCCTTTGGCGGCGCCGAGGAATTCCTCTTTGGAGACGAAGCCGTTCTTGTCCTTGTCGAGCCGCTTGAACCGGTCTTCGACGGAAACTTTCTTCCGCTTCTTCTTCTGGACCGCCGCCTCGGCCGAGATGGCGACGATGCTGGCGACGAAGCCGGCCAGCAGCGCCAGTACGAGGGTCTTTTTAATCTTCATGGGTGGGCGTCTCCTGGGTGAACGGGGAGTTGAAAGTTCGCGAACCGCCCGACATGGGCGCACGCGGAAATGCCGTTCGCCTCGTGCGAATCGTACAATCGGAGTTCCACCCCGGTTTTTCAACACGAAAACATTCTAACGAGACCGATGCGCGAAAGAGCAATTCTATTTCGACGTTCGCGGAGATTTTCTCAAGAATTCCGCAGGACGGTTTTTCAAACCGTCCGTCCGTAGGGCGATCGGTCGTCGTTGAGTTCGCCATTCAAGGATGCGGTTCGCACGGACGGTTTGAAAAACCGTCCTACAGAACGATTCAGTTGTCCGGCTCGGCCAGCTTCCGCAGGTAGACGGCGAGGTCCATTTCGAGTTGCAGCAGCCGCTGCCACGGAGCCCGTTCCAGCAGCATGGGCGAAAGATCGTCCCCTTCCCGCTGCTCCCGCCCCGCTTGCAGCACGCGCTTCACCTGCTCGTGAATGTAGGCCACGAAATCCGAAACCTGCGCCCGATGGGCCGGCCGCAATTCGCCGGGAGGCATCGGCGGGCCGCCGGGAAACAGCGCCGGCTGGCTGTCGTCCCCGACCGCGAAGCCCTCCGGCAACGAGGACGCCAGCAATGGGTCGCCGAACATTTCGGCGCTGGCCGCGATCGTCTGCCCCGCCGGGTCCGACAAGCCGCTGTCCGCGTGCAGGCCCAGGTCCTGGCCGAAGCGTTCCGCGATCTGCTCGCGGCTACCGAACACCAGCAGGCAGCGGCCGATCGCCACCTGGTCTCCCACCTGCAGCACCCGCATCTGGACGGGATGGCCGTTCACCCGCGTGCCGTTGGTGCTGTCCAGATCGGTGAGGATGAACCGCCCGCCGTCGCACTGCACCTTGGCATGGAAACGGCTGACCCGTTCGTCGTTGAGCTGGATGGTATTGTCATCCTCGCGGCCGATGCTCACGGGGGTCGTGAGGTTGGCGTAGACGCGGCCGCGCTCCAACCCTTCGATCATCTGAAACGTCACCTGCTCCATGACCGCCCTTCACTCCGCGGACCGGCCCGCCGCGGCCGCCCCGAATGCGAAGCGACCCTGATACGGTTGTATCACGCCGGTTTTGGAGGCGTCAAGAACGTCCGTCGGAGAAGGCGGAAGGCGGAAGGCGGAGGGCGGAAGGCGGAGGGCGGAGGGCGGAGATCGGAGGTCGAAGTGTCCGTAGCAGAATTCGTGAGAATTCTGGAGGGCAGCAGCCCGACGGCCGAATTCTCACGAATTCTGCTACTTCTACTGTCTGACCTCTCTTGATCCGAGGTAACGATTTCCGCTATTCCACCTTCCGTTGGGCAGAAATCTCACGGAAGGAGGATGCCGATGGAGCGGCGTTTT
>Ga0268386_10004279_pt1 | contig 10482 bp, 8 predicted proteins | sample RVTome_15_FD_200260 | JGI IMG/M metagenome (GOLD analysis project Ga0268386, IMG submission 200260) | Soil microbial communities from uranium-contaminated site in the Upper Colorado River Basin, Wyoming, United States - RVT150D86... ... | reverse complement strand
GTGGGAGGCGCAGAGTCGGAACAGGGTACCGGACGAGCACGAGTACCTCGAAAAACTGAGACGCCTGTAATATCGGAACACCTGAACGGGTCTGATGACTGAATGAACGAAGATACAACCCTGGTTACCCCCCGAGCGCATCCGATATCCGGCGCAGGGCTCGGACTGCGCCGCGGCTTTATCGACGCGTTGATGCAGGATCCCCCGCACAATATCGATTTCATGGAAGTCGCTCCCGAGAACTGGATCCACGTCGGAGGCAAGCTGGGGAAGAAGCTGCGATTCTTCACCGAACGCTATCCGTTCATGCTGCACGGACTGTCTCTGAGCATCGGCGGCCCCGCCCCGCTGGACGAAACGCTGCTGAAGAACATCAGGGCGTTCATGGACGAGCACGGCATCGAATCCTATTCGGAACACCTGAGCTACTGTGGCGACGACGGTCATCTCTACGACCTGATGCCGATTCCTTTCACGGAGGATGCCGTCTCCTACGTTGCGGAGCGCATCCGGCGAGCTCAGGACATCCTGGAACGGCGCATCGCGGTCGAGAACGTCTCATACTACGCTCAGACCGACAGATCGCTGGGCGAGATCGAGTTCACGCGTGCCGTGCTCGAGGAAGCGGACTGCGACCTGCTGCTCGATATCAACAACATCGTCGTCAACAGCATCAATCACAACTACGACGCGCGAGAATTCATGCTGGCAATGCCGAAAGGGCGCGTTCGATATTTTCACCAGGCCGGCCATTATGTCGAAGCGGAGGACCTGCGCGTCGATACGCACGGTGCCGCCGTCGGCGATGCCGCATGGGCGCTGCTGGCGGAGGCACTTGCGCATTTCGGACCGGTACCGACCTTGCTTGAAAGAGATTTCAATTTTCCGCCGGTGGAAGAACTTCTGGATGAAGTGAGGCGGATCAAGTTCATGCAGGCCGAAGTGCTACCGGGGTCGCCCACCATTGCCGAGACTGCTCGTGGCTGATGTCCCGGATTTCCAACGCAAGCAATACGCGTTTGCCGCTCATATTCGTAATCCGGAACTGAATCCGGCGCCCGATCGGATCGAAGATCGACGCATGGCGATCTACCGCGAACTGTTTTTCAACAACCTCCTCAATCTTCTCGGCAACACGTTCCCGGTGCTGAAGAAACTGCACGAGCCGAAGAAATGGCAGCGCATGGTTCGGGAATTCATGTCGCAACACCGGGCACACACGCCGTTTTTCCTCGAGATCCCGCGCGAATTCCTGGAGTTTCTCGACAAGGAGTACACGGCGACCGGCGACGACTTCCCGTTCCTTCAGGAACTGGCGCACTACGAATGGATGGAACTTGCACTGTCAGTCTCTACCGAAAGCAACGACCTGTCGATCGTCGATGCGCAAGGCGACCTGCTTGACGGGGTACCCGTACGGTCCGTGCTCGCCTGGCCATTGACGTACCGTTATCCGGTGCATCGCATTTCGCCCGCGTTCAAACCGACAGCGCCGGGCGACCAGCCGACGCATCTCGTCATGTTCCGCAAGGAGGACGACGAACTTGGATTCATGGAGCTGAATCCGATGACGGCACAATTGCTCGATCTGATCGAAAAGAACGAGGACGGGGCGTCCGGACGGGACCTTCTGTTACGGCTGGCGGAAACGATCAACTATCCCGATGCCGATGCACTGGTCCGGCACGGCATGCAGGCCATGGAAGATATGCGCCGCTCGGAAATTCTGCTGGGCGTCGCAGAAGTGCCTTGAATCCCATCCCGGGGCTACCAGGCAAAAAAGAAAAACGAATAGGGGGTAAGCAATGTTGCAGCTAATGACCCGATTGCAGGGCTGGCTCGATCTGACCCGCAAGCTCGACTTCCTCGGTCCGTTGGCCCTGCGCCTGTACCTGGTGCCGGTCTTCTGGGTCGCCGGCACCAACAAGCTGGAGGGCATGGACAACGTCATCGAATGGTTCGGCAATACGGACTGGGGACTCGGCCTCCCGTTCCCGACGCTGATGGCATGGCTTGCCGTAAGCACGGAAGTGCTCGGCGCCGCCGCCCTGCTGCTCGGTCTCGCAACACGCTGGTTCGCGATTCCGTTGATGGTGCAGATGCTGGTGGCCGCATTCAAGGTGCACATCGAAAACGGCTGGCAGGCTGTCGCCGACCCGCAAAGCCCGTTTCCGGGAGCGAACATCGACGGTGCGGTCGATCGCCTGGACAAGGCGAAGGAACTCTTGCGCGAACATGGCAACTATGACTGGCTGACAGAGACCGGCAATTTCGTCGTCTCGAACAACGGCATGGAATGGGCGATCACCTACTTCGTCATGCTGCTGGCGCTTTTTTTTACCGGCGCCGGCAGATTGAGTCTCGATCATCTGGTGCAGAAGCTCCTGGATAAACGACGAACGCAATAACACCGGGGCTGGTCAGGCAACCTCCCGATTTCACGGCAGGAATAAATCATGAAACAGTCTTTGCTGGGCGCAGTCGATCTGGTACAGATGCTTGCTGCTGTGCTGGTCTTCATGATCGGCGTCGGTCTGCTGGTCGTAATCGTTTTGTACGTCGTCGATGTGTCGCAGACAAAGCACGCGATCCGGCGGAATTTCCCCGTTATCGGCCGTTTCCGATACCTGTTCGAACGGATGGGTGAATTTTTTCGCCAGTATTTTTTCGCGCTTGACCGCGAAGAAATGCCGTTCAATCGCGCGGAGAGATCCTGGGTATATCGGGCATCGAAGGGCGTGGACAACACGGTCGCATTCGGCTCCACGCGCAATTTGTCACCGGCCGGCACGGTCATCTTCGTCAATTGCCCGTACCCCGTCCTCGAAACCGACGTATCGCCGGTCTCCCCATGCGAGATCGGTCCGTATGCGCGCCAGCCTTATCGTACAGCGTCGGTATTCAACATTTCGGCGATGAGTTTCGGCTCGATTTCCAAACCGGCGGTGCTCGCGCTGTCGAAGGGATCGCGCATGGCGGGTAACTGGTTGAACACCGGCGAAGGCGGCTTATCCCCGTACCACCTGGAGGGCGGCGCCGACATCGTGTTCCAGATCGGGACCGCGAAATACGGCGTGCGCGACGAGACCGGCGCACTGAGTGACGACAAACTGCGTGAGGTCGCCGCGCACGATCAGGTCAAGATGATCGAAATCAAACTCAGCCAGGGCGCGAAGCCCGGAAAAGGCGGCATCCTGCCGGGCGGCAAGGTCACTCCCGAAATTGCCAGGATCCGCGGCATACCCGAGGGACAGGATTCGATCAGCCCGAATCGCCACCCCGAGGTCGACTCGGCTGCCGGCCTGCTGGACATGATCAACCGCATTCGCGATGTGACCGGCAAGCCGGTCGGCTTCAAGTCCGTGATCGGTGCTTACGGCTGGCTGGACGAACTCTTCGCGCTGGTGCGCCAGCGCGGCATCGCCACCGCACCGGATTTCATTACCGTGGACTCGGGCGACGGCGGCACCGGTGCGGCCCCAATGAGCCTGATGGACTGCGTCGGCCTGCCAATCAAGGAAAGCCTGCCGCTCGTGGTCGATATGCTGAACCGTCACGGTCTCAAGGGTCGCATCCGCGTCATCGCGAGCGGCAAGCTGATAACGCCCGCGGAAGCGGCATGGGCTCTGTGCGTCGGCGCCGACTTCATCAATTCGGCCCGCGGCTTCATGTTTGCGCTGGGCTGCATCCAGGCGATGCAATGCAACAAGAACACCTGCCCGACCGGCATCACGACCCACGACAAGCGCCTGCAGCGCGGGCTGGACCCGGAAGACAAGGCCGAACGGGTGCGCCGCTACGCGGAATTCATGCACAAGGAAATCGGCGTTATCGCCCACTCCTGCGGCGTTCCGGAACCGCGGCTATTGCGGCGATATCACTGCCGTGTGGTGCAGGCCGACGGCCGCTCGATTGCACTCGATCAACTCTATCCGGATGTGGTGCCGGCGCGGGCGGCGGCGTAGCGCCGCAGGCCGCCCGTCCGCATCCGATAGCAGGAATTCCGCGAAAACATTTCCTCGTTAGACGGCCTCGCCGCTTGAAATCGCGCCATAATCGCGCCATAATCACGCCAATTCTGACTTATCGCGCCATAATCGCGCCAAAGTGTGGCGCACATGGCGCGATTGGAGCGACCATGCATCCCCAGAATCTCGGGACCGCGATTATCCAAGTGGTGGGCCAGAGCGACGACGGCCTTAGTGTCGAGGCCCTGCAGCGCACCTTTCCGGACGTCGCCAGGCGAACCCTGCAACGCTATCTGGCGCGGCTCTCCTCCGACGGCAAGCTGGTTCCCGTCGGCCGCGCCCGTGCGCGTGTCTATCGGCTGAGCACGCCGGCGGACAGGGCCGCGGCCGAAACCGGGCGCGCCGCGCCAGCAATTCCGCTTTCCGCGGAAGGAGAGGAAATCCGCAGGCTCGTGCGGCGCCCGATCGAGCAGCGCATGCCGCTGGGGTACGCCCGGGAATTTCTGGCCGACTATGTGCCGAACCGCACCGCCTATTTGCCCGGCGCGCTGCGCGAGCAGCTGCACCGCTCAGGACGTTCGCCGGTGACCGACCGCTATGCCGGCACCTACGCGCGGCAAATCCTGAACCGGTTGCTGATCGACCTGTCCTGGTCCTCCAGCCGACTGGAGGGCAATACCTACAACCGGTTGGATACGCAGAACCTGATCGAGTTCGGCCGTGAGGCCGAGGGCAAGGATCGCCTGGAAGCGCAGATGATCCTCAACCACAAAGCGGCCATCGAGATGCTGGTCGATCAGGCACAGGAGATTGGATTCGACCGCTACACCGTGCAGAACCTGCATGCCCTGCTTGCAGACAACCTGCTGCCCGAGGCCGCTGCCGGAGGTCGGATCAGACACATCGAGGTGGGAATCGGCAACTCGGTCTTCCATCCGCTGGCCATTCCGCAGCAGATAGAGGAGTACTTTGACCTGCTGCTGGGCAAGGCTGCGGCAATCGAGGATCCGTTCGAACAGGTCTTCTTCGTCATGGCGCAGTTGCCCTATCTGCAGCCCTTCGATGACGTCAACAAGCGCGTGTCGCGGCTGGCGGCGAACATTCCGCTGATCAAGCAGAACCTGGCACCGCTATCGTTCGTGGATGTGCCGAGGGACGAATACATCGAAGGGACGCTGGGCGTCTACGAACTCAACCGGATCGAGTTGCTGCGCGATGTCTTCGTCTGGGCCTACGAACGCTCCTGTCGTCGTTTCACTGTGATCCGGGATGTGCTACCGGAGCCGGATCAACTTCGATTGCGATACCGCGGACTTCTGCAACGGGTCATCGGCGAGATCGTCACGACCGGCGTACGCCGCGACGATGTAGATGCGATAAAACGCTCGGTACAACGGAGGGTAGCCCCTGAGGAACTCGACGAGGTTGTTGCCCTGGTGGTCAACGAACTACATCAACTTCATGAGGGCAATATCGCCAGATATCGATTGCGCCCGTCGCAGTTCAGGGAATGGGTGGCCGCGCAAAGGGATGTATAGAGTGCCCTGGGCTCCGGCGTATGATTCACTTCGAGCTCGAGGTCAGCTACGCCGCCACTCCGCGCGACCGCGTTCGCGAGATCAGCAAGTCGGCATATTCGAGCTGCTCGGGAAAGCCAGATCGATTTTCTACGACGATTACGCGAGGCAATTCTTCGATGATGAGCACGCTTCAAGCGAGGATCGCTTCATCATGCTCGGTGTAAGTAATCGCTCCCGCGTTTTGGTGGTATGTCACTGTGAGCGAGCCGACGGCAACATCATTCGGATCATTTCAGCTCGGAAGGCCACCACGAGAGAGCGGAAGTACTACGGAGGACCAATGCCATGAGACAGGAATACGACTTTTCGAAGATGAAATCACGGCGGAATCCATACGCTTCAAAGCTCAAGCGTCAGGTCACCATTCGTATGGGCGATGATGTCATCGGCTATTTCAAGGCCATGGCCGAGGAAACAGGGATCCCTTATCAAAGCCTGATCAATTTGTACCTCAGAGATTGTGTCGCTCATGATCGCAAGCCGAATCTTTCGTGGCGCTGATGTGTCCTAACACAGCGCTCAAGCCTACGCTCACAAGCTCACGCGGCTTAGCTTTGCGTTTAGCGTCGAGCCACATCCTCAGCAAGCCAAGCCTTAATCAGCGACTGATACGGTACATCGCGTTTGTTGGCCTCGTCCTTGATGCGCTCGAGCAATGCCACTGGAAGGCAAAATGAAGTGGTTTTGGTTGAAGGCTTCAAATTTGGAAGATGTGAAAGTTTCGCCTGACTCCAATCTACATAGTCGGCAGACTCATGGCTCTCCCAGAAAACTCGTTCCTCGGCTTCGGTTTTGAACTTTGGGGGTATTTTGCTTCGCTTCTTCATAAAAAGTTCGCTCTTTGCTGCCCGGCTGAATTCCAATCGCAGTTGTTCGGCGGGGTGAGCCGATTAGACGCAGTGTTGCGCTTCTCCTGACTTCTCTCGTGTTAGTAGCGATTGGCGTAGCTATTGGCAAGTGCCCGCAGCCCGCTTGCTCGATCAATATGACGAGCTGGTTCGTATGCTACGGAGGGTGATGCTTCCGCGGCCCGCATGCTTTACCGAGCTCTAAAGCAGTGTGGCTTTGTGTTCACGTACCGGGGAGCCCGTGGCGGATCGTCCAGGAGAACCTTGAAGGCAGCTTTCAATATTGCGATGGTATTTCCGACAAGCTTGTGGAGGAGGCATCGCGTTTTTCGCTACCATGCACTCATTGTCCAGACGAAACTGGAGAGACTCAGCTATGAAACTTGCGGATATTCTGGAGCAGAATGTTTAACGCGGTCACCGTCACTGCCAGCAGTTGGACAGTCGGTGATGAGCTACTAGAAGCGCACAAGCAGCAAGGTTATTCTGTCTACATTTGCTTGGATAGAATCGTTTCTTTCACAGTGACAGGAGCGTGAAGCTGCTGGACCATTACAGCGCCGGAAGGGTCTGGCAAGGGGTCTGCCTTTTTCGGTCACAGCGCGACGCGGTGTACCACCGGCGCTCGCCGAAGACAAACTCCCAGGTGGAATCGTAAAGGGCCGGCCCTCGCGGACCGGCCCTTCCAGTGAAGACCTGGAATCCTCAGTCCACTTCGATAGACACCTGGCCCGATTCGCTGCGCTGGTAGCCATCCCACACGGAAACGAACAGGGTTAGGACGGTACGCTTCTTCACGTGCTTCAGCCCGGCCGCGTCAGCTACGGTGATGACGCCCGTCGCTGCGTCGATGGAGAACAGGCCGTTGAATCGCGCCAAATTGTGGCACGCATGGCGCGATTGGAGAGGCTTGGCCACGCCCGAAAAAAAGGCGGTCGAAATCGCTCTTACCCTACGGGTTCAAAACGTCCTGGGTCATGCCGCTACTTCTTACGCGGCATGTACAGATCCGTCAGGGTCCCCTCGAACGCCTCGGTCGCAAAGCCGATCGTTTCCGACAACGTCGGATGCGGGTGGATCGTGAGGCTCACATCCGCCGCGTCGGCGCCCATTTCGACGGCCAGGCAGACTTCCGAGATCATATCCCCCGCCGACGGCCCCACGATGCCGCCGCCTAGAACCTGTCCGGTCTTCTTGTCGAACAGCAGTTTCGTAAACCCTTCCGGACGCCCGAGCGCAAGCGCGCGACCGCTGGCGCTCCACGGAATCCTGGTCTTCTCGTATTCGACGCCGTCCCGTTTCGCGTCGATCTCCGTCAACCCGACCCACGCGATTTCGGGATCGGTGTAGGCAACAGAGGGAATGGCCCGCGCGTCGAACGCGACTTTCTCGCCCGCCGCAACTTCCGCAGCAACTTTCGCCTCGTGCATCGCCTTGTGCGCCAGCATCGGACCACCGGCCAGGTCGCCTATCGCAAATATGTGCGGCACGCTGGTGCGCATCTGCTTGTCGACCTTGATGATGCCTCCCTTGCCCACCTCCACGCCGATCTTCTCCGCGTCGAGCTTGTCGCCGTTGGCGCGGCGCCCCACGGCAACCAGTACTCTGTCGTAAATCTCCGATTGCGGCGAGTCCTTGCCCTCGAACCTGACCTCGATGCCCGGTACCGTCGGACGCATGCCGGTGACTTTCGTCTCCAGCATGATCGCTTCGTACCGTTTCTCGACGAACTTGCGGAAAGGCTTTACCAGGTCGGCGTCGGTGCCGGGCATCAGGGTATCGGTGAGTTCGACCACGCTGACCTTGCTGCCGAGCGCGCTGTAAACGCAGGCCATTTCGAGACCGATAATGCCGCCGCCGACGACCAGCAGACGTTTCGGCAGCGGGGCCAGTTCGAGCGCACCGGTCGAGTCAACGATCCTGGGATCGTCCGACAGTCCGGGAAGTTTTGCGCTTTCGGAACCGGCCGCGATGATGCATTGCCTGAAGTCGATGGTTTCGCCGTTATCCAGCCCGAGTCGCGTTGCAGACTCGAATTTCGCAGCCGCGTGCACGACGGTCACCTTGCGTTGACGTGCGAGTTGCGTCAGGCCTCCGGTCAGCCGGCCGACGACCTGGTTCTTCCATTCGCCGAGCTTCGCGGCATCGATGCGCGGCTTGCCGAAGTGAATGCCATGGGCGCTCATCGCCGCCGCGTCGTCGACGACCTTCGCAGCATGCAACAGCGCTTTGGACGGTATGCAGCCGACGTTGAGGCAAACACCGCCGAGCACCGGCCAGCGTTCGATCAGTATTACCTGCATTCCGAGATCGGCCGCCCGAAACGCCGCCGTGTATCCGCCGGGGCCGGCGCCGATGACAACCAGCTCCGTAGAGTGCGTCGCGGCCATCAGGGGATCGCCTCGAGCAACGCCTCGGCATCCGACAGAGCCTCACTCAGGAAGGTCGTAAAGCGCACCGCATAGGCGCCATCGATGACGCGGTGATCATAGGAGAGCGACAGCGGCAACATCAGCCGCGGCCTGAACTCCGAGCCGTCCCAGACGGGTTGCATGGTCGACCGTGAGACGCCCAGAATCGCGACCTCCGGTGCATTGACGATCGGCGTGAACGCCGTGCCGCCAATGCCGCCCAGGCTGGATATCGTGAAGCTCGCGCCCTGCATCTGGTTCGCCTTCAGTTTTCCCTCGCGCGCCGCCTTCGACAGTTCGCCGAGTTCGGTGGCGATTTCATAGACGTCTTTCTTGTCCGCGTCCCGGATCACCGGCACCATCAGGCCGTTCTCCGTGTCGGCCGCGAAACCCAGGTGTGTGTATTTCTTGTAGACGAGATGCTCGCCGTCTTCCGCAAGTGAGGCGTTCGCTTTCGGGAACTCCCTGAGCGTCGCGACACAGGCGCGCATGATGAACGCCAGGATCGTCAGGCTGATGCCGCGTTCCTTCGCCGGGCCCTTCAACTCCTGGCGTTTCTCTTCAAGCTCGGTTATGTCGGCCAGGTCGTGCTGGGTGACGTGCGGCAGGTTGATCCAGCTTGCCTGCAGGCGCGGTCCGGAAATCTTCTGGATGCGAGTGAGAGGCTCTCGCTCGATCTCGCCAAATTTTGCGAAGTCGACGCTCGGCACTTTGGGCAGCGCGGCCCCGCCGGCAGCCCCGCCCGTGAGCACTTCCTTCACCCACGCTTTTACGTCGTCGTGCAGGATGCGGCTCTTCTCCCCACTGCCCTTGACGCTCGCGAGGTCGACCCCCAGTTCGCGCGCCAGCTTCCGCACCGACGGACTCGCGTGCGCTCTCGAGAAACCCGCTTCGTCGATCGCCGGCAGTCGTCCTGACGGCTTTTGCGCCACTTGCGCCGGTTTCCGCGACGGTTCCTGTTCCGCCTTGGCGGGTGCTTCGGGCTTGCGCTCTTCGTCAGCTTTCTTTTTCGGCGTCTCCTCCTCTTCGGGCTCGGCACGTTCTTTCGCCGCGCCTGCATCTCCGCCCTCGACGATGACGATCTCCGAGCCTTCGGAGACCTTGTCGCCGACCTTGACAAGCAGCGATTCCACCCGGCCTGCAACCGTCGATGGGACGTCCATGGCCGCCTTGTCGGTCTCCAGCGTGATGAGGGCATCCTCGACGTTGATCTCGTCGCCCTTTTTTACGTGCACCTCGATGATCTCGACATCACTGAAATCGCCGAGGTCCGGCACGGTGATGGTCGTTTTGCCGCCGCCCGCGACGGGGGCCCGGGATTTCCTTTTCGCTTTCTTCTGAGGCTCCTCCTCGACTTCTTCAGCAGCAATTGCACTGTCGGCCTGATCATCGTCCGCAGCTATTTCTTCCGCAGCCTCCCCGGACTCGTCTTTCTGTTCGTCTTTCTGTTCGCCGCCGCCGTCGGTCTTCTCCGGCCCTCCGTCACCCTCCGCTTTCATGCGACCGATGACGTCGCCGGTCGAAACTTTGCCGCCGACGGACACGGTGATTTCCTCGATTTCGCCGGCCTCTTCCGCAGGCACGTCCATCGCAGCCTTGTCGGTTTCGAGCGTAATCAGGCCGTCTTCCTTCGCTACGCGATCGCCGGCTTTCACCAGGACCTCGATCACCTCGA
>Ga0268386_10004278_pt1 | contig 10482 bp, 8 predicted proteins | sample RVTome_15_FD_200260 | JGI IMG/M metagenome (GOLD analysis project Ga0268386, IMG submission 200260) | Soil microbial communities from uranium-contaminated site in the Upper Colorado River Basin, Wyoming, United States - RVT150D86... ... | reverse complement strand
GCGGGGCAGCCTGCTCCTGAGGGTGGGGTACGAGGACGTCCGTTTCGACTCGCCCGTCCTCCTCGACGGGTCCTATCTCACCACCTCGGGAACGCTCAGCCACCAGATCGGGCCGGCCAGCGCGATCGGCCTCTCCTACGCGTTCCAGGCCAGCACCACTACCGGCCCCGAGCAGCCGGTCCACTCCGCCTTCGCCAGTTGGGGGCGGCGTCTCGGTCGCTCCTGGAGCATCGGGCTCTCCGCGGGCGGCTCCTATCGCCCGCCGGTCGGGCGTTCGAGCGACGGCTGGTCCGGCTACGGCTCGGTAGATCTCACCGCCCGCTTCCGCCACGGCTCGCTGTCCGGGAGATACGGCCGGTCGCTCGCCCTCGCCTATGGACTCGGCCAGGAGACGCTGGCCGACGTCGTCTCGGCCCAGGCCCAGCGACAGCTCGGGCGCCGGGTGCGGCTGAGCGGGTCCTACTCCTGGGCCCTGAACCGCGACCCCGAGCGGGAGGTGTATCGCTTCGAGAGCGACAACGCCAGCGGCACCATCGGCTGGACGGTGGCGCGTCAGTTTGAGGTGCAGGGGGGGTATTATTGGTACCGTACCCGGCCGGCAGGGGCGGCGCCCGCCCTGAAGAGCCAGGGGGCGTACCTTTCCGGGTCGTTCTGGTCGAGTTGGCCATGAGCCGCCACATCGCGCCCGTCCCTCGCGAGGTCGTGAGCGACCCGGGCGCCACCGGGCCCCAGCGGGAGCTGTCCGCGTTCCTCGAGGCCCCGTTGAGAAAGCCCTTCCACGTGATCGTGCCCCTCGTCCTCGTCACCGGCCTCGCCGTCGCCGCGAGCCTTGTGGTCCCCAAGCGCTACGTGGCCTGGTCGGTCGTGGCCCTGGAGTCCCGGAAGGCGCCGAATGCCCTCGCCCGAGGCGGAGGGGAGGATCCCGCCAAGCCTCGTCTGGGGGCGCTGCGCCAGGAGCTCCTCACCCGGGTCCGGCTGGAGCGGGTGATCCGCGAGACCGACCCCTACCCGCAGATGATGACCGAGGAGCCCCTCCACATCGTGGTGGATGAGATGCGCCATCAGGTAGAGATCATCCAGAAGGGTCCCGATGCCTTCGGCATCAGCTACGTGAACCGGCATCCCCGCAAGGCTCAGCTTGCCCTCAGCCGACTGATCAACCTGTTCGTGGAGGAGGCCAACGAGACGCGTACAGAGCAGGTGGAGGGGACCGCGGAGTTCCTGGAGGCCCAGCTCCAGGGGGCTCGCCAGCAGCTCGAGGGGAAGGACCAGGAGATCCGGCTCTACAAGGAGGCGAACCTCGGCCACCTTCCGGACCAGATGCCGGGCAACCTGGCGACCCTCCAGCGCCTCCAGCTCGAGCAGCAGTCCCTCGTGGACAGCCTCCGCCTCGCCCGCGAGAAGCAGGCGCTCCTCGAGCACGGCTCGACTCCCCCTGATGCTTCCGGTGTGACGGCCCCGGTGGGCGAGCTCGAGCAGGCCCGGCAGCAGCTCGCCACGCTGCGCGGCCGCTACACGGACGAGCATCCGGACGTGAGGGCCCTTCTGGCTCGGGTCGCGCGCCTCGAGGCGGCGCCGACCACCGGCCGGAGCTCGCCGGGGAGGCCGGTCCTCGACCCTGTGCGAGCGCAGCTCGAGGCGACCCGGCTCGAGATCCGCAGCCTCGAGGCCCGGCATACCGAGATGGATCGGCGGATCGCCGTCCTCCAGGGTCTGGTGGACGAGACGCCACGGGCGCAGCAGGAGCTCGGCACCCTCACGCGCGACTACGAGAAGCTCAACGAGAACTACCTGAACTTGTTCAAGAGGAAGCTCGACGCGGAGATGGCCCGACGACTGGAGGAGCGGTGGCAGGGCGAGCGATACCGGGTGCTCGAGGACCCCTACCTCCCCGAGAAGCCCTCATTCCCCAAGCCGTGGCTCTTCGCCCTCGTGGGGGCGATCGTCGGGCTCGGGGCGGGGCTGGGCACGGCCGTGCTGGGAGAGCTGCTCGACCACTCCGTAAAGGGGCTCCGCGAGCTCGAGGCGAGCCTGCCGTTCCCGGTCCTGGCCACCTTCCCTCACGTCAGGGCCCGGGAGGTGATCGCGAAAACGGGTCGGCGGTCCGCGCGTGGTTGAGCGGCGGCCGGGGCCGGAGGAGGAGGGGGCTCGCTTGGCGGTACGGCAGCCAGCCATGGAAGCCGAGTTCACCCGGGACGGCCTGGTCTTCGAGGAAATACCCCAGGTGATCCTCTCTCGCGACCTGGGTGCGATGACCCTGGCTGCTGTCTCCCCCGGCTCGGTGATCGCCGAGGAGTTCCGGGGCCTGGGGGCGCGCATCCGGGCCATTGGAGACGAGCGACCCTTCCAGTGCGTCGGACTCGTGAGCGCCCTCGCGGGAGAGGGCAAGACCACGATGGCGATCGGCGTCGCGGCCGCCCTCGCGCGGGAGCCGGGGCGCCGGGTGCTCCTGGTCGAGGCCGACGTGCGCAAGCCGGCCATGGACGAGTACCTCGGCATGCGGGGCGCAAGCGGACTGGGCGAGTGGCTTCTCGCCGGGTCCGCGCGGGTCCCCGTGCGCCGACTCTCCCCCCTCGGCTTCTCCCTCCTCTCGGCCGGCCTGACACACCTGAAGGAGCCCGAACTGGTCGGCTCCAAGCAGATGGCCCGGCTGCTCGAGTCGGCTCGGCGGGTATTCGAGTTCGTGGTCGTGGACTGCCCACCGCTCCTTCCCGTTGCGGACGCGGTGATGATGCAGGATTTCCTGGACGGCTTCCTGCTGGTGATCCGCGCCAGGAAGAGCCCCCTGGAGGCGATCCAGAGGGCCGTAGCTACCCTGAAGCCGGGTCGCATCCAGGGAGCGGTGCTGAACGACCAGCGCGACCTGATTCCCAGCTATTACCGATACGCCTACCCGCACTATCGCGAGTACGGCTACGGCCGGGGATACGGCAAGGACGTCGACAAGGGTTGACGGGAACGTCTTGTGCTTGCGGGCCACGTCGCCCGTGGATGTTCGGCGACATGGCCGACTGAACGAGAGGCAGGCTCGGTCGACGACGCCCGCTCCTTGGCCCATCCGGCAAGTCCGATCCAAGTGTGACCCTGCTCACCGTACGGATGGGCGAACTGTCGTAACAAGAGGAGTCTGGCCATGTTGCCAGGAGGCAGATTGTGACTCGCGTTCTCCTCGCCCTCGCGCTCCTGGCCGGACTTCCGGTAGCTGCTCCAGCGTACGACCCTCCCCTGGGGATCCCCATGCCGCCCTTCGGGGTGAATGAGACCGCGGGTGCCACGACCCAGGTCGTGCAGGGCGGCGCTTCCCTTCCGGGAACGATCCCCGCAGGAGCCGTCATCGAGATCCGGGGCAACTACACGAAGAGCCACACCCTGACCTGCGCGGGCACCGCCCAGAGTCCCTCGTTCATTCGTGGCGCAGTCGGCGCGGTCGTGACCGGGGACTGGGACGTCAAAGGGACCTACTGCGTGGTCGAGAAGCTCAAGTTCGGCTCCGCGGCCGGCCTGAACGTCCTCGCTCCCGCAAGCCACATCGCCGTGCGAGACAGCGAGTTCCAGGGAGTGCCTCCCAACGGCTGCGGCGGCCTCTGGGTACAGACCTGGAGCAGCGCCACCGCCTCCAATGTCGTCCTCCTTCGCAACAAGGTCCACCAACATGGCGACTGGCAGGCCAACTTCGATCAGGACTGCCATGGCACGGGCCTCTACCGCAGCAGCGGCGCCGTCTCCCAGGGAGGCACGATCTCGAACGTCTGGATCCTCGACAGCGAGTACAGCTACAACTCGGGTGACGGCGTCCAGATCAACGGCAACTCCTACACGAGCGGCAACGCCAAGCTCCATCACGTCTACATCGGCCGCAACGTCGCTCACCACAACAAGCAGTCGGGGTTCTGGTCGAAGATGGCGTCGGACGTGATCTTCTCCCAGAACGAGGCTTACGAGCATCGACCGAGCGACTCGTCCTCCGGCCAGGGCATGGGCTTCCAGTACGCGCCGGAGCGGGTCTGGTTCCTGTTCAACCGCGTGCACGACTGCGACTATGGGATCCAGATCGTCAGCGACGACAGCGGCACTGGAAAGAACGCCTACCTGGTCGGGAACGTTCTTTACCGCATCGGCGGCAGCGGAGACGCCAACGACCCGTATCAGCCGGCGGCGATCCACATCCGCGGCTCCACCAACCGCTACGTGGTCAACAACACCATCCATGCCTCGAAGGTGGACATCAACTCTCCGTCTGGGAACGGCACCCTCTACATGGCCAACAACATCTTCGGAGCGCCGACCGATCCGCAGGGCCGCCACATCCTCCTGGCGAACGGGAGCGTGGGTTCTGCTCACCACAACCTCTTCGTGGGCACGGCCAAGATCAAGTGGGGCACTTCCTATTCGAGCCTCGGGGCGTTCAAGGCCGCACATCCCTCTCAGTGCGCCGGCTGCCTCGAGGGGCAGCCCACGTTCGCGAACGCCGCCGGGGGGGACTTCCGGCTGCTCCAGAACTCGGTCGGGGTGGACGGGGCGGCACCGGGGGTGGTGGAAGGCGTGTACACGACCTTCGCCAGCCTGTACGGGATCGACATCAAGCGCGACGCCGCGGGGAGGACCCGGGCCCTCGGCGCATCCTTCGACCTGGGTGCCTACGAGACCGACCCGTTCCGGGACCAGGCGGTCTGGCACCCGTTCTTCGCCGTGAACACGCTGGAGACGCCCTACGTGGGCGACTTCAACGGAGACGGCCGGACCGACATCATCACGTTCACGCGACAGAACCCGCTGGCGGTGGGAGACGTCTACGCAGCTCTTTCTGACGGGACGAAGTTCGCCGACAGCACCAAGTGGCACGACTGGTTCGCCATCAACGACTCCGAGCAGGTGGTGATCGGAGACTACGACGGCGACGGCAAGGACGACATCGCGACCTGGCTGGGGACTACGACCCGACAGGCCTACGTGGCGCCCTCCTTCGGGACGGGGATGGCTGCGGCCGCCGTCTGGGTCAACAGCATCGGCTTCGATCCGACCGACATCCTGATCGCCGGGGACGTGAACGGCGACGGCCGGGACGACCTGGTGCTGTTCGCGCGCAAGCTGGGCAAGGTCTACGTCGCCCTCTCCGAGGGCAGCAAGTTCGCCTCCCCAACGGTGTGGCACAACTTCTTCGCGGTGAGCACCTACGAGCGACCGGGAGTGGCCGACCTCGACGGCGACGGCAAGTCCGACATCGTCACCTTCGCCACCGACAGCCCGACCGCCTTTGGCGACGTCTACGTGGCGCTGTCGACCGGCTTGCAGTTCGGCGACAAGCAGAACGCGTCCAAGTGGCACGACTGGTTCGCGATCCGGCAGACCGAGACCGTCCGCGTTGGGGACCTGGATGGAGACGGCGCGGAGGACTTCTTCACCTTCCTGCCCCCTCCTTTCGCTCAGTGCTACACGTCGCTGTCCCTCGGCACCGCCATGGGACCCGCCGTGTTGTGGCCGGAATCCGTCGCTCCGGACGCCCGGGACCGCACCTACATCGGCGACGCCGACGGGGACGGGAAGGCCGACGTGATCATCTTTGCCCAGGCGGAAGGGAAGGTCTACGTTTCGCTGGCCCGGTAGAGCCGCCAGCCGACCTTCTGAGATCAGGGACCGGACCGGTAGAATGTCCATCCCATGGACCTCGGCCCGGCCCTCGAGGCCGCGATCTCGGCCGCGCGGGAGGCGGGCGACCTGCTCCGGGCCGACTTCCACCGCCCCGGCGGCCCGCGCGGGCACGGCGACAAGGCCGAGGCCGACCACGAGGCCGAGGACCTCGTGCGCGGCCGGCTCCGGGACGGCTTCCCCGACTGGGCGTACCTGGGAGAGGAGACCGGGCGGGCCCCCGGCCGTCCCGGGGCGCCGGTCTGGCTGGTGGACCCGAACGACGGGACCCGCGACTACCTGAAGGGCCGCCGGGGCAGCGCGGTGTCGATCGGCCTCGTGCGCGAGGGCCGCCCGGTGCTCGGGGTGGTCTTCGCCTTCGGCCATCCCGACGACCGGGGCGCCCTCTTCGCCTGGGCCGAGGGCTGCGGCCCCCTGCGCCGCGACGACCGGCCGGTGGAGGCGCCGCTCCCCGGCCGCCTCGGACCGACCGACCTCGTGCTCGTCTCGAGCGGCGGCGACCGCGACTCCGAGGCCAACCAGCGCTGCGTCGATCCCGCGCGCTTCCGGTCCGTGCCCAGCATCGCCCACCGGCTGGCCCTCGTCGCGGCCGGAGAGGGGAGCGCGGCGGTCTCGCTCTACTCCCCCGGCGCGTGGGACTACGCGGCCGGCCACGCCCTCCTCCGGGCCTCCGGCGGGGCCCTGGTCGACCAGGCCGGACGCGAGGTCGGCTACGCCGCCGCCGGCGACAGCCGGTGCGTCCGGGCCTTCGCGGGCTCGCCGGCGGTGGCGGAGGAGCTGTCCCGCCGCCCCTGGGATGGCGTGAGCCTCCACGCCCACGGCTCCTGGCCCTTCGGCCCGGGAAGCCGGCCGGCCCGCGGCGAGTCGGCGAGCGACGCCGGTCTCCTCTCGCGGGCCCACGGCTGCCTGCTCGGCCAGGTGGCCGGCGACAGCCTCGGCGCCCTCGTGGAGTTCGCCCGGGCCGAGGAGGTGGCCCGCCGCTACCCGGACGGCGGTCCCCGCGCGCTGGAGGACGGCGGGACCTGGGGCATCCTGGCCGGCCAGCCCACCGACGACTCGGAGATGGCCCTCGCCCTCGCGCGCTCCATCCTCGACCACGGCCACTACGATGCCGAGGCCGCGCACCGCGCCTACCGCGACTGGCAGGCCTCCGGGCCGTTCGACATCGGCAACACCGTCCGGGCCGCCCTCGCCGGACGCCCCCACCCGGCCAGCCAGGCCAACGGCTCGCTCATGCGGGTGAGCCCCCTCGCGGTCTACGCCCACGCCGCGTCCGAGGCGGAGGCGGCCCACCTCGCCCGGAGCGACAGCGCGCTCACCCACGCGAACCCGGTCTGCGGCGACGCGGTGGCCGCCTACGTGGTGGCCATCCGCCACGCGCTCCTCCAGGGGGACGGCCCGGAGCCGGCCTACCGGGCCGCCCTCGAGTGGGCCGGCCGGGCGGGGGCCGCCCTCTCGGTGGTCGAGGCCCTGCGGGGGGCCGCCGAGGGACCCCCGGTCTGCGACGGCGAGAGCCAGGGCTTCGTGCTCATCGCCCTCCGCAACGCCTTCCACGAGCTGCTCTACGCCGAGGGCCTCGAGGCGGGGGTGGTGGCCACCGTCCGCCGGGGCGGCGACACCGACACGAACGCGGCGGTGGCGGGCGCGCTGCTCGGGGCGGTCCACGGCCGGGACGCGGTGCCCGGCCAGTGGCGGCGCATGGTCCTGAGCTGCCGGCCGCAGGGGCCGCGGGCCCGGCGCCCGCGGCCGATGGTCTACTGGCCGGTGGACCTCCTCGACGTGGCCGAGCGGCTGCTCGTCCGCGGAGCGAGGGTCCTGGGAGGCCGGCGTGAGGGGATGGCATGAACGGCCCCCGGGACCGGGGGTGGGAGGAAGGCGCGATGAAGAAGCTTCGCCCGGTCGGGCTCCTGGCTCTCGGACTGCTCCTCGGGGCGGCGCTCCCCCGCGCGCGGGCGGGCGCGCCGGCCGAGGGCGGGCGCCGCCACATCGACCTGCCCACGAAGAACCCGAGCCTGCCCTTCAGCGACGGCGTCCTCGTGGGCGACACGCTCTACCTGGCCGGCCGCCTCGGTCTCGATCCCAAGACCGGACAGCCGCCCGCCGACGCGGAGGCGGAGGCCCGCCTCGTCCTGGACGGGTTCCGGGCCGTGCTCGGCGAGGCCGGGATGACCATGGACGACCTGGTGTCGGTCCAGGTCTTCTGCCCGGACGTGGCCCACTACGACGTCTGGAACGAGGTCTACCGCGGGTACTTCAAGCAGGGCTTCCCGGCCCGGGCGTTCGTCGGCTCGGGCCCCCTCCTGCGGGGGGCGCGCTTCGAGGTCCAGGGGATCGCGGTCCGGCGCTGACCCGTCACGGCCGCGCTCTCCGGTTCCGCACGGGGTCCTCCCGAGCAGACATCTGCTCCCGATCTTACCGGGCCCTCCGTCGGGCCTCGTGGCGACCGGATGACCGATGTCTCCATGCTATCATGAACCTGATATGAAGACTATTGCGATCTCTATTGACGAGGAGAACCTCGCTGCGCTGAACCGCCTCGCCCGGGCGGGCGGCCGGCGCGGGAGGAAGGGAGGGCCGAATCGCTCGGAGGTGGTCCGCCAGGCGCTCCGGGAGTTCCTCGACCGCCACCGGAAGCGCGAAAGCGAGGAACGAGACCGGCGGATCCTGAGCGTCCACCGGGACGAGATCGAGCGTCAGACGGCATCGCTCGTGGCCGAGCAAGCCGAGCTGTGACCCGAGGCGAGATCTACCGGACGGCGGAGCGCGCGCCGGAGCGCGGAGACAAGCCGGGCTTCTACGTCGTGGTCTCCCGCTCCTTCATCGCCGAGAACGACGGCGTGTCGACCGTGGTCTGTGCCCCGGTGTACGGCCGGGTGCTCGGGCTCTCCACGGAGGTCGTCGTCGGCCCGGAAGAGGGTCTTCCCCGGATGTCGTCGGTGCGCTGTGACTTCCTCGCCCTGTTGTTCAAGCGCAAGCTGACCACCTTCGTGGCTTCCCTGTCCCCACGGAAGCTCGCGGAGCTGAACCGAGCGCTCGTGGTTGCCCTCGACATCGTCTGAGCGTCGCCGGAAGGGCGGCGCCGGGCCTCGGCTGGTGCCCGCCTCGCTCGCTCGAGGAGACACTCACGTGACGGGCGTCAACGCCCGGAGGGGAACGGCTCTCTCCCGGCGTCGACGGAAGAACCGAGCCTCCAGCCCTCCCGGTACTCGCGGAGCATGAGCGCGTCGGCCTGCGGGGCGTCGACGAAGCGGCCCCGGGCGGCGTCCCACCGCAGCTTGCCGTCCACCCGGAGGGCGATCGTGCCGAGGAGGATCGCCTCGGTCATCGGGTAGACGCTCTCGAAGCGGGCGTCCGAGGGCGTCGTCCCGCGGCAGGCCCGGATCCACTGCGACAGCTCGTCGGCGGGCCGGGGCAGGGTGGGGGCCGGGGTCGTGAAGCGGGCCATGCGTGCCTTCGGGATCAGCCGCGGGCCGCGGCCGTTGAACTCCGCGAGGATCTTCCCAAGGTCGCCCACGAAGAGCAGGCCCTCCTCGGGCATCGGCTCGCCGTCCTCGTCCAGCTCCCGCGGCTTCGGGGGACGCAGCCCGCCGTCGTACCAGTGGAGCGACACCGGGGGCATCCCCTCCCGGGCCGGGAACTCCCAGTGGACGAGGGAGGCCCGGGGGTAGGAGACGGTGTTCGCCACCCTCCCCCACAGCAGGTCGTCGATCCTCCAGTACTGGCTCCGGCTGGCCTCGACGGTCAAGGGGGCCCCGAGCCTCAGGATCCGGAAGACCTGGAAGAAGCTGTAGTGCCCCATGTCGCCGAGGGCGCCCGTGCCGAAGTCGTACCAGCCGCGGAAGACCGCGTGGGTGTAGGCGGGGTGGTAGGGACGATGGGGGACCGGTCCCAGCCAGAGGTCCCAGTCGAAGCCCGCGGGCACCTCGGGGATCTCGGGGGGGAGGCTGGTCATCCCCTGGGGCCAGTAGGGGCGCGCCGACCAGTTGTGGACCTCTCGCACGGGACCGATCGCCCCGGCCTGGATCCACTCGGTGAGGAGCGGGGTCGAGTCGAGACCGGCCGCGCAGAACATCTGGGTGGCCACCCCGCTCTCCCGCGCCGCCTCCACCACCACCCGCGCCTCGTGCAGCACGTTGGAGAGGGGCTTGTGGGTGATCACGTGCTTGCCCGCCTTGATCGCGGCGACGGCGATCGTGGCGTGGAGGTGGTCGGGGGTCATCACGTAGACCGCGTCGAGGTCCTTCTCGCGGGCGAGCATCTCGCGGAAGTCGGCGTAGGCCGGGCAGCCGGCCCCCCCCGCCGCCCCGTAGTGCCGGTCCACGATCTCCCGGCCCACCTCGCGGCCGCCCGGGCAGGCCCTCGCTCCCTCCGCCCAGGAGGAGTCGCCGAGGAAGTCGCGGACCTTGTCCCGCAGCTCGTGCCGGAACCACTCCACGTAGTCGTCGCTCCGGCGGTTCGGGTCGCACACGGCGGCGATCCGCAGGTCCGGCTGCCGGAGCGCGGGCATGAGCTGCCGGAGGCCCTGGGTGCCGAGGCCGACGTAGCCGACGTTGATCCGGTCGCTCGGCGGCACGTACCCCCGCCCGCCGAGGACGTGGCGCGGGACGAGGGTGAGGGCGGCGGCGGTGGCGCCCCCCTCGAGGAACTCGCGGCGGCTGACACCTCCAGATCCGGGCATCGCCCCTCCTCCCGACCCCGAGCGGGTCACCCACGCGCAGTCTGCCCCTTCCCGCGGCGCGAAGCCACCCGCGGCCCGGACCCGGGCCAGGGGGGACGAGCCGCCCGCGATCCGGCCCCCCCCGCCGGCCGCGGGACCGGGCCGCGCGGATCGGGCGG
>Ga0268386_10004277_pt1 | contig 10482 bp, 9 predicted proteins | sample RVTome_15_FD_200260 | JGI IMG/M metagenome (GOLD analysis project Ga0268386, IMG submission 200260) | Soil microbial communities from uranium-contaminated site in the Upper Colorado River Basin, Wyoming, United States - RVT150D86... ... | reverse complement strand
CCAGCTGCGGCGAGTCCCTCGTCGCGCGCGCGATCGCGACCGCGTATTCGGCGAGCGGCGGGGCGACGTGCACCTCCTCGATCGCCGCCTGCATCGCCCGCAGCGTCTGCCGGTCGCAGACGGGCTCGAGCTCGATCCGCTCGCGCCGTCGACGGGAGCGTTCGAGGAGGATGTCGCGCTCCGCGTCCTCCGACGGGTAGCCGATCGCGATGCGGACGAGAAAACGGTCGAGCTGCGCCTCCGGCAGCGGGTACGTCCCCTCGTACTCGATCGGGTTCTGCGTCGCGAGGACGAGAAAAGGGGACTCGAGCTGCCGCGTCGTGTTCTCGAGCGTTACTTGCCGTTCTTCCATCGCCTCGAGCAACGCGGCCTGCGTCTTGCCCGGCGCGCGGTTGATCTCGTCGGCCAGCAGGATGTTCGTGAAGATCGGCCCGCGCTCGAACGTGAAGCTGCCGCTGGAGCGGTCGTAGATCGAGGCCCCGGTGATGTCGCTCGGGATCAGGTCCGGGGTGAACTGGATCCGGGCGAAGTCCATCGCGCACACCTGCGCGAAGGAGCGGGCGAGCAGCGTCTTGCCCAGCCCTGGGAGATCCTCGATCAGCACGTGGCCGTTGGCGAGCAGGGCGAACAGCACCAGCTCCACCGCCTCTCGCTTGCCGATGATCGCCTGCTCCACGGCGTCGGCCACCGCGGTCGCCAGCTCCTGGACAGCGACGCCTGCCCTTGGCTCCTCGGTCACAGCTGCTCCAGCCGCTCGATCGCCTCTCGCAGGTCGTCGCTGGCGAGACCCCGGCCGACGCGGTTCGCGGCCGGCGCACGGTCGGGACGGACGATCTCCCACAGCCGGTCGCCGAGCAGCTCCTGCGCGCGCCGGGGCGCGAGCGCCATGTCGATGCCACGACGTCCGAGGCGTGCGGCGACGATCGGGACGAGCAGCGGCCGGAGCGACCGGTCGACGCCGAACTCCGATTGCTCCGCCTCCCGCAGGACGTCCACGATCTGGCGCAGCCGCAACGGCATCTCGTCGTCCCGCGCACGCGGCGGTGGCTCGAGCCTCTGCGCGGGTCGGAGCTGCAGCGCGGTCGCGGCGGCGAGCGCGGCGGCGAGCGCCAGCGCGGCGGCGAGCGCGACCGTCCTGCCCTGCCCGAAGACGAGACCCAAGGCGGTCGCCACGACACAACCGGCGGCGACGAGGAGCAGTGGGCGGCGGGCGATCACGGCGGCGCCACCTCCGCCTCGACCCGCCGCACCGACGCGATTGCGCGCCGGCGGTCGTCCTCGTCCATCGGGTGATCGCTGAACCGGGCGATCTCGAAGAGGCCGGTGAGGTCGGACGCTGCCGCAGCGCTCGCGCCGAGCACTCGGAGGACGCGGGCCGTGAACTCGGTCGGGGTCTCGTCCAGCGCTCGCGAGAGCTCGATCTCGCCCAGCGACACTTCCATGCGCGCGTAGGCGCGCTGGACGGCAAGCCGCGGGTCTCGCTCGGACCCCAGGTCTGCGAGCGACCGCCTGAGGTCGGAGCCGACCCGCTCCGCCGCATCGGGAACAACCGCCCGACGTTCGCGCCGCGCGCGCCGACGACGGACGAAGACTGCCGCCGGCGCGAGCAGGAGCAGTGCGGCCGCCGAGCCGACGACGAGCCACGTCAGCGCGGTCGAGGTCGGGTGTCCCGCCGGCGCCGAAGTGCTCGTGTGGCCGCGCGGCACGGCGTTCCCGGGCGTGGCGCCGGACGGTGTCGCCGCATTGGGAACGAGGAACGGCAGAGTGAGGAGCAGGAACAAGCCGATCGCGCCGCCGACGATCGCAGTGGCCTTCCCGGCCGCCGGCAGCGACGCCCCGAGCCCCTCGAGGTCTCTCGCGCCGAGCCGTCGCCTCCGTCGCCGGCGCTTTTCCACCGAGGGCGTCCCCGCCCAGACGAGGAGCAGCAACCCGACGACGAGCGCGCCCGCGGCGGCGGCGAGCGCGCGGACGACGCCGACCGGGACGTCCTGCCGGCCGCCGGCGTGCCATGGTGACCCGCCGCTTGCCAGCGCCACGAGTGACACCAGCAGGAGCCCCACCGCGATGGCAGCGATCGCTCGCACGTCGCTGAGAGGTCTGACCGGCACGGCTAGATCATCGTCGATTCGCCAGGGCTGCAGCCCGGCTCGCGCTCCACGGCAGCGGCGGAGACAACCTGAACGGGCTCGTACACCACGAACGGGGACGCTACTCCGACGCCTCCGATCCCGTGCGCTACGGCGTCAGCGTAGTCCCGGCACAGGAAGGCGCAACGCGGGCAACCGGCGAGGCGCGAAGGCTCAGCTCTGCGCCGGAAAGATCCCCTGCAGCGCGATGATGTAGGTCAGGCCCAGGTAGGGCTGGCGGTTCTCGTGCTGATCGCCGCTACCCGTGCGGCCGATCATCGCCGGCTTCATGCGCACGTTCTGGCTCGCGGCGTACGCGCCTCCGCCCGCCGGGAACGCGGCGGCCGGGCTCTTCGTCGTGGCGGCCGCGCTGCTGGCCTGCACGGGGTGGGCGTGCGCCGGAAGCTGGCGCGTCGTCAGCTTGACCGTCTCCTCCCCGCCCGCCGCCCCGAGCGGGTAGTCCGACCCGGCCGGGGCCTGGCCGGCGCCGACCGCGACGCGCCCGCGCAGGTCGGGCAGGGCGAACGTCGTCCGTCCGTCCCCGCCGTAGTACGTCCCCAGCAGCGCGAAGAGCGACTGGTTCTGGTTGATCGGCAGCAACTGCCCCGCGCAGATCGCCCAGCCCTTGGGAGCGAAGTTGAAGGCGACGAGCCGGATCTCGCCGATGAACGTGTCCATAACCCGCTAGCCGGTGGTCGGCGCGGCCCGCCTGGGCAGGACCCAGTCAGCGCGCGCGAAGTGGCACGTGTACCCGTTCGGATACCGCTCGAGGTAGTCCTGGTGCTCGGGCTCGGCCTCCCAGAACGGCCCGGCCGGCTCGACCTCGGTCACGACCTGCCCGGGCCAGAGGCCCGAGGCCTCGACGTCGGCGATCGTGTCCTCCGCGACGCGGCGCTGCTCCTCGTCGAGGTAGTAGATCGCCGAGCGGTAGCTCGTCCCGAGGTCGTTGCCCTGACGGTTCAGCGTCGTCGGGTCGTGGATCTGGAAGAAGAGCTCGAGCAGGTCGCGGTACGAGGTCTGCTCGGGGTCGAAGAGGATCTCGATCGCCTCCGCGTGCGTCCCGTGATTGCGGTAGGTCGCGTTCGGGACGTCCCCGCCCGAGTAGCCGACCCGCGTCGACACCACGCCCGGCCGCTTCCGGATGAGGTCCTGCATCCCCCAGAAGCACCCGCCCGCGAGGATCGCCTTCTCGACCGAACCGCTCATCACGCACCTCCTGATCGGACTCCGGGGTCACTGTACCCGCGGCGCGCCGAGCCGCCGAGCCACGCTTCCGGCGGCAGCCACTCCCCGTCGCGCATGAGCAGACGCCCTGCGAGCTCGTTCGCCTCGCGCCACGCGCGGATCTCGGTCGGCGTCACGCGCAGGTACACGTACTCGTTCGGCTCGGCGCGCGCGTCGAAGCCGGAGTGCTCCGAGTGCGCGTCGGCGGTCGCGTCGTCGACGCCTTCCGTCACCCGGCCGTCGACGAGCACGACGTCGCGAGTCGGGCCGACGCCGATGCGCGCGACGCCGGCGCGCAGGAGGTTCGTCGCGGTCGGAGACGAGCGCGGCGTCGCGAGGACGAGCGCTGCGCCGTCCCAGTAGAACGAGAGCGGGACCAGATGGGCGTTCCCCTGCTCGTCCGCGCTCGCCACCCAGCAGTCGACCTCGGTGCGCAGGAGCGCGAGCGTGTCCGCCCGGCGCTTCGCACGCGACCGCGGAGCCGGCATCAGGCCGCGATCCTCTCCCGCAGCGCGTCGATCTGCGCGAAGTCGGCCTTCGCACCCTCCTCGACGCCGTCCTGCATCGTCGTGTCGCGCTCCACGGTCGTGGCGAAGAGCATCGTCTGCATCCCGGTACTCCCCCGACGAGGCCGAAGGCGGACCAGGGTTCACTATAGGAGTTCGGCCCTGCGAGGCAAGACCGCCGCGCCGGCAAGTGGGGGCTGAAGCTGCCAGAGAGTCACAGGGCTCTTCAGTCAGCCGTCGAGGATCGTCAGGTCGAGCCGACGGAGGCGGTCGGGGTCGGCGAGGATGTCGATCGCGACGATCTTCCCGCCCCGGACCGTGAAGCCCCCGACCGAGAACGGCTCTCCGTCGTGGGTGGAGACGGCTCCGACGACGCCGTTCACGAGCGCCGGCCGGACGACGAGGCCGAGGCGCGAGAAGTGGAGCGCCTCGCCGGCCACTGTCGCCGCCCCGCGAGCCTCCCTCGATCCGCCCGGGAGGGCACCGAGATCCACGCGCAGCACGACATCCGGGTCCAGCACCGCGAGCAGCCCCTCGAAATCACCGTCGCGCGCGGCCGCCAGAAAGGCGTCGACGACCTCCCGCTGGGTGTCGAGGTCGGCGTCGGGAACAGCGTTCTCGCCCTGGACGCGGCGGCGTGCGCGGCTGGCGAGCTGGCGTGTCGCCTCGGGCGAGCGGTCGACGATCGGCGCGATCTCGTCGAAGGGGACGGCGAAGATGTCGTGCAGGACGAATGCGAGCCGCTCGGGCGGCGACAGGGTCTCGAGCACGACCAGGAGCGCCAGGCCTACCGAGTCTGCCAGCAGCGCCTCGTGCTCAGGGTCGGTGCCGTCGGCGCGGTCGACGATCGGCTCGGGCATGTGCACGCCGAGGGGCTCCTCGCTGCGCGACTTGCGTGAGCGGAGCATGTTCAGCGACACGCGCGCGACGACGGTCGTCAGCCAGCCGCCGAGGTTCTCGACCCCGCTCGGGTCGCTGCGGCTCAGCCTCAGCCAGGCTTCCTGGACGGCGTCGTCGGCCTCGCTCAGCGAGCCGAGCATCCGATAGGCCACGGCTCGCAGTCGGGCACGGTGCTCCTCGAATCGCTCGGCCAGCCAGTCGCGCTCGTCCACGGTCACGTTCCTCCTTCCCATGGGGTCATACATCCAGACCCGCGGACTCATGCGGATGTGACAACGAGACACGGAAAGGAGACCACGATGCGAGTCTTCGTCGCCGGCGCGAGCGGTGCCATCGGCACCCGGCTCGTGCCACAACTCCTCGAGCGCGGCCACACGGTGATCGGCACGTTCAGGTCGGCTGCGGGCGCCCAGCGAGTCGCGGCTCTCGGAGCGGAGCCGATCGCGCTCGATCTCCTCGACCCGCGCGCCGTGCGCCGGGCCGTCCTCGACGCCGAGCCGGATGCGATCGTCCACCAGGCGACCGCCCTGGCAGACGTGCGCTTTTCCCGGCGCCTGGACCGCAGCTTCGCCCGGACCAACCGGCTCAGGAGGGAGGGCACCGACGCGCTGCTCTCCGCCGCGCGGGAGGCGGGCGTGCGCCGGTTCGTCGCCCAGAGCTTCGCCAACTTCCGGTACGCGCGCACAGGCGGGCCGGTCAAGGCCGAAAGCGATCCCCTCGACCCCACCCCGGTCGGCTCGATGCGCGAGACCAGCGCGGCCATGACCTACCTCGACGAGGCGGTCACCGACGCCGGCGGGATCGCGCTTCGCTACGGGAGCTTCTACGGCGCCGCCAACGACGGACTGCTCGAGCCGGTGCGCAAGCGGCAGTTCCCGATCGTCGGCGCCGGCGGGGGCGTCTCCTCGTTCGTCCACCTCGACGACGCCGCCGCAGCCACCGTGCTCGCGCTCGAGCACGACGGCCCGGCCACCTACAACGTCGTCGACGACGAGCCCGCCCCGGTCCGCGAGTGGCTGCCGGTGCTCGCGGAGGCGCTCGGGGCCAAGCCGCCGCGCCGCTTCCCCGTCTGGCTCGCGCGGCTCTTCGCGGGCGAGGCCGCCGTCATGCTGGGGACCGAGGCCCGCGGCGCCTCGAACGGGAAGGCCAAGCGCGAGCTCGGGTGGACGCTGCGCTACCCGAGCTGGCGGCAGGGCTTCGCCGCGGCCTACGCGAAGCCGAAGGCCGCGCGGGCTCCGCGAGCGGCAAGCGGCCCGTGGCTGGCCGGCAGGAGCCGGCGAACGGCCCCGTAGGCGAGAGAGCGAGAGCCCGACGTGCGGGCTCTCGCTCTCGGATCGACGTGCCGCTGCCGCCCGGGTCAGGGTCGCCCGGCACCGGTCGGCGCGGCCGGCTCGAGGCTCGCCGGGCGCGCATCCACCCTGTCTGTGGTGGCCTGCTCGTCGCGGGCAGGCCGGGCCCGCGCCAGGTCGAGGAGGATCACCGTGAGGTTGGCGCCCGCCACCGAGCCGGCGACCGCGGTCAGAAGCGCCAGCAGATCCGTTGCCGAGTGGAAGCCGAGCCAGGCGCCGAGGAGGCCGCCTGCGAGCGCGGCCGCGAAGCCGATCGCCTTCGTCTCGGCCGGCTTCTCGCGGCTCGTCCACGCCAGGTAGACGCCGAGCCCGACCGGCAGGCCGGCGGAGAGCGCCGCGAGGAGCTCGTCGTCGAGCGGCACGCCGGGCATCGTCGTGATGGCGATGAGGACGCCGGCGAACCAGCCGCCCAGGCCGAGGACGACGGCCCACACCGACCGGAGCACCGTGCCGGCCTTCCGCCCGAACCCGCCCCGCTTGCGCACGCGGCGGGCCATCCACAAGAGCGACAGGGGCACGAGGAGCGCAAGGCCGACCATCGTGCCGGCGATGCCCTTGGCGAGCGCCGTCTGCGTGACGTCGGGCGTGAAGTCGACGGCCTGCGGCTCGTAGAGCGAATCGTCGACCTTGCCGGTGGCCAGGTACGTCGTGATCAGATGGGTGCCCGCCTCCGGCTGCTCCGACCAGAATGTGCCCGAGTGGCCGAAGCCGGGAAGCACGGCCTGGCGGCCGTTCGGCAGGTGCGGCAGGAGCTCGTCCGTCGCGGCTTGCGGAGGAGTCGCGAAGTCGAGCTCCCCACCGATGAGGAGAGTCTCCACGTCGGACGTCCGCACGCGGTCGTACTCGTCCTCGCCGGTCACGGCCGGCCAGTTCTCGGCCAGCGCGCCGTTGCCCCAGATGAACGCGGTGGCGGCGTCGCCGAGGCTCGCGTCGGGGTTCCGGCTGCCGGAAGAGAAGGACTCGGTCGCCGCCTGGGCGTCGAGCCTCCCGGCGGCGGCCATCTGCCCCCAGACGAATGACTTCGGGAACGCCATGTCGGCCAGGAGCGACTGGAGCCAGAACCCGCTCGCGTCGCCGTCGGCCGCCGCGAGCCAGGAGCCCAGCGTCATCGGGGCCGAGATCGGCGCCGCCTCCGAGCCCGACTCCACGAGCCCGTAGAAGGAGGCGATGCGGACGTTGCCGTCCTTGATCGGCAGGAAGAACCAGCGGTCGGGGATGTCCGCCGCCGTCTTCCCCATCGACGCTGCGAGGTCGTCGGTCTGCTTGCTGCAGCTCGAATCCTCCGCGCAGAGCCCGGAGTAGCGGGCGATCTGCTCGTCGGTCGTCTTGCCGTCCCAGAGGAAGCCGCCGGGCGGGTTCACGGCGAGCATCACCGACCGGTGGATGCTCTCCGGATAGCGCCAGGCGTAGATCATCGCGGTGCGCGTCCCGGCGCTCTCGCTCAGGAGGTCGATGCGCTCGTACCCAAGCGCCTCGCGTGCGGCCTCGAAGTCGTCGACCTGCTGGGCCAGGCCGTAGCCGGCCAGATCGACGCCGTCCGCGGTCAGCCGGTCGGCGCAGGCCCGGTAGGCGTCGCCGTAGGCGCGGAACGACGTCTCGCCGAGGAAGTCCTCGGAGCGCTCGAGGGCGGAGACGACCTCGGGGCAGTCGAGCCGGACGGAGCCGTCGACGCCCCGGTAGCCGACGAGGACGACGTCGTGGTCGTCGGCGAACCGGCTCGCGTTGGCGAAGTCCATGTTGGTCTTGCCGGGACCGCCTTCCAGCCTGAAGATCGGCTCGGCCGGGCTCTCGGACCTGGCCTTGATTCGGGTGATCGGCAGCGCAATCAGGCGCGACTGGGGGTCGGCCCGGTTCTCGGGGACGACGAGCGTGCCGCATTCGGCGGCGTAGGTGCCGTTCTCGGTCGCGTAGTCGCAGTTCTCCAGGACCAGGTCGCCGGCCTGGGCGCCCGTGGGCACGGAGACCGGGTCGGCGTCGGGCGCGAGCCGGAGATAGGCGAGGCCGAGCACCGCCAGCGTGATCAGCGAGAGGGCGACGATCCGGGCGGGGGTGAAGGTGCGGGTGTTCATGACTGCTCCTTTTCTGGTCGCGTTCATGCCTCGACGCTACGAGCGCAGTAGTCACACCGCCTCGTCGGAAGGCCGGATTCGACCTGGCACCGGGCGACGATTCCGCCTCCTACCGAGGTCGGAGACGCGACCGGCCCCGCGCCCCCGGTCGGGGGCGCGGGGCCTGCGCGGGAGGACGCGGCGGACTAGCGACCGCTCGGCACTGGGGTGACGCCCCGCGGGGCCTCCTCCTCGTGGGAGAAGCGTGGGAGCCACTCGAGCCAGCTCGGCAGGTACCAGTTCCAGTCGCCGAGCAGCTTCATCGAGGCGGGCAGGAGCACTCCGCGGACGATCGTCGCGTCGAGCAGGATCGCGGTCGCGAGCCCGACGCCGAACTGCTTGAACATCAGCATCGAGAGCGTGATGAAGACCGCGAAGACGGCGACCATCACGATCGCGGCGGCCGTGACGACGCCGGCGGTCGACTTGATCCCGTGCGCGACCGCCTCGTCGGTCGTCAGGCCGCGCTGGACGGCCTCCCGGATCCGGCTCAGGAGGAACACGTGGTAGTCCATCGAGAGCCCGAACAGGATCACGAACAGGAGCAGCGGCACCACCGGGTCGACCCCGGCGGTGGAGCTGAAGCCCAGGAGGCCCTTGCCGACGCCGTGCTGGAAGACGAGCACCAGCACGCCGTAGGCGGCGCCCACGGAGAGCAGGTTGAGCACGATCGCCTTGGCCGCGATCACGGGCGAGCGGAAGGCGACGAGCATGAGCGAGAAGGCGAACACGAGCACGAACCCGACGACGAGGGGCAGCTTCGACGTGATCTCGTCGGAGCTGTCCTTCCACTGGGCGGTGAGGCCCGTGACGCCGGCCTCGGCGCCCGGAACCCCGCCCACGGTGTTCGGGACGATCTCGTCGCGGAGCACGGCCAGCGAGGCGTTGGAGACCGAGTCGGCTCCCTTGCCCTCGATCGGGATCGTGATGTCGGCCACCGTGCCGGCATCGTTGACAACCACCGTGATCGGCTCGTGCATGCGGCCGGTCGCGAGCGCCCGCTCCTGGAGCCGCTCGATGGCGGCCCGCATCATCGGGGCGTTCACGTCCGGGGCCTCGACGACCACGTTGGCCGGCAGGGCCGTGCCCGGGAAGGCCTCCTGCATGCGGTCGTAGGACTGCACGACGGGAAGGGACTTCGGGAACGTGTCGGGGCCCGGCTGCGCCATGCGGAGCTGGAAGGCGGGAAGCGCGAGCGCCACCAGCAGCCCGCCGGCGAGCACGGCCGACACGACCGGCCGGCGCAGGACGCGGTCGACGATCGCGCCCCAGATCCGGCCCTCGCCGTCGTCGCGGCGGAGGCGGCCGACGAGGGGAACCCGGCCGCGGTCGACCTTGTCGCCGAGCCTCGAGAGCAGGGCGGGAAGCACGGTCAGCGAGCCGAGCATCGCGATCGCCACCACCATGATCGTCGCGACGCCGAGCGAGGCGAAGATCTCGTTGCCGGTCAGGAACATGCCGGCCATGGCGACGATGACGGTGAAGCCGGAGACGAGCACCGCGCGGCCGGAGGTGGCGGCGGCGATCTCGATGGAGTCCCGTCCGCTCCGACCGGCGGCCCGCTCCTCGCGGGCGCGCCGCAGGTAGAAGAGCGAGTAGTCGACGCCGACGGCGAGCCCGATCAGGAGGACGACCGCGCCAGCCTGCATCGCCTCCGGCACGACCCGGCTCGCGACGGCGACGAGGCCGAAGGTCGCGAAGACGGCGGTCAGGGCGAGGAGCAGCGGGATCCCCGCGGCCATGAGCGCCCCGAACGCGAGGACGAGGATGACGAGCGTGACCGGCAGGGACAGGATTCCCGCCTTCCCGAGGTCGTCGGCGAACGCCGTCTCGACCCCCTTGGCCGCGCTGGCGTCCCCGAACTCCCCGATGAAGAGCTGCGGGTGAGCCTCCTGCGCGGCGTCGACCTGGGCGAGGACCGGGTCGATCTTCTCGGCAGCCTCGTCCTTCGCGCCGCGGATCTCGAACTCGACGAGCGCGGAGCGGCCGTCGGCGGAGACCTGGCCGGCGTTGCCCTGGTCGAGCGGCGAGCGGACGTTCTGGACGACGGCGAGCCGCGAGATCCGCGCGACGACGTCCTCGACCGCCGCCGTGAAGGCGGGGTCGGTCGCCGAAAGCGAGCGGCTCTGGACGAGCACGCTTTCGGCGGCCGGCCGCTTGAAGCCGGCCTCGAGGATCCGATCCATCCGGCCGGACTCGCCGGGGCCGGCGGTGTTCGGATCGATCGTCTTCGTCCCGGCCATGCCACCGAGAGCGAAGGCGACGAGCA
>Ga0268386_10004276_pt1 | contig 10483 bp, 8 predicted proteins | sample RVTome_15_FD_200260 | JGI IMG/M metagenome (GOLD analysis project Ga0268386, IMG submission 200260) | Soil microbial communities from uranium-contaminated site in the Upper Colorado River Basin, Wyoming, United States - RVT150D86... ... | reverse complement strand
CGCCTGGCTGCCCGGTGACGGCATCGGCCGGGAGGTCATGGCGGCCGCCCGCGTCGTGCTGGACGGCCTGGAGCTCGACGCGGAGTACGTCCCCGGCGACATCGGCTGGGAGCTCTGGTGCCGGGAGGGCGATGCCTTCCCTCCCCGGACCGTCGATCTCCTCAAGGGGGTCGACGCCGCGCTCTTCGGGGCCATCACCTCGAAGCCGGCCCGGGCCGCCGAGGCCGAGCTCGACCCCGCCCTGCGGAGTCAGGGGCTCACGTACCGCTCCCCCATCGTCCGCATGCGGCAGCTCTTCGACCTGTACGTCTGCCTCCGGCCGTGCCGGGCCTACCCCGGCAACGCCCTCAACCACCGGGAGGGCATCGACCTCGTGATCTTCCGCGAGAACACCGAGGACCTGTACGCCGGCGTCGAGTTCTCCCCGGTCCCGCCCGAGCTCGCGAAGGTCCTCGAGGCGCTCGCGGAGCCGTTTCGGGCGTTCTCCCACCTCGCCGGCGACGAGTACGCGGTGTCCTGCAAGGTCAACACGAAGAAGGGATCGGAGAGGATCGCGCGCGCCGCCTTCGAGTTCGCGAGAAGCCGCGGCCGCCGGAAGGTGACGATCGTCCACAAGGCCAACGTCGTGCGCGCCACCGACGGACTGTTCCTCGAGGAGGCGAAGAAGGTCGCCGCCGACTACCCCGACGTCGCCTGCGACGACGCCAACGTCGACGCGATCGGGATGTGGCTGCTGAAGAACCCGCTCGGCTACGACGTGCTCGTGGCCCCCAACCTCTACGGCGACATCGTCTCCGACCTGTGCGCCCAGATGGTGGGCGGCCTCGGCTTCGGCTGCTCCGGCAACATCGGCGAGAAGCTGGCCGTCTTCGAGCCGACCCACGGCTCGGCTCCCCGGCACGCCGGAAAGAACAAGGCCAACCCGATCGCGACGATCCTCGCCGCGAAGATGATGCTCGACTGGCTCGGCGAGACCGAGAAGGCCGCCCGGCTCGACGCGGCCGTGGCCGCGGTCGTCGCGGAGGGCCGGGTCCGGACCTACGACATGGGCGGCGACGCGACGACGATGGACATGGCGAAGGCGGTGGCCGAGAAGCTGCCCGTCGCGGCGGGGGCGTGAGGGAAGAGATGGCCGACGTCGTCATCCACGAGGTCGGGATGCGGGACGGCCTGCAGATGGAGGCGCAGGTCGTTCCCACGGACCGCAAGCGCGCCTGGATCGAGTTGCTCCTCGCCACCGGCGTCGACGTCGTCCAGGTGGGCTCGTTCGTCCACCCCACCAGGGTCCCGCAGATGGCCGACACCGACGAGCTCTTCCGGCACTTCTCCGCTCCGGGCCGCAGGCCCGGCCGGACGGTTCTCTCCGGCCTCGTCCTCAACGAGAAGGGGCTCGAGCGGGGACTTCTCTGCGGCGTCGAGATGTTCTGCATGGGCGTCTCCGCGAGCGAGACCCACAGCCGGAAGAACACGGGCATGAGCGTCGAGGAAGCCACGACCCGCATCGTCGGCATGGCGAGGACGGCGCTCGCGGCCGGCAAGCGGGTGCAGGTGTCCGTGCAGTCCGCCTTCGGGTGCGGCTACGAGGGGCCGGTCCCCCGCGGGCGGGTCGTCTCCCTCGTCGGGACCTTCCTCGACGCGGGCCTGCGGAGCCTGAGCCTCGCCGACACCGCGGGTCACGCCGTCCCCGAAGAGGTCGAGGGCCTCTACTCTGCTCTCCTCGATCTCGACCGGGGCGCCGAGTGGGCCTGCCACTTCCACGACACCTACGGCCTCGCCCTCGCCAACTGCTCCGCGGCCCTGCGCGCGGGGGTGACCTCCTTCGAGGGATCGGTGGCCGGCCTCGGCGGCTGTCCGTTCACCGCGATCGCGGGAGGCAACACCTGCACCGAGGACCTCGTGCACCTCCTCCAGCGGACCGGACGCCGCCCCGACATAGGCCTCGCCGCCCTCATCGACGTCGCGCGCGACGTCGCCCGCTTCTTCGGCCGCGACATGCCCGGCTGCGTCTACCGCACGGGACCCATACCCGGGCCCGAGGACGCTCCCGCCGGAGGACGCTGACATGGGTGTCCTCTCCGGCGTCCGCGTCCTCGACCTCACCAACGTCCTCTCCGGCCCCTTCTGCACGCTGCATCTCGCGCTCCTCGGCGCCGAGGTCGTGAAGATCGAGAACCCGAAGGCGGGAGACCTCGCGCGCGTGCTGGGGAACGTCCCGAAGTACAACAAGATGCTGATGGGGACGAGCTTCCTCGCCCAGAACGCCAACAAGAAGTCGATGACCCTGAACCTCAAGGCGGCCGAGGGCAAGGAGATCTTCAGGAAGCTCGTGGCCACAGCCGACGTGGTGGTCGAGAACTTCCGTCCCGACGTCATGGCCCGGCTCGGCCTCGGCTACCCGGTGCTCGCCGGGATCAACCCGAGGCTCGTCTACTGCGGCATCTCCGGCTTCGGCCAGACCGGCCCCGACGCCGGCAAGCCCGCCTACGACCAGATCATCCAGGGCCTGTCCGGGGCGATGGACGTGAACGGGGACGAGCGGCTGCACCCCCTCCGGTCGGGCTTCCCCGTCTGCGACACCGTCGGCGGCCTCAACGCGGCCTTCGCCATCCTCGCCGCCCTCTACCATCGGGAGAGAACCGGCGAGGGCCAGATGATCGACGTCGCCCTCCTCGACTCGATCATGCCCCTCATGGGCTGGGTGGCGGCCAACCTCCTCGTCGGCGGACAGGACCCCGTCCCCCTGGGCAACGACAACTTCACGGCTGCGCCCTCGGGGACCTTCGAGACGCAGGACGGTCACATCAACATCGCCGCCAACAAGCAGGAGCAGTGGGAGGCCCTCACGGAGGTCGTGGGAGCTGCGCACCTCAAGACCGACTCCCGCTTCCGGGAGCGCGACGAGCGCAAGAGAAACCGCCGGGCGCTCACTCCGCTCCTCGAGGAGAAGCTGAAGGAGAAGCCGACGGCGCACTGGGTCGAGGCCCTCAACGCCCGCGACGTCCCCTCCGGCGACATCCTGCCCCTCAGACGCGCCCTCGAGCAGCCCCAGGTCCGGCACCGCGAGGCGCTGCGGACCGTCCGCGTCGACGACGAGATCGGCGACGTCCGGCTCTTCGGCCTCACCGCCCGGCTCTCGAGGACGCCCGGCGCGATCACCTCTCCTCCGCCCCGCCTGGGCGCCCACACGGAGGAGGTCCTGGCCGGGCTCGGCTACGGCCCCTCGGACGTCGCCGGCCTCAGGCAGGAAGGGATCGTCTAGTGTCCGCGACAGACGTCATGTCGTCGATCGTGGACCGCAGGGCGGTCTCGGCGGGCGGGGCGCCCGTCGAGGACGCCGATTCTGCTCGCAGCGCTGCTCGGAGCACTCGAATCGCGAGTGGCGACCCTCCAACCGCGATCCGAGCCTGCTGCCTTGCGCGATCCGAGCACCCCGCCGCAGACGGGGTGACCGTCGACGCCGCCGCAGCCTGCACCAGCGGCAAACACGACTGCGGCGACGCGCCACGAGTGGCCCGCCGCCGGACCACGGGAACGGAGAACACCCCATGGGCATGACGGTCGTCGAGAAGATCCTGGCCCGGGCCTCGGGCCGCGACGTCGTCCGCGCCGGAGACGTGGTCGAGCCCGCGGTGGACCTCGCCATGTCGCACGAGAACGCGGCTCTGGTCGTCAACCAGTTCCTCGCCGTGTACGCAGGCACCGGCCTCCCTCCGAGGATCTGGGACCCCTCGAAGCTCGCCATCGTCTTCGACCACCGCGTCCCCGCCGAGTCACCCAAGACGGCGAGCAACCAGAAGAAGGTCCGCGAGTTCGTGGCCGAGCACGGAATCGCCCGCTTCCACGACATCCGAGGGGACGTGGGGGGCATCTGCCACCAGATCCTCCCCGAGAACGGCTACGTGAGGCCCGGCGCGGTCGTCGTGGGCACCGACTCCCACACCACCAGCCACGGGGCGCTCGGCGCCTTCGCGTTCGGCATCGGCGCCACCGAGATGGCGAGCGTGTGGGCGCTCGGCGTCGTCCTCAACGTGGAGGTGCCGGGGACGATCCGGGTCGAGGTGAGCGGCCGCTTCCCCGCCCACGTGGGACCGAAGGACCTCATCCTCCACCTCGTCGGCCTGCTGACTGCTCAAGGCGCCAACTTCCGAGTCATCGAGTTCCACGGCGAGACGATACGGAGCATGTCGACCTCGGGCCGGCTCGTCCTGTGCAACATGACCGTGGAAGCCGGGGCCACCTCGGGGATCGTCCCCGCCGACGAGGAGACGGTCCGCTACCTCCGCGAGGTGGCCGGGGTGAACGAGTCGCCCACCCTCGTCACCCCGGACCCCGACGCGGCCTACGAGCGGGAGATCGCGATCGACGTCGGGACGCTGGTCCCCCAGATCGCGTGTCCCCACACCGTCGACAACGTGAAGCCGATCGACGCCGTCGCGGGCGTGAGGGTCCACCAGGTCGTCATCGGATCCTGCACCAACGGCCGGCTCGACGACATCGCCGCCGCGGCGGGGATCCTCAGGGGACGGACGGTCGCCCGCGGCACGCGCATGCTCGTCTTCCCCGCCTCCGCCCGCATCTTCCAGGAAGCCCTCGACAAGGGCTACGTGTCCGACCTCATGAGGGCGGGCGCCGTCGTCATGAACTCGGGGTGCGGACCGTGCCTGGGCGTCCACGAGGGCGCGCTCGGCGACGGCGAGGTGGCGCTCTCCACCACCAACCGCAACTTCAAGGGCCGGATGGGCAACCCGAACTCCGAGGTCTACCTCTGCTCGCCGGAGGTGGCGGCCGCCTCCGCCCTCGCGGGCGCCATCGCCGATCCCCGGAAGGGAGCCTGACCATGGCCAGGGTCGTCTACACGGTCGGCGACGACGTCTCGACCGACATCATCTACCCGGGCCGCTTCATGGCCACGGTGCTCCCGACCGAGACGCCCCAGCACGCCTTCGCCGACGACCCGGCGTTCGGGGCGAAGGTGAAGGCGGGCGAGGTCCGGCAGGGGAGCGTGCTCGTCGCGGGCCGGAACTTCGGCTGCGGCTCCTCGCGCGAGCAGGCCTGCTCGTGCCTCAAGGGTTACGAGCTGACCGTGGTCGCCAGGGGATTCGCCCGCATCTTCCTCCAGAACTCGATCAACCTCGGCCTCAGACTGGTGACGGCGCCCGACGTCGAGGCCTCCGAAGGGGACGAGCTGGAGATCGAGGCGGACCGGGTCGTCAGTCGCACGACGGGGCGCGCCTTCGCGGTCGTCCCGCTGCCGAAGGCACGCCAGGAGATCATCGACGCCGGCGGCCTCATCCCCTACACGCGGAAGCGGGTCCTGGAGGCGGCGGGGAGGGGCTGAGGGAGGAGCCGTAGCGGGCCCGGGCCGTCACCAGCTTCCGGTCGTCCTCCCACGACCCCATCGTCCTCGAGCCGAACGGCCGGACGTCCCACTGCCGTCGGCATTCCCCTCGGAGAGGTGCTCGGGGAGCACCTGACCTAACCGCTCGCCGGCGACACGAGCTCGATGTCTTCCGCGAGGCGCTCGAAGTGCCGGAGGTTCCAGGTGAGGATGACATCGGCTCGCGCCCGACGAGCGCAGGCGACGATCATCGCGTCGTACGATCCGCCGCCGGCAACGCTCCGCGCCGGGAGGGTCCGAAGCAGACTCCACGTCTCGCCGGCACGAACGGCGACGACCCTGGCGTCCCCAAAGCTCCCTTCGAGAACCGCAAGGGCGTCGATGGGCTTCAGGCGGTAGGGCGGGGGCAGCCGGGTCAGCACGGCATAGGCTTCGAGCAGGGCCGGCGCCGCCATGAGCATCGTCTCCCGTCGCTTCGCGCGGGCCGCGAGCTCGCCGGCGGTGGATTCATGGTGCTCGTGCCACGAGCAGACGGCGGCCACGAGGCAGCTGGTGTCCGGAAGGTAGCGGATCACCGGCGCTTTCGAGCCGGAGCGGAACGACTCGTGCGGAGGGCCGCGACCGTATCGTCCACGGCAGACGCCGCCATCGAAGGCACGGGCGCGGACGGCACCGCCACGAGGAGGCCGCCTCTCTTCTCGGTCCGCACCTCGAGAGGCGCGGGCTCCATCTCGATGCGGCCGTCCGAGACCCGCATCTCGACCGCGGAGCCGGGATGAAGCCCGATCGCCTGTCGCAAGGCCTTGGGCACCACCACCCGGCCGGCACCGTCGATGGTCGTCTTCATGGGAGGGAGTCTACCATGAACGATGGCAGCGGCGGCCGGTGCCGGAGGAGGGATCTCCCGGCCGGCCGGGGGATCCACTCGCACATCGACAGAGGGTGGGCGACGGTCCGGGGCCGCGCACCTCGAAGGTGTGCAGCGCGGAGCCGATGGCGCCGGTGCTGGTGTCGGTGACCACCACGCGCGCCTGCCAGACGCCGGGGGCGAGGCGCAGCTCAAAGCATTTGCCGTGCCATCCCCGATTGCTTGCGGGGATCCGGCAGGCTCAGGCCTGGTCGGCCCGAAGGCTGGTGAGGCGCCGGCGAGCCGTTGGAACGATTGAACGATGAACAACCCAGGCGCCGCCGGTCTCGCCCGCGGAGGTCGGCCTCGTCCGGCTCGAGGTGCTCGTCACGAGGAGGGGCTCGCCCCCTCCTCGAGGTTTCTGTCCGCCATCCGCTCCCGCACCGTGCTGGGCTACGCGCCGGGAACAGGGAGGCCACCGGCGTGGCATACCGTCGAGGTGGTGCTCACGCGGGTCGAGGGCGACGTTCCGGCTCGGCCGGGCTACTGGCGCTACGCGACGAACGGTAGCCGTACCGAGAGCGCTAGTCCCTGGCCGCCCGGCTCGGGGCGTGGCCGGGCACGAACATGTCCTTCCAGGTCAGGCCGAGCGCCTTCTGCATCTGGAGACCGTACGACCAGTCGCCGAGGTCCTCGGCCCCGGCGTTGTTGGTGCCGAACGTGAACCGCGCGCCCTTCTCCTTCGCGAGCCGCAGGAAGCGCTCGCTGGGGATCCGGTAGCGCGTGTTGATCTCGATGGCCACTCCGTCGGACACGGCGGCGTCGATCACCCGCTTCATCCGCTCCTCGGTCCACAGCGCGTCGTAGCGGTCGGCGACCTCCTGGGGCAGGTACGTGGGGTTGACCCAGACGTCGATGGGCTCGTTCTCGAGGATGCCGACGGTCTTCCCGACCAGCATCGTCATGAACTCCTCGGGGTCGCCCACCTCCACCTCCTCGGGCATCCACAGCCGCGTCCGCTTTCCGGTGCGGTCGTCGGTGAAGGTCATCGCGTCGGTGAAGACGTAGTCGAAGGCGGCGCGGGTCTCCTTCGAGATCATGTCCACCCACTCGCGGCCCTCGGCCTGCATCCCGACGAAGACGGGCTGCCTCTCCATCTCCTTCACGAAGGCGCGGGCGCCCTCGTCGGTTTCGACCGGGAAGCCCTTGCCGACGTTGACGGCCACGCCCAGGAACATCCCCGTCCTCCGGGAGAGCGCGAGCGCCTGCTCGAGCGTGGGCCCGTACTTGAGGTGGACGTGGAGGTCCACGAGGGGGACGTTGTCCCGCCCCAGCTCGAGCATCCGCATGAAGGTCTCGTCGGCCGCCGGGGACGGGACGTCGTCGGTCGCGGCGTCGGGCAGGGGCCGCACCCGCACCTTGCGGTACGACACCCGGCTCTGCGGGTCGTGGCACTGGAAGGCGAAGGTGCCGTGGCCGAGCTTGCGGAAGCCCTCGTCCCACGAGGCGGGGAGCTCGTCGGGCTCGCGGTAGTCGACGACGAGCGTCCCGCCTGTCCAGATCCGGACGCGCTTGCCCCGCACCTCGACCTTGACCTCGAACCACTCGTCGTCGGGGGCCATGGCCTTGTAGAGGTTGCGGTAGCCGTAGAGGCTGCCCGTCTTCTTCATCTCGAGATAGTCGCCGTGGCGCTTCTGGGAGTTGTTCACCTGGATCTCGAAGCCCTTCTCCGGCCACCCCTCCTCCTGGAAGGCGGTGTGGAAGTAGATGCCGGAGTTGGCCCCGGGGCGGGTCCGCACCTCGGTCTGGAACTCGAAGCTGCGGAAGTCCGCGCCCTCGACCGGACCCACGTAGAACAGGTGCGAGCGGGGCCCGTCGCAGGTGATGGCCCCCTCCTCGACACGGAACGAGGCGGCGTTCTCGGAGGCCTTCCAGCCCTCGAGGGTCGCGCCGTCGAACAGCGCGACCCAGCCGTCCTCGGACTCTGGCGCGGGGAAGGCGGCGCGGGAAAGAAGGGTCAGGCCGATCAGGACGACAAGAGTGCGTGTGCGCTTCATGGAGGATTCCTTTCGGTCGGGTTCACGGTGCTGCGCTCAGCGGCCGTGATCACGACGGGTCCCGTCATCGGAAGGCGGACGGCGAGTGCGCCGGGAGCGTCTCCGCTCCCGCCGGGGGAGGCGCCGTCCAGCAGGGGCCGGCGCCTCGTCGGCCCCCAACTTACAGCCCCCCAGTCTACAGCCCCCAAGCTTACAGCGATGACGAGCCCGGCGCGCCGCCAAGTCGACGAGTCCAGGCGGGTCTCGTCGAGACCGTAGGCCAAGGTTCCACGATCAGTCCACCGTGCGCTCCGGGCCCCCCGGCGTCATTTGGATCGTGGTATGGTTCGGTCGCAATCCCGCAAACAACCGAACCGGAGGCTGAATGAGGCTGCGAGAATCGTGTGCCGCGGCGTTCGTCGTGTGTCTGACCGCACCCGTCGTGATGGCGCAGGACGCGAGAACCTACGTCGTCGCGACCTACTACCGCTGCAACCAGGCGACCGAGACCCGGGCGGACGCGATCTACGAGGAGACGGTCGCCCCGCTCGTCCGCAAGGAGATCGAAGGGGGCCGCCTGGTCGCTTCCGGATGGGCCCGCCACTGGCTGGGGGGCGAGTGGCGGCGCCTCGAGTACCTCGGCGGAACGGACCTCGGCGCGATCGTCGACGCCCGTGACGCGATCATCGGCGAGCTGATGGCGGCGCACGCCAAGGCGGGCGACGAGTTCAGCGCGATCTGCCCCTCCCACGACGACTACGTCTGGTCGTCCGTGGCGTCCTCGCAGCCTCCCGGCGAGGTGGCGCGGGAGCGGGCGAAGGTCGCGATGTCGACGTACTTCGAGTGCGACAGCCGCGAGAAGGAGGCGGACGCCATCGTGAAGACCGCCTTCGCCCCGGTGCTGAACGCCCACGTCAAGGAAGGCCGGATCGCCTTCTGGAACTGGCTGGAGCACGTGGCCGGCGGAGAGTACCGCCGGCTCCTCGTGCTCGACGGGGCGGACCACAAGAGCGTCCTCGGCTACTGGAACGCGTTCGATCGGGCGCTCGAGGAGGCGCAGCCGGAGCTCTCGCGCCGCTTCACCGACATCTGCCACGCCCACACGGACTACATCTGGGACCTCGGCACCGAGTGAGCCGGAGGGCCGGGTCGGCGACGATCCGGTGAACCGGGGCCCCGCAGTCCCGACCGAAGGGGCCGCGGGGACCACTCGCGAGCAGGCAACCCACCGGCCCCCTCCGGCGTCGTCACTCGTGACGAAACACCCGGGAGGTCTCGATGCGCCTGAACGCTCGCCGCCTCCCTGCTCCCGCCGTGCTCGTCCTTGCCGGCCGCCCTGGCCCGACCCCCGCGCGGGCCGGGACCGGGGAGGACTGGTGCCGGGACGGCGACTGGGGATCGCAGCCCCGTCACTGCGAGGTCCGTGAGTCCTCGTTCCGACCTCCGTCGGAGCTGTCGGTGGACGCTCGGTCCAACGGCGGCATCACCGACCTTCGGCCGGGGGCGGGTCTCCCGTGCGGATCGAGACGACGAACGGAGGGATCCACGTGTCGCTGCGCTGAGCGGCGCCGCCCGCTTCACCGTCCGAAGGCGCTCCGGGGGCGGGCGCGCCGTTCGCGGAACCGCCGCACCTTCGAAACGTTCCCGCAGTCCTGCATGGTGCACCACTGCCGGCTGCGGTTGCGGCTGCGATCGAGGAACAGCCAGCCGCAGCGATCTCCGCCGCACTGCCGCAAGCGCGTCAGGTCCGACGTGAGCAGATCGGCGGCCGCCCGGCTGATGAGCCACAGCACGGAGCCGAGCCGCCCCGTGGGATCGATCCACCCCCAGCGCAACGCGCCGCCTTCCACCTGGAGCGCCTCGCGGCTCCGCGCCGCCGCGATCTCGGCGTTGAGGACGGCGAGGTCCTCCCCCGCGGGACGCCGAGCCCGCATCAGCGAGCGAAGGGTCCGGTGGAGCGCCTCACGGAGGGCACGGGCTCGGGCCAGCACCGCCGCCGCCGCCCGCGGAGCCTCCTTCGCGCGTCGCGCGAGGCGGCGGGCGCCCGCCTCGCCCAGGAGGCCCGCGTGGCCGCCCCAGGCCACGAGGTCAGCGTAGCTCGAGAGCTTGTCGGCGAGCACCTCCGAGCCGACGAGGCTTCCGCCGGCCGGGACGCGTCCCCCGACCGTGTTGACGAAGTCCAGGCAGGGATCCCCTCCCACCAGCTTCATGCGCGCCGCCGGGGAGTCCGCCATTCCCATGCCGTCCTCCATGGTAACCCAC
>Ga0268386_10004275_pt1 | contig 10484 bp, 8 predicted proteins | sample RVTome_15_FD_200260 | JGI IMG/M metagenome (GOLD analysis project Ga0268386, IMG submission 200260) | Soil microbial communities from uranium-contaminated site in the Upper Colorado River Basin, Wyoming, United States - RVT150D86... ... | reverse complement strand
TACGCAAGTCCGAGAATGCGTGTTGCATCAACATCTCCTTGTTCCGCTGCTTTCCGGTACCACTTGGCAGCCTCTGCGTAGTCCTGCCGGACGCCTGAACCGTTTTCATGGATGGAGCCGATGTTGAACTGGGCTTTCACATCCCCCGCTTCCGCCTGTTTCCGAAGGGTCTTGATGTCGGCGGACGGAGAAGAGGAGGCGAACAGGGTCGATATCGTGGCCGCCAAGACCATCACACGGAAGGGATATTTTTGAATTTCGGACATCGCCCCCCCCGAAAGGATTTCCGGCATAAAGCATCTCCACTTCGAAGCAGTTTTGGTGCCTGGTAATGGAAGAGAGTTTCGCCTCCGGGGAAAACCTCCGCTTTCACCCTCCCATGCAGGACCCATCTTCGTATGGAAACGCGCGCCGGGTTTCCGCCTTCTACGCCGCGATTGCAATTTGCTCCCGGGGGGGAACTCCGGAACCTCCAACTCATCCAACTTCGTATGCACAATGGAATTAGTCATTTGTCACGGGAAACCTGACGGACAACCATGGGAGGATTAGGACATGGCGTCGGAAACGGAAAAGAAAGACTTCTCAAAGGCCGATGAAGTGCGGGTTTTCCCAAAAGGCAAATTGGAGCTGGTAACGATCGGCGGAGCGTCAATCGGCCGTGCCACGCTCGAACCGGGGTGGCGGTGGTCGACGTCCGTTCAGCCGATCGCAAAAACAAAGAGCTGCGAAGCCCCCCACTTCCAGTATCACGTGGCGGGAACCCTGAAAGTCGTGATGGATGACGGAGCAGAGCTCGAGTGCAAGGCGGGCGACGTCTCGCTCCTGCCGTCGGGGCATGATGCCTGGGTGGTCGGAAACGAGAATGTCGTAGTCGTCGACTTCCAGGGGATGGTGGATTACGCAAAGGGGACCGGCGGATAAGGGTCGGTGAACCACCGGAATTGCCGTCGGTCCGCGGGAGGCGGGGTTAATTCCAGAATCCGGGATCAAGGAGAAGCCGATGCGGATCCTGCCGGCGGGGGCGGCAGAGGCGCCTCACGTGGAACTGCGCGCGTTGACGAAGAGCTTCCCCGAAGGAGGAGGCGAGCGGGTCGTGTTCCGGAATCTCTCCGCCCGAATCCGCCGGGGAGAAACGGTGGCCCTCCTCGGTCGAAGCGGCTCCGGGAAATCGACCCTCCTGAACCTCATCGGGGGCATCGACCTCCCCACCGCGGGCGAGGTCGTCCTCGACGGGACGAACCTGACGGGCCTGTCCGAGCAGAGGCGGACCCTGTTCCGGCGCCGCCACATCGGCCTCGTCTTCCAGTCGTTCAACCTCATCCCCACCCTGACGGTGATGGAAAACCTGCTCCTTCCCCTGGAACTGAACGGCAGGTCCGGACAGCCGGCGCGCGCTGAGGCGCTGAACCTCCTCGAGAAGGTCGGCCTCGCCGACCGGGCCGGGACCTACCCCGACCTCCTTTCAGGCGGTGAGCAGCAGCGGGTTGCGGTGGCCCGCGCGGTGGTCCACGACCCGTTCCTTCTGCTGGCGGACGAGCCGACGGGGAGCCTCGACGCGGAGACGGGGATGCGGGTCCTCGAGCTCCTCGTCGGGCTCGCGCGGAACGACGGGAGGACGATGGTCGTCGTGACGCACAGCGACGCCGTGGCCCGGGCCGCCGACCGGGTGCTCGTCCTCGGGGTCGCCGGGCTCCTGGAGGTGGCGCTCCAGGGGGAGTCGCCGGCATGATCCTCCGGCTTGCCGGCCTGCGCCACCTGTACCGGCACCCCCTCACGCTGATGTTCAGCGTCGTGGGAGTGGCCCTCGGGGTGGCGGCGGTCTTCTCGATCGACCTGGCCAACGAGAGCGCCCGGCGCGCCTTCCGGATCTCCACGCAGGCCGTCGCCGGGAAAGCGACTCACCGGATCATCGGGGGTTCTTCCGGGCTGGACGAGGCGCTGTACGTGACGCTTCGCCACCAGGGGGGAGCGCGGAAGATCGCCCCGGTCGTCGAGGGGTACGCCGGCGTTCCCGCGCGTCCCGGGCTCACCCTCCACATCCTCGGGGTCGACCCGTTCGCCGAGGCCCCGTTCCGGAACTACACGAGGGGGGCATCGGCGGGCGCCGACATCCCCCTCCTCCTGACACGCCCCGGGGCGGTGCTGCTTCTCGAGGAAACGGCGAATCGGATCGGGGTATCGCCGGGGGACGCTCTCCCGCTGCAGGTCGGCATCGAACCCGCGCACGCCACGCTGTCCGGCTTCCTCCTTCCGGGGGACGAAGTGACCCGCCAGGCGCTGGAGACGACCGCCGTCGCGGATATCGCTACGGCCCAGGAGCTCCTCGGCAAGGAGGGGCGCTTGTCCCGGATCGACGTCCTGGTCCCCGGGGGGGCCGAGGGGGAGAAGGCTCTTTCCCGGGTCCGGAAGATCCTTCCCCCGGAAGCGGAGATCCTCCCCGCCGGGGCCGGCGGCAACGCCCTCGAACAGATGACCCGGGCCTTTTCCCTCAACCTGAGCGCCTTGAGCCTCCTCGCCCTCGTGGTCGGCATGTTCCTCGTCTACAACACGATGACCTTTTCGGTCCTGCAGCGCCGGGAGCTCGTAGGGACGCTCCGGGCGATCGGGGTCACGAGGAGGGAGGTGTTCGCGCAGATCCTCTCCGAGGCGGCTGTACTCGGCGCGGCGGGGACGGTCCTCGGGCTTCCCCTCGGGTACCTGCTCGGCGAATTTCTCCTGGGGATGGTCACCCGCTCGATCGGGGATCTGTACTTCGCCCTCTCCGTCCGGGAAGTGTCGGTGACGGCCGCGACGCTCCTCAAGGCGGTCGGGCTGGGGACCTTCGGCGCGGTCGCGGCGTCCCTGGGACCCGCGTACGAGGCGACCTCCACCCCGCCCCGGGACGTGATGCGCCGCTCCACCATCGAGACGGGCGTCCGCAAGATCCTCCCGGCGGTTTCGGCGGCGGGGGCCGGCCTGATCCTGCTGGGCGTGGGGGTCCAGCTCTATCCCTCCCGGAGCATCCCCCTGTCCTTCGGCGGACTCTTCTCCATCGTGGCGGGATACGCGCTCCTCTCGCCGGGTGCGGCTACGCTCCTGGTCCGGGGGATCCAGCCGGTCCTGTCCGCTGCGTTCGGCATGCAGGGAACGATGGCGGCCCGGAGCATCCCGGCGTCGATCAGCCGGACGGGAGTGGCGGCGGCCGCCCTCGTCGTCGCGGTATCGACCACGGTGGGGATCGGGATCATGATCGACAGCTTCCGACGAACGGTTTCCGACTGGCTCGACCAGTCCCTGCGATCGGACATCTACATCTCCTCCATGGAGGACCGCAGGGGTCCCGACCGGACGCCCCTCCCTCCGGACCTGGTCGAGGGCGTCTCCTCCGCTCCGGGAATCTTCCAGATCGACCTCGTCCGCCGGCAAACCCTCGAGTCTCCAGCGGGGATCACCGAGTTGGTCGTAATGCGGATCCCCCGGGAGAGCCTCGACGCCTTCCGCTTCCGGGAGGGCGATGCCCGCAACGCCTGGGAGGCACTGCACGGTGGCGCCGTCATCGTCTCGGACCCGTACGCGTATCGCCACGGAGTAAGGAAGGGGGACACTTTGCGCCTTCGCACCGATCGGGGAGAGCGGGAGTTCCCCGTGGCAGGCGTCTATTACGACTACAGCTCGGACCAGGGGCTGGTGGGGATCCTCGGGGAAACGTACGACCGGTTCTGGGACGACCGGGGCGTGGATTCGATCGGAATCCGGCTCCCGGACGGGACTCCGGCCGAAGCCGCGATCGGGCGGATACGCGAGATCGCGGGCGACCGGCCGGTTCTGATCCGCTCCAACCGGTCCCTGCGGGAGGCGTCGCTCCGGATCTTCGACCGGACCTTCGCCGTAACGAACGTCCTGCGCTCCCTCACCCTCCTGATCGCCTTCGTCGGGGTCCTCAATGCGCTGATGGCGATCCAGATGGAGCGCGGCCGGGAGCATGCGGTTCTGAGGGCCATCGGGCTCACTCCCCGGCAGGCGTGGGGATTGGTAGCCGGGGAGTCCGCCATCATCGGGACCGTCGCCGGGATCCTCGCCGTGCCCCTCGGGGCGGCCCAGGCGCTGGTACTCATCCGGTTCATCAACCGCCGCTCCTTCGGGTGGACGATGCAGACGTTCTTCGACCCGTGGGTTTTGCTCCAGGCCGTGGCGCTGGCCCTGGCCGCCTCTCTGCTCGCCGGGCTTTACCCGGCTACACGGCTGGCGCGCTCCTCTCCCGCGCGGGCGCTGAAGGAGGAGTGAATGTCGCAGCGCCGGGTCCTGGTCATCGTCCCGCTTTGCGTGGCTGCGCTTCTCGCCGGCTGGTTCCTGCGTCGCACCCTGGCTCCACTCCCCGCCCCTTCCCTCCCTCCCGCGTCCGTAATAGCGCTGCTCGGAGGGGAAGATTCGGGCGGGTTCGCCCGCGCAACGTCCCCCCGCGCGTTCCGATTTCCGGACGACCACGGCCCTCACACGAAGTTCCGCCATGAGTGGTGGTACTTCACCGGCAACCTCCGGACGCCCGGTGGCCGGCGGTTCGGATACCAGCTCACTTTTTTTCGCTTCGCCCTGTCCCCCGATCCTCCCGCCCGGGTGTCACGGTGGGCGACGAACCAGGCGTTCTTGGCCCATTTCGCCCTGACGGACACGCAAGGAATCCGGTTCCGCCACTTCGAGCGTACCGGCCGTGGCGCTCTCGGTCTCGCCGGGGCGACCGCGCGCCCGCTCCGTGTGTGGCTCGACGACTGGTCCGCGGAAGGGAAGAAGGCCTCCACCCTGCCGATCCGACTGCGGGCAGCGGAAGACGAGGCATCGATCGACCTCGTCCTCGACACCGCAAGGCCGATCGTGCTACAGGGAGACCGTGGGCTCAGCCGGAAGAGCGCCGCATCGGGGAATGCATCGTACTACTACTCGATGACCCGGCTTGCGACCCGCGGGAGCGTGCGGGTCGACGGCGTTTCGTTCCCGGTGGAAGGGAATTCCTGGATGGACCGCGAATGGGGGACCGGTTCCCTCGAAAAGGGGCAGGCCGGCTGGGACTGGTTCGCCCTTCAACTTTCCGACGGCAGGGACCTGATGTTCTATCGACTCCGTAGATGGGACGGTGTGACCGACCCGTTCAGCGCCGGCACGCTGGTCCTCCCGGACGGCTCCGTTCGGCTCCTTTCCCCTGACAACGTGAGGATCGAGGCCATCGGATACTGGAAGAGCCCGGAGAGCGGTGCGCGGTATCCGGCCCGCTGGCGGATGCTGCTCCCGTCCGAAGGGCTGGAGCTGGAAGTCGTCCCTCGCATCGCGGACCAGGAGCTGCGGGCCTCCGTCCGGTATTGGGAAGGGTCGGTCGGTGTCCGTGGTACCTCCCGCGGTGAGTCCGTCGAGGGAGACGGTTACGTCGAGCTGACGGGATACGGGGAAACCGGCGGTCATAAACAATGATCCGCTGTGGTGGAACGCCGGGGTCGACCTCGATCGTCGGGATCCTGCTTCTGGCGCTGCTGCTTCCGTTCCCTGCGCCCGGACGGGCCGATACGGAAACTGCACTGTGGGCGGCGCTAAAGAACGGGGATCACGTCGCGCTGGTACGGCATGCCCTTGCACCCGGCACCGACGACCCTCCCGGATTTCGCGTCGATGACTGCTCGACCCAGCGCAACCTTTCCGAAGCCGGCCGGGAGCAGGCCCGCTCCATCGGCGCGCGGTTTCGCGAACACGGAATCGAAAACGTGGTGATCTACTCCAGTCAGTGGTGCCGCTGCCTGGAGACGGCGCGATTGCTCGATTTGGGGAAGGTGATTCCCTTCCCCGGGTTGAACTCGTTTTTTCGAGACCGCAGCCGTGAAGCCCGGCAGTCCGACGAAGTGCGGGCGCTTGTCAAAAAACGCCCCAAGGGGGCGTCGCTCGTCCTTGTGACCCATCAGGTCAACATCATCGCGCTCGCCGACGTGCCCCCGCAATCGGGCGAGATCGTGGTGCTTCGACCGGATGGTGAAAACCTCATCGTGATGGGACGGATCCGTTGAGCCGGACGGCGCCCTCCCGGCGAAACCACTTTGGCGAGGTCTGGAATTCCGGTGTGCGGGATTACCCCGGTCTTTTTCTGAAGAACGCCTTCACCCAACCGCTCCATCGAACGATGGAAGCCCCGGCGGCGGCAGCCATCGTCACCGATACAATATCGCTCACCAGGGACCACACGATCCAGCGCAGCGGGAATCTTTCGGAATCCGGCATGAACGGAAACAACGGGACCAGGAAAACCCAAGAGAACAGGAAAATCATCAGAGCAAACCCCAGAACGATCATCCCCGCCATCCCTCTTTTCCGCGCGGAAAACCCCGCGGCAAGCGCAGCAGGCAGGTGGGACGGCGTGATCAACCCGGTCCGGATGTTCCCTGACCCCAGGAGCAGGAATGCGCTGTTCGCCACCGTAAGGACCGCAATGGCCACGGTCCCCGCGGCGATGCCGTAGAGGGCCGCGTCCAGGAAGCCGACTCCCGGTTCACCGTCCGATACCACGGATTCCAACGTCGGCTCGCCCGGAGGGGCGGGGACATCCCGGGGGAGTATGCTCCCCTCCGGTTCCCTTCCTTCCACGACCTCGGGGAGGATTCCGTCCCCCATCCCGGCGAGCAGTTCGATCCGCTCTCCCACGGGGGGATGGGTCGATATTATCCCCTTCCACCACCCCCCCGCCCCCGGCGGGTCAGCGATGAACAGGTGAGCCATTGCATGGGATCCCCTCATGGATCCTTTCCCCGCTCCGGCGATCTTTGCCAACGCCCGGGCGAGAGAGGGGGGATCCCGGGTGAGAAGCGCCGCGTCCGCATCGGCCAGCAGTTCCCGCTGACGGGAAATGGCGAGCGGCAAAAGCAGCCCGATCAATGGCGCGACAAGGAAGGTATAGAGGACCACCCCGATCTGAACCAATGCGATCGTGCGAAGCAGGCCGCTCGGGTCGATTTCATCAAGGGACTGGAGATCCTTCGTGGTACCCGAAAGCAGCAGCAACATCCGGAAGAAAAGGAGAAGGGACGCAGAACCCAGCAGCCAGTGAACGTGGAACAGGAAACGGAACGGGGCGGTCAGCAACCGGAACGGCAACCGCAGGATGGCCCCCATGGCCGCGACGGTCGTGTTCAGGCGGATGTCCTGGTTCCCGATGTGCGAGAGTTCGTGGGCCAGCACGCCCTCCATCTCCCTGGGGGACAGCAGCGACACCAGCCCCCGGGTGACGACGATCGAGGAGCGACCAGGGTCCAGACCCACGGAAAAGGCGTTTGGATCTTCCGTTTCGACGACGTACAACTTCGGGAGGGGCAGTCCGGTGCCGAGGCAGAGTCCCTCGACCGTATCCCAAAGTCTCCTCTCCCGGTCGCGTCCCATCGGCCTGGCCTTTGCCATCCGCAACGCGATCCGGTCCGCATAACGGTATTGGACGTACAGCGCCACCGTCAGCAGGACCGGGGTGATGGCCCCCGCCAGCACCAAATATGCAGTGAGTCCTTTGCGGGCTTCCTGCATGAAGACCATCAGGCCGGGCAGGAACATCACGAACCAGACGGGGAGATAGGCGGAAAGCCACCCGACGACCGGAAGCAGCGCAAACCCGAAGATCCCGACCAATCGACGGGTGTTCCTGCGGTTCGCGTCGATCCTGTCGAAAACGACGACTCTACGTGGTGCGGTCCCGGGCATGAAGGAAATCCCCACGGGGTTTCAGAAAGTGCTCGGATCCCCGTGAGTGCAGAGTAGTGGAAAAAAAGCCGGGAAAATACAACAAACCAACGAGCCGGAAATAGCTGATTGGTTGCAAGGGGTTTGCTTCTTGTTATGATCCAGGTGGATGGACGGAGGCGACCGATGTTCGACGTTGTCGGGATCGGACTCAACGCGGTCGATTACCTCGTGGGCCTGCCGAGGTTCCCGGTGCCGGGCGAAAAGCTGCGGATGTCCGCTTTCGCGCGAGAGGGCGGCGGACAGGCCGCAACCGGTCTCGTGGCGCTATCCCGTTGGGGATGCCGGTGCAAATATGTCGGGAATGTGGGAGATGACGAGCACGGACGCTTTTCGTCCCTGCTCCTTTCGCGGGAGGGAGTCGACCTCTCCCACGTCCGGACGGTCCCCGGAGCATCGTCCCAATTCGCGGTGATTCTCGTGGAAGAAAAGACGGGTGAGCGGACCATCCTGTGGGATCGGGATCCGCGGATCCGGGTATCACCGGAAGATCTGCCGCTGGACGATATCCGGCGGGCGCGGGCGCTCCTTCTCGACGGTCACGACGTTCTCCCGGCGATTACCGCGGCGAGGGCGGCCCGGACCGCGGGCGTCCCCGTCGTTCTCGACGCGGAAAAAGTGCAGGAGGGAACAGAGGAACTGCTGTCCCTGTGCGATCACATCGTGGCCGCGGGACACTTCCCGGGGATGCTCCTTCCCGGGGTCTCTGCGGAAGATGGCGCCAGGGAAATCCTGGTCCGTTACGCACCCAGGACGTCCACGGTAACGCTTGGCCCCCGCGGGGCGTTCGGATGCGACGGACGGGAAGAGTTCTTCTCGCCTTCCATCCGCGTCGAGGCGGTGGACACCACGGGCGCCGGGGACATCTTCCACGCCGGCTTCCTGTACGCCCTCCTCGAAGGGCTTCCCTACCGGGAGATCCTCGCCTTCGCCAACACCGCAGCCGGCCTCTCCTGCCGCGGAATGGGGGGACGGGCAGCGATCCCTACGATCGAGGCGATCCGGACGGCCGGCGCATCGCCGGGCCGGTAGCGGGTTCGATTCGAGGAAGGACCGCGGGTCGTACTGGGGATACTCGACCGATTCGAGCGGATCGTGCCCCCGCACGACTGGTCTACCGGCCTCGACGGCGGCCCCCGCAAAGTGGTCCGGGAAGATCAGTGCATCGCCGGCCTGCGCCCCCCGACTTGACCGGACCCCTCGTGCCCGGTTCGCCTCCGGATGGATCCGCTCGGGATCCGCTCAACGAATTCTCGTGTGAGTTCTCCCCCCAAGGCAATCCGCGGCCGGATTTGCCGAATAGTCTGCCCCCGATCCGCCGAAACCCGCCTCATACGCCGGCATCTACATTTTTCGGGGAAGGGATCGATTTCGCCATGAAGGCCCGCGGACCCGGATCGGTGAGCCGATGGATACAACGATCGCGTGCGATACCTGCGGCCTGGTGCAGCGCGTGGAGGAGTTGGGCCCGCGCACTGCGGCCGAGTGCCTTCGCTGCGGGTCGGTCCTCGCCAAGCGAAAGGTCGACAGCCTCGGGCGCACGGCGGCGTTCTCTCTAGCCGCGCTGATATTTTACGTGCCCGCCAATATCTACCCGATTCTGCGGATGGACTATTACGGTGCGTATTCCGAAAGCACCGTGTGGGACGGTTGCGAGACGCTCTTCCGGGACGGCCAGTGGGTGGTGGCCGTAGTCGTATTCCTCGCCAGCATCATGATCCCCCTGTTCAAGCTGCTCGGGCTTTTCTACCTGGTCGTCACGACTCGCTTTTCGTCCGCGCGCCGCCGGCGGGAGCGGACCTGGATCTACAGGATCATCGACGTGATCGGTCCGTGGGCTATGCTCGACGTGTTCCTCCTTGCGGTGCTCGTGGCGTTGGTAAAGTTGGAGAAGATCGCCACCGTCCTGCCCGGCACCGGGCTCCTGGCATTCACCGCGGTCGTGGTGTTGACGATCCTGGCGTCCGCCAGTTTCGACCCGAAGTTGATCTGGGAGGAACCGGGGAAAAGTCCATGAGCGACCCCCAAAACAAATCGGAAGCCGCCGAAGAACCGCCCCGGGCGAAGGCGAAGGAAAAGGCGTGGAACTTTTCCGCGGTGTGGGTCGTTCCCATGGTCGCAGCCATCGTCGCCGGTTATCTCGTCTACAACCGGGTCCACGAGTACGGACCGAAGATCACGATCCGTTTCAAGGACGCCGGCGGGTTGAAAATCGGCCAGACGCCGGTCCGGTATCGCGGCGTGCAGGTCGGGGAAGTGACGGCCGTCGATTTGAGCGAGGACCGGCAGCACGCGCTGGTGACGGTCCGTTTGCGGCGATCCGGAGTCTCGATCGCCCGGGAGGGAACGGTTTTCTGGATCGTGCGTCCCGAAGTGGGGATCGGAAACATCACGGGGTTGGGAACGGTCATCACCGGACCGCAGATCGAGGTTCTGCCGGGGGCCGGCAAACCCACATCGGAATTCCTCGGCCGGGAGAAGCCTCCCGTGGCCCTGGAGAGATATGGGCTGAAAATCGTCCTGATCACCGGCCATCTGGGGTCCCTGAAACTCGGATCGCCGGTTTCCTACCGCGGAATCGAGGTGGGCGCCGTGCAGGATTCCCGGCTCGGCGCCGACACGTCCACGGTCAACATCCACGTGTTCATCCGGCGGCGGTATGCGAAGCTCGTCCGGAAGGGCTCGAAGTTCTGGAACGTGAGCGGCGTAGATATCCGGGGCGGTTTGTTCCGCGGACTGGAAAT
>Ga0268386_10004274_pt1 | contig 10485 bp, 5 predicted proteins | sample RVTome_15_FD_200260 | JGI IMG/M metagenome (GOLD analysis project Ga0268386, IMG submission 200260) | Soil microbial communities from uranium-contaminated site in the Upper Colorado River Basin, Wyoming, United States - RVT150D86... ... | reverse complement strand
TTGCAGCCTGGCCCACCCGGATATCTCTACCGGAAATTCTACCAGGTAGTTTCCATTCTCCATCCTCTCAATGGAAATCGGTTTGAACTCTTCGGTAATTTGGTCGGGATAAGCGGTGTGCGCCACCAATCTGCCATACGGTTCATCCCTGATAGCTGCGGTTTCCCAGTCTGTTTCATCAAATCCAGGTTCGTTCCATCCGGGCATTTCCAGACGGGCATCATAGGTTTCCCCATAATATACCATATCCATTACGATAGGCCCTTTTGACGCCTTCCAGCTGGCATCGCTGGTAATGATTTCCTGTGAGCCATCGCTGTATGTCAGGTGCACCTGGCATAGAAACCTGGGAGAGCCGTATGAGCCTGACCAGTATTTGGAAGCATCGTAAAACCCGTTGCCCAGTATGGCGCCCAGAGTGTTTTGTCCATTAACTAAGTGTTCGGTGATATCGTAGGCCAGGTACATGATCTTGTAATCCTGGAAATCGTCGGGTAACGGGATGTTGGTTTCCATCAGGTAGTCCCGCTTACCGTAATTGGTCTGGTTGGGCACTAAAACCTCATCGCCAGGTTTGACCCCGTTTACATAAAACTCAAAATAACCTAACCCGGTCACATAAGCTTTGGCCTGGACGATTTCACCGGAGACCTTAAAATATTTGCGAAAATACGGTGAAGGTGGTGGCCATTTTTCAACCGGGGCATCGGGCCAACCGGGTTCAGGTAACGCTTCTTCTCCCTGCCAGGGAGCCCCGATCCAATCTGCCTGCCATTGAGCAGGATCCATAATACCCATGCTCCAGCTGGCGGGGTCGCTCCAGGGGGAGGTCTGGCCGTCTTTATCCCAGATCCTCACCTGCCACCAGCAATCCTGACCGGTTAACAGGGGCTTTCCCTGGAACAGCACTCCGATTGATTGATCAGAATCGATCTTACCGCTGTCCCACAAGTCGGGAGTGCTCAACACTTCCGGCGCCGAAGCTACCCGAATTTGGTAAGCCGTTTGTGTTTGTCCCCTGAAATCACCTGATGGGGTGTTTATCCAGGCCAGGCGGGGTTGAGCACGGTCTACCACTGAAGGGTTGACCACATATTCGCAGGTCAACATGGAGGGAACGATCATGCTGGCGGATTCTTGATTGCAACCGGCCGATAAAATCAGGAAAGTCGAAATAACGATTGATCTCATGAACATTCTTTTTATATTAAAACATTAAAATTATGCCAGATATGATAGACCATCAATCTGCACTTTCATCAGGATTAAACCATAATATTGACAAAATACTACTAATTATGAAAACCAAAACTATTTGTATGGCGGCGCTCTTGTGCATTTCAGGAGGAATCAAAGCCCAGGAAACATTAACGGATGAGCAAATCCTTGAACTGTACCAGGGATTAAGAGTGGCAGATGTATCGGACGGGCTGGATTTCGTAGGACTGCAGGACAAGTGCCTGATGGATACCAATATCGAAGCGCTGTGGAAAGACACCGAAGATATGTCCCACATATTTTGCGGCATTGCGGTCACCGCCCGTTATGTTCCCACCAACCGGGTGGTAAAGGTACCTATGGAATATGAAGAGTATAAACAATGGGAAGGTCAATGGTATGGACAGATTTCCAGTGAGCCATTTGTGGAGCACCTTAAACCGGGTTCTGCCATTGTGCTGGATGTGCAGGGAGACGGCGATACCGGATCAGTAGGATCTTTCAATTCCCTGGCCTGGGTGGCTGAGGGTGCACGCGGAATTATATCAAACGGCGGGATCAGGGATACCGATGAAATAATCAAGCAGAAAATCCCAACCTACCTGGACCACCACAACCGCGGCCGGGGAATACGGCCAGGACGAAATGAAGTTGAGTCTGTGAACAAGCCCGTCACCATTGGAGGAGTGCTGGTAAGGCCCGGTGACATCATAGTGGCTGATGGTGATGGGGTAGCGGTGGTTCCCCGGGAACACGCCAGGCTGGTGGCAGAATATGCCAGGGGCATACTAAACAGTGACAAAGAAGGGCGTCGCGGACTTTATGAAAGGCTGAATATTCCTTTGGATAGTACAGTTGAATGACAAACGTCGAACGTCGAACAAGGAACGTTAATGACGAACATTTCAATTGGGAACGCCAAATCTCGAATGTAGAATTCGCCAGTTCCGGATTCCCTACTTCTACTTCCTTGTTCGGTGTTCAATGTTGGGCGTTCGACTGTATGCTCTAATCTGTATGCACCAAACTAACTAACAGCAGTCCCAACAACCCTACCACCACCAAATAATAAATCGTCGGTATAATGGTCCTTCTCAACACCATTCCTTCCCGGCCCAGGAACCCTACGGTGGCAGAGGCCGCCACTACATTGTGTATGGCAATCATGTTGCCGGCGGCAGCTCCCACCGCCTGTAATGCCACCACCACAAAGGTTGGCATGAAGAGTTTCAGGGCCACTCCCAGTTGAAACAGGGCAAACATCAGGTTGCTGACGGTATTACTGCCGGCGATGAAAGCGCCTAAAGCACCTACCGAAGGTGCGAATACCGGGTAGATAAGTCCAACATTATCGGCAACAAATTCTGCCATGGCAATGGGCATGCCCGGGATATCCAAAGGATTGGTGCCCGAATTAATATAAAGTCTGACCATGGGCACGGTGAAAACCAATACGAATCCTGCCCCCAGCAGCATCCGTGCGCTATCCCGCAGCGCCACCCCTACATCCCTAAGGTTCATCCTGTGCGAAATGATGGTGATAAAACCAACCAGTAACAGTATGGAACCTGGCAGGTACAATGGTGTACTGCTGGCGGAAATTGAAGCGCCCAATATTTCGGTCCAGCTGATACTCACCGAGGTCAGCCAGCCTTTGACCGGCAATTGGGGGAGCCTGGTCAAAACCAGGACGGCCGCCAGCATCAGGTATGGGGACCAGGCTTTTACCAGTGACATATTGGGTTGGGATGACTGTTCTGTCACTTTTACCTTCAGGGTGCCCATCCATTCGGCCGGCCAGTTTTGCTCATCATCGAATTTCCAGACGGTTTTGGGCATCAGGAAACCTTTTTTGGCGGCAAATACCACTATGGAAATTCCCACCAGTGAGCCCAGTATGGAGGGAAATTCCGGGCCCAGAAATTTACCGGTCAATGCATAGGGTATGGTAAAGCACAACCCGGCAAAAATGGAAAAAGGCAAAACCTCCCACCCCTCCTTCCAGGACTTGTTTTTTCCAAAAAAGCGGGTCATCATACATACCATCAGCGCTGGCATGGCGGTCCCGGTAATACCATGCAGGACCACTACCTGGTTGGTGATCAGTTGGAGGTACTGATCAAATTCCAGCCCCAGATTAGCCAGTTCCTGGTTCAATTCTGGACTCTGCAGACCACCGGTCACCCCCACCAGGATCGGGGTACCAACCGCCCCAAAAGTTACCGCGGTACTTTGTACCATCATACCCAGCATCACTGCGCAAAAGGCGGGAAATCCCATCCCCACCAGCAAAGGGGCCACTACCGCTGCCGGAGTACCAAATCCCGCTGCTCCTTCAATAAAAGAACCAAATAACCATACCAGGATAATCACCTGTATCCTGCGGTCTTCACTGATATCCATGAATCCCGAACGGATCACTCCAATGGCCCCGGAATAGTTGAGCAGGTTCAGCAGTACAATGGCGCCGAAAATGATATAAAGAATATCGAAAGTGATAAACAGGCCCTGAATGGTAGAAGCAGCCAGGTAATCGGGCGGTATATCCCAGTATATATAAGCAACCAACAGGGTTAAGATAAAGGAAACAGGCATGGCCTTTTTGGCGGGGACCCGCAGGCCCACCAGCAACACTGCCGCAGAAAGAATGGGAACGAATGCCAGCAGCGCCAATAGAAAGTTCGACATTATACAGGGTTTATTTCAAAGTTTTGAAATTTAGTCATGCTTCCTGATGGGTTTCCTGCACCGGCAGTTCATTGGATTTGATGGTCTGACCGACAGCTTTTTCTATTCCAGAAGCCTCCTTTTTAATTTTGCCGTAGGTGAAGGGCGCCAGCATCAGGCCTAAGAAGGTCTTGGGATAATTGGGCATCCCATTAATGCCAATGTCATCGCCGGGGGTTTTTCCTTTAGGCAGATGAAAGGTACCGAACAGGATGTCCCAAAAAATCACGTCACCCCCATAGTTGGAATTGCCTTCTTCAACCTTCTTTGAATGATGATAGCGGTGGTTTTTTGGTGAAGAAAATATATAATCGAACGGCCCCAGGATAAGGTCCATATTGGTATGTTGAAAACGTCCTATGGTGCGGCCCATCAGGCCAGTGACGAACACGATTTCCACCGGCGCCTGTACCAAGGCCAGAGGAATGCCCCACAGTAAACTGGAACCCAATCCTTCAAGGGGGTGTGACCGGGTACCATTAAACCAATAAAGACGCTCCGAAGAATGATGCACGGAATGCCATCTCCACATGAATTCATTCTGGTGCATCCACCGGTGATACCAATACCTGAAAAAATCGTTAATGGACAGCAACAGAAAGACCTGAAGTACCGGATGAAGGCCGGCCGGCCAGATAGCCTGTCCTATGGAAGGAGAGATTTCCTGCACTATCAGGGAAACCGTGGCCAGCTGTATGGGCCGGTTGATGTAGTCCCCCCAGAACTTTCCTCCAAAGAAAAGCATCATATCAACTGATGCTTCCCGGTCGTCCAGCCATCTCCTGCTAAAAGGTATGAGGTGCTCCAGGGGAGCAAAGATCAACCCATAGAATATGAACATCACTATGGTACCAACAAAGGTACGCACGGTATAGCCATTTTTTACCAGCTCAAAGCCGATCACCATGGTCAGCGCCATGAAAATCGGATAGACTGATACTTGAAGTATCTTTTTTAACAGTGTGCCTTCAATACGATAGCTAAGCGGATCTATTTTAAGTAAAAGCCACCTGAACGGAGCATGGATATAGCGGAAAATGAATTCTTCCAATGACAGGAATAACTTCTCCAACCGGCGGAGCAGCCTGTTTCCAGTATGCGAATTGTTCTCCATGCCCATACGCTTGAACAATGATTTAGAAATATATTAAAAATATAGCAGGGCGCAAGGTTCAGCAGGGCACCAACCAGACCCTCTGTCTGTGTTACGCACCCCGGAATCTGTCTTGGGGAAGACATAAGTAAATCATAGATGGTAGTAAAAAAAACCGTAAAATTTAGCAGATTTGTAATAGTGCCAATCCCCTGCCTATGAAAAACCCGGTGCTCAGGTACTTCTTAACTGTGGTTTTATTACTTCCCTGTTTCCTATGGGGACAGGTTGAAAATACCAGGCTATTCAGTTTATTGTCTTCCAAAGACAGTGGGATCGACTTTGAAAATACCCTGATCGACACCAAAGAGCACAACGTCCTGATCTATTCCAATTATTATGGCGGGTCAGGTGTTGGAGTGGGCGACTTCGACAATGACGGCCTACAGGATATCTATTTCGCCGGCAATCTGGTGGGTGACAGGCTTTATCAAAACCTGGGGGACCTAAAGTTCAGGGATGTCACTGAAAAATCCGCCATTAAGGATAACGGGGGGTGGTCTTCAGGGGTTTTGGTGGGCGATATCAATAACGATGGATGGCTGGACATCTATGTTTGCCGGGAACTTTACGATGATAAACCACAGTTGCGAAAAAACCAACTGTATATCAATAACGGTCTTTCAGAAAAGGTAGGTTTCCCAACCTTTACCGAGTCTGCCGATCAATGGGGTGTAGCCGATGACCGCCGTACCCGGCATGCGGTATTCCTCGATTATAATAAAGACGGTCATCTGGACCTGTTTCTGCTTAACCAACCGCCAAACCCCGGAAATTTTTCCGATCTGTTCGGCACCAAACCAGCACCCGAATACGCCCCCAGGCTGTATCGAAATAATGGGAATAACACTTTCACCGACGTTACATCTGAAGCAGGCGTGGGCAAACCCGGCTACCCAAACAGCGTAACCGCCAGTGACCTCAACAATGACGGGTGGACTGATCTGTATGTGGCAAACGATTTTGAAGCGCCTGACTTTCTATACATCAATAATGGAGACGGGAGTTTCACCGACCACCTTGAAAGCGCCCTGAACCATACTTCCTACTTCAGTATGGGCGTGGATGCTGCTGACATAAACAATGACAACTGGCTGGACCTGATGGTGGTGGATATGGTTGCTGAGGATAACTTTAGGCTGAAGGCCAATATGAGCGGTATGGATCCCAGCGCATTCTGGAAGGTGGTGGATGACGGGGGACATTATCAGTACATGTTCAACACACTGCAGTTGAACCACGGAAACATAAACGGGCAATTAAGGTTCAGCGATATCGCCCAGTTGAGCAAAGTGCCCAGCACCGACTGGAGCTGGTCCAACCTGTTTGCCGATTTCGACAACGATGGCCTTAAGGATATTCACATCACCAACGGCTTATTAAGGGATATTAGAAATACCGATGCAGATAAAAAGTTCTCTGCTCATGTTGAAGAAGTTGCCAATAAATGGATCCAGGAACATCCCAACGCCGGCGAAGTCAGTATATGGGATATATTGGACCTGGAAGTAGCCCTGGAGATCGTGCCATCCCAAAAGCTGCCCAATTATGCCTATAGAAACAATGGGAACCTTACCTTCACCAAAATAACTGAGGAGTGGGGCCTGGACCAGCCTACTTTTTCACATGGTTCTGCTTATGCCGACCTGGACAATGATGGTGACCTGGACCTGGTGGTCAATAACGTTAACGAGAGGGCCTTTATATACCGCAACAACCTGGAAACAAACCAGGATCATCATTACTTCAGGGTCAAACTTACAGATAAAAAAAATCAATCGGTCTATGGCTCACGGGCAAAAATAACCGCCGGAGGCGCTTCCCAGTGGTATGAATTTACCAGCGTTAGGGGCATGTATTCTACCAGTGAGAACATCGCCCATTTCGGGCTGGGTAATGAAAATACCATCGAAGAACTGGTGATCACCTGGCCGGATGGCAGTATTACCAGAAAAACCAATTTACAGCCTGACCAGGAAATAACCATTGACCGCAGCGAGGCAGTCAGCCAGGCAGAAAAACCCGTCGAGATCGCTTTATTGTTGAATAAAACCAGCCCCCTGGATCTGGTACATCACGAAAACAATTTTGACGACTATGCCAAACAGGTGCTGCTTCCTCATAAGATGTCACAATTTGGCCCTGCCCTGGCAGTGGGTGATGTTAACGGAGATGGCATTGCTGATTTTTACTTTGGTGGCGCCACCGGGCAGCCCGGAAAACTGATCCACCAGGACCGCAAAGGAAATCTTAGCATGCAAAAGACCCCGGCTTTCGAAGCAGATGCCGCCTATGAAGACCTGGACGCTGCCTGGTTTGATGCCGATCAGGACGGGGACCTGGATCTGTACGTGGTGAGCGGTGGAAATGAATGGGCTGCGGGTGCCGCACAATACCAGGACAGATTATATATCAATGATGGTAAAGGAGGCTTTAAAAAATCTTCTGAACACCCTGAAATAAATGAGAGCGGCTCATGTGTTAGGCCCTATGACTTCGACGGTGATGGCGATCTGGATCTGTTTGTTGGCGGCAGGCATGTACCTTGGTCATATCCGGATCCGGCTACCAGCAGGCTGCTGCAGAACAACAATGGACGCTTTACGGATGTAACTGATAATGTGGCAAAAGACCTTTTCAATCTGGGCCTGGTAACCGATGCCGTATGGACGGATTTTGACCAGGACGGCTGGACAGACCTGGTGATCGTGGGAGAATGGATGCCATTGACATTTATGCGGTTTGACGGTAAAAAGTTCAGCAATGAAACCCGAAAATTCAAAGTTGCCGATTCCGAAGGCTGGTGGTATAGTTTGACGGCGGAAGACCTGGATAACGATGGAGATCAGGACCTGGTCGCCGGCAATCTGGGGCTGAACTATAAATATCAGGCCACGCCCGAAGAACCGTTCGAAGTATTTTACCATGATTTTGACGACAATGGTCAGAAAGATATCGTACTTAGCTATTACAATTTCGGAGACCGCTATCCTTTAAGAGGAAGGTCCTGCTCAGCGCAGCAGGTCCCAAACCTTAAGTATGAATTTCCTACGTACACTCAATTCGCCTCTGCTAACCTGATGGACGTGTACGGACTGGACAAACTCAATCCGGCGCTTCACTATGAGGCCAGGTCTTTTGCCAGCGCCATCTTTATAAACCAGGGTAAAGGGAAATTTGAAATGAAACCATTGCCAATGGAAGCCCAGACATCTTCCGTCAATGATATCCTGGTACTGGATATCAATCAGGATGGACATAAAGATCTGTTGTTGGCAGGCAACCTTTTCACAGCGGAAGTTGAAACCCCCAGAAATGATGCAGGGATTGGAATATTGCTGTTAGGGAATAGCCTGAATGAATTCAAACCGGTGCCAGCGCTGGAAAGCGGCCTGGTAATTCCATTGGATGTCAAGAAAATGGCCTTGTTACCCAACGGGGATGCACCGTTAATTTTGTTTGGCATCAATGATGGTCCTGTACAATTTTACAATTACTCTATCCCAGCAGGTCCAACGGGAATGACTATTGACTAATGAAGAACAGACGTGATTTTTTGAAAAAATCCAGCCTGGCGGTGGGGGCGATTGTAATGGCAGGCAATACTGCACTTGCCAGTTCGAATCCTTCAAAACCCGTCAACAAAATTCCCCAGTGGAAAGGCTTTAATCTTTTGGACTTTTTTTCTCCTGATCCCGGGAACCCCCGGCCAGCCACCCAGGAGGAACATCTTAAATGGATGGCAGACTGGGGATTCGATTTCGTGCGTTTGCCCATGGCCTACCCTTCCTATGTCAAATTCGACCGTGACCAGGACATAACTGTCAAACGGGTGCGCAAATTCGACCGGAAAGCGACGGACAACGTGGAAAACCTGGTACACCTGGCACATAAGCACGGGCTGCATGTCAGTCTGAACCTGCACCGGGCCCCGGGATTCTGTGTGAACGCAGGATTCAACGAACCTTACAACCTGTGGAAAGACCCGCAAGCCATGGACGATTTTTGCCACCACTGGAAATTCTGGGCCAGGCGTTTTAAGAATGTCTCCCGGGAAAAGATCAGTTTTGATCTGCTAAACGAACCTTGTCTGCGGGAGGACATGAACGATCAGCATTCAAAAAGAGGCGCCATACCCGGTGAACAATACCGGGAACTGGCAATAAGGGCATCCGAAGCAATTCGCGGTGAAAATCCTGATCATTTGATTATCGCAGACGGTAACAACGTGGGCAGGGATGTGATCCCCGAAATCATGGATCTCGATATTGCCCAAAGCTGCCGCGGATATAATCCGGGAATTATTTCCCACTATAAAGCGCCCTGGGTATTCAAGGACACCAGCAATCTCCCGGAACCAAAATGGCCGGGGCAGGTGGGCGATCAATACCTGAGCAGGGCCATGCTGGAAGAAATGTACACACCCTGGATAGAGCTGGTGAACAACGGGGTAGGCGTACACTGCGGGGAATGCGGCTGCTGGAATAAAACCCCCCATGACGTTTTCCTGGCCTGGTTTGCAGATGTATTGGACATTCTGGGCTCTAATAACATAGGTTTTGCCCTGTGGGAGTTCAAAGGCAGCTTCGGTATCCTCGATTCAGGCCGTGAAGACGTTGAATATGAGGACTGGTATGGGCATAAGCTGGACCGGAAGTTGCTGGAATTGCTGCAGAAGCAAATATAGTTGCAGGTTGCAGGTTACAAGTTGCAGGTTACAGGTTACAAGTTGCAGGTTGCAGGTTACAAGTTGCAGGTTACAAGTTGCAGGTTACAGGTTACAAGTTGCAGGGTCCAACATGCAACCTGTAACTTGCAACCTGCAACCTGACTAGCTCCACAGCCTGTCCCAGGAACGGTCTACATCCCATTCAGGGGTAGGCTCAAAGTACTGACCATGTTCCGAATCCACATGTTCCTTCACCACCTCCTCATTCAGCTCCACACCCAGGCCCGGGGTATCAGGCACATTGGCAAATCCATTTTCTATCAGGGTATGACTGGCAGTCACCAGGTTCTCCCAGTAGTCCAGGTCCACCGAATGATGCTCCAATGCCATGAAGTTCTGGGTAGCCGCCGCACAGTGAACGTTGGCCATGAAGGAAACCGGGGTGCCGGCAAAGTGCATAGCCATAGCCACACCTTTTTCCTCCGCGTAATCGCCAATTTTCTTGGTTTCCAGCAGTCCCCCTGAAGTAGCCAGATCCGGATGCACAATATCAACGGCCTGCTGATCCACCAGTTTGATAAACTCCTCTTTCAGGTAAATATCTTCCCCGGTGGTGGTGGGAGTCTCAATAGCCAGGCTGATCTGTTTCCAGTAATCAGTAAACCGCCAGGGAATGAGATCCTCCAGCCAGGCCAGCCGGTAAGGTTCCACTGCTTTC